>Ga0209281_1000040_pt1 | contig 353441 bp, 282 predicted proteins | sample MedtruBG_FD_187514 | JGI IMG/M metagenome (GOLD analysis project Ga0209281, IMG submission 187514) | Root nodule microbial communities of legume samples collected from California, USA - Medicago truncatula BG (SPAdes) (version 2) | ecosystem: Host-associated > Plants > Roots > Nodule | place... | reverse complement strand
TGGCCCGGCGCGCATCGAGTTGCATCACGTTGTTGGCGATGAAGAGGCTGTAGTAGCGGTAGGCGACCAGGTAGATGGCCACGGCTGCGACGACGATCCAGAGGGCGTTGATGGCTTCGCCGCGGCGCAAGGCCACGACACTCAACGCACAGGCTCCCAGAACAGCCACGGCAAACCAGGCGAGGTGTTTAACCAGACGGGTTGTCATTGCGTATCTCCTGCCGAGGTCCAGTGGACTGCGGCGATTGTTTTTATAATGTGCCCCGCTATTCGGAGCCGGCCCAATATCCCCGTAGGCCGTCAATAAATAAATCCGTAGTACTACGTAGACCGCCCCTGTGGGAGCGGGCTTGCTCGCGAAGGCGGTGTGTCAGTTAAAGCAGATGTCACTGATCCACCGCATTCGCGAGCAAGCCCGCTCCCACAATGTCGCTGAGTGCCTACGGATTCGATGTCCAGCGCAGGTTACCTCTCCTATTCGGGGGAAGGTTTGGCATATGATGCCGAGCATCCACCTCCCCTCGTCAGGCCCTGACAGGAGTCCAGATGCTGCTCAAACACAAAATCGTCGCCCTCGGAATCTTGCCGCTGGTCCTGGCGATCGCTGTTATCTGCGCCCTGGTGATCTCGCTCAACCGCCAGTTGGGCGACCAACAAGCACAGCTCATCGAAGACAGCATCCTGGCCAGCAAGCGCGCCGAGCTGAAAAACTACGTGGAAATGGCGCAAAGCCTGATCGCCCCGTTGTACAACGACGGCCAGGGCGACGAACGTGCACAGCAGCAAGTGCTGGAAGAACTGCGCAAGCTGAGCTTCGGCATCAACGGTTATTTCTTCGTGTACGACCGCCAGGGCCGCAGCCTCATGCACGCGCGCCAGTCGGAGTTAGTGGGGCGAGACCTGTGGGACATGAAGGACCCTCATGGCCTGCCGGTGATCCAGGCGCTGCTCAAGAGCGCCCAGTCCGGCGAGGGCTTCCAGCGTTATGCCTGGAACAAGCCCTCCTCCGGCCAGGTCACTGAAAAACTGGCCTACGTGGTCATGCTGGACCGCTGGGGATGGATGCTCGGCACCGGGATCTACCTCGAAGACGTCGAGCGCGCCACCCAGCAGGCTCGCGCCGAAGTCGCCCAAGGCATCCACACCACCATGCAGGCCATCGCCGCCATCGCCCTGGTGGCCGTGTTGCTGGTGTTCGCCGGTGGCATGACCCTCAACGTCAGCGAGCACCGCCTGGCCGACAAGAAACTGCAGCGCCTGAACCAGCGCATCGTCAGCCTGCAGGAAGAGGAACGCTCGCGAGTGTCCCGTGAGTTGCACGACGGCATCAGCCAACTGCTGGTGTCGATCAAGTTCCAGTTCGAACTGGCCAGCCATGTGCTGGAAAACGGCCAGGAAAACGGCCTGGGCATTCTCAAGAATGCGACAGACCGCTTGGGCGAAGCCATCGGCGAGATCCGCAGCATCTCCCATGACCTGCGCTCTTCCCTGCTCGATACCCTGGGCCTGCCCGCCGCCATCGGCCAACTCGCCTCCGAGTTCCAGCAGCGCAGCGGGCTGGAGGTGTCCTACCGCACCAATGAGTTCGATTGCCGGCTGGAAAACGGCGCACCGGTCTCGCTGTTCCGCATTGCCCAGGAAGCGCTCACCAACATCGAGCGTCACGCCGGGGCGAAAAGCGTCGGCATCAGCCTGTTCGGCTCCGCCGAGTCCTTGCGCCTGACGGTGGTGGATGATGGCATGGGCTTCAACGTGCCACAGGTCGAGCGGGGGCACGCCGGCATCGGCCTGCGCAATATCCGCGAACGGGTCGAACACTTCGGTGGACGCCTGGAAGTCACCTCAGAACCGGGGCGCAGCGAGCTGGACATCCTTTTGCCCATGAACATGGCGGCCACGTAAAGCTGATGACCCCTGATCCCAAGCTCCCCTTGTCGATGAACCTGCCGCCTGCGATCCGCGTCGCGCTGGTCGATGATCACTCACTGGTGCGCGATGGCATCCGGGCGCTGCTGTCCGTCATGCCACGGCTGAACGTGGTCGGCGAAGCCGAGAACGGCGCACAGGCGATCGAAATGGTCGGCTGCTGCACACCGGACCTGCTGCTGATGGACATCAGCCTCAAGGACATGAACGGCCTTGAGCTGACCCGGCTGCTGGGCAAGCAATACCCGAGCCTGAAGATCCTCATCCTCAGCATGTACGACAACCATGAATACGTGAGCGAGTCGGTGCGCTGCGGTGCCAGCGGCTACGTGCTCAAGAACGCGCCCTCGCGGGAGATCGTCGCGGCGATCGAGGCGATCATCGGCGGCGGCACCTTCTACAGCGCCGAAATCGCCCAGCGCCTGGCCACCGACCCGAACACCGATAACGAACTGACCCCACGGGAAAGCCAGGTGCTGCGCAAGATGGTCGAGGGGTTGAACAACAAGGAAATGGCCCGCGAGCTGGACATCAGCGTGCGTACCGTCGAGACCCATCGCCTGAGCATCCGCCGCAAGCTCAACATCGATAAACCCGCGGCATTGGTGAAGTACGCGATCGACCACGGGATCGTTTCACGCTGACAAAGGCCGCCACACAGAGACAACCCACAGACACTTTTACTACACTGGCCCGTCTTGTCCCCTTCCCTTGCGAGACGTCCCATCCCCATGAAAACCATAACAAGCACGATGACGTTCTGCGGCCTGCTGGCCTTGTGTGGCAATGCCCTGGCCGAGCCTGGCGCCTCTCACCTGGACGAGGTCCTGCAACGCGGCGAACTCAAGGTGTGCACCACCGGCGACTACAAGCCCTACACCTACAAGGCTGAAAGCGGCGACTACGAAGGGATCGACATCGACATGGCGCGTTCGCTGGCCGCGAGCCTGGGCGTCAAGGTGCAATGGGTCCAGACCACCTGGAAAACCCTGATGCCGGACATGCTGTCGGGCAAGTGCGACATTGGCATGGGCGGGATCTCGGTGACCCTGGAGCGCCAGAAGAAAGCCTACTTCAGTAACACCCTGGACGTGGATGGCAAGATCCCGCTGGTGCGCTGCGAAGACCAGTCGCGCTACCAGACTCTCGAACAGATCAACCAACCCTCGGTACGCCTGGTGGAGCCGGCCGGTGGCACCAACGAAGCCTTCGTCCGCGCCTTCGTACCCAAGGGCCAGCTCGCCTTCCACGACAACTTGACCATCTTCCAGGAACTGCTGGACAAGCGCGCCGACGTGATGATCACCGACGCCTCGGAGGCGCTCTACCAGCAGAAACTCAAGCCTGGCCTGTGTGCCGTCAACCCGACCCACTACCTGCAGTATGGCGAGAAGGCCTACCTGCTGCCGCGCGACGACAGCACCTGGAAGATGTACGTCGACCAGTGGCTGCACCTGAGCAAGGCGAACGGCAGCTATCAGAAAGTGATTGGCCAGTGGCTGGCGGTTCCCGCCGCTCAGTGACGGCGACGCCGCATTGAAAACCTGTGGGAGCGAGCTCGCGAAGACGCCAGCCCGCCCGGCAAAGTTGCAGACGGGTCCACCGCCTTCGCGAGCAAGCTCGCTCCCACAGGGTTTGGCCCCCCTTTGCCATGGAGGGTTGTGGGGCGGCCTACGGCTTGATGTTCTTCAATTCATTGAGCAGCCCCAGCAGTTGCTGCATCTTTTGCTCGCCGAACTGCGCTTCGATCCGTCGGTAGTTGCCTTCCATGCCTTCGCTCATCGACTCGAAGCACTGCTCGCCGCGTTCGGTCAACGCCACGAACACCCGACGCTGATCCTGGCTGGATTTCTGCCGGCGCACCAGGCCATCGCGCTCCAGGCGGCTGAGCACACCGGTCATGCTCGGCTTGAGGATGCAGGCCTGCTGGGCAAGCTGGTGGCTTTCCAGTTCGCCTTGCTGGTGCAGGATGCGGATCACCCGCCATTGCTGCTCGGTGAGGTCATGCTGGTTCAACGCGGGACGGAAAAAAGCCATGGCGGCTTCACGGGCTTGCAACAGGGTCAGCGTCAGGGAGGGTCTGGGGTTTGCCATGTTCGAACTGCTTGGGTGGGCGAACGGGCAGCTTAGTGGCGCAGGCAAGGCGCTGCAAGAGACCTGTGGCGAGGGAGCTTGCTCCCGCTCGATTGCGCAGCAATCGTCAAAAGCCTCGGGCTACTGCTCACCCCAGCGCAAGCAAGCTCCCTCGCCACATAAGCACGTGTTCAATCGCAGGGAAGTTCAGCGCAACCCCGACTGTCGTTGGCGATACTCGCCCGGCGTGAGCTGGGCATAACGCTGGAAAAACCGGCTGAAATAGGCCGGATCCTTGAAGCCAAGCTGGTAGCAGATTTCATTGGCCGAACTGCCGGTAAACAGCAGCAGACGCTTGGCCTCCTGCATCAAGCGCTCCATGATCAACCGCTTGGAAGGCAGGTCGGCGATGCGCCGGCACACGTCGTTGAGGCGCGCCTCGGTCACCCCGATGCCCTCGGCATAGCGCGACAGCGGCCAATGCTGCAGGTAGTGGGCTTCGATCAGCTCGTTGAAGCGGTGGAAGATCTTCAGGTCTTCATGCCGCGCCGGCCGGGCTTCCAGGGAGTTGGTACACAAGCGCAGCAGGCTGATCATGATCAGCCGTGTCAATCCGTCCAGGGCCACGTTGCGCCCTGGCCGCGCGGCCGCCACCTCCTCGCTCAGTTGCTCGAACAGGTACTCCAGCCGTCCCACCTCCCCCGCCAACTCCGGCCCCAGTTGCGCCAGCGCCACGCAGGCCGCCGGCAGTTGCACACCGGCCGGCGCCAGGCTCGGATCGGCGTCGATCAACTGCCACACCAACTGCTGGCGCACCGTCAGCACATGCCCGTCACTGTCGGCCTCGGTCACGAAGGCATGCGCGATGGTGGGCGGCGTGAGAAAGAACATCGGGCCCGATTCGACGTATTGCTGGTCGTCGAGATACACCCGCACGGTGCCGCTCTTGACGTAGTGCACCTGGAAGAAGCGGTCGTGGCGGTGCACCGGCATGTTGCGACCGAAAAAATCCGCGAGGTTGGCGAGCCGGTCGTAATGCACCTCGGCATCGCTGTAGCGCTGGTCGTACACCTGGCCGATGTTGATGTTGGGGATCGGTTGACGATCGGTCATCACGCAGTACTCGTTTTTATTCTGATTCAAGCGTCGCCGAGCCCCATCCTGCAACGAATCCGGAAGGTCATCCAGCGCCCGGTCATTCTGCCACGCTTGACGATAGTTAACATCTTAATTATAACTGTTAACACATTAACAATAACGCAGAGCCCTCATCCCTCTGCACCGCCAGGAGACAAGCATGAGCCGTGCCCTGCATGACGTCGCTAACGGCACCCTGTTCGGGGTCGCGCTGAACTACCAGGGGCTGCTGAAACAGCACCTCGCCGAGTTCGAGCAGCCGCCCTACCAGAAACCGCCGGTCAAGCCGGTGCTGTTCATCAAGACGCCCAACACCCGTAATCGACACGACGCCGACGTGGTCCATCCCGGCCACGGCGAGCGGCTGCAACCAGGGCCGGCCCTGGGCGTGGTGATGGGCAAGTCGGCCAGCCGCGTCAGCGCCGCCGAGGCGCTGGGCTACGTGGCCGGCTACACCGTCGTCAACGAATTCAGCCTGCCGGAAGACAGCTACTACCGCCCCGCCGTCAAGGCCAAGTGCCGGGATGGCTCATGCGCCATCGGGCCGGAACTGGTGCCGACCGCCAACCTCGCCGATCCCCACAGCCTGGCGATCACGCTGTACGTCAACGGCGAGGCACGCCAGCAAAACAGCACGGCCAACTTCGTTCGCAACATCCCCCAACTGATTGCCGAGATCAGCGAGTTCATGACCCTGCACGCCGGCGACGTGTTGATCACCGGCACGCCCGAGGGCCGGGTCGACGTGGTGCCTGGCGACCGCGTCGAAGTGCACATCAACGGCGTGGGCCGTCTCGTCAATACCGTCGTGGCCGAGCAGCCAGGAGCCGTTTCATGAAACACGCGCGCATTCGTTTTGAAGGCCAGGTCCACGCCGTCACCGTTGAAGCCGGCAATGCCGTGCGCTTGCTCGACGGTCGCCTGCTGGGCGAAGACCAGGTCGAGTGGCTGCCGCCGGCCACCGGCAACATGTTCGCCCTGGGCCTGAACTACGCCGACCACGCCGCCGAACTGGCCTTCAAGCCGCCGACCGAGCCCCTGGCGTTCATCAAGTCGCCGGGCACCTACACCGGCCACAACCAAAAGACCTGGCGCCCGGACAACGTCGCCTACATGCATTACGAGTGCGAACTCGTGGCGGTCATCGGCAAAACAGCCCGTAACGTCAAGCGCGAAAATGCGCTGGACTACCTGGCCGGCTACACCGTGTGCAACGACTACGCGATCCGCGACTACCTGGAAAACTACTACCGCCCCAACCTGCGGGTGAAGAACCGCGACGCCACCACTCCTGTCGGGCCATGGATCGTCGACGTCGCCGACGTGCCGGACCCGAGCGACCTGAAACTGCGCACCTGGATCAACGGTGAGCTGCGCCAGGAAGGCAGCACCAAGGACATGATCTTCGACATCCCGTACCTGATCGAATACCTGTCCAGCTTCATGACCCTGCAACCCGGCGACATGATCGCCACCGGCACGCCCGAAGGCCTGGCCGACGTGGTGCCCGGTGATGAAGTGGTGGTGGAAGTGGAAGGCGTCGGCCGCCTGGTCAACCGAATTGTCAGCGAAGCCGCGTTCTTCGCATCCCGTAAAGAGGCTTGAGCACAATGATCAAACACTGGATCAACGGCCGTGAGGTCGAAAGCAAAGACGTCTTCGTCAACTACAACCCGGCCACCGGCGAAGCCATTGGCGAAGTCGCCAGCGGCGGCGCCGAGGAAGTCGCTCAGGCCGTAGCCGCCGCCAAGGATGCCTTCCCGAAGTGGGCCAACACGCCCGCCAAGGAACGCGCCCGGTTGATGCGCAAGCTCGGAGAGCTGATCGAGCAGAACGTGCCGAAACTGGCCGAACTGGAAACCCTCGACACCGGCTTGCCGATCCACCAGACCCGCAACGTGCTGATCCCGCGGGCGTCCCACAACTTCGATTTCTTCGCCGAAGTGTGCACCCGGATGGACGGCCACACCTACCCGGTCGACGACCAGATGCTCAACTACACCCTGTACCAGCCGGTGGGGGTCTGCGGCCTGGTGTCGCCGTGGAACGTGCCGTTCATGACCGCGACCTGGAAGACCGCGCCGTGCCTGGCCCTGGGCAACACCGCTGTGCTGAAGATGTCCGAGCTGTCGCCGTTGACCGCCAATGAACTGGGGCGACTGGCCGTCGAGGCCGGGATCCCCAACGGTGTGCTCAACGTGATCCAGGGCTACGGCGTCACGGCGGGCGATGCATTGGTGCGTCACCCGGATGTGCGGGCAATCTCCTTCACCGGCGGCACCGCCACCGGCAAGAAAATCATGCAGACCGCCGGGCTGAAGAAGTACTCCATGGAGCTGGGCGGCAAATCGCCGGTGCTGATTTTCGAAGACGCGGACCTGGAGCGGGCCCTTGATGCGGCGCTGTTCACGATTTTCTCGCTCAACGGCGAACGTTGCACCGCTGGCAGTCGGATCTTCATCCAGGAAAGCGTCTACCCGCAGTTCGTCGCCGAATTCGCCGCCCGTGCCAAACGCTTGATCGTGGGCGACCCCCAAGACCCCAAGACCCAGGTCGGCTCGATGATCACCCAGGCCCACTACGACAAGGTCACCGGCTACATCAGGATCGGCCTCGAAGAAGGCGCCACCCTGCTGGCCGGCGGCCTGGAACGCCCGGCCAACCTGCCTGCACACTTGAGTCGCGGCCAGTTCATCCAGCCGACGGTGTTCGCCGACGTGAACAACAAAATGCGTATCGCCCAGGAAGAGATCTTCGGCCCGGTGGTCTGCCTGATCCCGTTCAAGGACGAAGCCCAGGCGTTGCAACTGGCCAACGACACCGAGTACGGCCTGGCGTCGTACATCTGGACCCAGGACATCGGCAAGGCCCATCGCCTGGCCCATGGCATCGAGGCCGGCATGGTGTTCATCAACAGCCAGAACGTGCGCGACCTGCGCCAGCCTTTCGGCGGCGTGAAGGGTTCCGGAACCGGGCGCGAAGGTGGACAGTACAGCTTTGAAGTGTTTGCCGAGATCAAGAACGTTTGTATTTCCATGGGCGGTCATCACATTCCACGGTGGGGCGTGTAATCCATGGCTGGGGGCTAACTCTGTGGCGAGGGGATTTATCCCCGCTGGGGCGCGAAGCGGCCCTGAATCAGTCAACCTCGATCAACCTGACACACCGAGGTGTTTGATTTGAGGTCTGCTGTGCAGCCCAGCGGGGATAAATCCCCTCGCCACAAGAGCTGCGGTCCAGTTGAACAAGCTGTGATTCACCGATTACCCAAGACTCAACAAGAACAACTTTTTCAGGAGAATCATCATGGGCGAAGTCGTCCTGGCTGCGAAGATCTGCCACGTTCCCTCGATGTACCTGTCGGAGCTGCCCGGTAAACACCACGGTTGCCGCGAGGCCGCGATCGCCGGCCACAAGGAAATCGGCCGTCGCGCCCGCGAGCTGGGCGCCGACACGGCCGTGGTGTTCGACGTGCACTGGCTGGTCAACAGCGCCTACCACGTCAACAGCGGCGAGCATTTCAAGGGCATCTACACCAGTAACGAACTGCCGCATTTCATCAAGAACATGGAGTACGAATATGCGGGCGCCCCGGAACTGGGCGAGTTGATCGCCGCCGAAGCCAACGCCGCCGACGTCCGCACCCTGGCCCACAACATCCCCAGCCTGGAGCTGGAGTACGGCACGCTGGTGCCCATGCGCTACATGCACATGGACGTCCCGCCGGCGCAGAAACTCAACGTGGTGTCGATTGCCGCCTGGTGCGCCTGGCATCGCCTGCAAGACAGCTTCACCTTTGGCGCCGCCGTACGCCGGGCCATCGAGAAGAGCGACCGCAAGGTCCTGGTGCTCGCCTCCGGTTCGCTGTCCCACCGGTTTTCCGATGATCGCAACGCCGAAGCCAACATCCACAACTGGACCCGTGAGTTCGACAAGCAGGTGGACCTGCACGTGGTGCAGATGTGGCGCGAAGGCCGCTGGAAGGAGTTCTGCGCCATGCTCCCGGACTACGCCGAACACTGCTTCGGCGAAGGCAAGATGCATGACACCGCCATGCTCCTGGGGTTGCTCGGCGGAGCGGACTACGACAAGCCGGCCGAAATCATCACCGAGCCGTTCGGCAGCTCGGGCACCGGCCAGATCAACGCCATTTTCCCGGTTTGAAACGCCTGCGCAGGAGCACCGACCATGCCGCACTTCATCGCTGAATACACCGACAACATCGAACACCAGGCCGATTTGCCCGGCCTGTTTGAAAAGGTCCACACCCTGCTCGGCGACAGCGGTGTGTTCCCCCTCGGCGGCATCCGCAGCCGGGGTCTGCGCCTGGACACCTGGCGCATGGCCGACGCCAAGCACGACTACGCCTTCGTGCACATGACGTTGAAAGTCGGCCATGGCCGCGACCTCGCCACCCGCGAGAAGGTCGCGCAGAAACTCTTCGAGGTGATCACCGCGCACTTCGCCGATTTGCAGGCCCAGCGTCTGCTGGCCCTGTCGTTCGAGATGATCGAGTTGCACGAGCACCTCAACTTCAAGGCCAACAACGTCCATGCCTTCCTCAAGGCCCAGGCGGGATAGCCACGCCCGATCGCTTGCCCCCATCGGCCTCTCGGACAAAAAGTACAAGATCATGAGCACAGCCAATCCCGCTGGCACTGCCGGCTCCGTCGTGCACGACCACACCCATGCCACGATCACCTGGCGGCTGATGCCGTTGTTGCTGGTCTGCTACCTGTTCGCCCATCTGGACCGGATCAACATCGGCTTTGCCAAGATGCAGATGAGCGCCGACCTGCAGTTCAGCGACACGGTCTACGGCTTCGGCGCCGGCCTGTTCTTCATCGCCTATGCGCTGTTCGGCGTGCCGAGCAACATGGCCCTGGACCGGGTCGGCCCGCGCCGCTGGATCGCCACGCTGATGGTGGTCTGGGGAGCCTTGTCCACCGGCATGTTCCTGATTGAAAGCGCCGCCGGTTTCTACCTGCTGCGTTTTCTGCTGGGGGTGGCCGAAGCCGGGTTCTTCCCAGGGATCCTGGTGTTCCTCAACCGCTGGTACCCGGCACGCCGGCGCGCCCAGGTGACCGCGCTGTTCGCCATCGCCGTGCCGATGGCGGGCGTGATCGGCGGGCCGCTGTCGGGGGCGATCCTCGAACATTTCCACGATGTCGGCGGCCTGCGTGGCTGGCAATGGATGTTCGTCATCGAGGGGCTGCCGGTGATCCTCCTGGGCCTGGTCGTACTCAAGTGCCTGCCCGACAGTTACCAAAGCGTCAGCTGGCTCTCACCCCACGCCAAGCAGCACCTGCGCGAACAACTGAGCGTGGAGGAACAGCGAAAATCCATCACCTCGTTTTCGGCGATCCTCGCTAACCCCCAGGTCTGGTTGCTGGTGGCGGTGTACTTCGCCGTGATGCTGGCGGTGAACACCCTGGCTTTCTGGATGCCCACTCTGATCCACGGCGCCGGCATCGGCAGCGAAGGCCAGGTCGGCCTGCTCAGCGCGGTGCCTTACCTGGCCGGTTGCTTCTTCATGATCGGTTGTGGCCGCTCCTCCGACCGCCACCGCGAACGTCGCTGGCACCTCTGCGTACCGTTGTTGATGGCGGCAGCCGGTATCGCCATCGCCGGGCTCTCTCCCGGCAATCCGACCCTGGTGCTCGGCGGCCTGATTGTCGCCGGCATGGGCGCCAGCGCGGCGTTGCCGATGTTCTGGCAACTGCCGCCGGCGTTTCTCTCCAACAACACCCAGGCCGCCGGAATCGCCCTGATCAGTTCCTTTGGCAGCATCGCCTCATTCTTCGCGCCGTACCTCATCGGCTGGATGCGGGACACCACGCAGAGCGCCAGCCTGGCCCTGTATGTCCTGGCGCTGTTCATCACCCTGGGTGGCCTGCTGGTGCTGCGCACCCGGGCCGCCGTCGTCAATCCTCAATAGAGACCTTGTCATGCTCGATCAAAGCCTCATCCAGCAAGCCGCTGCCCGCCTCGACCACGCCGAGCGTTCCCGGGAGCAGGTGCGCCAGTTTTCCCTCGATCACCCGGCCATCACCCTCGATGACGCCTACGCCATCCAGCGCGCCTGGGTGGCGCAGAAAATCAACGACGGGCGCAAGCTGGTCGGCCACAAGATCGGCCTGACCTCCCGGGCCATGCAAGTGTCCTCGAACATCACCGAGCCGGACTACGGCGCGCTGCTGGATGACATGTTCTTCGACGAAGGCACCGACATTCCCTTCTCGCGCTTCATCGTGCCGCGAGTGGAAGTCGAACTGGCGTTCATCCTCGGCAAACCGTTGAAAGGCCCGAACGTCACGGTGTTCGACGTACTGGATGCCACTGAATGGGTGATCCCGGCACTGGAAATCATCGACGCACGCATCCAGCAGATCGACCCGCAGACCCAGGCCACCCGCAAAGTCTTCGACACCATTTCCGACAACGCGGCCAACGCTGGCGTGGTCATGGGCGGACGTGCGGTGCGCCCCACCGAGATCGACCTGCGCAAGGTGCCGGCGGTGCTCTACCGCAACGGCGTGATCGAAGAGTCCGGCGTCTCGGCGGCGGTGCTCAATCACCCGGCCAAGGGCGTGGCCTGGCTGGCGAACAAGCTGGCGGCCTATGACGTCACCCTGCAACCGGGGCAGATCATCCTCGGTGGCTCCTTCACCCGCCCGGTGGCGGCCAACCCGGGCGATACCTTCCATGTCGACTACGACATGCTTGGCTCCATCGCTTGCCGTTTCGTCTGACTGCTCGAGGACTGCTTCATGGACATGCCGATCAACACGTTCAAACAACGGCTGAAAAGCGGCGAGGCGCAGATTGGCCTCTGGCTCGGACTGGCCGACGCCTACTGCGCCGAGCTGGCTGCCAATGGCGGTTTCGACTGGCTGCTGATCGACGGTGAACACGCGCCCAACGACGTGCGCACCCTGCTCGGCCAGCTCCAGGCCGTGGCGCCCTACGCCAGCCAACCGGTGATTCGCCCGGTGGTGGGTGACACGGCGCTGATCAAACAAGTGCTCGACCTCGGCGTACAGACCCTGCTGGTGCCGATGGTGGAAAGCGCCGCGCAGGCCCGCGAGCTGGTGCGCGCCATCCATTACCCGCCCAGCGGGGTGCGTGGTGTCGGCAGCGCGCTGGCTCGCGCGTCGCGCTGGAACAGCATCCCCGGTTACCTGGACAAGGCCGATGAACAGATGTGCCTGCTGGTGCAGATCGAAAGCCGCGAGGGTCTGGCCAATCTCGACGCCATTGCCTCGGTGGACGGCGTGGACGGGGTGTTCATCGGCCCGGCGGACCTGAGTGCGTCCATGGGGTTTCGCGGCAATCCGGGGCATCCGGACGTGCAAGCAGCCATCGAAGACGCCATCGCCCGCATTCGCAAGGCCGGCAAGGCCGCCGGAATCCTCAGTGCCGACGAAAAACTGGCCCGGCGCTACATCGAGCTGGGGGCAGCGTTCGTAGCCGTCGGAGTGGACACGACCGTGCTGATGCGCGGCCTTCAAAGCCTGGCGTCGGCGTTCAAGGGTGTGCCAAAGCCTGCGGCGGGTGGGGTGTACTGACCTAAGTCGAGCCTGCCTGTGGCGAGGGGATTTATCCCCGCTGGGCTGCGCAGCAGCCCTAAAGCCTGACACCCGATGTATCAGGCAGATTGAGTTGGACTCTCTTGGGGCTGCTGCGCAGCCCAGCGGGGATAAATCCCCTCGCCACAAAGGCTTCAGCACTTCGCTCAGCTATCAGCTATCAGCTATCAGCTATCAGCTATCAGCTATCAGCTATCAACGCCTGACCGCCTTCAACTCATTCAGCAACACCAATAACGTCTGCAACTTCTCCTCCCCCAGTTTCTCCTGCAAGCGCTGGTAGTTGGCCTCCATGCTGTGGCTCATCGAGTCGAAGCACGCCTGCCCTTGTGGTGCCAGGCGCACCAGTACGCGCCGCTGATCCTGCTCGGCCTTGCGCCGAACAACCATGCCCGCAGCCTCCATGCGCACCAGCACGCCGGTCATGCTGGGCTTGAGGATGCAGGCCAGTTCGGCCAGGCGATTGATCTCCAGCTCCGCGTGCTGGCTGAGGATGCGGATGACCCGCCATTGCTGTTCGGTCAGGCCGTGTTGATTGAGGGAAGGACGGAAAAACCCCATGGCCGCTTCACGGGCCTGTAGCAGGGTCAGGGTCAAGGATTGGCGCAGCTTGGGCATGGAGAGTGTTCGCCAGGGTATTAGTTAATGAGTTAACTAAATCTTAGCATCACCACTGTCCCGCTGTCCGTGCCAAGGGCAATTGAACACCCAAGTACCTTGTGGGAGCGGGCTTGCCCGCGAAGGCGACGGCACAGCCAGCATCATCGCAAGCTGAATGACCACCATCGCAGGCAAGCCCGCTCCCACAGGGGCGTAGCTATTTTCTGTGCTCTGGCATCAAGCGCCCTTGATCACCCCTTTGAGCACCGCCTTGAAATGCTCCACCTGGGCCTCGCCGAACTGGCCGAACACCTTGTCCTGCTGTTCCCTGGCAATGGCCCAGAGCCCTTCGGTCTCATCGATGCCCTTGACGGTCAGGCGGACCCGGTCGCCATCATCGCTCACCAGGCCCTTGCGCTTGAGGTTGGCCACGGCTTCTTCGATCTCGCGCACCGGCATCGCCACTTCTCGCTGCAGGTCGACCAGGTTCAGCCCGGCGTCATTTTCCAGCACCATCAGCATTCGCGCTTCGCTGGTGCGCAGCCCCGTGGACAATTGGCGGGGCTGGTAACTGGCCTGGTAGGCCCGCAGTGCCTGGGTCATCAGGTAGTAGAGGTTGTGACTCAAACGGCCCTGGAAGTGGCTGCTGGGCGCCTGCCCCTCTTCGCGCCGCGTCATGCGCGTGTGGGGCAGGACCATCGAGTAGGCGCCCTGGTGATAAAGCAACGGCGAACGTCCGAAATCGTCGAAGGCCACGACCTTGCCCAGCATGATCCAGTGATCGCCACCGTCCACCTGCTGGAATTTTTCACAGTGAAACCGCGCGGCGCAATCGGCAAACACCGGCGCCCCGCCCTCGCCGTTGTCGAATTCGATCTCGGCGAAGCGATCCTCCCTGGGCCGGGCGAAGTTGTTCGACAGGTCGATCTGGTCGGCGGCCAATACGTTCACCGCAAAGTGGCTGGCGGCTTCGAACACGCCGTGGCTGCTGGAGCGCTTGTCGATACTCCAGAGAATCAGCGGCGGATCCAGGGACACCGAATTGAAGCTGTTGGCCGTCACGCCGACCTTTCGGCCATCTTCCGTCGCGGCGGTGATCACGGTCACACCGGTGGCAAAATTGCCCAGGGCGCGGCGGAATGCGCGGGTATCGAACGCGGTATCGCAATCATTGGACATGCAAGACTCCCGGCCGCCTCATGCGACGGCCTCGATTTGTTGTTATGGGGCGGCGCTGGGGCAGGTACTCAGACCATGCTGGGATCGGGTTCCAGGCCCATCAGCTCACGCCCGAGGATCTGCGCGCAGACGTCGTAGTCGGTGTAGGCATGGGCACCGGTGAGGTGCGCATCGCGAAACAGCCGTTGCAGCTCGTTGGACTCGAACCAGGCGCCGCCGCCGGCCGCTTCCATCAGCCGGTCCACTGCCTGGATGCACATCTTGGTGGCATAGCCCTGGTTGGTCCGCCAGAACGCCAGGGTTTCCCGGCTCGGGTACTCGTGGCGTTCTCCATGCTCGGCGTGGTCCTGCCAGGTTTTTTCGAGAAAAGCCCGCGCCGCCGCCACCTGGTGAGTGGACTCGGCCAGGCGCATCAGCGCCGGGGTGGCAGCGCCCACGGCCGCACCGGTGTAGGCCCGCACACGGTTGCGGGTTTTCTCGCGAAACACTTCGAGCATGCGCTCGGCCACGCCCAGGCTGACCGTGGAAAAACCGCTGGCAAAATAGGGCCGGTACGGCGAGTAGAAAATCTTGCTGTCGGGGTACAGGCCGAAGCCACCGGACTTGCCTTCCATCATGTCCTTGGCCTTCTGGATCCGATGCTCCGGCACGAACACGTTGGTGATGATCAGGGTCTTGCTGCCACTGCCGCGCATGCCCACGGCGAACCAGTCGTCACGAATCTCATAGTCGCGGCGAGGCAACACGGCGAAGCAATAGTCCTGGGTGCCTTCGGCGTTCTTGCGGCGAAATCCGACAATGGCCCACTCGGCATGGTCACAGCCGCTGCTCCAGCCCATTTCGCCGCTGAACATCACGCCGCCCTCGACTTCCTCGGTGCGGCCAAACGGCGCGATGCTGCTGCTGGCGGTGGCATCGGGATCGGCGCCCCAGATTTCTTCCTGGGTCTTGGCCGGGAACATCGCCAACTGATGGCTGTGGGTGCACAACAGGCTCATGGCCCAGGCCGTGCTGGCACAGGCGCCGGCCAGCAGCGCGATGCAATCGGCAAACTGCGGCAGGGAAATCTCCAGGCCGCCATACGCCTTAGGCTGGAAGGCCCGATGCAGGCCGATGCCCTTGAGCAAGGCGATGTTCTCGGCAGGAACGCTACGGTCCTGCTCCGCCTGGAAGGCATTGGCGGCAATGATCGGCAGGAGGGGCTTGAGGTCTTCGAGCAACGGGTTTGGCTTTTTCATGGACGGACTCTTTTATTATTGGCGTCTGCCGATCCCGCCTGGCCTTGCACCTCACGGCAGGCTCGTGGTGCAGAAAACAGCGGGATCAAATGATTGAGGCCGGTCCAGTATGGGCATTGGCAAGACGTCGAAAAATGCACCTTCCAGATCCAAGATTGTACTTTTCATGGTGCCGATCCAGGCCGATGGCGCGCTCGGTCAAGTGCCCCGGCACGGATGATCAAGACAAACACCCTCGCCTGGGCCCTTAATAGGGGCATCGCGTGCAGCGCTTTGCACGGAGTCTCCTTTCACTTTGTCAGGTTGCGTCATGATCAATATCGAAACGCCCACCTATTACACAGCCACCAAGAAGTACAACCTCAGCTTCCCCACCCTGGAACAGGATGTGGAAGCCGATGTCGTGGTGATTGGCGGCGGCTTCTCCGGCATCAATACCGCGCTGGAGCTTGCTGAAAAAGGCATCACCAACATCGTGGTGCTCGAGGCGCGCTACCTGGGTTTCGGCGGCACCGGGCGCAACGGCGGGCAGATCATGGCCGGCATCGGTCATGACCTGGAAAAGATCAAGAAGGACGTCGGCGAAGACGGTCTGCGCCAGGTCTTCGAGATCAGCGACCTGGGGGCGGACATCATCAAGGACCGCATCGCCAAGTACGCCATCGATGCCGACTTCTGCCATGGCTACGGCTACATGGGTTTCAACGCCCGCCAGGAAAAAACCCTGCGGGCCTGGGAAAAAGACTTCAAGTCGATCAACAGCAAGCACGAGATCCGCTTTCTCGGCGGCTCCGACGTCCAGCAGATCATCGGCTCCAAAGCCTACGGCAGCGCATTGCTGCACATGGGCGGTGGGCATGTGCATTCGTTGAACCTGCTGCTGGGCGAAGCCAAGGCACTGGCCGGCCACGGCGTGCAGATCTACGAGAACAGCCCCGCCCTGGAAGTCCGTTATGGCGAGCGCATCACCGTGCGCACCGGGCGCGGCTCGGTCAAGGCCAGCAAGCTGTTGTGGGCCTGCGACAGTTTCCTCAACAAACTGGAGCCGGAACTGCATCGCTCGACGATCAACACCTACGCCTTCCAGATGATGACCGAGCCACTGTCGGACGAGCTGATCCAACGCATCAGCCCGATTCGCGGTGCCTACAGCGATATCCGCCCGGTCATCGACTATTACCGCGTTACTAACGAAAATCGCCTGCTGTTCGGTGCCGCGACGCCGCTGGTGGAGCACATTCCCCAGGACCTCAAGGCCTGGAACCGGAATCTGATGCTGAAGATTTTCCCGTACCTCAAGGACGTGAAGATCGACCTCGCCTGGGGCGGTCCGATGGCGTGCAGCCCGAATCTGTTCCCCCAGATCGGTACCCTGCCCGGCCGCCGCAATGCGTTCTTCGTCCAGGGCTACTCCGGGTTTGGCGTCACGCCGAGCCACATCATCTGCAAGGTCCTGGCCGAAGGCATGAGCGAAGGTTCGGCGCGTTATGACCTGGTCAGTTCCGTCAGGCGCCCGACCATCATCGGCAAGGACGCCATCCGTCCGCTGTTGCTGACTGCCGGCAAGTCCTGGCACCAGCTGTCGGGCTACTGGAACGGCCGTCGCTGACAACCACACCGCTTTCTATTTCAATCATCAGGAGTCACCGCCATGCCCCTTATCACCCTCAAGAAAGACATCCAGCTGTCCGAACTGGACGCCTGGGGTACCGTCGCCGACCTGGGTTCGCAAATCCTCGAAGGCGAAGTCAAGGCCTTCGGCAAGATGACCTTCGGCGCCCCGACCGATCCCGTCAGCAGCGCCTACTTCGGCACCACACAGGGCAAGTTCCGGATGGTGTATCCGTTTGCCGAGCAAGCCACCGTGGTCACCGGCGAAGTGGTGCTCACCGACGAAGCCACCGGCCAGAGCACCCGCTACAAGGCTGGCGACAGCTGGTTCGTGACCAAGGGCACGCCGGTACTGTGGGAAGTGGTCAGCGAGAGTTTCGTCAAGCACTACTTCGCGGTAGTCTGAGCACCGTGACCGTGGCGAGGGAGCTTGCTCCCGCTGGGCTGCGAAGCAGCCCCGCTTTTATGCGATTCGGGAGCAAACTCCCTCGCCACAAAAACGCCCTGGCCGTAGGGGTTCACGTTCTTCCCTCAACCGCAATGTGCTTGCGAAGGTTGCGCCCATGAACCTCATTCCCACCCAGGACATCGCCGGCCACTGCCTGCACGCGTTCACCCAGTTGATTCCCGCCAGCCGGGCGGCCTTCTACTGTGTCGACCGCCACTTGCAAGCCCATGACTTCAGCCTGCACGGCATGAGTGGCGAGATGCACCGCGACTACCTGGACAACTACCGCCAGTTCGATCCGCTGCAACCGCGCAACTGTGTCTGCGATGAACAGGCCGTGGTGCCGCTGGGCCTGGCGATGACCCGCCAGCCGGTGCGCGACAGCCAGCGCTACCGCAGCTTCCTGCAACGCTACGGCGTAGTGGATGTGGTGGAAGTCTTCGCCCGTCGGGACGGCCAGCCGCAAGCCGCCATTTCGTTATTGCGCACCGCCGAACAAGGCGCCTTCACGCCTCAGCAGTTGTCCCAGCTCGGCGCGTTGCAAACCCTGTTGCAACTGGCGGTGGCGCACCTGCCTGCCCAGGCGGATGCCCTGGACGGCTTGACGCCCAAGGAGCGCCAGATCGCCCTGCTGCTGCGCGAGGGCGTCAGCAACAAGCACCTGGCCCGGGAGTTGAACGTCGGCTTGCCGACCATCAAGACTCACCTGATCAACCTGTTCCGCAAGGTCGGCGTCAGCAGTCGCACCGAGTTGGTCAGCGCGCTGTTTCTCTGAACGGTTCAACCATCCGGTTGATAGTGCACAGATGCCCCAGAGCCCATGATCCGGCGGGTGACTACACCCAACCGGAGCCTTGCAATGAGTACATCTACAGACTGGATCACCGTCGGCGCCCTGGCCGATGGCTTTGCCCCCGACGCCTTCATCCTGCCGAACCTGGCAGACCTGAGCGGCAAGACCTTTACCCTGAACTTCGCCAATGGCTGGCAGATCGAGCATCGGTTCGAGCAGGACACGTTGTCCTGGCACGCCGCCGACGGGCACTCCAGCGGCACCGCGCCCTACCGCGCCACATCGGTTCGCCCGGGCCTGTACCTGGTGGACTTTCTCAAAGGCGAAGGCCGCCAGACCCTGTCGGTCAGCCTGGTGCTCGACACCGCCAACGCTGCGTTCACCGCCGTGATCGGGCGCATGCCCGAGCCAGAGCAAACCCGTGAAGGGCTCTACGGCCGCGCCCTGGCGGGCAAGCCCCTGACGAGCGTCGGCGTCGACTTCCTCCACGGCAGCCTCGACCGGCCCTGGCAAGACGGCCTCTGCCCGCACGCACCGAGCAACGAGCTGGTGGGGCTGCGCAACCTGTATCGCTACAGCCCAAGCGAAGTCTACGAACACATCTACCTCAATGACCGGTTCTACGCCTGGCAGTGCCTCAAGGGCGTGGAACAAGGCCTGTGCGACACCGACCGGTGCGACACCTACAAGGTCGCCGACCAGCTGTATCTGTTCGTCTGGCGGGAAAAAATCATCCCGACCCTCGGCCTGGTGCTGATCGACCTGCAACAACACCGCAGCGACGGCAAGATTTTCGGCTACGCCGGTGCGTCCTTCGATGAATACTCCAATTTCCCGGTCAGTTCCTACTGCCAGGTCCTCAACCAGACGGAGTATCCCGATGCCTGAATCACGCACCGTGGTGATTACCGGCGCGGGCACCGGCATCGGTGCCGCCTGCGCCCGGTTGTATGCCGCCGAAGGCGCCAACCTGGTCTTGATCGGCCGACGCCGCGAGCCCCTGGAAGACCTTGCCAGGGAAGTCGGCGGCCTGGTGTTGGTGGGCGACGCCGCGTGCCCGACGACCTGGGACGGTTTCATCGCGCAGATCCGCCAGCGTTTCGCTCGACTCGATGTGCTGTTGGCCTGTGCCGGCGGCATGGGCCAGGGCAGCGCCACCCAAACCAGCCCGCAAGCCTGGGACGCGGCCATGCGCAGCAACCTCGACAGCGCGTTCTACAGCGCGCGGGCCTGCCTGCCCTTGCTGCAGGAAAGCGCCGGCAACGTGGTATTGATCGGGTCCATCGCGTCGTTGGCGGCCGGGCCGCAAGTGTGCGGCTACACCACCGCCAAACACGCACTGCTGGGCCTGAACCGCTCCCTGGCGCGGGACTACGGCCCCCAAGGCGTGCGGGTCAACGCGGTCTGTCCGGGCTGGGTCCGCACGCCGATGGCCGATGAGGAAATGCAGGTGCTGATGCAGTTCCACGGTGAAACGCTGCAACAGGCCTACGACCGAGTCTGCGCCGACGTGCCGTTGCGCCGCCCCGCCAGCGCCGAGGAGATCGCCCTCGCCTGTCGTTTCCTGGCGTCCCGGGACGCCTCGATCATCACCGGCGTGGCGCTGGTGGCCGACGGTGGTTCGAGCATCGTCGACGTACCGACCCTGGCGTTCAGCCACATGGAGGTGACCCATGGCCAATGACCTGGATTTCAGCGGCAAGACGGTGTTGGTGACTGGCGGTGCCCAAGGCATTGGTCGGGCCATTGTCGAAGCCTTCGCCTGGCGTGGGGCTCAGGTGGTGATCGCCGACCTCGGCCTGGCGCGGGCCGAGGCCCTCGCCAGCGAGCTGACGGCCGGCGGCTACCAGGCGCAAGCGGTGGGCGTGGACCTCGCGGACGCCACGGCGATATCGGCCATGATGGGCGGGCTGCAAGAGCGCCTGGGGCGCCTGGACGTGCTGGTGCACAACGCCGGCTACTTCCCGTTGACGCCTTTTGCGCAGATCACCCCGGCGGTGCTGGAACGCACCCTGGCGGTGAACCTGTCGGCGCTGTTCTGGCTGACCCAGGCGGCGCTGCCGATGTTCCGCCGCCAGGGCCAGGGCTGTGTGCTAGTGACGTCCTCGGTCACCGGCCCGCGCGTGGCGTACCCGGGGCTTAGCCATTACGCCGCGTCCAAGGCCGGGGTCAATGGTTTCATACGCAACGCGGCACTGGAGCTGGCGCCCGAGCAGGTGCGGGTCAACGGTGTCGAACCGGGCATGATCGCGACCCCGGCCATGGCCAACCTCGGCGACGATGACCTCAACCAGGACATCGCTCGGCGCGTGCCACTGGGGCGATTGGGTCATCCGGGGGACATTGCCGGCGCCATGCTGTACCTGGCCTCTGACCTGGCCGCCTATGTGACGGGCCAGACCCTGGTGGTCGACGGCGGTTCGACATTGCCGGAAGTCTGAGGCGATCCAGCGGGCGGTGGTGACGACAGCACCACCGCCTTCGCGGGCAAGCCCGCTCCCACAAGTCCAGCAGCATCCCTTGCTATTTCGCACACACCACAGCGCCACTGTGGGAGCGGGCTTGCTCGCGAAAGCAGTGTATCTACCACAGCGATGTTGAATGGAACGCCGCCTTCGCGGGCAAGCCCGCTCCCACAGGTTCAGCAGTGTTCCCTTCTATTTCGGATCCACCACAACGCCGCCTGTGGGAGCGGGCTTGCCCGCGATGGCGGCGGTTCGGCGGGCACCGTTCCTGCGTCTCAGGCCACTCCCTGCGCCTGTTGCAGATGGCTTGCGCGAAAGTCCTTGGGCGAGAGTTCGAACTGCTTCTTGAACGAGCGGCTGAAGTGGGCCGAGTCGGTGAAGCCCCATTTGTAGGCAATCGAGGTAATGGACTCGTCCCGCAGGAACGGGTTGGTCAGGTCATCGGCGCTGCGCTTGAGCCGGGCTCGCTGGATGTAACGGCAGACGCTGTCGTCCTGTTCTTCGAACAACCGGTACAGATGGCGCACCGAGATGTTCAGGCGGTTGGCCAGGCCCACCGGGCTGAGGCCGGGCTGGTTGAGGGATTCATCGATGACCTTCTGCACGTAGCTGCGCAGATGACTGCCCTGCAGCGCCGCGCCATCGTCACGGGCATCGCTGGTGTGCTCCAGCGCCGAGCCCAGCAAGGACACGAACGCGCTCTGCAGGGCCTCGCCCTCGCCCGCCGCGCCTTCGCCGTCCGGCGTGTCCTTGCACAACTGGTCCATCAGCACGTGCAACATCCGCCCGCAGGCCTTGCTCGACGAGATCTTGCCGAAGGTCCTGGTATCCCCACCCAACTGCCGCGACACCTGCTGCCGAGACAAGGACAGCACGGCATGCTCGATCAGTCCGAACGGGCTGATCTCCAGTGCGCCCGCCGAATCCATCAGTAACAACTCGCCGGGGGCCAGTTGGATGCTCAGGCCGTTCTGGGTGATGCGGCAATAGCCACTGCGCTGGCTGACCAGCAGGCAATCCTGATCGTCGTCGTGGTCGGGATTGGGCGAGTGGCGCTTGATGGAACCGGCGTTGGTGCGCACGTTCGACAGGGAAAGACCGCCGCGGCAGAAGTTCGAGACCTGGCCGATAAACAAGGCACGATTGAAAGCCAGCTCCGTCTCGAAATACCCACACGTGGCGCGCAGGTCCCGGTTCCAGGTCTCCAGCCCGTCTTGCCCAACCTGTTGCATGCTCATGGCGTTCTCCGCAGTGGCTTATTGTTTTTGTGCGGCAATAGTTAACATGTTATCTATATGCACGCAACAAGTACCTGATCGCCAGAGCAGAAGCAGGATTGATGCCAGGGCGGCACTGCAGGGTCAGAGGCTTGCCAATACCCGTTGCAGGCCGCTCAGGGATGCCAGCAAGGCTGCGCGTTGTTCGCCTCCGAGCGCGATGTAGCGCCGAAAGGCCGGCATGCGGTTGACCACCTCGCTGCCGCCCATGTGTTCCAGGCGCACGCACCACTGGCGCTCGTGCAGGTCGATGCGCAGGCGCTTGAAATCCAGCGGCATGAGCGCCTGGTACAACCCCTGATCGTGCGTTACCGCCGCCTGCAACCGGGCCGCCAGCGCCTGGTCGGCACCCCGCTGGCGACAGCGCAGACCCTTGCGGCGAATAGCCCCGCCGTGGTGCAGCTCCAGGCGCGCCGTGCCCTCCATCGACGCAGGCACGCGCAACACGAATTCGGTCATCACCAGATGCATCAGCCACTGTGATTCGGTGCGCTCGACAATCTCCAGTTGCAGCCGGCCGTCGTCGCTGGCCACAGTAGCCGTCGTCGGCCCTGACCACACGAAGTGCGCCAGCCCGAGGTTGCGCCGCACGTGTTCCAGGGTCACCCCAGGCCGATAGCCGGCCGGGGGGCGATGGGCGCGCAAGCGCTCAGACAGTCTTTGCAGCACGGTCGATAAACTTGCCGGCAGGTTGCCCTGGCTCATGGGAAAACTCCTTGGCCAGCACGTCTTCCACCGACGCTGGCATGAATGGATTGACCTTCTGCACCACCAGGGTCCAGAACAAGGCGTAGGCCGCGGTGCCACCGAGCATCACCGCGAACGGGATGTAGATGTCGGCTGGGTTCATGCCGGGCGGCGTGATGAACCACATGCCCAGGAGGATGCCGACACTGGACAGGATCTGTGGCAGCGGAAAGAACGGCGAGCGATAGGCCCGCGGCAGGTCTGGCCGACGAATGCGCAGGCTCACCACCGACACCGTCACCAGCAGGTAGGCAAAGCTCCAGGCACACACCGCCGCCAGTACCAGGTGCATGATGTTGTCGGTGTTGCCACCGAGCCACAGCGCATGCAGGCAAGGAATCAACGCCGCCACCAGGATGCACAGCAAGGGTGTCTTGAAACGCGGGTGCAGGTAAGTGAAGACCTTGGGCAATGCGCCGTCCACCGCCATCCCGTAGAGAATCCGCGGCACGCCGGCCATCAGGGTGTTGATGGTCGCCGCGCCGGCAAACAGGAAGCCGATCCCCAGCCACAGCGGGCCGATATCCCCCATGACCTGCTCGGCGAAGCGCGGAATCGCCATGGGCGTGTCCAGCAGGTGCACGCCGCTGGCGGCATCGAGCAGCACGTTCTCCACCTGGCGCTTCATCGCCGCGCCGTAGATGAACATGCACGAGGCGACGCTCAGCAAGCCGAGGATCATCGCCCTGGGCATGACCTTGGCCGAGTGGCGCAGGTCCGGCGCCAGAGGCGTGACGAACTCGCAGCCCACGAACATGAACATGGCCATGCCCACCAGCGAGAGGATGGTGATCAGGTCGGTGCCCACCAGCGAAACCCCGAACCAGCCTTCCAGTTGCACCGCTGGCGCCGCGATCAAGCCGAGCACGCCAAATACCATCAACGTGGTCCACATGCCGAAGGTCAGGATGATCTCGGCTCGGCCGAACGCACTGACGCCGAACGCGTTGAGCACCCCGAACACAATGACGAACCCGACCCCGAGCAACCAGGAACCGCCGGCAGACTCGGCCAGGGTGTTCAGGTGCTCGAAGTTCACCAGCGCCATGACCCCGGACAGGATGGTCTCGGCGGTGCCGGCGAACACGTGCACGATCAGGTAGGCCGACAGCGTGCCGGTGATCGCGAAGAAACGCCCCATGCCACAGTTGATGTAGTCATAGACCGAGCCGGTGGTGGGCAGGATCGACGCGGCCTCGGCGAATGTGGTCGCCTGGGCCAGCATCATCACCACGGCAATCAGCATCGCCACGGCGAAGGCGCTGCCACCGATACCGAAGCCCATGGTTGCGGTGAGAATCACCGGGCTGGCCATGATCAGGCCGATGGTGCTGGCCAGGGCGGTGGGAAATCCCACCGTTCCCCGGTTTAAGTGCGCGGTGAGTCGGTCATTGATCGACATGGTGCAGATCCTCGAGAAGCGGATTTTTTAGTAGAGGTGCCACAGCCGTCCAGGAGCCGGCATTCAAGCCCCCCAGCCAGTCCCTGATCGAAACGGCGTTGCGTGCAGCTTCACTTTGCGCCGCCGCGCCACAGGCGTCTTGCCTATGTCTGCCGCCACTCTTGTTGCTGCCTGCCAGCGCCCGCGGCCTGGCGGGCTGGATCAATTCCCTGGCAGCCAGGTGAAAGACTTCCCCCCGCGCAGCTCCCCTTAATGCACGCTCTGCCGTCCTATTACACTGGGGAAAACACCATGGAGCACACACGCCACACACCGCTACTGCGCAACGCCATCGGCCTGGGCATCGCCCTGCTGGTTGCCGACTCATCGGCCCAGGCCCTTGAGCTCTACGCCGACCAGGACACCACCATCACCGGGAACTTCCTCGCGGTCTACGGAATGTTCAACAGCCGCAAGAACTACGACGGCACCGGTGGCGGCTCCAGCTGGCGCGAAGGCTTCATCAAGTATGGCCTGAGTATCGACCAGGCATTGGCCGGCATGGGCAGTGTCTACGGCACCGCTAACCTGGTCAGCTCCGGCACCTGGGGCGACGGTGACCCGGCCGGCCTGAGCGATGGCTCGGAGCGCACCACGAAATTCGACGAGGCCTTCGCCGGCTGGCGCTCGGGGGACCTGTTCCCGGTATTGGGCAAGGACGGCGTCGACCTCTCCTACGGTCGCCAGGTGATCACCCTCGGTGACGGCTTCATCATCAACGACGACGGTTTGAACCTGGGCAAGGGCCCGGCGGACGGCGACCTCAATCGCGGTGGAGCCTATTACCTGGCCGCCCGCCACGCCTTCGACAAGACCGCCGTGCTGCGCCTGGGAGCGAAGGACGGCGTGCATGGCAGCCTGATGTGGATCAAGTCCGACAACCGCGCCCAGGCCAACACCGAAATGGCCGCCGGCACCCTGGAATACACCACCGCGCCCGGCACCCTGGGCCTGACCTACATCCATGGCATCGACGTCGATGACCACTACGCCAGCGACTTCCAGAAACAGCGCGAAGGCATGAACATCTACAGCCTGCGGGGCAGCGGCAACGCCGGCATCGAAAACGCCCACTTCGCCTTCGAATACGCCTGGCAGGACAAGGACGCCGGCCCGGAAAAAGCCTGGTACACCGAGGCCGGCTACACCTTCGCCGACCTGCCCTGGACACCGGACCTGACCTATCGCTACAGCCGCTACTCACAGAACTGGGACTCGATGTTCAACGGCCTGAGCCGGGGCTACGGCACCTGGTTCCAGGGCGAGGTGGCCGGCAACTATTCCGGGCCGTTCAACAGCAACACGGCCATCCAGCACGTAGGCCTCAAGCTCAAGCCGACGGACACCGTGACCGTCGGCGCGCTGTTCTTCGACTACCAGACCCTGCACGACCGCCAGACGTTGAACCTCGATGGGCGCGAGCTGGACCTGTATGTCGAGTGGGCCGTGAGCGAACACCTGATCGTCACGCCGCTGCTGGGGCTGTACAAGCCGGAGAAGGATGACAACAGCGGCGGCAACCAGGTCGGCGGCAACGGCACCAACGTCTACAGCCAGTTGGTGGTGGCGGTGCCGTTCTGAAGGCGTGGGGGCTGCCGGCGGCGGCAGCTCCCCGTGCGTCTATTGCTTGTGCTGGTGCAGCATCGTCTGGATCTGATGCGTGGCCTGGCGCGTGCTTTCGGCCAGTTTGCGCACCTCGTCGGCGACCACCGAGAACCCCCGCCCGACCTCACCGGCCCTGGCGGCTTCGATCGCGGCATTCAAGGCCAGCAGGTTGGTCTGGTCGGCAATGCCCTTGATCACCCCGACCACCGTGGCGATCTGGGCGTAGGTCACCTGGTTCTGCTCCAGCATGCGGTGGTGGGTGGATTGGGCCGAGCGCTCGTCGCTGATGTCGCGCACCGCACCGATCACCCGGACCAGCCGTCCCTGGGCATCGCGCACCGCCCGTCCGCGTTCGCGGCACCAGATGTAGTCGCGGCTCTTGTGGCGCATGCAGTACTCGAAGACGTATTCGCCACTGCCCTGGGTGCCGAGGATCTCGCGGTCGAAAATCGCCATGATCTTCGGCAGGTCATCCGGGTGCGTGATGCCGACCTGGGCATCCCAGCCATCGGGCAGTTCGTCCGCCCCATAGCCCAGCAACGCGCGAAACTGGCTGGAAAAACGCATGCTGCTGGCCGGGTGCTGGAGGTCGCCGTTGACCACCGTGATGTCCCAGCAGCCCTCGGTCAGCGTCGATTGCAACAACGCCCAGATCTGCGCTTCCTGGTGGTGTTGCTGCACTTGCTGACGGTATTCGTCCCGTTGGCGCTCCAACAACTGTTCGCGGCCTTGGGCCTGTTCCAGTTGTTGGCGCAACATCTCCCGTTCGCGCTCGCCCTGCTGCCACCGCGCGGCCTGCTCGGCCAGTTGGGCCTCGACCTGAAGGCAACGCTCGGCGCTACTCGCCATTTGCCGGGCGTGTTGGGCCAGGCCTGTCCGCAACGCTGGGTACGCGTCGAGCATCGGCGTGTCCTCGGTGTCGCCGGCCAGTGCTCGCTGCACCTGGGCGCTCAACGCCAGTTTGTGTCGGTTGGTCTGGAGAAACATCGCCCGCTCCTTTGCCATCGAGTCGAAACACTGATCTGACCGCAAACACGCGCCGCTGGCTTGTACCTGGCTGCTGAAGGCCTTGCTCCTGGCTGCCAAGGCCACGTCCTGGCAGGCACGCACATGCCGCGCGGCAGGCACAGTCAAGCCGCGCCGCCGCGCAGCGATTAACCTCGGGGCTTTCCCTTCGCGATAGGAAACACCCATGAGCGATATTGCCCTGCTGCCTCAGGTCGAAGCCTTCCTCGGCCGGCGTCACGCACTGTTCATCGATGGTCGCTACGTCGAAAGCCAAGGCAGCCAGACGCTGGACGTCATCAACCCGGCCACCGGCCACGTCATCGCCCAGGTCAGCGACACCAGTACGGCCGATATCGATCACGCGGTGGAATCGTCTCGACGCGGCTTCAGGCAGTGGTCCCAGGCCGCACCGGCGGTTCGTGGCCAGGTGCTGCTCAAGCTCGCGGACCTGCTGGAGCAGCACCGCGAAGAGTTGGCCCAGATCGAAACCTGCCAGTCGGGAAAAATCATCCACATTTCCCGCGCTTTCGAGGTCGACCAGGCCGCCCACTTCCTGCGTTACTACGCCGGCTGGGCCACCAAGATCGGCGGCGAGACGATCACCCCGTCACTGCCCTCCTTCGCCGGAGAACGCTACACAGCGTTCACCCTGCGCGAACCGGTCGGGGTGGTGGTGGGCATCGTGCCGTGGAACTTCTCCACCATGATCGCCATCTGGAAACTGGCGTCAGCCTTGGTGACCGGCTGCAGCATCATCATCAAGCCCAGCGAGTTCACGCCGCTGACCATCCTGCGCATTGCCGAACTGGCGATCGAGGCCGGCCTGCCGGCGGGCGCCCTGAACGTGGTCACCGGTGGCGGCCAGGTGGGCAAAGGGTTGATCGAGCACCCAGGCACCAACAAGGTTTCGTTCACCGGTTCGGTACCCACCGGCCTCGCCGTGGGCCAGGCAGCCATGGGCGCCGGACTGACCCGGTCGACCCTGGAACTGGGTGGGAAAAATGCCGCGGGCTTCCTGCGCGATGTCGACCAAGAGGTAGCGGTCAACGGCATCATCGAAGCCGGCTTCCTGCATTCGGGGCAAATCTGTGCGGCGGCGGAACGGTTCTTTGTCCATCGTTCACAGATCGAGCCGATCATGGAAAAACTCGCCCAGCGCCTGGCCCGACTCACCATCGGTTCGCCCCTGGACGAACGCACCGAGTTCGGCCCGGTCACCAACCACTCGCATCAGCGCAAGCTCGGCGAGTTCTTCGCCAAGGCCCGGGCGCAGAACAACACCATCGTCCATGGCGGCAAGCTGATCGAAGGACCGGGCTGCTACGTCGAGCCAACGATCATCCTCGCCAACCGCCGCGACGACGCCCTGCTCAACGAAGAAACCTTCGGCCCGATCGCGACGTTCTTCCCCTACGACACGGAAGAAGAACTGCTGGAACTGATGAACGACACGCCCTACGGCCTCAGCGCCAGCCTCTGGACCCAAGACCTGAGCAAAGCCCTGCGCATGGTCCCGGCCATCGAAGCCGGCACCGTGTGGGTCAACATGCACACCCTGCTCGACCCCGCCGTACCTTTTGGCGGCAGCAAGTCTTCAGGGATCGGCCGGGAATTCGGCAGCGCGTTCATCGATGACTACACCGAGTTGAAATCGGTAATGATCCGCTACTGAACCTTGCTCCGGTGGGCGGACACTCAGCGCCCACCGGGTCTAGAAAACACCCACCACCGCCTGTGGGAGCGAGCTTGCTCGCGAAAGCGGTGAATCAGCTGGAAATAATCCAAAGCAGAAATCGCCTTCGCGAGCAGGCTCACTCCCACCTTCCGTGGGAGCGAGCCGCTCGCGAAAGCGGCCCTCTTGCAACAACCTGGATAGGCGGTGTCTCCACCGCCCATGCTCAACCCCGGCAGGCATTGACCGGCGGCACGCGGCCGCGCCAGGGTTGGGCGCGTTCCAGTTGCGCGGCCAGGGCCAGCAAGGTGCTTTCCTCGCCAAAGCGACCGGCAAAGTGCGCGCCAATCGGCAAGCCGTTGGCACTCCAGGACAACGGCACCGACATGGCCGGCTGGCCGCTGGCATTGAACAGCGCGGTAAACGGCGAGTAACTGTGATAGCGCTCGATCAGTTGCTCAAGGCTCATGCACACGTCCTGGAGGTCAAGCTCACCAATGGGCGCCGGCTCACGGGTCAGCACCGGGGTCAGGATCACATCGTAATCCTGCATGAACGTCGCCAACTGCCGCCCCAACGCATGAATCCATTCCACCGCCCCGGCGTACTGGGCACCGGTGACATGCCCCTTGTCCCGCAGGATGATCCGGGTGCGCACCTCCAACTCCTCCGCCTGCACCTGCGCGCCCCGCATCTCGCCCAGCAAGTCGACATAGTGCCGGGTACTGGCGCCAATGATGGTGAACACCTGGTTGAGAAACTCCGGCAACACCACCGGCAGGCTGACCGGCTCGACACGGTGCCCCAGGGATTCGCACAACCGCGCGGCCTCGTTCAAGGCCTGGAGGCTCTGGGACGATGTCGGCCAGGGCGCGAGTTGTTCGACCAGGGCAATGCGCAACGGTCGTGGGTCACATTGCACCGCCGTCACATACGGCAGCGCCTGGACCGGCGCGGCATAGGGCGCGCCCAGGTCGATGCCGGCAGTAGCGTCCAACAGCGCGGCACTGTCACGTACCGACAAAGTGATCGCATGGGCGGTGCCCATCCCGGCCCAGCCCTCGCCGACCATCGGCCCCGACGGCAGCAAGCCACGGCTGGGCTTGAAACCGAACACACCACAGCAGGACGCCGGCACGCGCAATGAGCCACCGCCGTCGTTGCCATGGGCGAAGGGCACCACGCGGGCCGCCACCAGTGCCGCCGCGCCACCGCTGGAACCGCCCGCGCTGTGCCCGGTGCTCCACGGGTTGCGCGTAGCGCCGAAGCGCGTGGATTCAGTGGAGTAGGACGTGCCGAACTCCGGCGACGTGCTGGTGCCCATCACCTGGCAACCCGCGCGCCGTAGACGCGTCACCACTTCCGATTCGAAGTCCGCCCGAAAATCCCCCAGGGAGCGAGATCCGTTGGTCATCGCCGCACCGGCGACCGGGGAAAACAAGTCCTTGATCAAGGTCGGCACGCCGGCAAGCAGGCCCTGGCCAACCGCGGCCGTGCGGGCGACCTCCCGCGCCGACTCGTACAACCGCTCGGCCACGGCATTGATGTGCGGCTCGACTTGCTCCAGGCGCTCGATGGCGGTTTCCAGCAACTCGCCAGGACCTACCTCGCCGCGCCTGACCCACTCGGCCAGCGCCGTGCCGTCTTCACGGTCCATCAAATGGTGAATGTCTTGCATACCCATGTTCAGATTCCTTGTTTCATGACGATTGACGTGTACCGATGGAAGTCGACTGGCCCTGGCCGCGTGTGCGCAGGCCCACGGCCACCCAGAGCAGTGCCGCGATAAATCCGGCGAAGGCCAGCCATTGGATGGACTGGCGCAGGTCCCCGGCGAAGCTGCCCACGAAGGCCACCACCAGCGGGCTGACGAACTGGCCGATGTACAGGCAGGACGTGAAACCGCCCAAGCCTCGACCGCGGGTGGTGGCGGTCAATGCGTTCATCACCGGCGCCATCACGTTGGGCACCAACAGCCCCGAACCCAGGCCCTGGATGACCACCGCCACCAGCACGGCGTTGTAGCTCTGGGCACGCATCAGCAGCCACAGCCCCAGTCCGATCAGGCCCAGCAACAGCGCGTTGCAACCGGCAACCCCGAAGCGCCGGCGCAACAGCGGCCACATCAACGAGCCGCCCAGGGTCGCCAACAGGCTCAGCCCGGCGGCCATCCCGATCATCGTGCTGGAGGTGATGCCGAGGCTGACCAGCAGCATCGGTGCCTGGATCGGTACGACGAAGGTCAGGACCATGCCGCCCATGACCATCAGGTAGCCGACCACCAGTTGCAGCACCGCCACCTTGCTCGGGCCCGAATCGGCGAGCGGTTGCTCGACGCTGTGGCCCCGGGTCACCGGCGGCTCCCACAACACCTTCATCATCGCCGGCACCAGCAGCAGCGGCAGCAGGTACAACAGGAACGGCGAACGCCACGAGTGCTCGCCGAGCGCGCCCCCCACCACGAAAAACAGCGCCCCCACCAAGCCGATGGTCACCACCTGGCGATTGACGTAGCGCAGCCGCTCTTCGCCCTGCCAGTAGTCGGCGATCAGTGTGGCGCAGCACGTCATCACCGCCGCTTCGGTGCAGCCAAACAACAGCCTCGCGCCGACGATCGACGGCAGGCTGTCGAGCAGCGCCGGCAGTGCGCCAAGCACGGCGTAGAGCAAGGTGGCAATCACCAGCAAGGCCTTGCGCCCGACCCGGTCGGCCAGCCATCCGGCCAGAGGCGCGAACAAGGCAATCGCCAGGGCCGGACCGGTGACCGCCAACGGCACCAGCAGATCGGCACGGGGCTCCACGGGGCCGAACTCGGCGCCCAGCCGGGGCAGGATCGGCGCGACCATCACCGAGCCCATGATGGTCAGGCTGCTGCCGAGCATCAGCACCAGCCCTTCACGCCCACCGGCCTGACGCACCGGGGCCGTTGATACGGAATTTGATTGGTTCATGACGAGCCCCTTCAGAAACTCTGGGAAATACGCAACGCCGCGGTGTAGCCCTCGGCGCGGTTGCGCGCGTCAAGCTCCTTGTAGACGTGCAACCACACCGGCGGCATGCCGGGCTTGAAGTAGCTGACCGCCGGCCCGACGGCCATGACCCGGGCGCGGTTACCGGACTCCAGCCCCGGCGCATCGTCGTCGGTGAACTGGCGGTAGTAATACCCGCCCACGCCCACGGTCCAGGGCCCGACGTGCTGGCCCACGGCGAACTCATGCCGGTACTCGACGCCGTTCTTGTAGTCGGTGTCTTCGTTGCGGGTGTTGATGTCGGCTTCAAAACTGGAAGACACCTCGAAGCCGCTGTCGGAAATGTAAGTGGCGTTGAGGATTGGGGAGAATGTCCAGTGATTGAGCCCAGGGGAAATCAGGCGATCCTTGTCGTAATCGCCCGTGGGCGCCTGGACCTGGAACTGGGCATTGACGAACAGGTTCGGCGACAGCGTCCATTGCAGGATCACCGGCAACACCTGGATGTCGGCGAGACGAAACGGATCGGCTTCCAGGTCCAGCGGACCGACCGGTGTCTGCACCTGCACCGAGGCGTCCATTTTGAAGAACGGCACCACGGTGCCGAAGCCGTACTTGGCTCCCAGCACGGTGTAATCGCTCATGCGCATGTAGGCCAGGCCGATGGAGAACACGTCCAGGGAGAAATTGTTGTCCAGTGCCTTGCCGTGGCGGTCCTTCTGCACGTTGGCCGAATAGAACGCCGTACGCAGGCCGACCGTCCCGTAGGGCGTGGCCGGGGGCATCATGCCCGCGCCAAAATCGTAGACTCCGACTGCCGTGGTCGGTGCACCGTTTTCTGTCGCCTGGACAGCGGCACACAGCCCCAACATTCCCAAGGTGAAGCACATGCAACGCAAGCGGTTGGTTTTCTTATTCTGACTCATTGAATGCCCCTTCCGACCAAGTGGTGGTGGGGTCATCCTAGGCAGCCGGCGCGCGGGCGGTTATCCGTTTTCAGCACAGATGCTAGCGACGCAGGGTTTGCGACGGCGTTTCGCCGAAAAGGATCCGGTAGTCGCTGGAAAACCGGCTCAAATGCCAGAATCCCCAGCGCGCAGCCACTTCCTGGACACCATGGGCCTGATCGCCATTGCGCAACTCGCGACGCACGGCATTGAGGCGCAATGCCCGCAAATAGGCCACCGGGTTGATGCCCAGGGTTTCCTGGAAGCAGTACTGCAACTTGCGCCGGCTAGCGCCGATGTGGTTGCACAGGTCCAGGATCGACAACGGCTCGTCGACATGGGTCATGGCGTACTCCCGGGCGCGGTCGACCATGCGCTTGCGCGCGGTGGGACTGAGAGGAGGCGCCGCCTGGTCCGGCGCCACCAGCTCCAGCACCTGCAACATCACGGTGTCGCGCAGGCCCCGGCGGATCGACTCGTACCCCAGCAGCGACTCGCGGCCCTGCTCGCCCCCTTCCAGCTCATCGAACAGCGCGGCGAGTTCGACCGGCAACGTTGAGTCACCGAGGCGGTAACACTTGGGAAGATCGGTAATTCGAAAACGGCTGCCTTGGCGCTCCAGCACATGTTCGAGCGCCCGCTCATCAACGGCGACACCGAGCAGGTCGAGGTGCTGAGGCGTGCGCAATTCCGGCAGATTGTGACCCCGGGCGACCAGCAGGCTGGGCTCAAGGATCGGGTGTCCGGAGCAAAAGACCGGGCCGTCCGCGCTCAACGGCACGCTGAAGGTAATGGCGCCGTCCCAGGCCGTCCCGTGCTTGGTCATGGCCTGATTAGAGCGGTCGCGCACCAATTGCATCCAGTCCGAGCGGAACTCGATCAGCTCGCCTTCGAAGCGTCCGGGCGTCAACTGGTTGTAACTGACCTGCCAGCCGCCCATGTTGCGGGCATGCTCGTCGATGTCTGCCGTGCGAAACCGATTGATCGGTGGCAACGGCACCGGCTGCGGTCGGTGCGCCATAGTGGGATTGCTCATTGACCTGACCCTTGGTGATTGCAGGACTTACCAGCCGAAGGCCACGCAAATTCTGTTCCGTCCAGGCAAACGATTGTGCAATTGTGCTGAAAACGGATAATCGACCAGGTCCGCATACCCGGCGCCGGGCGGCACTTGGATACCCCCGCCATCGACGATCACCCACCGCGAAAACCACCATGAACGAAATGATCCAGGACGTAGGCGTTGCTACCGAATCGATGTCCTGCCCGCGCACGCTGGTCTTCCTGGCCTACCCGCAGATGGGCCTGCTGGACCTGACCGGCGCCCAGACCGTGTTCTGGGCCGCCACCAAGGCCATGGCCGAGCGCGGATTGCCCGGCTATGCAATGCACACCGCAAGCCTGGCGGGTGGGCTGATGCGCACCGCCGAAGGGCTGGTCGTGGACACCTGTGCCCTGGACCGGCTGGACGGCGCCGGCATCGACACGCTGATCGTGCCCGGCGCGCCGGACATACGCCAGGCGATGATCGACTGCGTCGACCTCGTGGCGTGGCTGCGGGCTGCCTCGCTCAAGGCCCGGCGCACCGCCTCGGTGTGCAGCGGGACATTCCTCATGGCCCAGGCCGGTCTGCTGGATGGACGCCGGGCCGCCACCCACTGGGCCATGTGCGACCTGCTCAGGAGCCGATTTCCGTTGGTCGAGGTGGACCTCGATGCGATCTTCGTCCAACAGGACGCCGTGTGGACCTCGGCGGGTGTCAGTGCAGGGATCGACATGGCCCTGGCGCTGGTCGAGGCCGATTGCGGTCGCGACGTGGCCCTGCAGGTGGCCCGGGAACTGGTGGTCTTTCTCAAGCGCCCCGGCGGCCAGGCACAGTTCAGCCAGATGTTGCAATTGCAGATGCAGGACAGCGCCGGATTCGATGAACTGCACGTCTGGATCGCCGAACATCTGGACGACACCCACCTGACCATCGACCGACTGGCCCAACAGGCCGGCATGAGCCCACGCAATTTCGCCCGGGTCTACAAGCGCCAGACCGGCCGCACCCCGGCCAAAGCCGTCGAACTGTTCCGCCTCGAAGCCGCCCGACGGCAACTGGAAGACTCCCCACGCAACATCGACCAGATCGCCCGCTCATGCGGTTTCGGCGACGAGGACCGCATGCGCAACACTTTCCAGCGCCATCTCGCGATTTCCCCACGGGACTATCGCAACCGCTTTTCCCGCTGATCCGCCAGAGCTGGGACGGCCTCAAGCAGGCCGGGTGGGCAGGCTTGGCCGGATTTCAGGGTTTTATGTCCTACCGGATGGAAATGCCGCGCTTCTAAGATACCCAGGCAATGCCCTGGGCTGAGCGGTCGGGCGAGTGGTGGCGTGCAGAATCGTCATCCTCGATTCCGAAACCCATTCCGACCGGATCCCCGCATTGCTGTACATCACCTTGCTGTTGATGCCAGCCAAGCTGTTTTCAATCACGCCTGGTCATCACTGTCACGCTGAAAACCTAAATAACTCGACGTATCGATCCAGTCTTCGGGAGCAACTCATGAAACAGCATATTCTGATTGTCGGCGCAGGCTTCGGCGGGGTCTGGAGCGCCTTGAGCGCGGCACGCCTGCTGGACCTGCACGATCGCAACGACGTGCAGATCACGGTCCTGGCGCCCCAGGCGGAACTGCGCATCCGCCCGCGGTTCTATGAGCCGGACGTGCACACCATGCTGGCCCCGCTGGGTGGCCTGTTCGACGCGGTGGGCGTGCACTTCGTACAAGGGTTTGCCGACAGTGTCGATGACACGCTCAAGCATGTGAGCTACCACGATGCCTCCGGCGCCCAGGGCACGCTGGCCTATGATCGCCTGGTGCTTGCGGCCGGCAGTCAGCTGATTCGCCCTGACCTGGCCGGGGTGGTCGAGCACGCCTTCGACGTCGACCAGATCGAACAGGCCACTCAACTGGAAGACCACATCAAGGCCCTCGCCCACCTGCCGGACAGCCCTGCCCGCAACACCGTCGTGGTCGCCGGCGGCGGGTTCACCGGGATCGAAACGGCCACCGAACTGCCCGCGCGCCTACGCGCCGTGCTCGGCGAGGACGCGCCCATCCGGGTCATCGTGGTGGACCGCGGCCCGCAGATTGCGGCCTCGATGGGCGACGGTATCCGTCCATCCATCATCGAAGCCTCGGCGCACTTGGGCATCGAGTGGATCCTCAACGCTTCGGTGGAGTCGGTGGACGCCGCCGGCGTGACCCTGTCGAACGGCCAGCGCATCGAATCGCGCACCGTGATCTGGACCGTGGGCTTTCGCGCCAGTCCACTGACCCAGCATATCGCTGGCACCCGGGATCCCCAGGGCCGCCTGCACGTCGACAGCCATCTGAAAGTGCTGGGTCAGGCCCATGTTTTCGCCGCCGGTGACGTGGCCTACGCCGCCACCGACACGCTGGGCAACCATGCGGTGATGTCCTGCCAGCACGCCATCGCCCTGGGCCGTTACGCCGGCCACAACGTCGCGGCCGACCTGCTCGGCGTCGCGCCGATGCCCTACAGCCAGCCCAAGTACGTGACCTGCCTGGACCTCGGCGCCTGGGGCGCGGTGTACACCGAAGGCTGGGATCGCCAGCTCAAGCTGGTCGGTCAGGAAGCCAAGGACCTCAAGACCCAGATCAACAGCGTCTGGATCTACCCGCCGGCCGCTGATCGCGCCGCCGCCCTGGCCGCGGCAGACCCGTCGATTCCAGTGGCGTAACCTGCCCTGCCAACACCGGCCAGCGCTCCTTTGTGCGCTGGTCTTCCCAGACGCCCGCCCACGTTGCTTTGGCGGGCGTTTTTTTGCTGAAATCAAAGCGTGCGCAGCCACGGCTTACCGGGCATGGATTTGCGCGAGCTTGGTCGCTTGCGGCAACCGGTTCCAGGCATCCTTGGCTGCAAATGGGCGTGGACGGCGCATTGCCGGGCAAGCTCCCGCGCTTCGGCATAACCTGGATCCATGGGCCGCCATCAATCCTCGGCCGGTACAGCGTTACTCCAGCAGCGGAACAATCCGCGGCTCGATCCCGCTGGCGCAGACCTCCAGCAACGCCAATGTCACCGGCAGCTTGAAACGCCGTCGGCCGGCACTGCCGGGGTTCAGGTACAGCCGTTCGCCGCGCCAGTCGATGCCCGGCTGGTGGGAGTGGCCGGTGATCACCAGCTTCACACTCGGGTCGAGGGGCGTCGGCACATCGGCAATATCGTGAACCAACAGCCCCGCCCAACCCTCCAGGTCCAATTGCAGGCAATCAGCCAGATGAGCGGCCCAATCGGCCGCCAGGTCGTTATTCCCCCGCACCACCTGCAACGGCGCAATGGCCGCCAGTTGGTCCAGAATGTGCGGGCTGCCGATGTCGCCGGCGTGGATGATCCGTTCGCAGCCCTGCAACGCGGCTATCGCCTCGGGGCGGAGCAGCCCATGGGTGTCGGAGATGACGCCAACTTTCATCCTGGCTCCCTTACAACGATTATTGTTCCGAATTCGAATAAGATAGGCTTCCAATAATAAATGCGCAGCCCGTCGTAAAAAGGAAAATGTTGATGCTCGGACGCAAACGGCCAGAGCCAGAGGTAGACAACTCTGACGAAGCCTTCTCGCCCCAGGCTGCACGGGCTGGAGCCGCGCTGCGGCTCACCGTGAGTTTCATGCTGGTGGTGGTCGTGGCGTTCCTGGCCGTTGAAGGCTGGCGGACGTGGCGTGATTATCGCGCCGCCTTTGCCGCCGCCCACGACTCGGTGACGAACCTGGCACGGGCTACGGCGCAGCATGCCGAAGACACCATCCGACAAGTGGATGTGGTGACCGCCGCGCTGAGTGAGCGGGTCGAAGGTGACGGGCTGCAGAACATCGACATCCCGCGCATCCACAAGCTGCTGGTCCAGCAATCCGCCATCATGCCGCAGTTGCACGGGCTGTTCATCTACGGCCCCGATGGCCAATGGCTGGTGACGGACAAGGAAGTGATCCCGGAAATGCCGAACAACGCCGACCGGGACTACTTCCAGTACCACCGCACCCACGAAGACCGCAACGTGAGAATCGGCGAGGTGATCAGGAGCCGCTCCACCAACGACCTGATCATCCCCATCTCCCGACGCCTGAACAACCCCGACGGCTCCTTCGCCGGCGTGCTGCTGGGCACCGTCAAGGTCAGCTACTTCGTCGACTACTACGGCGATTTCAAGATCGACGACAAGGGCGCGCTCGTCCTGGCCACACGCAGCGGGACCATCCTGGTACGCCGGCCCTTCTTCGCCTCGGTGGTCGGCAAGAGCCTGGTCAACAGTGTGATCTTCAAGAACTTCCTGCCCACCTCGAACCAGGGCGTGGCCGAGGCCAGGGCCGTGATCGATGACACCGAGCGGCTATACGGCTACCGGGCCCTGACCACCTATCCGCTGGTGGTGGAGGCCGGCCTGTCCCGGGAGTCGATCATCGCGCCGTGGCGTCGCGACCTGTACAAGACCGGCCTCGTGCTGATTTTCCTGATCGCGATACTCGTCGGCTTCGGGCTCATCGTGCTGAGCCAGTTGCGCTATCGGATGAGCATGGAGAAGCAGATCCGCAGCGCTCACCAGACCATGCGCGACATGGCGCTGACCGACAGCCTGACCGGCCTGGGCAACCGCCGGCGCCTGGACAGCGCCCTGGCCGAGGCGCTTCGCCTGGCCAAGCGCCAGGGCTCGTCGTTGGCGATGATCATGCTCGATGTCGACTACTTCAAGCGTTTCAACGACAAGTACGGCCACGCCGCCGGGGACGATTGCCTGCGTGCGATTGCCGTGGCGGTCCAGAAAACCATCAAGCGCCCGGGGGACCTGGCCGTGCGGTACGGTGGCGAAGAGTTGACCGTCCTGTTGCCCAACACCGACAACGCCGGGGCGGCCCAGGTCGCCCAGGCCATCCTGGAGGGCATCCGGGCGCTGGGCATCGAACACGGCGACCATCCACTGGGGCTGGTCACCGCCAGCGCGGGTGTGGCCACCTGCCAGCCAGCCATCGAGGACGTCACGCCGGCGATGCTGATCAAGGCCGCCGACGCCTTCCTGTACCTGGCCAAGAACACCGGCCGCAACCGCTGGTGCAGTGCGGCCACGGTACCCGCCTGATCGCCCGCGCCGCGCCGTGCATCGGTCCGCGCGCGGCAATCCGAAGTCCGCAGGTGCCGGCAAGGCGCCTGGCGGCTACAATGCTCGCTTCGACCGTGACCAGCCTGACTATAAAACCCATGTCCTTGCCCAAACATCATCTGGAATTGCTCAGCCCCGCCCGCGACGTGACCATCGCCCGCGAGGCCATCCTGCATGGCGCCGACGCCGTGTACATCGGTGGCCCGAGCTTCGGCGCCCGACACAACGCCTGCAACGAAGTGAGCGATATCGCCCGGCTGGTGGAGTTCGCCCATCGCTACCACGCCCGGGTGTTCACCACGATCAACACCATCTTGCACGACAACGAGCTGGAGCCGGCCCGCCAGTTGATCCACCAACTGTACGACGCCGGTGTCGATGCGCTGATCGTCCAGGACCTGGGGGTGATGGAGCTGGACATCCCGCCGATCGAGCTGCACGCCAGCACCCAGACCGACATTCGTACCCTGGCACGGGCGAAGTTCCTCGACCAGGCCGGTTTCTCGCAGCTGGTGTTGGCCCGTGAGCTGAACTTGCAGGAAATCCGCGCCATCGCCGACGAGACCGACGCGGCCATCGAATTTTTCATCCACGGCGCCCTGTGCGTGGCCTTTTCCGGCCAGTGCAACATTTCTCACGCCCAGAACGGTCGCAGCGCCAACCGCGGCGACTGCTCCCAGGCCTGCCGCCTGCCCTACACCCTCAAGGATGACCAGGGCCGGGTGGTCGCCTACGAAAAACACCTGCTGTCGATGAAGGACAACAACCAGAGCGCCAACATTCGCGCGCTGGTGGAAGCCGGCGTGCGCTCGTTCAAGATCGAAGGGCGCTACAAGGATGCCGGCTATGTGAAAAACATCACCGCCTACTATCGCCAGCGCCTGGACGACGTCCTCGAAGACCGTCCGGACCTGGCCCGCGCCTCCAGCGGCCGCACCGCGCACTTCTTCGTGCCCGACCCGGAAAAGACCTTCCACCGGGGCAGCACCGACTATTTCGTCAGCGAGCGCAAGATCGACATCGGCGCCTTCGACTCGCCGACCTTCACCGGCGTGCCGGTGGGCGTGGTGGAAAAAGTCGGCAAGCGCGACATGCAGGTCGTGACCTTCGACCCACTGTCCAACGGCGATGGTCTCAACGTGCTGGTCAAGCGTGAAGTCGTGGGCTTTCGGGCCAACATCGCCGAGCCCAAGGGTGAGTTCGAAGAGGACGGCCAGAAGCGCTACCGCTACCGTGTCGAGCCCAACGAAATGCCAGCGGGCCTGTATCAACTGCGCCCCAACCATCCGTTGAGCCGTAACCTGGACCACAACTGGCAGCAAGCGCTGCTCAAGACCTCCTCCGAGCGCCGGATCGGCCTGGCCTGGGTCGCCCGCCTGCGCGAAGAGGGCCTAGAGCTGACCGCCACCAGCGAGGAAGGCATCAGCACCCAGGTGGCCCTGGACGGACCGTTCGGCGTGGCCAACAAGCCGGAGCAGGCCCTGGAGCAGCTGCACGACCTGCTCGGCCAGTTGGGAACCACCGACTACCACGCCACGTCGATCAAGCTGGACGCGCCCCAAGCGTTCTTCATTCCCAACTCGCAGCTCAAGGCATTGCGCCGTGAAGCCATCGAGGCGTTGACCACGGCCCGCGTCGCGGCTCACCCCCGTGGCGGCCGCAAGGCCGAGACCAACCCGCCGCCGGTGTACCCGGAATCGCATCTGTCGTTCCTGGCCAACGTCTATAACCAGAAGGCCCGCGACTTCTATCACCGCCACGGCGTCAAACTGATCGACGCGGCCTTCGAGGCTCACGAAGAAATCGGTGAAGTGCCGGTGATGATCACCAAGCACTGCCTGCGCTTCTCGTTCAACCTGTGCCCCAAGCAAGCCAAGGGCGTCACCGGCGTGCGCACCAAGGTGGCTCCGATGCAACTGATCCACGGGGATGAAGTGCTGACCTTGAAGTTCGACTGCAAGCCCTGCGAAATGCACGTGGTGGGCAAGATCAAGGGCCACATCCTTGACCTGCCATTGCCAGGCAGCACCGCAGAGCCAGTGGTCGGCTACATCAGCCCTGAGGATTTGCTCAAGACCATTCCTCGCGCCCCGCATTAAGTAATGCCGCAATGGCCTATGGGAGCGGGCTTGCTCGCGAAAGCGGTGTCTCTGTCACACAGATGTCGGATGTGCCGCCGCCTTCGCGGGCAAGCCCGCTCCCACATGGGCTGCCTACCCTTGTTTTTCATTTCTGCGCCGTTTTTGCCTGAGTGTGCGACAAATCCCACCTCATAGACTCCCCGCCCGCTGACCTGCAGTGTTACGTTGCGTAGTTGTTTCGCCAATGAAACATCTTCCTTCAACTCCCTGCAAAGGAATGCCCCCAGCAATGGACTTTTCGTTCAAGCACCTGGCCGTGACCACCCTGATGCTGTCCAGCCTCGCCGCGATCACCACCCCTGCCTTCGCCAATATCACTGCGCAACAGAGCGCTGCCATCGTCAAGACCTTCTCCGACAGCTCGGTCACCGACTTCCGTCAATTCCTGACAACCGTCGGCAAGAGCGACGCGGCAAAAACCGCCGGCCTCGCCCCGGCCATCGACGGCTTCCTCGGCAACAAAACCCTGACAGCCGAACAACAGAACGAGATCCATCGCCTGTTGGGCCTCTATGCGCGGGTCAAATACGGCGCCGCAGCCACCGAAACCCTCAAGGAGCTGGTGGCGATCCCAACCTACCGCAAGGAAGGCGTGGCCCAGCACGAGAACCCCGAATTTCTCAAGATCGCCGAGAAGATCAAAAGCCTTGCCCAGTCCTTCAACCTGAACTTTCGCAACGTCGACAATCGCGTCTACGAGATTTCCCTCGAAGGCAGCGGCGACGAGGTCGTGGGCATCCACGCCCATGCTGACGTCGTGCCGGTGACGCCGGAAAACTGGGTGTTGAAAGATGGCACCCGGCTCGATCCGTTCAAGGTGACCCTGGTGGGCGACCGCATGTACGGTCGCGGCACCGAAGACGACAAGAACGGCATCGTGGTGGCGCTGTATGCGATGAAAGTCATCAAGGAAGAAAACCTGCCGCTGGCGCGCCATTTCAAGCTGCTAGTGGACACCACCGAGGAAACCACCGGCGACGCGATTCCTTATTACTTCGAACACAACCCGACGCCCAACTACAACCTGGCGCTGGATGGCGGCTACCCCGTGGTGATTGCCGAGAAAGGCTACGGCACCGTCATGGCGAACTTCGCCCGACGCGAGGCCCAGGGCAAGGGCGCGCAGATCACCGCATTGTCCGGCGGCCTGGCGACCAACCAGATCCCGTCGACGTCGGTGGCCACCTTCGTCACCGACCAACCCGCCGAATTGGCAGCCAGCCTGCTCAAGGCCGGCACCGAGTACGCCAAGGGCAATGGTGGCAACTTCGAGGTGACCAGCCAGGTCGTCGGCAAGGATGTCCAGTTGACCTTCACCGGCGTTTCCGCGCATTCCTCCGAGCCCGAATCAGGCGTCAACCCGGTCGCGCGGATGCTGGGCTTCATCAACAGCCTCGACGGCAAGGTCGCGCTCAAGCACAACCACATCACCGATGCGGCCCGCTACGCCGCCGACAACTGGGGCCTGGACTACCTGGGCAAGCAGCTGGGCATCGGTTTCTCCGACGCGTTCATGGGCCCGCTGACGGCGTCGCTGACCTATGTCGGGATGGACGACAAGACGTTCAAGCTGGCGGTCAACCTGCGGGTGCCGGTGGGTAAATCCACCGAGGCGCTCAAGAGCGAGATCGCCGGCAAGCTGGCCGACTGGAGCAAGCGGACCCATGTCGCGGTGGCCTTCGACTATTCCATCGACGAGCCGATGTACCGCAACCCTGAAGGCGAATGGGTCAAGGCGTTGCTGGCGGTGGCCAGTGAAAACCTTGGCATGGAACACAAGTACGGCACGTCCGCCGGCGCCACCTCGGTCCATGACCTGCCCAACGGCGTGCAATTCGGGCTGGCGATGCCGGACGTCAAGTACACCGGTCACAACGACAACGAGTTCAAGACGGTCGAGCAATTCCTGCTGGATTTGCAGATCGTGACCGAGATGATGGGCCGGGTTGGCCAGCTGCCGAAGCTATAACCGGAAGTCAGGCCTGCGGGCCTTGTGGCGAGGGGATTTATCCCCTCGCCACAAGGGGCCAGCTCATTTCTCCGGGTGCTTTGCAAACTCATCCACGGTTTTGTCGGTGATGTCAGTCAGTTCCAACCCCCAATCCCCATGCAGGTACCAATCCTCGCCGATCATCTCGGCCGGGTGCATGGTGCGGTCGGCGCCGTTGCCACAGGCCAGGGCCGTTGCCGCGCAGTAACGGTCGCAGCCCCAGCAGATGCGCTCCGGGTGCTTGGGACTGAGGGGAAAGAGCTTGGCCATGGGGACCCCGCGGACAGATGGGTGTACCTGCACCCTAGCGCCTCGGGCCCGGACCGACCTTGATTTCGATCAATAAGCGCCCGGGCATCCGCTTCGCACAATCACGCTGAAAATTGACAATAATCATTATTATTCGCAGCAAAGCTTCCTAGACTCGCTCATCTCTTACGCCGTCCAGGAAGTCACCATGCGTACCCTAGCCCCGCTGTCCCTCGCCTTGCTGTTTCTCGCACCGTTGGCCCAGGCCAAGGAATACCCCATCGGCGAACCGCAACTGTGCCCGGGGCTGGAAGTCGGTGCGGTCTACCTGCAACCGATTGAAATGGCCCCCGCCGGGATGATGCGCGCGACCGCCGATTCCGACGTCCACCTGGAGGCCGACATCCGCGCCACGGCGGACAATCACCAAGGCTTCCAGGAAGGCAGTTTCGTGCCCTACCTCAACGTATCGTTCCAGTTGAAGAAACAAGGCAACGACACCGAACTCAAGGGTGATTTCCATGCCATGGTCGCCAATGACGGGCCGCACTATGGCGACAACGTCAAGCTGCTCGGCCCCGGCAAGTACCAGCTGACTTTCACCGTCCTGCCGCCGGGCGGCCATGGGTCCCTCGGCCGCCACACCGACAAGGAAACCGGTGTCGCCCCGTGGTTCGAGCGCTGTGAATTGCACTACGAATTCGTCTACGCCGGGATCGGTAAAAAAGGCGGGTACTGAAGATGGATCGTCCATGCCGCGGACGGCTACTCACCCGCCGTCGACATTTGGCCGGGTGGCTGCTGGCGGGCCTGATGCTGCCGTCGATCGCCCATGCCGAGTTGCCCACCTACGAGCTGAGCATGCGTGACGGCCATTTCACCCCGCCAGTGCTGCAAGTGCCGGCCGGACAGCGCTTCAAGATCGTGTTGAAGAACGTGGGCCAGGGCCCGGCGGAATTCGAGAGCACGCCGCTGCGGGTGGAAAAAGTGCTGTCGCCGGGCGTCACTACCTTCGTGGTGATCCATCCCCTGCGGCCGGGGCACTATCCGTTTTTCGACGAGTTCAATCCGCAACTGCCCGAGGGCGGGATTCTCGCCCAGTAGTCGCCCGCAGGAGACACGTGCATGACTCAATCGATGTTTATTGTCTGGCGCGAAAGCGTCGAGGCGTTGCTGGTGATCGGCATTCTCCAGGCCTGGGTCAGCCAGCAACGCCAGGCCAGGTCGTTACTGCGCTACGTGTGGGGCGGCGCCGGGCTGGGCCTGCTGCTGTCCGGTGTGCTGGCCGGGCTGATCATGCTGGCGGGCGAAGCCATGAGCGGCGCGGCCAACGAATGGTTCCAGGCGGCCCTGGCGTTGCTCGCCAGCGGGCTGATCGTGCAGATGGTCGGTTGGATGCATCGCCATGGGCCGATGCTCAAGCGTGACCTCACGCGCCACGCCGACCAACGCCTGGGGCGCCAGGGTGGGCTGGGGTTGCTGATGCTGGCGTTGCTGGCGGTCAGCCGCGAGGGCAGCGAAACGGTGGTGTTCCTGTATGGCGCCGGCGCCCGCCTGCAAGGGCCGTCGCTGGGCCTGTTCGCCGTTGGCGCAGTGGCGGGCCTAGCGCTGGCGCTGCTGACCGTCTCGTTGTTGCACGGCAGCCGCCGGTTCATTTCATGGCCGAGGTTCTTTGCCATCAGCGAAGCGATTCTGTTGCTGCTGGGCGCGGCGCTGCTGGTCAGCGGCATCGAGCGCGTGGGCGGGCAATTGCTCGCAATGGACTGGCCCGAGGCGGTGTATCGCGGCATTGGCGACGCGCTCTGGGACAGCAGTGCGCTGCTGGACGACGGGCACGGCCTGGGTGGCTTCCTTGCTGATTTTACCGGCTACCGGGCCAGCCCCAGCGCGCTGACCTTGTTGGCGTGGCTGGGTTACTGGGGCCTCGTCGCCGGTTGGCTGCGGCCACGCAAAGCGGACGGCCTTCCATGCCCGACGTAAACCCCTGGCTCCAGCGCCTCGGCGACGGCATGCGGCGCCATGGGGCAACGATTCGCGCAGTGCAATGGGCAGTGGTGCTGTTCTACGCGGTGTTGCTGGTAGTGCCCGCCTTCTCGCCCTTGCCCGGCAGCCAGGCGCGCCTGTTCGATAACCTCACGCTGGTGGCGCAGTTCCTGTTCTGGGGGCTGTGGTGGCCGTTTGTGTTGTTGTCGATCGTGCTGTTCGGCCGGCTCTGGTGCGGCGTGCTGTGCCCCGAGGGAGCCTTGAGCGAATGGGCCAGTCAGTACGGCAAGGGCCTGGGCACGCCACGGGCGTTGCGCTGGGCCGGCTGGCCGACCCTGGCGTTCTGCCTGACCACGGTCTACGGGCAACTGATCAGCGTCTATGATTACGCCCAGGCGGCGCTGTTGATTCTCGGCGGCTCGACCGTCGCGGCGGTGATCGTCGGGCTGCTGTTTGCCCGAAGCAAGCGCGTGTGGTGCCGCTATCTGTGCCCGGTCAGTGGCGTCTTCGCCCTGCTCGCGCGCCTGGCACCGCTGCATTTCCAGGTGAACGAGCAACGCTGGCTGGAGAACCCAGCGCCGCGCCGTCCGCCGCCCAATTGCGCACCACTGCTGGACATCCGCCGCCTGCGCGGCGCCGCCGATTGCCATGCCTGTGGGCGTTGCAGCGGCCAACGCGACGCGGTGCGCCTGATTGCCCGCTCCAGCAACGAGGAAATCCTCCACTCAACGGCCGACACGCTCTCGCCATGGGAACCACGCCTGTTGTTGTTCGGCGTCATCGGCCTGGCGATGGGCGCCTTCCAGTGGACCGTCAGTCCCTGGTTCATAGCCCTCAAGCAACACTTGGCCGAATGGCTGGTCAGCCATGATCTGACCTGGCCACTGCGGGACAACGCGCCCTGGTGGCTGCTGACCCACTACCCTCAACTCAACGACAGCTTCAGTTGGCTCGACGGCTTCTGCATCGTCGCGTACCTGGGCATGAGTGCGCTGGTGATCGGCACGTCGCTGACGCTGTTGATGCGCCTGGCCGCGTGGTTCTCGGGGGATTCCGCACAATATTGGCCCCTGGCCATCACCCTGACGCCTCTCGGTGGTGCAGGCCTGTTCCTCGGTCTGTCGGCCACCACGGTGAAGCTGCTGCGCTATGAAGGGCTGTTGCTCGAATGGGTGCAGCCGGCGCGGGCCGCGCTTTTACTGGCGGCGATCGCCTGGAGCCTGTGGCTGGGTTGCAAACGCCTGGAATCGACGCCCTCACCTCGACGATGGCCCGCCATGACCTGCCTGGCATTGGCCAGCGGGTTGGTGGGCTATGGCTGGTGGTTGCAGTTTTGGGGGTGGTGATACAAACCCTGTGGGAGCGGGCTTGCTCGCGAATGCAGTGTGTCAGTGGTGCATAGGCAACTGAGAGACCGCTTTCGCGGGCAAGCCCGCTCCCACAGGGTGTCCGCAGTGTGTCGGTGATGCATAGGTCACTGAAAGCATGCTCCCACCGAGGGGCCGTAATGCCCCACCCTGCTACACCTTGAAGCGCGCCACCGTCTGATGCAGTGAGCCGGCCATCTGGGCCAGGTCCTGGCCTGCGCTGTCGGTGTGCCGGGCGCCGAGCAGCACCTGCTCGGACAGGTTGCGGATGCCCACCAGGTTGCGGTCCACCTCGCGGGCCACCAGGGCCTGCTGTTCCGTGGCGCTGGCGATCATCAGGTTGCGCTCGTTGATCTGCGAGATCGAGCGAGCGATTTCATCCAGGGCCTCGCCGGAACGTTGGGCCACTTGCAGCGTGGTCTGCACCAGCTCGCTGTTGTGTTGCATGGCCGTCACCGCGTGCCCGCTGTCCTCGCGGATATTGCCGATCATGTCCTCGATTTCCCGGGTTGAATCCTGGGTACGATGGGCCAGCGCCCGGACCTCGTCGGCCACCACGGCAAAGCCGCGGCCGGCATCCCCGGCCCGAGCCGCTTCAATGGCGGCGTTCAGTGCCAGCAGGTTGGTCTGCTCGGCCACGTTGCGGATCACGTCCAGCACCGAACTGATGTCCTGGACCCGCCCGGCCAGTTGCTGGATCCGCCCGGAGGTGTCCGTCACGCCGTCCGCCAGCGCAGTGATGGAGGCGACCGTTTCCTGGACTTGCTCGCGGCCGCGCTGGGCGGTGCGCTCCGACACCCGCGAAGCTTCGCTGGTGCTCACCGCGTTGCGCGCCACCTCGTCCACGGCGGCGGTCATCTGGTTCACCGCCGCCGCGGCCTGTTCGATTTCCTGGCCCTGCAACTGCAAGGTGCTGTTGGTCTGGCTGCTCACGGCACTCAACTCTTCCGAGGAACTGGCCACCCGGTCCACCGACGCCGCGATGTGCCGGACCATGCTGTTGAGGCTCTGTTGCATGTCGTGCATGTGGTTCATCACGCTGTCGTTGGCGCCGACGCCCACCGGCACCCGGATCGTCAGGTCGCCCTGGGCGATGTGGCTCAGCACCCGCGCCGCATCGTCGGGCTCCCCGCCCAAGGGCCGCGTCACGCTGCGGGTCACCAGGATCGCGACGCTGGCGACCACCGCCAAACAGGCCAGAACCAACGCCAGCATGTTGCGCCGCGCGTCGCTGTAGCGCGCCTGGGCCTGGCGTTCGCGCTCGACAAAGACCTTGCCCTGCATCGCCATGATCCCTTCGAGACTCTTGTACACCTCCTGCTCCGCCGGGATCACGCCTTGCTTGAGTTGCTTCATCGCCTCATCCGTCGCGCCCTGGCGAATCAACGCCTGCACCTGGACGAATGCGGCGACGTAGGCCTCGCGGCGCTTCTTCAACTGCGCGTATGCCGCCTGGCCTTCGGGCTGGTCGAACAACGGTTCGAGGGTGGCAAAGGCCTGGGTGATGCGTTGCCGGGTGGCGTCGATGGACTGCTGGACTTGCCCATTGTCCTTGTCGATCAACAAGTCACGGGTGTTCCTGGCGTTATCGCGCACACCGGTGGCGATGACCATGATCGGGTCGATCTTCGGCCAATCCTGTCGCACGATCTGCTCGGACTGGTCGCGCAGCATCGCCAGGTCGTTCAAGGCGTACAGCGCCAGGGCGATCAAGGCCAATGGCGCGATGGCAAAGCCGATCACGATGCGTTGGGCGGTGGTGAGTCTGGTCATGTCAAATGCTCCCTGTTCAACTACCTGCCGGCTGGCAGCGCATTTGAAAACCAAAAAAAGGAATGGCCCGGTGGTTCCGGGCCGCGGTGAATCGTGCCCTGCAGCGGTCGGTCAACTGCGCAACACGAACGAGGGGAACAATTCGCGCATGGCGGCCCACAGGTCGGGTTGCAAGCCTTGTGCCGAGACGCTGGAAAGATGAGGGTCGAGCATCCGCGCAGTGCGTACCAGCTGCACGGCAAAGCGCCTGACGCCACGTTCGCTCAGGCGCCGGGCCAGGGTCAGCAGCCGCTCGGGATCGAACAGGTGCCAATGCACCGTGGTGCGACATTCGTAATCCACGCCGCTTTCGAGCAAGTGGTCGAGGCTGCGCCAGTTGGCGCTGCCGCTGCCTTCCACCCGGGTCACGTCCAGGGCATCCTCGGGCAGGGCCTTGATGTCGAACCCCACCCAGTCGGCTTGCCCGACCACCTTGGCAAAGGCCGCCGGCTTGATGCCGGCACTGTGCAAGCCGATGCGAAACCCCATCTGCCGAACTTCGTCCATGGCCGAGGCGAGGCCGTCCTGCAAGGTCGGTTCGCCGCCGCTGAACACCACGGCGTCGAGCAGGTCCTGGCGGCGTTGCAGGAACGCCAGCACGCGGCACCAATCCACTTCCTCGCTGCCACGAGGCGGGATCAGTTGCGGGTTATGGCAATAACGACAACGCCAGGCGCAGCCCTGGCAGAACAGCACGCACGCCAGTTGGCCCGGGTAATCGAGGGTGGTCAGGGGCACCATGCCCCCGACCCGCAGCACTCGACTCATGGACGCCCGGCCGCGCGTTCGGTGAAGTGCACCCGCTCGCGATGCTCGGACTGCTTGCCGGGGTTGAACGCCGCCACCGGACGGTGATAGCCCATCACTCGGGTCCAGACTTCACAACGTTGACGTTGCGCTTGCGCGACAGGGGTCTGTGGGGCCGTGCTCGATGCATTCATGGTAAAGCTCCTTGCGGTCGATGGATCGGATCAGTGGACGCTGCCGGCCTGTTGCTGTTGCAGCAGCAAGGCCTCGTCGCATTTGGGACAGAACTCGTGTTCGCCGGCCAGGTAACCGTGGACCGGGCAGATGGAAAAGGTCGGCGTGATGGTCAGGTACGGCAGGCGGAAGCGCCCGAGCGCCTTGCGCACCAGTTGCTTGCAGGCCTGCGTGGAGGAGATCTGCTCGGCCATGTACAGGTGCAACACGGTGCCGCCGGTGTATTTGCACTGCAGTTCGTCTTGCAGTTCGAGGGCCTCGAACGGGTCGTCGGTGAACCCCACCGGCAGTTGCGAAGAGTTGGTGTAGTACGGCGCCACCGGGCTGCCGGCCTGCAGGATGTCGGGGTAGCGCTTGAGGTCTTCCTTGGCGAAACGGTACGTGGTGCCTTCGGCAGGCGTGGCCTCCAGGTTGTAGAGGTGGCCGGTTTCCTCCTGGAAGCGCAGCAGCGTCGCACGCACGTGGTCCAGCAGCCTCAGGGCGAAGGCCCGGCCCTGTTCGGTGTGCAGGCCCTGCTGGTCATCGGTGAAGTTGCGCAGCATTTCGTGCAGGCCGTTCACGCCGATGGTGGAGAAGTGGTTGCGCAAGGTGCCCAGGTAACGCTTGGTGTAGGGGTACAGGCCGGCGTCCATGTGGTGCTGGATGACCTTGCGCTTGACCTCCAGGCTTTCCTTCGCCAGCTCCATCAGGGCATCGAGGCGTTGCAGCAAGGCACTGGTGTCGCCCTTGTACAGGTAGCCCAGGCGGGCGCAGTTGATCGTCACCACCCCAAGCGAGCCGGTCTGCTCCGCCGAACCGAACAGGCCGCCACCGCGCTTGAGCAGCTCGCGCACGTCCAGTTGCAAGCGGCAGCACATCGACCGCACCTGGTTGGGTTGCATGTCCGAGTTGAGGAAGTTCTGGAAGTACGGCAAGCCGTAGCGTGCGGTCATCTCGAACAGGCGGTCGGCGTTTTCGCTGTCCCACGGGAAGTCATGGGTGATGTTGTAGGTCGGGATCGGGAACGTGAACACCCGCCCTTTCGCGTCGCCGGCCTGCATCACTTCGATGTAGGCGCGGTTGAGCAACTCCATCTCCGCTTGCAGGTCGCCATAGGCGAACGGCATCTCTTCACCGCCGATGATCGGGATCTGCTCGCGCAGATCTTGTGGGCAGACCCAGTCGAAGGTCAGGTTGGTGAACGGCGTCTGCGTGCCCCAGCGCGACGGCACGTTAAGGTTGTAGATGAATTCCTGCAACGACTGGCGGACCTCATCGTAGCTGAGGTTGTCCTTGCGCACGTAGGGTGCCAGGTAGGTGTCGAACGAGCTGAACGCCTGGGCGCCGGCCCATTCGTTCTGCAAGGTGCCGAGGAAATTCACCATCTGCCCCAGGGCGCTGCTCAGGTGCTTGGGCGGCCCGGCCTCGACCCGCCCCGGCACGCCGTTGAGGCCATCGTGCAGCAGCGTGCGCAAGGACCATCCGGCACAGTAGCCGGCGAGCATGTCCAGGTCGTGGATGTGCAGGTCGGCCTCGCGGTGCGCCTGGCCGATGGCTTGTCTGTAGACCTCGTCGAGCCAGTAGTTGGCGGTGACCTTGCCCGACACATTGAGGATCAGCCCGCCGAGGGAATAGCCCTGGTTGGCGTTGGCCTGCACGCGCCAGTCTTCGCGGTCGAGGTATTCGTTCATCGACGTGGCGACTTCCACCAGCGTGCGGCGATCCCGGCGCAGGCGACCATGCTGCTCGCGATAGACGATGTAGGCGCGCATGGAGAGGAAGAACCCGGCGTCCATGAGCACCCGCTCGACCCGGTCCTGGATCTGCTCGACACTCAGTCGCGTTTGCCCTTCCAGACGCGCCAGCACCGCCTCCAGCAACCCTTCGGCTTGCGCCTCGGCGTACTCGCCGGTGGCCTTGCCGGCGGCGATCAAGGCCTGGCGGATCTTGTCCGCGTCAAAGGCCACCACGCTGCCGTCGCGCTTGTGCAGGCGGTTGCACCCTACTGAGATCAATGTGCTTTGCATTTGGGCTCCAGACACTACATATAGGCTTTTTTAATTCATAAACCACAATATGCAGTGAAGGGTACGGGTGAAAGGTGGGTTTGCAATTGATTGATGTCAAGAATCGGGAGAAGGCCTGAAGAACAATTTTGGGGCCTTGCGATGAGGGTGAATCAGTGTGCGAGGCAGTGGATGTACCGGCCCCTTCGCGGGCAAGCCCGCTCCCACAGGTACTTCACTGAAGATCCCGTGTGGGAGCGGGCTCGCCCGCGAAGGCGATGGCACAAGCGACGAGTATCCTCACCCCCCACTCATGTTCATGAACCGCACGACCTGCACCTCGCCACCGGGGTTGAAGTCGTGGCGCTGGGGTTTGCCGCGCAAGGCGTGTTGCACCGCCTGGATCAGCGGCAGGTCTTGCAGAGGATAGCGTCGTAGCAGGCCGCGCAGGTCAAGGGAGTCCTCCTGCCCCAGGCACAGCAGCAAGCGCCCTTCGACCGTCAGGCGCACGCGGTTGCAACTGGCGCAGAAGTTATGGGTGTTTGGCGAGATGAAGCCGATCCGGGTGTCCGGATGCCGCTCCAGGCGCACATAACGCGCCGGCCCGCCGCTGCTTTCGGCGCTGTCGAGCAAGCGATGCCGGCTGGCGATCGCGGCCCGCACCTCGTCGCTGGAACAGAACGACTCGCCCCGGGAACGCCCCACCTCCCCCAACGGCATTTCCTCGATGAAGCTGATGTCGATGCGTTGGTCGATGGCGTACTGCACCAACGCAGGCACCTCGTCGAAATTGCGCCCCTTCATCACCACGCAGTTGAGCTTGACCCGCTCGAAGCCCGCCGATTTCGCCGCTTCAATCCCGGCCAGCACCTGGTCGAGGTTGCCGTTGCGGGTGATCGCCCGAAACCGCTCCCCGTCCAGGCTGTCGAGGCTGATATTCATGCGCTTGACGCCAGCATCGACCAACGGCCGGGCCAGTCGCCCCAGCTGCGAGCCGTTGCTGGTCATCACCAGCTCACGCAGGCCGGGCAAGGCCGCGATATCGCGGCACAGCCCGACGATTCCCGGACGGATCAGCGGCTCGCCACCAGTCAGGCGAATCTTCTTCACCCCCAGCCCCACGAACAGCCGCGCCAAGCGCTGCAACTCCTCCAGGGTCAACACCTGCTGACGGGGCAGGAACGTCATGTTTTTCGCCATGCAATACACACAGCGAAAATCACAACGATCGGTCACCGACATCCGCAGATAATCGATCTGGCGTCCAAACCCGTCCTGCAACACGGCGTTCATGGTTATCCCCTGGTTGACCCGGTGCTACTGCACCAGCGGCGAATCGGCACCCTGCAGACGAATACCGCGGATGTCCGCCGCACCGATCAGGGTCTGCAGGTATTGCACCAGCGCTTTTTGCCAGACGCCTTGCTGCAACTGGGTACGGATCGCCGTCGCCACCGCCTCGTACGGCAGCGGCTGGCCGTCGATGCGCTGGTCGACACTGATCACGTGCCAGCCATAGCGACTTTCCAGCGGCTTGCTACACAGCCCCGCCGGCAAGGCAAACAGCTGGCGCTCCAGCTCAGGCACCGTCTGGCCCTTGCTGATCTGCCCCAGCGACCCACCCTGCTCCTTGGACGGACAGGCCGAGTACTTCTGGGCCAGCTCGGCAAAGCTGCCTGGGAACTGATCCAAGCGTTCCAGCAGCAGCTCGGCCTGGACGTGGGCGAGGCTGCGAGCCTCGGCATCGTCCGGCGCGCATTCGAGCAGGATGTGCCGCACCGCCAGCAACGGGGCGCTATGAAAGCGCGCCCGATTGCTGTCGTAATAGCGCAGGCAGGTGGCCTCGTCACAATGCGGCACCTGCACCTCCTGTTCGAGCAACAGCCGCGTCGCCGCTTCCTCTTCGTTTTCACCGGCACCAACCTGCAGGAACAGGCCCAGCTCGGCGATGCGCTGCTGCAGCAACTCACGGATCACCAAGGCCCGCGCCGCCTGGTAGAGCGCCTCTTCGCGGCTGTCCGCCGGGTGATACTGCAGCTCCTGGGCCATCGCCTGCGGGGTGATCGACACCCCGTTGACGCTGATGATCGGCCATTCCTGTTCACTGCTGGCGATCAACTCGGCCGGAGCCTCGTCCACCGCCACCGGCGCCGCCTGGGCCGGTGCGTACTGCACCGGTTCAACCTCGGCCACCGAGGCCGTCATCGGCGCGGCCTTTGCCGAAGAACCGCAGCCGCCGCTGCCGCCGTTACCGCCACCACATCCGCATCCACTGGCCATGATCGCCTCCTCAGAACTTCTGCCGAACGATTTGATAACGACGTCCCAGGTACCAGACCGGCGCACTGATGATGTGCACCAGACGGGTGAACGGGAACAGCACGAACAGGGTCAGGCCCAGCACCACATGGAGCTTGTAGACCAGGCTCACCGGCGCGATGGAGGTCGCGGCTTCCACCGGACGCAACAGCACGGTGTTCTGTGCCCAGTCCGCCAGCATCACCATCACCGAACCGTCCATATGGCCGGTGGAAGCGACGATGGTCAGCAGGCCCAGCACCAGTTGCACCAGCAGTACCACCAACACCAGGATGTCCGAGGTGTTGGACGTGGCACGCACCCGTGGATCGGTCAGGCGGCGGTTAAGCAGCATCAGCAAGCCGATCAGGCCCAGCACGCCGAAGAAGCCACCGGAAACCATCGCCAGCAACTGCTTGTGCTCGGTGCTCAGCACATGGTGGTAGATCGCGGCCGGCGTCAGCAGGCCGACGAAATGCCCGGCCAGCACGAACAGCACGCCGACGTGGAACAGGTTGCTGGCCACGCGCATGCCGCTCTTGTTCAGCATCTGGCTGGAACCGGCCTTCCAGGTGTACTGGGACAGGTCGAACCGTGCCCAGCTACCGATCAGGCAGATCGCCAAGGCGACATACGGATAGACCCCGAACAACAACAGATCCCATTTAGACATTGCCCACCTCCCCGGCCGGCGCAACGGCCTGCCCTTCATGCTGAAAATCCACCCAGTGCAACGGCACCGCACTTTCTTCCCTGGCCTTGCCCGGCGCGCTGGGCAGCGAACCGCAACGGTCCTGCTGCTCGGCCTTCAGGAAGTCCACCGCCTCTTCCTCCCAGATCCGGTCCAGGGCTTCGAGGGAGTCATCCCTCGGCTCGGCCTTGACCTGCTCACGCAGTTCGGCCACCGCGCCCTGGGGCTCGGCCCCGGCGATTTGCAACAAGGCCCGGAAGCAACTGGCATAGGCGCTTTCACGCTCCTCCAGGCGCGCCGCGAGCAAGGCCAGCAAGTGCGCGACATCGGCCAGCCCCTCGCGGGCCTCGAGGCCCTCGCGGGTGGAGAGGTATTCCAGGTACAGCGGGATGTAATCCGGCAGCTCCTTGACGCCGATGGCGAAACCGGCCTCTTCGTACTGGGCCATCATGTCCACCATGGCCTGGCCCCGGTCGCGGGACTCGCCATGGACATGCTCGAACAGCAGCAACGACAGCGACCGACCGCGGCCGAACAGCGCGCCGTAGTGCTCCTGGCCGTCCATCAGGTCCTTGGCGCAGATCACTTCCAGCAGCTCGAACAGACCGGCGCGCTGGTTGGGACTGATTTCCCGCGCCTGGAGAATTGCTTCCTCCAGCTCGTCGCGACCGGCCACCAGGGTCTCGGTCGGGTAGTCGAGCAACAACGAAATCACCTTGAGAATGCGCATGGTCAGTCCTCCCACAACTGCACGGTCTTGATCACGTCGCGACGGTTGGCCTTCTTGCCGCCGAACATGTTGGTGTCGGAACTGCCGCTGCAACCGCTGCCGAAACTGAAACCGCAACCGGAGCGTTCGGCGAACGCGTCGCTCATCGCGTCTTCACGGTGGGCACTTGGCACGACGAAACGGTCTTCGTAGTTGGCGATGGCCAGGTAGCGATACATCTCTTCCACCTGGTTCACGCTCAAATCGACATCGGCCAGCACTTTCAGGTCTTTCACGCCGTCCACCTGCTCGGAACGCTTGTAGGCACGCATCGCCAGCAAACGCTTGAGGGCCAGCTTCACCGGCTTCTCGTCACCAGCGGTCAGCAGGTTGGCCAGATAGCGCAGCGGGATGCGCAGGCTGTCGACGTCCGGGATCACCCCGTTCATGCCGACGGTACCGGCCGCGGCGGCGTTCTGGATCGGCGACAGCGGCGGCACGTACCAGACCATTGGCAGGGTGCGGTATTCAGGGTGCAACGGCAGCGCGAGTTTCCAGTCCACGGCCATCTTGTACACCGGCGAACGTTGCGCCGAGTCGATCACCGACTGTGGCACGCCATCGGCCAGGGCCTGGCGGATCACCGCCGGGTCGTTCGGGTCGAGGAAAATTTCCAGCTGTTTCTCGTACAGGTCCTGCTCGTTGGCGGTGCTGGCCACTTCGCTGATGCGGTCGGCGTCATACAGCAGCACGCCCAGGTAGCGGATCCGTCCCACGCAGGTTTCAGCGCAGACAGTCGGCATGCCGGCTTCGATGCGCGGGTAGCAGAAAATGCATTTTTCCGACTTGCCGCTCTTCCAGTTGAAGTAAATCTTCTTGTACGGGCAGCCGCTGATGCACATGCGCCAGCCGCGGCATTTCTCCTGGTCGATCAGGACGATGCCGTCCTCTTCGCGCTTGTAGATCGCCCCGCTCGGGCAGGACGCCGCGCACGCCGGGTTCAGGCAGTGCTCGCACAGGCGCGGCAGGTACATCATGAAGGTGTTTTCGTACTCGCCGTAGATGTCCGCCTGGATCTTGTCGAAGTTCTTGTCCTTGCGCCGCTTGGCGAATTCGGTACCGAGAATTTCTTCCCAGTTCGGGCCCCACTCGATCTTCTCCATGCGTTTGCCGGACACCACCGAACGCGGCCGCGCAACAGGCTGGTGCTCGCCCAGCGGAGCGGTGTGCAGGTGCTGGTAGTCGAAGTCGAACGGTTCGTAGTAGTCGTCCAGGCTCGGCAGGTCCGGGTTGGCGAAGATGTTCGCCAACACGCGGAACTTGCCGCCGATGCGTGGGTTGATCGAGCCGTCGGCGTTACGGATCCAGCCGCCCTTCCACTTGTCCTGGTTTTCCCATTCCTTGGGGTAGCCGATCCCGGGTTTGGTCTCGACGTTGTTGAACCAGGCGTATTCCATGCCTTCGCGGCTGGTCCAGACGTTCTTGCAGGTGATCGAACAGGTGTGGCAACCGATGCACTTGTCCAGGTTCAGGACCATGCCGATCTGTGAACGAATTTTCATTTCAATCTCCTCAATCCAGCTCAGTCGGCAGGGGACGCGACAGGTCATCGCCGCTGGAACCGTCGAGCCAGTCGACCTTGGCCATCTTGCGCACCACGACGAATTCATCGCGGTTGCAACCGACCGTGCCGTAATAGTTGAAGCCGTAGGCCTGCTGGGCGTAGCCACCGATCATGTGGGTGGGCTTGAGCACCACGCGGGTCACCGAGTTGTGGTGGCCGCCGCGGGTCTTGGTGGTTTCCGAGCCGGGCACGTTCACGATCCGTTCCTGGGCGTGGTACATCATCACCATGCCCTCCTTGACCCGCTGGCTGACCACCGCGCGGGCGGTCAGCGCGCCGTTGGCGTTGAAGCACTCGACCCAGTCGTTGTCCTCGATGCCGGCGCGCCGGGCGTCGATCTCGGAGAGCCAGATGATCGGGCCGCCACGGCTCAAGGTGAGCATCAGCAGGTTGTCGGTGTAGGTGCTGTGGATGCCCCATTTCTGGTGCGGGGTGATCCAGTTCAGGACGATCTCGGTCTCGCCGTTGCTGCGCTTGCCCTTGACCACGTCGATGGTGCGGGTGTTGACCGGTGGCCGGTAGCTCATCAGTTGCTCGCCGAACGCCTGCATCCAAGGGTGATCCTGGTAGAACTGCTGGCGGCCGGTGATGGTGCGCCATGGGATCGACTCATGGACGTTGGTGTAGCCGGCGTTGTAGCTGACGTGATCGTCTTCCAGGCCGGACCAGGTCGGGCTTGAAATGATCTTGCGCGGCTGGGCCTGGATGTCACGGAAGCGAATGGCCTCGTGTTCCTTGGGCACGGCCAGGTGGCTGTGGTCGATGCCGGTGAACTCCGACAAGGCCGCCCAGGCCTTGACCGCCACGTGGCCGTTGGTTTCCGGGGCCAGGGACAGGATCACTTCGGCGGCGTCAATCGCGCTGTCGATTTTTGGCCGGCCCTGGCTGATGCCAGCTTCGACCTCGTGGTGGTTCAGTTCGCCAAGGAATTTCACCTCGGCCTCGGTGTTCCAGTTGATGCCCTTGCCGCCGTTGCCGAGCTTCTCGAGCATCGGGCCCAGGGAAGTGAACTGCTTGTAGATGTTGGGGTAGTCGCGCTCCACCACTTGCAGGTTCGGTGCGTTCTTGCCCGGTTGTGGCGCCTCGCCGGCGGTTTTCCAGTCGGTGCCGCCAAACGGCTGGGCCAGTTCGCCGACGCTGTCGTGCATCAGCGGTACGGTGACCAGGTCTTTTTCCACGCCCAGGTGGCCGACCGCCATGGCCGAGAACGCCTTGGCGATGCCCTTGTAGATTTCCCAGTCCGAACGCGATTCCCACGCAGGATCGATGGCCGCCGACAGTGGGTGGATGAACGGGTGCATGTCGGAGGTGTTCATGTCGTCTTTTTCGTACCAGGTGGCGGTCGGCAAGACGATGTCCGAATACACGCAGGTCGAGGACATGCGGAAGTCCAGGGTGGTCACCAGGTCGAGCTTGCCGATGGCGCCTTCGTCGACCCATTCGGCCTCGGTCGGCTTGCAGTCACCGACCTGGCCGATGTCTTCGTTCATCACGCCGTTCTTGGTACCCAGCAGGTACTTGAGCATGTACTCATGGCCCTTGCCCGAGGAGCCCAGCAGGTTGGAGCGCCAGATGAACATGTTGCGCGGGAAGTTCACCGGGTTGTCGGGTTGCTCGCAGGCAAAGCGCAGCGAACCGTCCTGCCAGGACTTGACCACGTAGTCCTTGGGTTCCAGGCCCGCGGCCGCGGCATCGCGGCAGATGTGCAGCGGGTTGGTGTTGAGTTGTGGCGCGCTGGGCAGCCACCCGGCCCGTTCGGCGCGGATGTTGTAGTCCAGGGCGTGTTCGGGGAACTGCGACTTGTCGGCCAATGGCGAGAGCACATCGTGCATGCTCATTTTCTCGTGGCGCCATTGGGAACTGTGGCCGTAGAAGAAGCTGGTGCCGTTCATCTGCCGCGAAGGACGGTTCCAGTCCAGGCCGAAGGCCAGGGGCAGCCAGCCGCACTGCGGACGGAGTTTTTCCTGGCCAACGTAGTGGGCCCAGCCACCGCCGGTCTGGCCGATGCAACCGCAGAGCATGAGCATGTTGATCAGCCCGCGGTAGTTCATGTCCATGTGGTACCAGTGGTTCATCGCCGCCCCGACGATGATCATCGAGCGTCCACGGGTCTTGTCGGCGTTGTCGGCGAACTCGCGGGCGATCTGGATCGCCTTCTCGCGGCTCACGCCAGTGATCTGCTCCTGCCAGGCCGGGGTGCCAGGCACCGAGGCGTCGTCGTAGTCCTTGGCAACGTTGGCGCCGCCCAGGCCACGGTCGATGGCCAGGTTGGCCGCCGACAGGTCGAACACGGTGGCCACTTTCGCCACGCTGCCGTCGGCCAGCACCACGCTGTGCACCGGCACCCGGCGGAACTGCACCGCGTCACCGGCCACGTGCTGGAAGTGCTCCTGGGTTTCACCGGCAAAGTACGGGAACGCCACTTCGGCGACGTCGCCGCCGATCAGGCTCAGCTTGAGGTCGATCTCACGCCCTTGGCCGCCTTCGCGCGGCAGGATGTTCCACTTGCCCTTCTCGCCCCAGCGATAGCCGATGGCGCCTTGGGGCGACACCAGCTCGCCGGCCGCATCCAGGGCGATGGTTTTCCACTCGGGGTTGTTGTCCTGGCCGAGGTTGTCGGTCAGGTCGCTGGCGCGCAGGAAGCGATCGGGCTGGTAACCCGATCCCGGAGCGGCGCCGAGCATCGGCTTGAGCATCACCAGCACCGGCAAGTCGGTGTAGCGCTTGGCGTAGTCGGTGAAATAGGCGCTCGGCTTGTCCAGGTGAAACTCTTTGAAGATCACATGGTTGAAGGCTTGGGCCAGCGCGGCGTCGGTACCCTGCTTGGGGTTGAGCCACAGGTCGGTGAGCTTGGCGACTTCCGAATAGTCCGGGGTGATCGCCACGGTCTTGGTGCCCTTGTAGCGCACCTCGGTAAAGAAGTGTGCGTCGGGGGTGCGGGTCTGCGGGACGTTGGAGCCCCAGGCAATGATGTAGTTGGAGTTGTACCAGTCGGCCGATTCCGGCACGTCGGTCTGCTCGCCCCAGACCATCGGCGAGGCAGGCGGCAAGTCGCAGTACCAGTCATAGAAGCTCAGGCACACGCCACCGATCAGCGACAGGTAGCGCGAGCCGGCGGCGTAGCTGACCATCGACATCGCCGGGATCGGCGAGAAGCCCACGACCCGGTCCGGGCCATGTTGCTTGATGGTGTAGACGTTAGCGGCGGCGATGATCTCGTTGACTTCCTCCCAGTTGGAACGGATGAAGCCCCCCATGCCGCGCTTGCTCTTGTAGGAGTCGGCCTTGGCCTTGTTCTCGACGATGCTGGCCCAGGCTTCCACCGGCGGCAGGGTCTGCCGGGCCTGGCGCCACAGCTTGAGCAACGGCTTGCGGATCTTCGGGTACTTGAGGCGGTTGGCGCTGTAGATGTACCAGCTGTAGCTCGCCCCACGCGGGCAGCCGCGTGGCTCATGGTTGGGCAGGTCGTTGCGGGTGCGCGGGTAGTCGGTCTGCTGGGTTTCCCAGGTGATCAGGCCGTTCTTGACGTAGATTTTCCACGAGCACGAGCCGGTGCAGTTCACCCCGTGGGTAGAACGCACGATCTTGTCGTACTGCCAGCGGGAACGGTAGACGTTCTCCCAGTCCCGAGACTCCTTGCGGGTCTCGCCGTGCCCCTCGGAAAACTCGCCTTGCTTGCGGTTGAAGAACCGCAGTTGATCCAGTAAATGACTCACAGTGTCTTTCCTCTCAGGCTTGCTCCGCGGGGTCTGCGCCCCGCCCACGCAACAGTTGAATTCGTCTTAGCAGGGGGTCGCGGCACCCTTGCGCGCGTACCACCACCAGGTCACCACGATGCAGCTCAGGTAGAAGCCGACGAACATGTAGAAGGCCATCTCCGGGCCGCCGGTCAGGGCCATCGAAGTGCCGAAGGACTTGGGAATGAAGAACGCACCGAAGGCGCCCATGGCCGAGCTGAAACCGAGCACCGCTGCCGACTCCTTGCCGGCGTCCTTGAGCGCCTGCTCACGCAGCTCGGGCTTTTTGCCCAGGGCGGCCTTTTCGTGCAGGGTGCGGAAGATCACCGGGATCATGCGGAAGGTGGAGCCGTTGCCCACGCCGGTGGTGATGAACAGCAGCATGAACATCCCCAGGAAGCCGTAGAAGCTGCCGCCCTGGCCGCCTTGCGGCAGGAAGTGCATGACGCCGAACACCATCACGATCATCAGCACGAAGTTCCACAGGGTCACCTTCGCGCCCCCGAGTTTGTCGGCCAGCCAGCCACCCAGCGGCCGCACCAGCGCGCCCACCAGTGGGCCCAGGAAAGCGAACTTCAGGGCGATGACGTCCGGGAACGAGGTTTTGATCAGCAGTGGGAACGCGGCGGAGAAACCGATGAACGAACCGAAGGTGGCCAGGTACAGCCAGCACATCAGCCAGTTGTGCTTGCGCTTGAAGATCACCGCCTGCTCGCTGAACGAGGCACGGGCGCTGGACAGGTCGTTCATGCCGAACCAGGCGATCACGGTCACGGCGAGGATGAACGGCACCCAGATGAAACCGGCGTTCTGCAACCACAGCGAGCTGCCATCGGCCAGCACCTGCGGCTGGCCGCCGAGGAAGCCGAACACGCCGAAGGAAATCACCAGCGGCACGCTGAACTGCATCACCGACACACCCAGGTTGCCCAGCCCGGCGTTCAGGCCCAGGGCAGTGCCCTGCTGGGACTTGGGGTAGAAGAAGCTGATATTGGACATGCTCGAGGCGAAGTTGCCGCCGCCGAAACCGCAGAGCAAGGCGATCAGCACAAACACGTTGTAGGGTGTGCTCGGATCCTGCACGGCGAAGCCCATCCACAGCGCGGGCACCAGCAGCGAGGCCGTGCTCAGCGCGGTCCAGCGGCGACCGCCGAAGATCGGCACCATGAACGAGTAGAACACCCGCAAGGTTGCCCCCGACAGCCCTGGCAAGGCGGCCAGCCAGAACAGCTGGTCGGTGCTGAAGCTGAAGCCGATGGCGTTCAGGCGCACGATCACCGTGCTCCAGACCATCCACACCGCGAAGGCGAGCAACAGCGCCGGGATCGAGATCCACAGGTTGCGCCGAGCGGTCTGTTTGCCGCTGCGCCCCCAGAATGCAGGGTCTTCCGGGCGCCAGTCATGAATGACCGGGCCTTTGTCAGGCGTTTGCAGAACGGACATGTTCTTCTCCTTGGGCAATGCTGGAAAACGGGGGTTGGCTGGCGGCGAGCGACTTGCCCAGCAGCGGGCGCTTGCGGATTTCGCAGACGTACATCCAGATCAGCGAGACCCAGACCACGCCGTACAGCAACATGAAGCAGGACGAGCGCACGCCGGTGAGGTCCACCAGGGCACCAAACAGGATCGGCAGCACGAACCCGCCCAGGCCGCCGGCCAGGCCGACGATGCCGGACACCGCGCCCATGTTGGTCGGGTAGTCGTTGGCGATGTACTTGAAGACCGAGGCCTTGCCGAACGCGAAGGCGATGCCCATCACGAACAGCAGCACGGTGAACAGCGTGGCGTTGAGGCCGATGTGGAAATCGACGATGCCGTTGACGGTCTGTACTTGCAGTTGTGTCTGCGGGTACGACAGCAGGAACAGGCAGATCCAGCTGACCCACAGCACCCACCAGGTCACGCTCTGGGCGCCCCAGCGGTCCGACATCCAGCCGCCGACGGCCCGCAGCACGCCGCCGGGCAGGGAGAAGCAGGCCGCCAGCAGTGCCGCGCTTTGCAGGCTGAAGCCGTACTCCTGCACGTAGTACTTGGTCATCCACAGGGCCAGGGCCACGTAGCCGCCGAACACGATCGAGTAGTACTGGCAGTAGCGCCACACGGCGGGCTCTTTCAATGCCTTGAGTTGCTCGCGCAGGCTTGTGCTACTGACGCTGCGGTGCTCCTTTTTCTCGGCGGTGAGGAACCAGAACAGCAGCGCGGTGATGAACAGGATGGCGCTGAACACCTTGGGCACCAGGTGCCAGGTGCCCAGGGCGATCAGCGCCGGGGCCAGGAACTTGGTGAGCGCGGACCCGGCGTTGCCGGCACCGAACACGCCCATGGCGAAACCTTGGTTCTGTTTGTCGAACCATTTGGCGACGTAGGCGATGCCGACCGAAAACGAACCGCCGGCCAGGCCGACGAACAGGCCCAGTACCAAGAATTGCCAGAACTGGGTCGCCAGAGTGATCAGGTACAGCGGCAGCACGCAGGACAGCATCAACAAGAAGAACACGATGCGTCCGCCGAAACGGTCGGTCAGCAGCCCCAAGGGCAACCGCACCAGGGAACCGGTCAGCACCGGCGTGGCGGCCAGCAGGCCGAATTGGGTCTCGTTGAGGGTGAGCATTTCCTTGATCGGAACGCCCAGCACGGCAAACATCATCCAGACCATGAAGCACACGGTGAAGGCCAAGGTACTCATCCCTAGTACCAGCCCTTGTTGCACTTGCGCTCGCATCGCGATGCACTCCCGTCATTTCGTTGAGCGCAGCCTAGTGATGCGAACCCGGTAAAAACTTGACGTGGATCAAAGAGCTTCCTGGGGGTACTGGCCTATCCTTGGCCGGCCTACCTCCAAGGAGGTAGACCTGGATATTGCTGGAACCCTTTGTTTATCAATATCTTGAACAGATTGGCCGGGATTTTTATGGAAGCGCAGCGGCCGACAACTCTTTAGAGGTAGTGCACCCAGGATCGGCTGCCATACCCCAAGGTCCAGGCGCCTTCCCATGTCCGGGTTTCAGTTTTTCCTGCAAGGCCAGCGGTCATGATGCGCTGGCTGCGCAGTTCCCTGCCCGCTCGCGCCGGGCTCGCCGTGATCCTGATCGCTGTCCTCGCCCTGGCCAGTTCCCTGAGCGCCGGGTTGATCGCCTGGTTCAGCCAGGGCGATGCTGCCGCCATCAACACCGCCGGCTCCGTGCGCATGGAGACCTACCACCTGAGCTGGAAGCTGGCGGCCGGTGCCAGCGAGGACATTCCGGCCATCGTCGACAGCCTGCAACAGCGCCTGGACAGCCCTGCCCTGCGCGTCGTGCTGGAAGACGGACCAGCCACGTCCCTGCATCGCAGTTATCGCGACCTGCAACAACGCTGGAACCAGACCCTGCGCCCCGCCATCGAGCGCGGCGACGCGGCGTTCTTCCAGGCCAGCGCCAGCTCCTTCGTCGAACAACTGGACCAGTTCGTCACGCTGCTGCAACGCCAGAGCGAACACAAGCAGGGTTGGCAGCAGACGATCCAGGGCGTGGCGCTGTTCAGCACCATGATCATCCTGTTGATCGGCCTGTATGAGTTGCAGTACGGCGTGGTCACGCCGTTGCAGGAACTGGTGGACGCCACCCAGCGTTTTCGCCGGGGCGAGTTCCAGGTGCGGGTCAACCATCAGTCCGAGGATGAGCTGGGCCAGTTGGCGACCAGTTTCAACACCATGGCCGAGACCATCGAGCAATCGCACCGCACCCTGGAAAACCAGGTCCAACAGAAGACCCTCAACCTGCAACAGGCCAACGCCGCCCTGGAGCTGCTGTACCAGAGCAGCCGCAGCCTCGCCACGCGGCAGGCCAACGCAGAAGGGCTCGATGAGTTGATCCGGCGCTTCCAGCAACGGCTGCCGGGGCTGCGTCTGTCGCTGTGCCTGCAAGGGCAATTGCAGGCACCGGCCCGCCAGTTGCTGGCCCTGCACGGCGCCAACGGTCGCCAGGTCTGTGCCAGCAGTGACTGCGCCACGTGCGAACAACACCAGAGCGGCCGGCCGCTGACCTTCAGCATCAGCAACCAGGGCAACGACCTGGGCGAACTCAAGGCCCATTTCGTCGACGGCCACGCGGCGCAACCCTGGGAGAGCGCCCTGATCCAGGCCTTGGCGAACCTGATCGGCACCACCCTGTCGCTCAAGCGCCAGCGTGAACAGGACCATCGCCTCCTGCTGCTGGACGAGCGCACCATCATCGCTCGCGAACTGCACGACTCCCTCGCCCAGGCCCTCTCGTACATGAAGCTGCAAGTCAGCCGCATGCAGACCCTGTTGCGTCGGGGCGAACCGGTGCAGACCCTCGAAACCGTCACCGCCGAGCTGCGCGAGGGCCTCAACAACGCCTATCGCCAGTTGCGCGAGTTGCTGACCACCTTCCGCCTGCAGATTCACGACGACGGCCTGGTGGAAGAGCTCAAGGACACCGCCGAGGAGTTCTCCCACCGCGGGGACTTCCAGGTGCACCTGCGCATCGACCCCCTGGCCTTCGAGCTGTCGGCCAGCGAGCAGATCCACATCCTGCAGATCACCCGCGAAGCCTTGTCGAACTGCCTGCGCCACGCCCACGCCGAGAACGCCTGGCTCGAACTGCGCCAGGAAGGCGAGACCGTCCGGCTGTCCATCGAAGACGATGGCCGGGGGTTCAGTGGCGAGGTGGATCAGCGCGAACACCATGGCCTGAACATCATGAACGAACGCGCCCGCAGCCTGCGTGGCCAACTCCGGATTTTCTCCCGTACACCCCAGGGCACCTGCATCCAGGTGCATTTCCAGCCGGAATTCCTGGGTCAACCCACCGAAGGCATCGCCACATGAACGCCCCTCTGCGCCATACCCTCCTTTTGGTCGACGATCATCCGATGATGCGTCGCGGGATCCGCCAGATGCTCGAGCTCGAAGACGATCTACAGATCGTCGGCGAAGCCAGCCACGGCGAAGAAGCGCTGACACTGATCGAACCCCTCAAGCCCGACCTGGTGCTGCTGGACAACAACATGCCGCAGATGAACGGCATCGAGACCCTGCGGCGGCTGCGGGCCATGCACTACAGCGGCAAGGTGCTGCTGTTCACCGTCTCCGACGCCGAGGACGACATCCGCGACGCCCTGCGCCTGGACGCCAACGGCTACCTGCTCAAGGACATGGAGCCCGAGCTGCTGATCCAGTACATCCGCGATGCCCTCGCCGGCGCGCTGGTGATCAGCCCCGGCCTGACCCGGGTCATGGCCCAGGCCCTGCGTTCCCCACCGCGCCAGGCCGAGGTGGAACTGACCGACCGCGAACGCCAGGTCCTCAAGACCATCGCCGCCGGCTACAGCAACAAGGTGATCGGCCACAAGCTGGGCATCACCGAGGGCACGGTCAAGGTCCACGTGAAGAACCTGCTGCACAAGCTCGGCCTGCGCTCGCGGGTCGAAGCCGCGGTGTGGGCGATGGAGCATCTGCGCGGGGCCGGTTAGATGGCCAACACATTCCTCCTGTGGGAGCGGGCTTGCCCGCGAAGACGGCGGCACATTCAGCACAGATGCAAGCTGACCCACCGTCAGCGGGAGCAAGCTCCCTCGCCACAAGGTGTTGTGCAGAACTGACCTGACGGTCTCCATCCCTCTTCCGAGGTAGGCCTGCCGAGGCATAGGCCGGCGGTGCCTGGCGCCCTACCATGTTCGTACCCGGAGGTATGCCATGCTGACTCACCCTTCCATCGTTCTACTGTTGCGCCGTCATCACCTGTTCAGCCAATTGCCGGAGCGGGTCTTCGAAGACGTCTGCAACCTCGCTGTCCTCAAGCGCCTGGAATGCAACGGCACGCTCATGCACCAGGGCGACCCGGCCAAGCGGTTTTTCCTGTTGGTCAGCGGCCAGGTCAAGCTGTTTCGGGTCACGGGTGAAGGCCAGGAAAACCTGGTGGAAATCATCCAGCCAGGGCAGACCTTCGCCGAAGCCCTGTTGTTCAGCCAGGCCCGCTGCTACCCGGTGAGCGCGTCGGCGATCAAGGACAGCGTGCTGGTGAGCATCGAAGGCACCCATTACCGCAAGGCCCTGGAAGACCAGCCCAAGGTCTGCCTGGCGATCCTGGCGAGCATGAGCATCCACCTGCACCAGCGCCTCAAGGACATCGACAACCTGACCCTGGCCAGCGCCAGCCGGCGGGTCATCAACTTTCTGTTGCAGGAACGCGACCCACGGGACGGCCAGGTGGTGCTCCAGGTGTCCAAGCGCCTGGTGGCGTCCAAGCTGGGGATCCAGCCGGAAACGTTCTCACGCATTCTTCATCGATTGGTGGACGGCGGCCTGATCGCCATGGAGCGGCGCAACATCCGCATCCTGGCTGAGGAAGCGCTGGAGGCTTACCAGCAATAGCTGTGAACCCTCTATGGCGATCACCCCATACCCTGTGGCGAGGGGATTTATCCCCGATGGGGCGCGCAGCGCCCCCCTTCAACTGCCTGATACACCGTGGGCTCAGGCTTTGGGGCTGCTTCGCAGCCCAGCGGGGATAAATCCCCTCGCCACAGGGTGTGTGACTCCTTTACTCACCGCCCGGCCGATCCATCTCATCAACCCCCATCAACGCTATCAACCGCTCGAACAACGCCTCCCCCTCCTCTTGCGTGCAGTCGACCCCGAAGCGCTTGCGCCAGCCCAACTGACTCAAAATCACATGCACATCCGCTCGCAGGTCATGCTGCTGTAAACACGCCTGGACGCATTGCAAAGGACACCCATCCAGCGCAATGATCCGCCGCCCCGAGCGGGCCTTGTTGACCAGCGGCGCCACCTGCCCGCCGACCCCGACGATGCAGGACATCTCGGCCAGGCCGGCACGGTCCAGGCGCAAGGCGACGTTGTTGGCCAATTGCGCGACGTTGGAGCAACCGGAGCAGGAATACACCAGGGGCAATGCGTTCGGCGTCTTCATCACACGGTCGCCAGCCCCTTGCCCGCCCGTTCCAGGTTGCGCCACAACCACGGCGGCAAAACCTCGGGGTCAAGGCTGTCGATCAGGTTCTTCAGGGCCAACCCCAGTTCCGTGTCCCCCTCGATCACCAGTCGCCGCCGGAAGAACAAGGTGTCCGGGTCTTCCTGGCGGCTGGCCAACAGCAGGAACTCGCGCCAGTTGCCACGAATGGTGACCTGGGCTTCGGCCCGCTCGGCGATGCGCAAGCCGTCCCGCGCCAGGGTCAGGTACCAGCACAACTTCAGGTCCGGCACCCGCAGGCACAACCAGCGACCGCGCAACAGGTCGAAGCCGCCATCGCGCAGCGGTTCGGCCAGGCAGCGGTTCAGTGCCTGCTGCAAGGCCAGGCGCTGGACCACGAACGGCACCTTGCCCACCAGGGGCAGCACCCTGTCGGCGCCCTTGAGCAACCATCGCTTTGGACTCAGCACAGGCCCGCCTCCTCTACTTTCAACATGCCGGCATGGCCGTGCCAATAGCCGTTGCAGCCCTCCACGAACACCGGTGGCGCCTCGCCGCGGCGAACCCGATCGAACGCATTGACCACCTCGTCCATGCCCTGGGCCCGCGGGCTCAAGCGCAGTACCTGGGCCCCGCAGGCCACCAGGGCGTTGTAGTCGGCCAGCAGATTGCTCACCTCGCCCGACATCGTCTGGATGCCGTTGAGGGTGAACAACGGCTGGCCCTCCTGGCTGCTCAACGCCAGGCCGTCGGGGTAGTTGATACAACAGAACTGACAGTCGTCCTTGGGCCGGTTTTCGGCCCGCGCGGTGAAGCAGCGCGCCGAATACGCCAGCGGTAGATGACCGTAGGCGAAGATCTCCACTTCGGGCACTGCGCGATCCATTTCCCGCACTTGCTCCAGCACGTCGCTGATCAGCGCCGCCGAACACTCCACCGGCGGCACCCAGCGGACCATGCCGCTGTCGAGCAGTTGGGCCAGAGAATGGCCGTTGTACAGGTTCAGTGCCGGCCCGCCCACGAAGGGCAGTTTGCGCTCGGCCAGGAACTGCACCGCGCCCATGTCGTTGGCTTCCACCAGCAATTGGCCGTTGTCGCACAGCCGCCGCAACGAGGACAGTTCCGAGGCGGCCTCGATCAGCGTCAGGCTCGACAACACGATCTGCGCCTGGCTGCACGCTTGCAGCTCGCGGCCCAGGCCGAGCCATTGATCCAGGGAGAATGCCCGGCGCTTCGAGCACACGGTTTCCCCCAGGTAGATCACGTCCAGCGGCAATGCCGACATTTGGGCATAGAAATTTCCCAGTTGGGTTTTGTCCCAGTAAAACAGGACCGGTCCGAGGCTGAGTTTCATGGGTTCCTTCCTCATTGCCATGATCGATGGTAGGCGCCCAGGGTGGTCTGGCTGCCTTCGGACAGCCCGGCCAGGACCTGGCGCCATTCTTCTTGGACCCGGAACCGTTGCGGCGCGGCGCGGTGGGCATCCAGCGCGGCGCGCCAGACCCGGGTCACCTGCTCGACGTAGGCCGGGCTGCGCTGGCGCCCTTCGATCTTCACCGCCTCGACGCCGATGGCGGTGAGTTCCGGCAGCAGGTCCAGGGTGTCGAGGCTGGTGGGTTCCTCCAGCGCATGGAAACGCTTGCCGCCCACCAGGAAACGGCCCTTGCACAGGGTCGGGTAGCCGGCCGGCTCCTCGGGGGTGTAGCGGTCGATCAGCACCTCGCTCAGGCGTGCGCTGAGGCCTTGGGCGTCTTCGCTCCAACGCACCGCCTTGGCGGGCGAGCAGACGCCACACAGGTTCGGCGACTCGCCGGTGATGTAGGAAGACAGGTGGCAGCGACCTTCGGCCATGATGCACAAGCTGCCGAAACCGAAGACTTCGATCGGCACCGGGCTGGCAGCCGCCACTTGGCGCACCTGGGCCAGGGAGAGCACCCGCGGCAGCACGGCGCGGCGGATGTCATAGCGCTCAGCGTAGAACGCCAACGCGGCGGCATGGGTCGCCGAACCCTGCACGGACAGGTGCAGCGCCAGGTGTGGATGACGCTGGCGCGCGTAGCCGAGCACACCCGGATCGGCGGCGATCAGCGCGTCCACGCCGAAGTCGGCGGCGCGATCCACGGCGCGCTGCCAACGTTCCCAACCCTTGGGTTGCGGGTAGGTGTTGACCGCCACATAGAGCTTGCGCTGATGCTGGCGGATGTGGGCGACAGCGGCGTCGAACTGCTTGTCGTCCATGTTCAGCCCGGCGAAATGCCGGGCGTTGGTGTCATCGCGAAAACCGACATAGACGGCATCGGCGCCTTGGCGCACCGCCGCTTTGAGCGCAGGCAGATTCCCTGCCGGGCAAACCAGTTGCATGGGGCATCCTCGTGAGCGAACCAAGATGGCCGCCAGTCTAGCCAGCCCGCGGCCGGCCACCTTGACGGCAATCAATTGCCGTCAATGCATCAATCCGGCGAACGGCAGGTACATCACCGGTTCATGTTTGTGGACCTGGGCTTCGCACTCCACCACTGCCAGGCCGTCGGCCCAGCAGGCGGCCGTCAGCATCGCCGAGCTTTGTTGGGGGTGCAGTTCCACGCACAGGTGGCCTGTGACATCCGTCATCAAGCGGGCACGCAGGTATTGCCGGCGCCGATTGCGCTTGAGCCAGTCGAACCCCGCCGGCACCCGCAACGGCACCGGCTGCACATCGCCGACGCCCTGAGCGCGGAACAGGAACGGGCGCACGACAATCAACGCGGTGATCAACGCCGCCGACGGATTGCCCGGCAGGCCGATCCAGGGCTTGCCCTCCACATCGCCGAAGGCCAGCGGCTTGCCCGGCTGGATTGCCAGGCGCCAGAGGTCGATATTGCCCAGGGCCGCGATGGCCTGTTTGAGGTGGTCTTCCTCGCCCACCGACACACCGCCGGAGGTCAGCAACACGTCGCACTCGGCGGCGGCCAGGCGCAACGCCTGCCGGCTGGCCTGGAGTTGATCGGGCATGACACCGAAGTCATGCACCTCGAACCCCCAGCCGCGCAACAACGCGGCCAGCGTGTGCCTATTGCTGTTGTAGATCTGCCCCGGCGCCAGCGTCTCGCCCGGCTCGCGCAGCTCATCGCCGCTGCTGAGCAAACCCACCTGCAGCGGACGAAACACCTCGACCTTGGCGACCCCGGCACCGGCCAGCAGGCCCAACTCCTGGGCCCGCAGGCGCATACCGGCCTTGAGCAGGCAGTCCCCCTGCCGACGTTCCTCGCCTTCCTTGCGTACGTGATCACCGCGATTGACCGCCGGCAGCCAGACCCGCCCGCCTTCGACCCGACAGCTTTCCTGCGGCACCACCGTGTCGGCGCCGGGTGGCAGCGGCGCCCCGGTGAAGATCCGCACGGCCTGACCCGTTTGCAGCGGCTCGCCCGGCCCATCACCGGCGGCAATGCGCCCGCTCAACGCCAGGGCGCCGCCAGCGGCCGGCACATCGGCGGCGCGCACGGCATAACCGTCCATGGCGCTGTTGTCCCAGGCCGGCAGGTTCATCGGGCAAAGCACGTCGCTGGCCAGCACGCGGGCCAGGGCCAGGTCCAGGGCGATCCGCTGCACGGGCGGGGGCGGCGGCGCCTGGTCGAGCAGGTGCCGAATGGCCTCGTCTACCGGCACCAGCGCTCCGCTGTCACACACCGAGCCGCAGAGGGGCGCGTGCATCAGGGCGCTCACGAGCGCGTCTCGCACGCCACCGGAGCGACGCCGTCCTGCGGCTTGAGGTGCACAGTGAAATTGCACGGCCCGGTGCGGCTGTCCAGTTGCCCGGCCAGGATCTGCTCCCAACCGGTACGGCAGGCGCCTGGCGAACCCGGCAGGCAGCACACCAGCACGCCGTTGCTCATGCCCGCCAGCGCGCGCGATTGCAGGCTGGACATGCCGATCTCCGCCAGCGAGACCTGGCGGAACAACTCACCGAAGCCGTCGACGTGCTTGTCCAGCAATGGCGCGACGGCTTGAGGCGTGTTGTCGCGCGCGGTGAAGCCGGTGCCGCCGGTCATCAGCACCACTTGCACGCTGGGGTCGGCGATCCACTGCGAGACCTTGGCGCGGATCTGGTAGATATCATCCTTCACCAACCCGCGGTCGATGAGCACATGCCCGGCGGTTTGCAGCAGATCAGCCAGGGTCTGGCCAGAGGTGTCGGTCTCGAAACTGCGGGTATCGCTGATGGTGAGTACCGCGATGTTCAACGGTTGAAATTGGCGTTGCGTCAGATGGGCCATGGCGAGCCGTCCTGTCAGAAAAAGATGGCCCAGCCTGAACCGCAATCGTGACCGGGCCTATTCCTCCTTGGAGGTACCTCCCTCGGCGGTCAAGGGGCCAGGCGGCTGCGCTGCCACCCGTCCTCTTGGCAGCGGTAGTCGAGGCGATCATGCAGGCGATCGGCGCGCCCCTGCCAGAACTCCAGCCGCTCGGGGCGCAAGCAGTAGCCGCCCCACTGTTCGGGGCGCGGCACCGGTTGTTCGGCGAAACGCCGTTGGGTGTCCGCCAGCCGGGCGTCGAGGTCGGCGCGATTGGCCAGCGCCCGGCTCTGCGGCGACGCCCACGCGCCGAGCCGGCTGGCCAACGGCCGAGACTGGAAATAGGCATCCGACACCGCCGGATCGAGCCGCTGGACCGGCCCTTCGATACGCACCTGGCGCTCCAGGCCCGGCCAGAAGAACGTCATGGCGGCCCAGGGATTGAGCGCCAGATCGCGACCCTTGGCGCTGTCGTAGTGGCCGAAGAAGGTGAAGCCCGTTTCGTCGAAGCCCTTGAGCAACAGCACCCGGCAATGGGGCCGACCCTGTGCGTCCACGGTCGCCAGGACCATGCTGTTGGCCTCCACCGGCGCACGTTCAGTGTCGCGGGCCTGTTGCATCCACAGGCCGAACAGCACCAGCGGATCGTCCGGGGCCCGGGCCTCGTCGAGGCCTTCGCGGGTGTACTGGCGGCGCATGTTTGCCAGGGAAAGGGGCATGGGGGATCTCCACTGTGGTTTGGGCCAGTGTGGAGTCCCCTGCATGGGCGGGCCTTGATTATTGTCAATGCCGGTTCTTGTGCTGCTCAGGATGGCCACTTCGCGAGCAGGCTCGCTCCCACATTGGACCGGCGCTCACAAAACCCTGCTCGCCAAGCCCTACTTGAGCCCAAGCCGCCGCGCCAGCTTATGCAGGTTGCTCGGGTCGACCTCCAGCAGCCGCGCTGCGCCGGCCCAGTTCTGGCCGCAACGGTCCAGGGCCTTGAGAATCGCCTGGCGCTGGCAGGCATCGACGGCCTCGCCCAGCGGTGGGAGCGGCGCATCGGGGGATTCATGGGGCTGTTCGAGCAAGGCCTGCGCGCCGCCGGCACCGGCGTTGACGTCAAGGTCGAGCACTTGGGGCTCCAGGGTCATGATCAGGCTTCGACTGGCGCCATGACTCAGTTGCTTCAACGCAGCGCGGCTGATCACGTGCTCCAGTTCCCGCACGTTGCCCGGCCAGCTGTAGGCCAGCAAGGCCTGCTCGGCGGCCGGTGACAAGCGCAACCCGCGCAAGCCCAGGCGGGTTCGATTCAGTTCGAGGAAATGCCCGGCCAGCATCAACACGTCATGCCCACGCTCGCGCAGGGGTGGGATCGGCACCGGATAGACCGAGAGCCGGTGATACAGGTCGGCACGAAACAGCCCGTCGCGAATGCTGTCGGGCAGGTGCCGGTTGGTGGCGGCGATGATTCGCACATCGACGTGCAGCGGCTTGTCCGCGCCCAGTCGCTGGATCTCGCCGTTCTGCAAGGTGCGCAGCAGCTTGGCCTGCACGCTCAACGGCAATTCGCCCACTTCATCGAGAAACAGCGTGCCGCCATTGGCCGCATCGAAACGCCCGGCCCGGTCGGTCGTCGCCCCGGAAAACGCGCCTTTGACGTGCCCGAACAACTCGCTTTCGGCCAGGGACTCCGGCAGCGCCGCGCAGTTGACCTGGACCAGCGGCTTATGGCCGCGCCGGGACAGGCGATGCAGGCGCCGGGCGAACAACTCCTTGCCCACGCCGGTTTCCCCCAGCAACAGCACCGGCAGTTCCGAGTCGGCCAGGACATCCAGCTCGTTGAGCAATTGCTGCAAGCCTTCGCTGCGTCCCAGGATCTCGCCCTCTTCCGCCGGCAGCCGCAGGTCCGCCGGGTCACTGCGCGATGCCCGCAGGCTGCGATTCTCCTGCTCCAGGCGGGTGACCCGCACCGCCGCCTCGATCTGCAACGTGCAGCGTTTGAGCTCTTCATGGGCGCGGCTGTCGAAGGTCCCGGCGTGCAGTGCATCGAGGGTGATCGCGCCCCACAGCCAGCCTTCCACGTAAAGACTCACGCCCATGCAGTCATGCACCGGCAGCGGTTCACCGACGTGGGGGTCGAGCAGGCCGTCATATGGGTCCGGCAGGCGGCTGTCCGGCTCGAACCAGGTCGGTTCGCGCGAGGCCATGATCGCCGCCAGGCGTGGGTGCTGGGCAATCACGAAACGCCGGCCCAGCGCTTCATGGACCAGGCCCACGGTCGCCACGGGCCGCAGGCTGTCATCGTCCAGGCGCAGCAGGCCCACGGCGCCGCAATTGAAGTATTCGCGCAGGGTCTGCACCAGACGCTGCAACCGCACGGCATTGGGCAGCTCGACGATCAGGTCGGCGGCCAGGCTTTCACGCAGCATGGTAGTGATTACCCTCCAGGGTCCGATTGACCCCGTACCGCCAGGGTCAGATTGACCCTGGCCAAAAAATTATGGTTGATTTTCAATGCATTGCACTTGGCATGCGGCCTGCTAAGTCTGCTCATCTGTCCCGCTCCGGGATTCAACCCAAGGAAACATGATGAGCCTCGACCTGCTGGAACAAAGCCTGGGCCAACTGGCCTGCGACATTCCCGGTGCCACGCGTACCTTTCATCACTACAACCTCGACTTCTGTTGCGGCGGGCAAAAATCCTTGCGCGAGGCAGCGCTGGGCAAGGGCCTGAACCCGCTGCTGATCGCCGACGCCCTCAAGACGCTGCAAGCTGCCGGCGAACTGGGCCACGACTGGCGCGACGAACCCCAGGCGCTGCTGATCACCCATATCCTGGAACGCTACCACGCCCGCCATCGCGAACAACTGCCGGAACTGATCCGCCTGGCCCGTCGCGTGGAACTGGTGCACGGCAACCGCGCCAGTTGCCCCAATGGCCTGGCCGACCACCTGGAGGACATGTACCAGGAACTCGAAGGCCACATGCTCAAGGAAGAACAGGTGCTGTTCCCGATGCTGCAACACGGCCTGGGCGAACGCGCCTCGGCACCGATCCAGGTACTGCGCTACGAACACGACCAGCACGGTGAAGCCCTGGAAACCATGCTCACCCTGACCGACCAGATCACCCCGCCCTCCGACGCCTGCAACACCTGGCGCGCCCTGTACCGCGGGCTGGTGGAGTTTCGCGACGACCTGATGCAACACATCCACCTGGAGAACAACGTGCTGTTCGTCAACGCGATGAAGCCTGCTCACTAACCTCAAACAACACATACCCCTTGTGGGAGCGAGCTTGCTCGCGATGGCGTCGGGTCAGTTAATGCTGATCTCGACTGACACACCGCTATCGCGAGCAAGCTCGCTCCCACAAAGACCATTGGTGCGCTCCTATCCTGCAATCACTCCCAAGGCTGGGGGCTCAAAACTGCCAATAGAACATCCCCTTTGCCAACAGCACGATCAGTAGCATGTGCCCCAGGATGCTGCGCCGCAGCCAGCAGGCACGGGCCGGGCTCAATCGGCCCCGCGTAAGCCAGAACGCCAGCAACAGGTAATGCCCGATGATGCTCGTTGCCAGCAGGATCTTCAGGCTCAGCAGCAGGCCGAAGCTGCTGTCCAGCGGATGACTCAACGCCCCGCGATGCTGCCAGGCCAGGCCAATGCCGGCGCCGTAGAGCAGCAGCACCACACCGTGCAGCACGTGCCGTGAACGCTGGGCGATCGCCTGGTCGGCGGCGGCCCTGGCCGTCTCGGCCAACGGCCGGCGCGCGGCGTGCCAGATGCAGACGTCGAAAAACACAGTGCCTATGAACGCGATGGCCGCCAACAGGTGCGTGACCAGCAAGACCCCATACATCATCGATTCACTCCGCCCAAGGGACTCATCCCGGGTGTCCATCCACGCGGGCCTGCAACAACATCGGACCGTAGCGCCAAGCGTAGAGCCCGAACGCCAGGGCCCAGCACAACCCGGCCACCCACAGCGCGGCGAAGGGCAAGACCAGCACCAGCACCACGCGACTCAGGCACGCCAGGTTCAGCAGCACGAACGCCAGCGTCATCCCTTTGGGCGGTTCAAGGGCACGCCCGGTGTGGCCCAGGCTGACCCGGGCAATCATCGCCAGGATCAACCCGGCCATGGCACCGATGGTCAGGCTGTGCACGGCCAGGCTCGGCGTCACCGGCGCGCCGAAGTGCCACAGCGCCATGCCCAGGCAGGCCAGCGCCAACCAGGCGTAGGCCAGGTGCAACGACCACAGCAACGGCACACGCCACAGATCACGATCATGCCAGCGCACCAGCCGGATCCCATGGCCCAGCGCTAACGCACCGAATAACAGGCCGACCGCGCCGTTGGCCGACAACGCCGGTCCGAAGGCGTACAGCAACGCCACCAGGGCCGATCCGCCCAGCAACAGGCGATCGAGCCACGGCCAGGGGGCGACGCCTTCGACCCGGCCGAGGCCACGTTGGGTGAAAAATGGAATCACCCGCCCGCCGATCAGGCCCATCATGGCCGCCACCAGCCACAGGCCGGTGAGCACGCTTTGGCGTTGCAACCCCTCGTCGTGCCGGACCAGGCCGTACACGGACAGCCCATCGGCAGCGGCCAACAGCAGCAACACCAGCACGATCGGGTAGTTACGCTTTTGCCGCACGCGCCACAAGGTGATGCCCATCCAGGCCCCCACGGCCAGGGCGAAACCCAGCTCCAGCAGCGCCAGCACCGGCCAGGGGGCATCGGCCAGCCAGGCCAGTCGCGCCCCCAGCCAGACCAGCGCCAGCGCCGCCAAGCGCTTGCCACTGAGCCCCGGGGTGCCCGTCCAGGTCTGGACCGCCGTCAGCAGGAAGCCGGCAATGATCGCCAGGCCGAAACCGAACAGCAGCTCATGACGGTGCCAGGCCAACCAGCCGCCAGCCGGCTGCCAGCCCGCCAGGCGCCCACTGAAGGCGGCCAGCCACAAGGGCACCGCCAGCAGCGCCAGCACACACCCGGCCAGGAAAAACGGCCGGAACGCCAGGCGCCATACCGGCAGGATGGCCATGGCCTTGCGACGGTCGAGCACTTGCATACCTCACTCCTTACCTCACCCACGGACTGCCCGCTGGCAAGGGTCGACAAACAGGGTTCGAATGATCGGTGATCGCCGCTGACGGGACTTGTCTCAGATCAAGCCCGCTCACTGGCGATCGCCGGTCTCGCAACGGCACTTGCAAGGGCCTTGCCGGAAGCGGCCGTTCACCTTGAGAAAACCCCGCCCACCGCTGTGGGAGCGAGCCTGCTCGCGAAGGCGGTCCTGCGAGTGCATCGGCTTACCTGGCACACCGCCTTCGCGAGCAAGCGCGCTCTCATAGGAGATTAGGGTGATTTTTACCTGATGACGGTGATTTTTACCCTTTTGTGAGAGGGTCATTTTTACCCTGCTCGCCGTCAACCGCCCACGGACAAGGCCTGCAAGCATGGCCCGGCTCTTGCTCAGGGACGGCATAGACCTCTTGCCGGAAACCGCCCATGAAACCTGTCGCTCTCTCGCTCACCTGGTTCGTCCTGCTTTCCTGCGTCCTGGCGCTTGCCAGTGGCCTGTCCCTGAGCCTGGTCTGAAACCCAAGCATTTCTTTCTCATTACAAGGATCCACGCCATGGTGCTCCACCGTGTCCATCACCAGATTCTGCGCAGCCACCACCTGTTCGAGCCTCTGAACGAAGAGCAGCTCGACGAACTGATGAGCTCCAGCCAACTGCTGAACATCGACAAGGGCGACCCGCTGTTCCGCCAGGGCGAACCGGCCCAGGCGTTCTATTTCGTGATTTCCGGGGCGGTGAAAATCTATCGGCTGACCCCGGACGGCCAGGAAAAGGTCTTCGAGGTGATCGGTGAGCGCCAGACCTTCGCCGAAGCCATGATGCTGATGGACACTCCCAACTACGTCGCATCGGCCGAGGCTGTCGGGCCGACCCAGCTGTATCGCCTGTCCAACGCCACTTACATGCGGCTGTTGCAGAGCAATGGCCGATTAACGTTCGCCCTGCTGGCCAAGCTCTGCGTACGCCTGCACCAGCGGGTCAACGAGATTGAAACGCTGTCGCTGAAAAACGCCACCCACCGCGTGGTGCGCTACCTGCTGACGCAACTGGTGCGCCTGCAAACCGTCGATAGCCAGTTCGAACTGCCGATGGCCAAGCAATTGATTGCCGGGCACCTGTCGATCCAGCCGGAAACCTTCTCGCGGATCATCCGGCGCCTGATCGATGAAAAGATCATTACCCAGGACGGTCGCCAGATCGCCATTCTTGATCGCCTGCGCCTGGAGCAGTTCGAATGAGCCCGCATATCACCTGCCTGTATTGCCAGCAGGCCAACCCCGCGCCAGAAACCGAATGTCGCCAGTGCGGCATGCCCCTGCCGGCCGAGGCTGCGTTGGCCGGCGAACGCCGGCTGCGGCGCTTCACCTGGTTTTGCGTCGGCTTGACGGTGTTTTGCACCGTCATGTTTTTCTGGCTGCCCCGCGACATCGTCTGACCCTCAATCCTGCGTCAATTGCCGGTACAACTGCGGCAGGCGCAGGGGCAACTGCTCGGGCTGGCGAATCAGGGTGTAGCCGTTGGCGCCGAACATGTACGGCAGGTAATCCCCCGCTTCACGATCGATGGTGATGCAGAACGGCGTCAGCCCCTGGCGCCGTGCCTCCAGCACGGCCTGGCGGGTATCTTCCACACCGTAGCGTCCCTCGTAGAGGTCCAGGTCATTAGGCTTGCCATCGCTGAGCAGCAACAACAATCTGCGTCGCCGCTTGCAGCCCGCCAGCCGCTGGGTGGCCTGGCGGATCGCCGCGCCCATGCGCGTGTAGTAACCGGGCTTGAGCCCCAGGATCCGGCCTCGGGTCTGGTCGTCGTAGCGCTGGCCGAACGCCTTGAGCTCATGCAGGCGCACTTGCTGGCGGCGCAGCGAGGAAAACCCGTACAAGGCAAAGTCGTCCCCCAGCACCGCAAGGGTTTCACCGAACAGCAACAGGCTGTCGCGAATCACCTCGATCACCCGGTGCTCGTCGTTGAGGTGAGCGTCGGTGGACATCGACAGGTCGGCCAGCAGCAGGCAGGCCAGGTCGCGGCGGGTCTGGCGCTGTTCCAGGAACAGGCCGCGCTCGCTGCACTGGCCATGCTGGCGCTCGACATGAAAATCCAGCCAGGCCTGCAGGTCCAGCTCCGAACCCTGGGTCTGCTGGCGCAGCCATTGCCGGTCGTTGCGCAGGTGTTCGAACTGGCGCCGCAGTCGCTGGGCTGAAGGCCGCAAGCGTGCCGGCAACGGCTGGGCGTTGCAGTCGCGGGGCACAAAGGTCTGCACGCTGACGAAATCGGCTTGCAGGTGCTGTTTGCGGTAATCCCACTCCGGCAACAGGATGCCTTCACCGAGGGGAAGGTCATCCACATCGGCGGGCGGCAGGTCCAGGTGCAGTTTCAGGCCACCGCCCTTGCGCACCCGGGTGCGCGACAAGGTCAGGTGATCCAGGTCTTCGGCCACGCGGGCAGCGTCCGGGTCTTCGCGGTCATCCGCCCAGCGATCCAGGTCCACGTGTTCGGTCCAGCTGAACAGGTTTTCCAGGCGAACGATCAACAGCCCGCCGTCGCGGCTGCTGTCGTCGATTCGTTCGGCACGCTTGCGACCGCCCTGCTGCTCCCCGGGTGGCGTCGCCAGGTACTGTTCGGACTCTTCGAGATTGGCCGCCTGGGGATCGGCCAGCGACTGGGGTGGGTACAGCCACAGCGGCAACGGCCAGACCGCCCGTTCACTGCGCGGAAAATGCTCGACACTGCCGGGGTCGCGCAACGCCTGGCAGACCGCGCGCTCCAGGGCGGCCTCGGCGCTGTTGAGCGTGGCAGGGTCAGGCCGCAGGGACAGGTGCGCGTCCACCAGCCGCCGGTACCGCACGGCCATGGCCGGGTAGCGCCGCAGCACGGCCTGGGTCCAGCGCTGATTGTCTCGCCCCCAATGCCGCATCTCTCCCGCCTGGGCCGCCAGCAGCGCAAGCCAGCGGTACAGTTCTTCATTCAGTGCGGCGTCGGGAAAGGTCGCCAGGCTGGCCGGCAACCGTAGATTGTCGCCATCGCACCAGGCCAAAGGCACCTGCTTGCAGGTACCGGCAATCTGTTGCAGCAGGCTGCGTCGCAGCAGCAGGTCACGTTCACTGACGGCTTGCACACCCAGGTGACGAGCCCCGCCCGTGGCGCGAAGCAGCACATGTAGCGCGCGTTGCCGAGGCATCAACGCCACCTGTGCCTCGGGAAAATCGACACTGGCGCGGCGGGTGATGAACCGGTGCCAGATACTGCCGACCCATTCTTCCAGCTCAAGGGTAAAGGCCATGATTGTCCTCCTTTCAAGCCGAATCCATTGTGGCGAGGGGGGTTATTCCCTCACCACACATGCGTTCGGCTTAGTCGTTGTGGCGACTCATGACGGCACCACGGCGGCCGGTGCACGCAGGGCGGCACGACCACGCTGACGGAAGCTGAGCAGGTAGCACAGCAGCCCCAGCAGGAAACCGACGCCACTGATCAGACGCGCCCAGAACAACGGCCGCAGGTGATCCATCGCCGCCATGAAGGGCAAGGCACTGCCGTCCACCGCCCAGCGTTGCAACCACACTTGCACGACACCTGCGGCGGTGAGGAACAAGGTGATCATCACCATCGACAGGGTCATCAGCCAGAAGCCCCAGATTTCCAGTTTCTGCGAACGCTCGTCGGCCGCTTCCCCCAACCCGCGCAAGCGTGGCATGGCGTAGCTGATCAAGGTCATCACGATCATCGCGTAGGCCCCGTAGAAAGCCAGGTGGCCGTGTGCCGCGGTCAGTTGCGAACCGTGGGTGTAGAAGTTCACGGGCGCCAGGGTGTGCAGGAAGCCCCAGACGCCGGCACCGAAGAACGCGGTGACCGTGGTGCCCTTGGCCCACAGCGTGGCGGCACGATTGGGGTGATGACGACGACGGTTGCGCACCATGCTGAAGGCGAAGATAACCATGGCCAGGAACGGCAGCGGTTCCATCGCCGAGAAGATCGAACCGACCCACAACCAGACCTGCGGCGCGCCGATCCAGAAGAAATGGTGGCCGGTGCCGATGATGCCGGTGATCAACGCCATGGCGATGATCACGTAGAGCCATTTCTCCACCACTTCGCGGTCCACGCCGGTGATCTTGATCAACACGAAGGCGAGCATCGACCCCATGATCAGTTCCCAGACGCCTTCGACCCAGAGATGCACCACCCACCACCAGTAGTATTTGTCGCGGGCGAGGTTTTCCGGGTTGTAGAAGGAGAACAGGAAGAACACCGCAAGGCCGATCAAGCCCGTCATCATGACCATGCTGACGGTGGTCTTGCGGCCCTTGAGCAGGGTCATGCCGATGTTGTAGAGGAACCCCAGGCAAACCACCACAATGCCCATCTTGGTGATGGTGGGTTGTTCGAGGAACTCACGGCCCATGGTCGGCAACAGGTCATTGCCAGTGATCTTCGCCAGGGTCGCATACGGCACCGACAGGTAGCCCAGGATCGTCATCACCCCGGCGGCGGCAAACACCCAGAACAGCACCAGCGCCAGTTTCGGGCTGTGCAGTTCGCGGTCGGCCTCCTCCGGTATCAGGTAGTACGCCGCGCCCATGAAGCCGAACAGCAGCCAGACGATCAGCAGGTTGGTGTGGACCATGCGGGCCACGTTGAAGGGGATCAGCGGGAACAGGAAGTCGCCGACCACGTATTGCAAGCCCATGATCAAACCAAACAGGACCTGCCCCAGGAACAGCATCAGGGCAAACACGAAATAGGGTTTGGCAACGGCCTGCGAGGCGAATTTCAGATGCGGATTAGCCATGCTCATCTCTCAGCCCTCCTTGTTTGGCGGCCAGCCATTGGTGTTGATTTTCGAACTCCACTTGAGGAACTCGGCGATGTCGTCGACCTCCTGTTCGCTCAAGTTGAATTGCGGCATGGCCCGGCGACCGGGCACGCCCAGCGGCTGCATTTTCATCCACGCGTGCAGGAACGGCTTGAACGCCTCATCGCCGCCGCGGCGGTTGACCACGTTGCCCAGCTCCGGCGCGAAGTACGCGCCCTCGCCCAGCAGCGTATGGCAGCCGATGCAGTTGTTGCGCTCCCAGACGCCCTTGCCGCGAATCACCGATTCGGTCAACTGCGCCTGGTTGCTGCGTTCTGGAAAGGTCTGTTCCGTGTGGTAGGTCAGGGCCAGGAATATCAGGAAAAAGAACACGCTTCCCCCGAAGTAAATATTCCTGGCCATGCCTTTGGTGAAGGTATCTGACATGGTCACTTCCTCATTGCTTGGCGTGTTCATTCTAGGAAGCGAGCCCTTCGAAACCGCTTGATGGCGATCAAGAATCTCCGATGGTTTTGGTGGGTTGTTCCAATACAGTCCGAAAGACAGGCAGGCTTTTGTGGCGAGGGGATTTATCCCCGCTGGGCTGTGAAGCAGCCCTAAAACCAGACAACTCGGTGTATCAGAAAAATTTGAGTCGAATGCTTTGGGGTTGCTTCGCAACCCAACGGGGATAAATCCCCTCGCCACAGGGTATTTTGTGCAAGTTCAGATCGTGAACGAGATGACCATCCCGATCACAACCGCCAGCAGCGCAGCCCAGCTCAACACCAGACGCCGCCACAATCGCGGCGCGTGGCGCAGCTCCATGAAGCCGTCGGCGATCAGCCAGGCCTTGGTCACCGCGACCACCAGGATGGCGATGGATACAAGCCCGGTAGCCGCGATCTGGCCCAGGGCAACGGTGCCGGTGCTCAACACCGCCAGCGTCAGCCAGCAGGCGATCAGGACACGGGAAGCCGACATGCGCACCTCCGCTCAATCAAGGATGTAGACAACCGGGAACAGCAGCACCCAGACCAGATCGACCATGTGCCAATACAGCACGCCGGATTCCAGCCCACTGTTGCGCAGCGCCCGATAGCGACGCCGCCGACAGCCCTCGGCCAGCCAGGCGAGGATCACCATGCCCAGCAACACATGGAGAAAATGAAACGCGGTGAGGATCCAGTACAACGTGAAGAATGTGTTGTGCTCCATCCCCAAGCCGTCCGCCAACAGGTGGGCGTACTCCGTGAGCTTGATCCCCACATAGCCGCAGGCGAGCAGCAACGCCACACACAGCAACCGTGCGGCGTGACGCGGCCGGTCGCGCCTGACCTGCTCCTGGGCCAGCGCGGCGAACAGCCCGGCGGTGAGCAGGCTGAGGGTCATCGCCAGGCCCGTGGAGCGATCCAGCAGATGACGGCCTTCGCTGAACGTCTGTGGGGCCAGCGCCTGGGCGACGGTGAACGCCAGGATCAGCAGCGCGAACACCGACAGTTCGGCAAGGATGAAAAACCACATCGCCAGGTCCCCCGGCAAACGCCGGGGCGTGGCCGGGGTTTCAGCCGAAGTGGACATCGACCACTTCCATCAGCGCGGCAACCGTCTGCGGGTCGTCGCTCAAGGGCTCGGCGAGGCAAGCCAGGCAGGCCTGGCGCGGGTCCATCCCGGCACCAATCATGCGCGCGGCAAAAATCAGCAGGCGCGTGGAAGCCACCTCCTCCAGGTCGTGCTGGTCGAGTCGGCGCAGCGCCTGCCCCAAGCGCACCACCTGGGCCGCCAGCGGCAACGGCACGCCGGCCTCGCGAGCGACGATGCGTTCTTCATCGGCGACCGCCGGATAGCCAAAGCGCATCGCCACGAAACGCTGGCGGGTGCTGGGCTTCATGCCTTTGAGCAGGTTCTGGTAACCGGGGTTGTACGACACCACCAGCATGAACGCTGGCGGCGCCTGGAGCACTTCCCCGGTGCGCTCCAGGTACAACTGCCGACGATCATCGGCCAGCGGGTGCAGCACCACCGCCGTGTCCTGCCGCGCTTCGACCACCTCGTCGAGGTAGCAGATGCCGCCTTCGCGCACGGCGCGGGTCAGGGGGCCGTCCTGCCACCACGTGCCCTGGGCGCCGATCAGGTGACGGCCCACCAGGTCGGCGGCGCTCAGGTCGTCGTGGCAGGCCACGGTGTACAGCGGCAGTTTCAAGCGATGGGCCATGTGCTGGACGAAGCGGGTCTTGCCACAACCGGTGGGCCCTTTGATCAACACCGGCATACGGTGCTGCCAGGCCTGCTCGAACAGCGCCTGCTCGTTGTCCTGGGGTTGGTAGAAAGGTTCGTCCGGCTGTTGCAAAGAGTGGATGGCGTTCATGACTGGACCTGATCAGGCAACTCGATTACCGCCCACGCTACGGGGCCCTGCGACAACCTGGCAAGGGCTGCGGCGGGCAAACTTGATCGCCGTCAAGCGATCAACCACCGGCCTGGGCATAGCCTTGCAGGGCACCCAGAACCTGCGCGCCGAACGCCTGTTACGGCACACCATGCAGGTCATGCCTGAGGAGAAATGGAATGCTGATCAGCCACAAAAAATCGTGGGTCTTGAGGGTCGGGGCGTTATGTACGGCCCTGGTCGCCGCCCACGCCTTTGCCAACGACCCCGCGCCGGACCAGCCGCGCTTGGTCAAGACCGAAGGGGCGCCGGACATGAGCCAGGCCGACTTCGACGCGGCCAAGGAAATCTACTTCCAGCGCTGCGCCGGCTGCCACGGCGTGCTGCGCAAAGGCGCCACCGGCAAGCCCCTGACACCGGACATCACCCAGGCCCGTGGCCAGGCCTACCTGGAGGCGCTGATCACCTACGGCTCGGCCGCCGGCATGCCGAACTGGGGCACCTCCAATGCGCTGACCAAAGAACAGATCACGACGATGGCCAAGTTCGTCCAGCACACCCCGCCGACACCACCGGAATGGGGCATGGCCGAGACCCTCAAGACCTGGAAAGTGCTGGTCAAGCCTGAAGACCGCCCGACCCGGCAACTCAATACCCTCAACCTGCAGAACCTGTTCTCGGTGACCCTGCGTGACGATGGCAAGATCGCCCTGGTGGACGGCGACAGCAAGAAGATCGTCAAGCTGATCGACACCGGTTATGCGGTGCACATCTCGCGTATCTCGGCGTCCGGGCGTTACCTGCTGGTGATCGGCCGGGACGCCAAGATCGACATGATCGACCTGTGGCCGAAAGAGCCGACCAAGGTCGCGGAAATCAAAGTGGGCATCGAAGCCCGTTCGGTGGAAACCTCCAAGTTCAAGGGCTACGAAGACAAGTACACCATCGCCGGTTCCTACTGGCCGCCGCAGTTCACCATCATGGACGGCGAGACCCTGGAGCCGAAGCAGATCGTCTCGACCCGCGGCATGACCGTCGACACCCAGCAGTACCACCCCGAACCACGCGTGGCGGCCATCATCGCCTCTCACGAATGGCCGGAGTTCATCGTCAACGTCAAGGAAACCGGCAAGGTGATGCTGGTCAATTACCAGGACATCAAGAACCTCACCATCACCAGCATCGACGCTGCGCCGTTCCTTCATGACGGCGGTTGGGACAGCAGCCATCGCTACTTCATGACGGCCGCCAACAACTCCAACAAGGTCGCGGTGATCGACTCCAAGGAACGCAAGCTCACCGCCCTGGTGGACGTCGGCAAGACCCCGCACCCGGGACGCGGCGCCAACTTCAACCACCCACTCTATGGGCCGGTGTGGGCCACCAGTCACCTGGGCGATGCCGGCGTCTCGCTGATCGGCACCGACCCGGTCAATCACCCGCAATACGCCTGGAAACAGGTCGGTTCGCTGCAAGGCCAGGGCGGCGGTTCGCTGTTCATCAAGACCCACCCCGAGTCCCGGCACCTGTACGTCGACACCACCTTGAGCCCGGACGCCAAGCTCAGCCAGTCGGTGGCCGTGTTCAACATCGACAAGCTCGATGCCGGCTACACCGTGCTGCCGATTGCCGAATACGCCGGCATCAAGAAAGGCGCCCTGCGCGTGGTGCAACCGGAATACAACAAGGCCGGCGATGAGGTCTGGTTCTCGGTCTGGAGCGGCCAGGACGACGAGTCGGCCCTGGTGGTGATCGACGACAAGACCCTCAAGGTCAAGAACGTGATCAAGGACAAGCGCCTGATCACGCCCACCGGCAAATTCAACGTCTACAACACCCAACACGACATCTATTGAGCTCCATCAATAAGAGGAAAAACCATGAAGCCTATTCTGATCGCACTGGCCCTGACAGCGGCCGCCAGCCTGCAACCGGCCCTGGCCGAAGACGGTCCGACGCTGTTCAAGAGCAAGCCCTGCGCGGCCTGTCACTCCATCGACACCAAGGTAGTGGGCCCGGCCCTCAAGGACGTCGCGGCGAAGAACGCCAACGTGCCCGGGGCCCAGGACGTGCTTGCCAAGCACATCAAGGAAGGTACGCAAGGCAACTGGGGACCCATGCCGATGCCGGCCAACCCGGTGACTGAAGAAGAAGCCAAGACCCTGGCTGCGTGGGTCTTGACCCTCAAATAACCCTCAGTGAAAGAAACCTCTGTGGCGAGGGGATTTATCCCCGCTGGGCTGCGAAGCAGCCCCCCAGAAAGCAACCCCGTCAGCCTGACACACCGCGGTATCAGGTTTTGGGGCTGCTGTGCAGCCCAGCGGGGATAAATCCCCTCGCCACAGGGATCACTTAGCATTTGACCAGGAGGCGTCATGGAACGACACAGCTCAACAACCCTGATGACCGCCCTGTTCCTCAGTTTTTCGGCCGGCGCGCTGGCCACTCCCGACCCGCAGCGCCAAGCCCAACTGCAACACCTGCTGGACCAGGACTGTGGCGCCTGCCACGGCCTGTACCTGACCGGCGGCCTCGGTCCACCGCTGACCCACGCCGCGCTGGCCGGAAAGTCCCGCGACAGCCTCATTGCCACCGTCACCCTGGGTCGCCCCGGCAGCGCCATGCCTGGCTGGGCACCCCTGCTCGGCCCCGACGACATCCGCTGGCTGGTGGACCGGCTTCTTCAAGGAAAACCTGCCTCATGATCCGTTCATTGCTGACTTCATCGGCCCTCGCCCTGCTGCTCTGTGCCTGCACCCAGGCACCGCTTCGCGGCACCGGCGACCTGGGCGTGGTGGTCGAACGCGCCACGGGCAGCCTGCAAATCATCGAAAGCGATACCCGCACCGCCCTCGCCCGCGTCGAAGGCCTGGGCGACCTGTCCCACGCCTCGGTGGTGTTCTCCCGCGACCAACGCTATGCCTACGTGTTCGGGCGGGACGGCGGCTTGAGCAAGGTCGACCTGCTGACCGCGCGCATCGAGCGACGCATCGTCCAGGGCGGCAACAGCATCGGCGGCGCGATCAGCCAGGACGGCAAGCTGATCGCCGTCTCCAACTACGAGCCTGGCGGTGTCAAGGTGTTCGATGCCGCCACCCTGGACCAGGTCGCCGACATTCCTGCCACACCATTGCCTGGCGGGGACAAGCGCTCGCGCGTGGTCGGCTTGGTGGATGCGCCGGGGCAGCGCTTCGTGTTCAGCCTGTTCGACACCGGCGAAATCTGGACGGCCGACTTCAGCCAGGGCCTCAACCCGCGCACCGAGCGTTTCACCGGCATCGGCCAGCAACCCTACGACGCACTGATCTCCCCGGACGGGCGCTACTACATGGCCGGGTTGTTCGGCGAAGACGGCATGGCCCAACTCGACCTGTGGCATCCGGAGCGCGGCGTAAAACGCGTACTGGGGCACTACGGACGCGGCCAGGCCCGGCTGCCGGTGTACAAGATGCCTCACCTGGAAGGCTGGGCCATCGCCGACCAGCAAGCCTTCGTGCCCGCCGTCGGCCATCACCAGGTGCTGGTGATGGATGCCCGCGACTGGCGACAGACCGACGCCATCGCGGTGGGCGGACAACCGGTGTTCGTCACTGCGCGTCCGGACGGCCGGCAGCTGTGGGTCAACTTCGCCTACCCGGACAACGACCGCGTCCAGGTCATCGACACCCAGACCCACGCCATTGTCGCGGACCTGCGACCAGGCCCTGCGGTGCTGCACATGGAGTTCACCGCCCGGGGTGACCAACTGTGGCTGTCGGCCCGGGACGGTGGCGACGTGCAGGTCTGGGACCCCTATCGGCTTGAACGCCTGGGCCGCCTGCCCGCCCTGAGCCCCAGCGGCATTTTCTTCAGCAGCCGCGCGCACAAACCGGGGTATTGAGCATGACTGCGAACCCCTTGGCCCGGCGCCTGATCGATCGCTTCCAGCATGGCCTGCCGTTGTGCGCCGAACCTTACCGGGCCATGGCCGAGGTCTTGGGCTGCACCCAGGCCCAAGTGCTCGATTGCTTGCAGTCACTGCACCAGGCCGGCGCGTTGTCGCGGATCGGCCCGGTGTTCGAACACACCCGCGCCGGAGCCAGCACCCTCGCCGCCCTGGCGGTGCCCGAAGACCGCCTGCACCAGGTCGCATCGCGTATCAGCCAGTACCCGGAAGTCAATCACAACTACGCACGCGAACACCGCTACAACCTGTGGTTCGTGCTGACCGGTCCGAACCGCGCCCACCTGGACACCATTCTCCAGGAGCTGGAGCACGACACCGGCCTGACGCCCCTGGACCTGCCCATGCTGACCGCCTACCGCATCGACCTGGGCTTTGCCCTGGAGACCTCCCATGCAAAACCCCTTGAGTGAGCAACAGTCGCTGGCGCTGCGCCGGGCGCTGGAAACCGGACTGCCGCTGACACCGCGTCCGTTCCAGGCCCTGGCCGAACAGATCGAGGCCAGCGAGCAGCAGGTGCTCGACCAGGTGCAGCATTGGCACGAACAGGGGCTGTTCCGGCGCGTCGGGCTGGTGGTCAATCACCGCGCCCTGGGGTTCACCGCCAATGCCATGCTGGTGCTGGACGTGCCGGACGCCCTGGTCGACGAGGTCGGTCGGCGCCTGGGCCAGGCCGCAGGCATCAGCCTGTGCTACCAACGCCCGCGGCGCCTGCCCCAATGGCAGTACAACCTGTTCTGCATGATCCACGGGCGCCAGCGTGACCGTGTCGAGGCCCAGGTCCAGGCGCTGCTGGCCGAACATCTGCTGGACGACCTGCCTCATCAACTGCTGTTCAGCACGCACCTGTTCAAACAATGCGGTGGGCGCTTCGCTCCACCCGTGGGAGCCCGGATCGATGGATGACCTGGATCGACGCCTGATCAACCGCCTGCAACTGGGCCTGCCGCTGGTGCGCCATCCCTGGCAGGTACTGGCCTGCGAACTGGGCAGCAGCGCAACCGAACTGCTCGACCGCTTGCACGAACTGCTCAACGACGGCGTTCTCACGCGCTTCGGCCCGATGTTCGACATCGATCGCCTGGGCGGCGCCTTCACCCTGGCAGCGCTGGCGGTGCCCGAAGCCCGCTTCGACGCCATCGCCGAGCTGCTCGCGGACATGCCCGAGGTGGCCCACAACTACCGGCGCGAACACAGCTGGAACATGTGGTTCGTGCTGGCCTGCCCCAGTGAACAGGCGATCCACGACAGCCTGCTGCGGATCGAGCGCCTGACCGGCCTGGTGCCGCTGAACCTGCCCAAAGAGGAGACCTACCATGTCGGCCTGTATTTCCCCCTCTGAGTCGCACCTGGACGCACCACCTGACCAGGCTGAAACCTCCCTGGCGCTGCGCCTGGTGGAGCTGACCCAGGAAGGCCTGCCATTGCTCGAAGACCCGTGGAGCTGGCTGGCCGAGCAGCTGGGCCTGAGCGTGGAGTCGACCCTCGACCTGCTAAAGCGCTTGCAGGCCGAAGGCGCGATCCGGCGTATTGCCGCCGTGCCCAATCACTACCGCCTGGGCTACCGCCACAACGGCATGACGGTCTGGGACGTGGCCGACGCCGACATGCCGCGCCTCGGTGCGCTGCTGGGCGCCCAGCCCTTCGTCAGCCACTGCTATCGGCGCCCGCGCCGGCCTGGCTGGCGCTACAACCTGTTCGCCATGGTCCACGGCCGCAGCCGCGAGGAAATCGACAGCTACCGCGATCACCTGCGCTACCTGCTGGGGGACGCCTGCCGCGCCGATGACATGCTGGTGAGCAGCCGGATCCTGAAAAAAACCGGCCTGCGCCTGTCGCCCGGCACACGCTGAGCCCGCGTCGACTCAAGGAGCGCTTTATGTTGAGGATCAGCCACTACCTGCGCGCCCTGGCCGGCCATTGCCCGGCCCCGCGCACCGCGCCACCGGGCAGCCTGAGGCCGCCCGTGGTGATCTGGAACCTGCTCAGGCGCTGCAACCTGACCTGCAAGCACTGCTACGCCACGTCCGCCGACAGTGTGTTTCGCGATGAGCTGGACACCCCGGCGGCGCTTCAGGTCATCGACGACCTGCATGACGCCGGCGTGCGTGTGCTGATCCTTTCGGGCGGCGAACCGTTGCTGCGCGATGATCTGTTCCAGCTCTGCGCCTACGCCAGCGCCAAGGGTTTCTTTCTCGCCCTGTCCAGCAACGGCACGCTGATCGACGCCGACAACATCCAGCAGATCGGCGCGGCGCAGTTCGACTACGTCGGCATCAGCATCGATGGCCTGGAGGCCACCCACGATGCCTTCCGCCAGCTCAAGGGCAGTTTCGCCCGTTCCATGGCGGCCATCCGGCTGTGCCGCGAGCAAGGGATCCGGGTCGGCCTGCGCACCACCCTCACCCAGCAGAACCACGCCCAGTTGCCCCGGTTGCTGGACCTGATGAACGAATACGACGTGCAGAAATTCTACCTGTCGCACCTCAACTACAGCGGCCGGGGCAAGCGCAGCCGCAAACTCGACGCCCACCAACAGATGAGCCGCGAGGCCATGACCCTGATCTTCGAGCGAGCCTGGCGCGACATCGAGCAGGGGCGCGACAGCGACTTCGTCAGCGGCAACAACGACGCCGATGCCATCCTGCTGCTGCAATGGGTCGGCCGCCGGTTGCCCCAGCACTACGCCGCGCTGGAGCAGATGCTGCGGGCCTGGGGCGGCAACGCGTCGGGCAGCGGCATTGCCAATATCGACAACACTGGCGAGGTCCACCCCGACACCTACTGGTGGCAGCACTCGGTGGGCAATGTCCGCCAGACCCCGTTCAAGACGCTCTGGCTCGACCGCCCCGACGCATTGCTGCACAAGCTGCGTGAACATCCTCGGGCCGTAGGCGGCCGCTGTGGGCAATGCCGCTGGCTGGCCATCTGCAACGGCAATACCCGCACCCGCGCCTGGGCCGACGGCGACCTGTGGGGCCAGGACCCCGGTTGCCACCTCAGTGACGACGAAATCGGCCTGCACGCCATTCCCAGCGTTGCCCTGCCTGTCGCTCGCTGAGCCAACGGCGAACATGCTACCGAACCAAGGAAGTCCCATGCCTGCCCCCATCGTTCTACCCGTTGTCCTGCAATCGCCATTCAGACCGGGGGAAGTCGCCCTGGTCGGTGCCGGCCCCGGTGACCCGGGCCTGCTCACGTTGCGTGCCTGGAGCCTGTTGATGCAGGCCGATGCCGTGGTCTATGACCGGCTGATCAGCCCGCAACTGCTGGGCCTGATTCCCCTGACCTGCGCCCGGCACTACGTGGGCAAGGCCGCCGGCTGCCACAGCCTGCCCCAGGCGCAGATCAACGAACTGCTGGCCGACCTGGCCGATCAGGGCCAACGCGTGGTCCGGCTCAAGGGCGGCGACCCGTTCATCTTCGGCCGTGGCGCCGAAGAACTGGAATACCTGCTGGCCCGGGGCATCGATTGCCAGGTGGTGCCCGGCATCACCGCCGCGGCCGGTTGCACGGCCTACGCCGGCATCCCCCTGACCCACCGGGATTTCGTCAATTCCTGCCGGTTCATCACCGGCCACCTGCAACGCGAAGGCGACCTGGACCTGCCCTGGCAAAGCCTGGCGGATGACAGCCAGACCCTGGTGTTCTACATGGGCCTGTCGAACCTGGGCACCATCGCCACGCGGCTGATCGAGGCCGGCCTCGCCGCCCGGACCCCGGCGGCATTGATCTGCAATGGCACGCGCCCCGACCAGCAAGTGCTGCGCGGCACCGTCGAGCAACTGCCGAGCATGGCCCAGGCCTGCGCCGAAGGCCTGCCGACCCTCACCGTGATCGGCAAGGTGGTCGACTTGTTCGCCCATCAGCCGCTGCACCATCCGGCACACCTTCACCCCGTGGCACAGGCCCGGACCGCCGCCGCGAAGGTGGCGCTGTGAAGCGCTGGTGGTGGTTGCCCTGGCTGTGGATCGGCGCGGCCCAGGGCGCTGTCGCCGCGGCACCCGACCTGGACCAGGCCGAACGTAACTACCAACAGCACTGCCAGCAGTGCCACGGTGTAAACCGCATCGGTGGCGCCGGGCCGGCGCTGTTGCCCCAGAGCCTGAGCCGGATCAAGCCTGACGAAATCCGCGAGGTCATCACACAGGGGCGTCCGGCCAGCCAGATGGCGGTGTTCGGCGGCGTGCTCGACGCCGCGCAGATCGAGGGCCTGGTGCAGTACCTCCAGCGTCCCCCCGCGGTCGAGCCGCGCTGGGACGAGGATGACATTCGCCGCAGCCACCGGGTGCTCGAAGACCTCGCCAGCCTGCCGACCACCCCCCAGCACAAGGCCGACCCGCTGAACCTGTTCGTGGTGGTGGAAGCGGGTGACCATCACGTCGATGTCGTCGACGGTGACCGTTTCGAGGTGCTGGCCCGCTTCGCTTCGCACTTCGCGGTACACGGTGGGCCGAAATTTTCTCCCGACGGGCGCTTCGTCTACCTCGCCTCCCGGGACGGCTGGATCAGCCTGTACGACCTGCACAACCTCAAGTTGATCGCCGAAGTGCGGGCCGGCCTCAATACCCGCAACCTGGCGGTGAGCAAGGACGGGCGTTGGGTGCTGGTGGGCAACTACCTGCCCGGCAGCCTGGCAGTGCTGGACGCCCGGGACCTGTCGCTGGTCAAGACCATCGCCACCGTGGGCCGCGACGGACAGGCGTCACGGGTGAGCGCGGTGTACACCGCCCCGCCCCGCAACAGCTTCATCGTCGCCTTGAAGGATGTGAAGGAGGTCTGGGAACTGCCCACCGGTCCGAACACGGATTTCGTGCCGAGGCGCATCGACGCCGAGGATTACCTGGATGACTTTTCCTTCTCGCCGGATTACCGGCAGTTGCTCGCCACCTCGCGCAAGGCCCAGGGCGGCCAGGTGATCGACCTCGACAATGGCCGGGTGGTCACCGACATTGCCCTGCCGGGCATGCCGCACCTGGGCTCGGGCACCTATTGGCGGCGTGACGGCCACTGGGTACTCGCAACGCCGAACATCAGCAAAGGGCTGATTTCGGTGATCGACCTCGACACCTGGAAAGTCATCAAGCAGATCCCGACCCTGGGGCCGGGCTTCTTCCTGCGCAGCCACGCCAATTCGCGCTACGCCTGGACCGATGTGTTCTTCGGCCCCGACAACGATGCCATCCACCTGATCGACAAACAGACCCTGGAAATCGCCCACACCCTGCGCCCCGTGCCCGGCAAGACCGCCGCCCACGTCGAATTCACCCGCGACGGACGCTACTTGCTGCTGAGCATCTGGGCCACCGATGGGGCGCTGATCGTCTACGACAGCAACACCCTCCAGGAGATCAAGCGCCTGCCCATGAACAAGCCTTCAGGCAAGTACAACGTGGGGAACAAGATCGAGTTTGCCGAGGGGACGTCTCACTGAAAAAAGGGGGCTGATGCGCAGCCCCCAATATCAATCAGCCTCAGGGCCGCTTCGCGCCCCGGCGGGAGCAAGCTCCCTCGCCACAGGATTGCATCCGTATTCAAAAATGCAGTCGAACGCTGCTTTTGTGGCGAGGGAGCTTGCTCCCGCTGGACTGCGCAGCAGTCCCAAAAGCGACCTCACACACCTCATCTGAAGAGGATCACCCTTACCAGGTGAGCACCGCACCCACCGCAAACGTATCGGTGTCTTCATTCTGGGCACTGGTGTCGTGGCCATTGATTTCGAACTGGTTGTACTCGGCCACGAGCTTGAGGTTGTCGTTGACGTCATGGAACAGCGCAATGCCACGGGTTTCATAATCGGCGCCGCTGCCCACCACCCCGTTGCCGTCGTCATCGGTCTTGCCGTAGGACAACGCCAGGCGGTTCTTGCCCAGCTTGTACGAGCCCTGCAACAGGTAGCCCTTGCTGTCGACATTGCGCAACGTGGCTTCGCCGGCATTGTTGGTGAAGAACGGGTTGATGCCCTTGGCCTGGAACCCCGAGCCGGTCAGCGACAGGCCCCCCATCTTGGCCTGCACGCCGTAGCCCAGGCCCTTGGAGGTCACTGACTCGACGTTGGAATCGGTATTGTCCGACGTCTGGTAGCTGCCGTTGAGCCAGCTGTAGATCTTCGCCCCGCCCAGGTCGAACTGGTAGGTGATCTCGCTCTCGGTGCGCGGGTTTTCCTGGTAGGCCTTGCCGGTGGCGCTGTTGTCGTTGGTGTCTACCGGGTCCATGATCCCCACCGCCACCCGCAGCCCCTCCATCACCGGCGTGCGGTAGGTGATCTGCGAGGTCGGGAACGGATACGGGTAACCGCTGCCGATGTTGCCGAACGAGACCCCGCCGCCGTCCACCAGCCCCAGCGTATCGCTGACCTGGCCATAACCGGCCAGCAGTTCGTCCAGCAGGATGTTGGAGCGGGCAAACAGGCCGAAGTCCTTGCCGATCAGCACTTCGCCCCACTCCGGGTTGGCGACGGTGCCGTAGAACTGCCGCACGTCGATGGCGGTATCGGTGCCGTTGGTCTCGCTGTCGTTGATGGTCACCCAGAACGACGCGCGAGCGCCCAGTTTGAGGTCATCGACCTGCTTGCCCATGTTGAAGCCCAGGTAGTTGGGCAAGAAGCCCATCTTCACCCGCGCCTGGCGCCGGTCATACTGCTCCCCTGCCCGGTCCACGTCGCTGTTGACGTAGAAGGCGTTGATGTAGCCGTCAGTGGAAAAGGTGGTCTGGTCTTTGTCGTACAGCATGATTTCGGCTTGGGCCCAGGGCGCCAGGCCGAATGTCGAAAGACTGGCGATGACCGCAGGCAAAAAACGGTGGCGGGTATTTTTATTGTTGTGCATGGCGCGCTCCGCGACGTGGGACGGGATGTCGGAGGCGATTATCGAAAGGCTGTGGGCGGCGCCATACGCTGCCTTGGAGGCAATTGACGAGTGCTTTGGTGGCGCGGGTTTGAAGCGGCAGTTTGGGTGTAAGACGGCGAGGTCGAGGGGTGCGACAGCTTGGGCGTAAGACTGCCTTGCCGACGGGCGCGATACTTTGGGTGTGGCCCGCTGGATGGGCTGGGAGGATCAACTCATTGGTCAGTCATCGCGAGCCGTTTGGTTTGGGGCTGCTGCGCAGCCCAGCGGGAGCAAGCTCCCTCGCCACAGGGGTCGCCCCCACACTCAAAATTGAAGTCAAATCCAGCTTTTGTGGCGAGGGAGCTTGCTCCCGCTGGCCTGCGCAGCAGGCCGCCTTCCTGGACTCAGAACCTCGGCTTGACGGTCTTCCAGTCCGGCCGGTAGCGCTGCATCTGCCGCACGTCATCACGCTGGCGGATGCCGCAACCGAGGAACTGGTCATGCAGCTTGCCCAGTTGATCGCGGTCCAGCTCCAGCCCGAGGCCCGGAGCCCGGGTGATCTTCACGCAACCGTCGACGATCGGCAGCTTGCCGCCCTTGATCACTTCTTCATCCGGTTCCTGCCAGGGGTAATGCGTGTCGCAGGCGTAGTCCAGGTTCGGCACCGCTGCCGCGACGTGGGCCATGGCCATGAGGCTGATGCCCAGGTGCGAATTGGAATGCATCGACACACCCAGGCCGAAGGTGCTGCACATTTTCGCCAGTGCCTGGGTATCCCGCAGGCCACCCCAGTAATGGTGATCCGCGAGCACAATCTGCACGCTGTCCAGCGCCACGCTGCGTCGGAACTCGTCAAAATCGGTGACCACCATGTTGGTCGCCAACGGCAGGCCGGTGCGTTTGTGCAGTTCGGACATGCCCTCCAGCCCCGGCGTCGGGTCTTCGTAATACTGCAGGTCATCGCCGAGCAACTCGGCCATGCGAATGGAGGTCTCCAGCGACCAGTTGGCGTTCGGGTCGATGCGCAGCGGGTAGCCAGGAAACGCCTGCTTCAGCGCCTTGATGCAGGCGACTTCGTGCTCAGGCTCCAGGGCGCCGGCCTTGAGCTTGATGCTCTTGAAACCATACGCCTGGATCATGCGCCGGGCCTGGGCGACGATCTGCTGCTCATTCAAGGCCTCGCCCCAGCTGTCTGGCGGGTATGGCGAATCGATGTGCTCGGCGTACTTGAAAAACAGGTAAGCGCTGAACGGGACTTCATCACGGATCGCACCGCCGAGAAGATCCACCAGCGGCACGTTCAGGTAATGGGCCTGGAGGTCCAGGCAGGCCACTTCAAAGGCCGAGTAGGCATTGCTGACCGCTTTGCTCGCATGGGAGCCCGGCGCCAGTTCGGCACCGGCGACACTGGCCGGCCGTTGCGCGGCGACGGTCGCCTCGACGATGGCCCGCAAGCGGTTGAGGTTGAACGGGTCGAGGCCGATCAACAGGTCCTGGAGTTGCAGCTGGATCGCCAGGGCGGGCGCATCGCCGTAGCTCTCGCCCAGGCCGATGTAACCGTTGTCGCTTTCAATCTCGATGATCGAGCGCAGCGCGAACGGCTCATGGATGCCGCTGGCGTTGAGCAACGGTGGATCGCGAAAAGCAATGGGTGTGACCGTGACGCGTTTGATCTTCATACAGCAGCTCCCGATGGGCCTGGGTTCAAGGCTTGGCGTTTTTCCGGCTGATCGGCGTCGGCGATGGGTTCGGGCCGACCGGACAATGAGTTGGGTGTGTCGCGCCCCGGTGAAGTGCGGGCGAAAAAGATCACCACGGCGGCGATCAGCGAAGTGATCGCCAGGCCATACAGGCCGCCTTCGATGGAACCGGTGGTCTGTTCCAGGAAACCGAAGGCCGTGGGCGCGACGAAGCCGCCCAGGTTACCGATGGAGTTGATCAGCGCGATCACCGCGGCCGCGATGCGAGCGTCCAGATAGCCCTGGGGAATCGGCCAGAACAGCGCCGAGGCGGCCTTGAAACCGATCGCGGCAAAACAGATCGCGACGAAGGCGAAGACCGGCCCGCCCGTGGTGGACATGAACATGCCGAACGCGGCAATCACCAGCGTGACCGCGACCCAGGCCTGCTGGAACTTCCAGCGCCCGGCCAGGGCGGCGAAGCCGTACATCGCGACGATGGAGATGATCCACGGGATGGAATTGAGCAAGCCGACCTGGAAGTCCCCCAGGCTGCCCATCTTCTTGATCATGCTCGGCAACCAGAACGTGGCGCCGTAGATGGTCAGGGCAATGGAGAAGTAGATGAAGCAGAACAGCAGGATCTGCCGGTCGGCCAACAGTTTGAACACCGACGGTTTGATCACCTGGCTCGCTTCCCGGGCCCGTTGTTCCTCGGCAATGGCGGCGGTCAGTACGGCTTTCTCTTCAGCGGTCAGCCATTTGGCCTGGCTTGGGTGCGATTGCAGCCAGAACCAGACGAACCCGCACAACACAATGGAGGCGAAACCTTCGATCAGGAACATCCACTGCCAGCCGTGCAGGCCCAGCCCGCTGACGTGCAGCAGCGCACCCGACACCGGCCCGGAAATCACCGAGGCGATGGCCGAGCCACTGAGGAAAATCGCCATCGCCTTGCCGCGCTCGTTGGCCGGCAGCCACTGGGTGAAGTAATAGATGATGCCGGGGAAGAACCCCGCCTCCGCCGCGCCGAGGATAAAGCGCAGCACGTAAAAGCTGGTCTCGCCGCGCACGAAGGCCATCGCCATCGCCGCCGCGCCCCAGGTGAACATGATGCGGGTCAGCCAGGCCCGCGCGCCGTAACGCTGCAGCAGCATGTTGGACGGGACCTCGAACAGCGCGTAGCCGACGAAGAACAGCCCGGCGCCCAGGCCATAGGCCGCGGCGCCGATGCCCAGGTCGGTTTCCAGGTGGCTGCGCACGAAGCCGATGTTGACCCGGTCGATGTAGTTGACGATGAACATCACCACCACCAGCGGCAGTACGTGACGTTTGACCTTGGCCGCCGCGAGCGCCAGGGTGCTCGCCGACGTGGAGTCCGGTACGTTGTTCAAGGGTGCCTCCCGATCATTGTTTTTGTGGGGAACGGGACGATGATGGACGCCGGGGATTGTTTCCGTCTAATCTAACTTGGCACTTGATTGATACCTGGATTGAATCAATGTTTGAACTGGCCCAACTGCGCTGCTTCACCACCGTGGCGACCGAACTCAACTTCCGTCGAGCCGCCGAACGCCTGAACATGACCCAGCCACCGTTGAGCCGGCAGATCCAGTTGCTGGAACATCACCTGGGGGTCGAACTGTTCACCCGCAGCACCCGCAGCGTGGCGCTCACCGCCGCCGGCCGGGCGTTTTTCCTCGAAGCCCAGAACCTGCTGGAACAAGCCCAACAAGCGGCCGTGGCGGCCCGGCGCTTCGCCCAGGGTGACATCGGCTCGGTCACCATCAGCTTCGTCGGCAGCGCGGTGTATGAATTTTTGCCCAAGGTGATCGCCGAAGCGCGGCTGAAACAGCCCCAGGTCAAAATCGTCCTGTCGGAGATGAACACCTACCAGCAGCATGAGGCCCTGCGCGCCCGGCGCATCGACCTGGGCATCGTCCGCTCGCCGCTACTGGAAACCGGCTACGCCACCGAATGCCTGGTGCGCGAACCCTTCGTGCTGGCGGTCCCGGCCGGGCACCCGCTGGCCCAGGCCGAAACCGTGAGTGTGCAGGACCTCGACGCGCAACCGTTCCTGATGTACTCCCATTCCGCCTACCCGCCGTTCAACGAATTGCTCACCGGCACGCTCCGCTCGGCCCGGGTGGCGCCGCAATACGTGCAATGGCTCGGCTCCTCGCTGACCATCCTGGCGCTGGTCAATGCCGGCATGGGCCTGGCCCTGGTGCCCCGGTGCGCCACCAGCGTGGTGTTCAAGCAGGTGGTGTTCCGCGAGATCGACCTGGGCGAAGGGGTGCAAAGTGAACTGCATCTGATTTGGCGGGAAGACAACGACAACCCGGCGTTTGCCATGTTGCTGGAAGGGATTCGGGGGGCGGTTCGCGGGTGATGTCTGCTCCATGAGTGCATCGACTGTACGATCCGCCAGGCAGGTTCAGACAATTGTCTCCAATTGAATAAAACGACCCGATATCGCCTGAAAATCTTATATAAAACTGTCGAATCTGACAGTTCTCTGTTCAATTGAAATAAAAAACAATTACGTCTCCGCAACCTTCGGAGAAAGCAAAATGCAACGGGACCACACTTGTAGTGAATCAGACTTTAAAGATTTTCGCGCTGGCGACAAAATCTACATAGGAGGTAAGGACGGTTTAGATCAAAACGTTTACTTCAAATCTGTTTTTGCTGGACGGCTTAACTATAAAGATCTGAATTCCAGAGAGTTCTCGATTGAACTTTCAAAGTTGTGTGATACCTATAAATTGGCCTGATTTCTCTGTAGAAGCCGAGAAATTGCTCTAGCCATGTCCGAGCCTGATTGCGAATATCAGGCTCTTTTTTCGTTTCACGCATCTTTGTTCATTACAGCCAACAACGGAACAAGCCACCGTAGCGGTCCGGCGCCTCGCCCCAGAGGGCTCTGCACAACCTTCGCTATCCTCACGCCTAAAGTAGTTGTACGATGACCGACGAGCGTAGTCAAAAACGCTCGTGACGTTCCTCATACCTACAAAAACAAGGAAACATCCATGAAGAAAGCGACATTGGTCATCAGCTTCCTGTGCCTGTTCAGCGGTTATGCGGCCACTGCCGCGGCGTCGGCCGAGCAGGATGTGGCCCAGGCCGTCGACCACCTGACCCAGGCCATGCTGCACAAAGACATCCCCCAGCTCCAGGCATTGGCCGCCGAGAACCTCACCTACGGGCATTCCAGCGGGAACATCCAGGACAAGAAAGCCTTCATCGCCGACATCGAGACCGGCAAGAGCGCGTTCAAGACCCTGGAGATGAAAAACCAGAAGATCACCCTCTCAGGCGACACCGCCCTGGTGCGTAATCATTTCTCGGCCCAGGCGATCAAGGGCAGCGACATCGTGCCGACCGAAATCGAGAACTTCCAGATCTGGCAGAAACAGAAGGACGGTAAGTGGCTGCTGATCGGTCGGCAGGCGTTCAAGTTCTGATGATTGGCCAGGTGCATGCATGAAGTGGGAGCGAGCCTGCTCGCTCCCACAGCGCCTCAGGTTTTGGCCCACTGCTCGCGGTACTGCAACAGGAAGTCGATGAACGCGCGCACGCGCTGTGGCATGTGTCGGCCGTGGGGATAGAGCAATGTGAAGGGCCGTGAGCGGCCACCCAATGGCTGCAGCACTTCCACCAGGCGCCCGTCCACCAGTTCCTGTTCGACGATGAAGCGGTAGGTCTGGAACAGGCCCGCACCGTGCTTGGCCAGCGTCACACCGCCCAGTACATCGTCCGAACAACCGTAGTGGCCTTGGGCAAAGACCTCCCGGTCCTTGCCATCGACCTTGAACAGCCAGGAAATCCGTCGACCGCTGCTGGGCAATTCGAACTGGATGCACTCGTGCTCATTCAGGTCTTCGAGGGTCTGTGGGGTGCCGGCCCTGCGCAGGTAATCCGGCGCCGCGACCACCACCAGCCTCGCGTCTTCCAACTGCCGGGCGATCATCGAGGAGTCCGGCTGGGCCCGCACGCGGATCGCCAGGTCATACCCTTCGGCAACGAAATCGATGTTGCGATTGCTCAGGTGCACGTCCACGCTGACTTGCGGGTACAGCGCCCGGAACGCCGGCAGCAACGGCAGGATCCGGTGGTGACCGTAGGTGGTGGGCAGGCTGATGCGCAATGGCCCGGCGGGCACCGCTTGCGCCCCCATCATTGCCTGTTGCGCCTCGATCAGTTGCGTCAGCGCCTGCCGGCATTGTTCGAAATAGGTCTTGCCGGCCTCCGTCAGGCGGATGCTACGAGTGGTACGCACGAAAAGGCGCGAGCCCAGGCGTTCTTCCAGGCGAAAGATCGAACGGCTCACCGCCGCCGGAGTGACGCCCGCCACCTGCGCCGCCGCCGTGAAACTGCCCGCCTCGGCCGCCAGGCAAAACAGTTCTATGCTGCCCAGTTGCAGGTCTTCGAAATGCCGCTTCATGATTCGTTACACCGCGTATCAACTGAAGATTCCAGAGGCCTGTTTATCAGGCTGGCGCGTATAAATACAGTGGCCCCGGTGGCGCGGGAATGGTCCTGCGCCCGTGTTCATCAGCAGGAGTGCAACATGCCCTTTGTCAATGTACGAATTACCCGTGATGGCGTGACACGTGAGCAGAAGGCCCAGGTGATCGCTGAAATCACCGAGACCCTTCAACGTGTGTTGGGCAAGGACCCGCACTTGACCCATATCGTGATCGAGGAGGTGGATACGGATAACTGGGGATACGCGGGTATGACGACGACGCAGTTTCGAAGTCTTCCAAAGGAGTGAGTCTGCTCGTGATGGCGGTCTAATTGAGTACCTACCCATTGCTGCGATAACGGTCGCTTTTTGAGACACCGGGAGCCAGATTAGCCAAAAGAAACCAAGAGCGTTTGCCCAACCCCCTGGTGCCTCGCCCAGACTCGGCGTGCCCGAGGCGGCCTTAAAGCCGACCTGGCTCGTTCGTGCCTGCGCGGGGCCCCTGTGGGAGCGGGCTTGCCCGCGAAGGCGACCTGACAGCCAGCCCATACTTCCAACTGCCCCGCAAGTCCCATTGCGAGAGCGAGCTCGCTCGCGAAGACAGTGGCACACCCAGCACTGATTCAACCGCTCCAACCTTCGCCACAGTTCGGTTGTGTGGATGTTTGGGATTGATTACATGAGGTATCAACTCAAGTACCAGAACCCTGATTTATCAAACCTGAGCGCATCAATACCCTGAGCACAACCCGCGCCGCTCCCGGCGCAGCGGTTCAATCAATGTGATCAGGAGTCGATTTCATGAGTATCAACAAAACCGTCATCATCACCGGCGCTTCCAGCGGTATCGGCTTGGGCTTGGTCAAGGCATTCCTGGATCGGGGCTATAACGTGGTGGGCAATGCCCGTTCTCAATCCGGGCTGGACGCCGCTGCGGCCCAGTTCAACCATGCCGACCGGTTCATTGGCGTGGCCGGTGATATTGCCGACCCGGCCACCTCTACCCGTGTCGTTGCCAAAGCCGTCGAGGCCTTCGGCGGTGTGGACGGGTTGGTGAACAATGCGGGTTTCTTTCTACCCAAGCCATTCATCGAGTACAGCCCCCAGGACCTGGAAGCGCTGCTGGACACCAACCTCAAGGGCCTCGTGTATGCCAGCCAGGCAGCGGCCGCGCACATGATCGGCCGTCGCCAGGGCTTTATCGTCAACATCTCCGCCTCGGTGGCGCTGCAACCCAATATCCAGGTGCCGGCCGCGCTGCCGGTGTTGATCAAGGGCGGGGTCAACCAGATGACCCGCGCCCTGGCCCTGGAGTTGTCGCCCCATCACATCAAGGTCAACGCCGTCGCGCCCGGGATCATCGACACGCCGATGCATGACCCGGCGCACCGTGCGTTTCTCGATAACCTGGCGCCGGCGGGTCGTGTGGGGACGGTCGAGGAAATTGCCGAGGCCGTGCTTTATCTGGCAGGGGCCGATTTCACCACCGGCGTGGTATTGCCGGTGGATGGCGGGATGAGCACGGGCAAGTGGTGAGCGTCAACTGCCCCGCTGTGTGGGAGCGAGCCTGCTCGCTCCCACAGGGATCAGAGGGTGTAGGAGATGCCAGCCTGCACAGTGCGCGGTGCGCCTGGATAGGCGTAGACGTTACCGAACGCACCCTCTTCATAATCGGCGTCGAAGAGGTTCTTCACGTCCAGGTTCAGGCGGATCCGCTCGTTGACCTTGTAGTAGCCCAGCAGGTCCACCACCGTGTAGCTGTCCATCGAGAAGGCATTCGCCGCCGTCTGGCCGGCGCGTTCGTCAACGTACCGGGCACCGGCGCCCAGCCCCAGGCCCTTGAGGCCGCCGTCCTGGAATTCGTAGACGTTCAACAGGCTGAAGGTGTTCTTGGGCACGTTGAGCAGGCGGGTCCCGCTTGGGATGCTGGTGTCCTTGGTCACCTCGGCATCGACGTAGGCATAGCCACCGATCACCCGCCACGCCGGTGTCAGGTTACCGGCCACGTTCAGGTCGAAGCCACGGCTGCGCACTTCGCCGGCGGCCACGCTGAAGGTGGAGTCCAGCGGGTCAGTGGTGAGCACGTTACGCTTCTCGATCTGATAGACCGCCGCGTCGACGCTCAACTGGCGATCCAGCGCTTCCCATTTCACACCCATCTCGTAGGACTTGCCCTCTTCCGGCTTGAAGCCGCCACCCTGGCGGCTGGCACCGGTGTTGGGCTTGAACGAGCGGGCCGTGTTGGCGTAGACCGCCACGGTGTCGGTCAGGTCGTAGATCACGCCCAGCCGCGGGGTGACCGCGCTGTCGTCTTTGCTCCAGCTCCTGCCATTGGGCACAAACGTCTCGTACTCATGCTCGAAGCGCTCGAATCGCGCCCCCGCCAGCACTTTCAAGCGCTCGGTCAGCGCCACCTGGTCCTGGACGAACAGGCCAAGGGTCTTGAGGTTTTCCTGGTCGTCGGTGGGGGTGCGGGTCAGCGCCGGGCGGGGCTGGCCGTACACCGGATCGAAGATATCAATGGGATAGGCCCCGGTCCCGGCCGCGGAGCGCTGAATGATGGACTGGTAGTCGTAGTCTTCGTACTCGATCCCGGTCAACAGCGTGTGCTCCAAGCCGCCCGTGGCGAAATGCCCGGTGAGGTTCAGTTGCGTGTCGCGGTCTGTCCATTCCAGCTTGCGGTAGTTGAAATTGCGCCCCAGGGTACGGCCGTCGGCGGCGATGCCGTTGCCTTCGATGGCATTGCCCTGCAACGTGCCGTCCAGCCATTGGGTGCCACCGGCCAGGGTCCAGTCGTCGTTGAGCATGTGCTCGAAACGCACTTGCAGCATGTTGTTGTCGTTGTGCAGTTTGCCGGCGTCCTTTTCGCCGAAGAAGGTCTCGCGCGATGCCGTGCCACGCTGGCCAGGATAGTGCGTCACACCCCGGTCCAGCGGATGGTTGTTGCGCATGAAGTCGCCTTCGAACGTCAGGCGCGTGGTGTCGTTGAGTTGCCAGGTCACCACCGGGGCGACGCCGTAGCGCTCGGTCTCGACGTGGTCGCGGAAGGTATCGCCACCCTCGCCGATCACGTTCAAGCGATAGGCCAGCGTGCCCGCTTCGTCCAACGGGCCGGACGCGTCCAGCGTGCCGCGACGCATGCCTTGGTCATTGAGTTGGCTGCCGAGGGTCACCGTGCGCTCGGCCAACGGCTGCTTGGACACCACGTTGAAGGTACCGCCGGGGTCGCCACGCCCGTACAGCATGGTCGCCGGGCCGCGCAGCACTTCCAGGCGCTCGATGGTGTTGGCGTCGGGCATGTTCGGGTAACCCCGGTTGATCGGGAAGCCGTTGCGGTAGAACTCCCCCGTGGTGAAGCCGCGCACGGTGAAGGTGGTCAGGCCCTGGCCGCCGAAATTGTTGGCCCGGCCCACGCCGCCGGCGTAGTCGAGGGCATCTTGCAGGCGTGTGGCGCCGAGGTCTTCGACGGCGTCGCGCGACACCACGGAGATCGATTGCGGGGTTTCATGGATCGCGGTGTCGGTGCGGGTGGCGCTGGCCGAACGGGTGGCGTGATAGCCCTTGACCGGTCCCTGGGGGTTTTCATAGTCGCCAGCGCCGACGATGTCGGTGGCTTGCAGCTCCATGGACGCCGGGGCGACGAGGGGCTCTTCTGCCCAGGTGGATACGGAATAAGCCTGCAGCACACACAGTGAAACGAGAATCCGACGCATCGATGCACAATCCTAAGGGAAAAACGCCAACCCGCTGGGGCCGGCAAGAATGTGTCGCGAAAGATACAGCAACTCATTCCTGTTTGATATGCATTCCCATTAACACCTTGCATTTCCATGCGCATATTCAGTTATCGCGGTGGCTGAGGGACTCTTGCTCGATTCGCTGGAAAAACCGTTGCGCGCGAACGTCCTGGACAAAGGCCACGTTCAGCCGCAGCCAGTCACACGCCTCACCCGCCGGCATGAAACTGGAACCCTGGGAGAGTTGCACCTGCGTTTCCTGGGCAATCTGCTGCACCCGGTCGGCAGCCAGGTGTCGCGGCCGGGCCCACACGAACAGGCCGCCGGTGGGTTCGGCAAAAACCTCCCAATGCGCCTGGTCGAGTTGGCGAAGGGCGCTTGCCATCTGCTTGTTCAGCCGTTGGCGCAGGCGCTGGATCAACTTGCGATACGCGCCGTTGGCGAGCAACGCCGCCACGACGTTCTCCGCCAGCAGCGAGCAGCCGATGCCGGTCACCATCTTGACCTCGGCCAGCCGGTTGATGATGTCGGGCTGGGCAACCACGTAACCGACACGCAAGGAGCTGGACAAGGTCTTGGAAAAACTCGCGAGGTAGATCACCCGATCCAGCCCGTCCAGGGTCGCCAGCCGGGACGTCACGCCGTTCTGGAAGTCGGCGTAGATGTCGTCCTCGATCAGCTTGAAGTCATGCTGGTTGGCCAGTTGCAGCAAGCGGTACGCCACGCTCGGTGCCAGGCTGGTGCCGGTGGGGTTCTGGTACATGCTGTTGAGGAAAAAATAGGCGGGTTTGTGCTGCTCCAGCAAGCGCTCCAGGTCCTCGATAGCCGGGCCCTGGGTGCCTCGCGCCACCGCCAGGGTCCTGACCCCGTGCAGCCTCAGCAGGTTGAACAGGTTGTAGTAGCCGGGGCTCTCCACCAGCACCAGGTCACCGGGTTTGAGCAGCGTGCGCACCAGCAGGTCAAGGCCCTGGCTGGCCCCCTGGGTCGTGAGAATCTGCGGCAGGTCGACGTGGATGTCGATCAAGTCCAGGCGTTTCTGAATGTGCTGGCGCAGCTCGACCGACCCCAGCGGCGTGCTGTAGTTGAACAGGGCGTGGTTGTCGCTGCGCACCACCTGGCGGATGGCCTGGCCCAGGTCGGTGTCGTCCCGCCAGGCGTCGGGCAGCCAGCCGCAGCCGAGCTTGAGCCGCGAAGACTGCGGCTCGAACAAGGCCCATGCGCCCTCCTCTTCGCCCGCCGCCGGTTCCTTCGGGCGCGACACCTGGGGCGCGACGAAAAAACCCGACCCATGCCGGGACTCCAACACCCCACTGGCAACCAGTTGGTCGTAGGCCTTGATCACACACGCCAGGCTCACGCCGTTTTCCTGGGCCAGTTGCCGGATCGAGGGCATCCGGGCACCGGGGCGGATGCGCTGGCGCTTTATCCAGCCCAGCAACTGCGCCACCAGTTGCCGGACCATCGGCTCGGTGGCGTTGCGATCGATGTTCAGGTCCATGGCACGCCTTCTAAGTGTTCGCTGTTTTTTGGCGAACAGTTAAACACAAAACGCTCCGGGCTGTTTCTTGTTCCTGGGGGAGTCGGCGGTGATAGTCCTCAGGACTTACGATTTCCTGAGGAACGCGCTTGAACGCACAGTATCGACACTCATGGGGGCTGGCTTTCGGCCTGTGCCTGATCACCCTGGCCGTGAACCTGCAGGCACCGTTGTACACCGCCTATGCGCAGGCTTCCGGTCATGGGGCCGGCGCCACGGCGGTGGCCTTTTCCTGTTATGTGCTGGGGGTGCTGCCGGTGTTGTTGGCCTTCGGCGGGATCGCCGACCGAGTGGGCCGCCGGCCCTTGATCCTGTTGGCGCTGGGCCTGTCGATGCTGGCGACGGTGGTCACCTCGATCTGGCCGAACCTGATCGCGCTGGGCCTGGCGCGGCTGATGATGGGTGTGGGCACGGGGCTCGCTTCGGCGACCGCGACGGCTTACATGACCGAACTGATGACCGGCGGCGACACCCGCGCGGCTGCCAACCGGGTCACCGCCAGTACCTCGCTGGGCTTCGGCCTCGGCGCGGCATTGACCAGCCTGTTCCTGATCGTTCAGCACAGCGTCGTGCCCGGCAGTTTTTGGCTGCAACTGACCCTGGCGGCCCTGGCGATGGGCGTGGTCGTCCGGTTGCCGGACCCTGCCACGCGCAACAGCCATGCACCGCTGCTGCGCCTGCCGCTGTTTCCCGCTGGCAGCCTGCCCTACAGCTTTTCGATGCTGCTGGCCTGGGCCACCTCGGGGCTGGTCATCGCGATATTGCCATCGGTGCTGGCCGCCCACGCCTTGCAGCAGTGGTCGGGCCTGTCGACCTTTACCGTGATCAGTTGCGGGCTGCTCTTCCAGCCCTGGGCCCGCCGCCTGCCCCCGGCCCGTGCCACCGGCATCGGCTTGCTGGTGCTGCCCGTAAGCTATGCGCTACTGGCGTGGGGCGCCAGCAACGGTTCGCTGCTCGCGGTGCTGTTGGGCGCCCTGGGGGCCAGCAGCGCGTGCTACGGTTTTCTGTACCTGGGTGGGTTATCGGCGATCACGGCCATGGCCGGCCTGGAAAAGGCCCGGGTCAGCGCCGGTTTTTTCCTGTTCGCGTATATCGGTTTCAGTCTTCCGGTGGTGGTCACCGGCGTGGTGGCCGACGCGTTCGGCGCCGATATGGCGTTGATCCTGTTCGGGGTGGCGTTGATGGTCGGATCGTTGGTCACCGGGTGGGTGGTTGTTCGCAAGGTGGAACCTGTGGCGAGGGCGCTTGCTCCCGCTCAATTGAGTGACAATCACTGAAATGGGGCTGCTGCGCAGCCCAGCGGGAGCAAGCTCCCTCGCCACGGGATAAAGCTCGCAGCAAGGCTCGACACTGGCTTCGGCAAAGTCGTATACCATATCCCCAACTCCACCAGCCGACCTGCCGCCGTGACCTTATCCAAGTTCAACCTGCCTGATCTGGGCAACACCCCCACCACTTCGGAAATCATCACCCGTCACCTGCGCGATGCCATCGTGGCCGGGCATTTTGCCGAAGACGAGCCGATTCGCCAGGACGACATCGCCCGGCAGTTCAACGTCAGCAAGATCCCCGTACGCGAAGCCCTCAAGCGCCTGGAGGCCGAGGGCCTGGTGATGTTCCAGCGCAATCGCGGGGCGATGGTCACGCGCATCTCCGAGGCGGAACTGGCGCAGATGTTCGAGGTACGCATGTTACTGGAGGACAAGGTGCTGCGCCTGGCGATCCCGAACATGACCGAAGACACCTTCGCCCGCGCGGACAGTATTTGCCGGGAGTTCATCGGCGAGGACGATGTGGGCCGCTGGGCCGAGCTGAACTGGCAATTGCATGCCTGTCTCTACGAACCGGCACAACGGCCGTTCCTGGTGGGGCTGATCCGTTCGGTCCACGACAAACTGGAGCGCTACCTGCGCATGCAGATGAGCTTGTCGGCCGGCAAGGACCGCGCCGACCACGAACATCGGGAAATCCTCGACGCCTGCCGCGCCGGCGATGTCGAACGGGCGGTGAAACTCCTGGACGAACACATCGCCGGCGTCTGCAAGACCTTGTTCGAGTTCCTGCCCTCCAGCCATTGACGACCGGGGGCATCCCCGGCGCTTTTGTGGGAGCGGGCTTGCTCGCGAAGACGGCGGCACATCCAATCTCACCGTCACAGACCCACCGCTTTCGCGAGCAAGCCCGCTCCCACAGGGGATAGTGGATTTCACGCACATACCGGGCATCCCCCCGGCGCTTTTGTGGGAGCGGGCTTGCTCGCGAAGACGGCGGCACATCCAATCTCACCGTCACAGACCCACCGCTTTCGCGAGCAAGCTCGCTCCCACAGGGATAGTGGATTTCACGCACATACCGGGTATCCCCCCGGCGCTTTTGTGGGAGCGAGCTTGCTCGCGAAGACGGCGGCACATCCAATCTCACCGTCACAGACCCACCGCTTTCGCGAGCAAGCTCGCTCCCACAGGGATAGTGGATTTCACGCACATACCGGGCATCCTCCCGGCGCTTTTGTGGGAGCGAGCTTGCTCGCGAAGACGGCGGCACATCCAAATTCACCATCATTGACCCACCGCTTTCGCGAGCAAGCTCGCTCCCACAGGGATAGTGGATTTCACGCACATACCGGGCATCCTCCCGGCGCTTTTGTGGGAGCGGGCTTGCTCGCGAAGACGGCGGCACATCCAAGTTCACCATCATTGACCCACCGCTTTCGCGAGCAAGCCCGCTCCCACAAGCTGGGGTTCCCGCGATGTTTAGAACAGGTTCTGCACCTGTTCCAGCACGGCGCGGTTCATCTGGCCGGTGTGGGTGTGCAGGCTGACGTAGCTTTGCAGCATGTCGAGCTTGGTATTGAGCAAGTCTCGACGGGCCTGGAACACCCGTTGCTGGGCGTCGAGGATGTCCACGGTGGAACGCACGCCGCCTTGGAAGCCTTTTTCCGTCGAGGTCAGCGCACGCTGATTGGACTCCACCGCCCGCTGCATCGCCTTGCTCTTGGCAAACCCCGCCACGACGCCCAGGTAGTCGGTCTCGATGTCCTCGGCCAGTTGCTGGCGTTGCACGTCGTAGTCGGACTGGGCCCCGGCCAGTTGCGCCTCGGCCTTGGCCACCGACGCACGCACCGCGCCGCCACGGTACAACGGGATGTCCAGTTGCACGCCGACGTAATAAGTGTCCTGGCGCGGGTCGAGTTCCTGGTATTGGCGGGTTTCCCGGCGGGTCAGTTGAGTGGTCAGGGACAAGGTCGGGTAGTGCCCGGCGCGCTGACTGTCGGCCTGGGCCTCGGCGACCTTGACCGCCGCCAGCCGCGCGGCCAACTCGGGGCTGGCGTCGCGGGCGATCGCCGTCCAGTAAGGCAAGTCCTGCTCTGGTGGAATCGGGTTGGCGGTGGCCAGTTCCTCGCGCATGGGCTGGATGTCCTCGATCGGTACACTGGCGCGCCCGGACAATGCCCGCAGCGCCGCCACCCGGCGCGCCTGGGCTTCGGCCTCCTGGGCATCGACCAGGTCGAGCCGCGCCTGGGCCTCATCGATATCGGTGATCGCGCCCTGGCCGCCCTGATAGAGTTTCTTGCTCTGAATGACCAGGCCGTTGATCGCCGCCTTCTGCTGGGCGATCAACTTGATTTCGTTTTCGGCCCGAGCCACATCGAAGTAGCCCTTGGCGACCCGGTCATACAAGGTCTGGCCAGCAACGTCGAACACCTGTACGCCAAGTTGCCCCCGTGCCTTACCCTCCTGGTACGCCGCCCAGCGCCCCTTGTCATAGAGCGGCTGCTGCGCCGCCAGGGTGACACTGTTCGCCTGGTAGTCGTTACTGTTGACATAGCTGCGGTCATCGCCGCCATCGGTGCGGCCGCCGTAGCCATAACGTGAACTCAACGACACCTGCGGATAGAGCCCGCCCCGGCCGATCGCCTCTTCGTTCCGGGAAGCATCGAAGGCATGGGCGGCCGATTGCACGGTCGGGTCGTTGAGCCGCGAGGCGTCGTACGCAGCGGTCAGGCTCAGGCCCCCTTCGGCCGCCCAGGCGGGGCCGATCACCGCCCAACTGGTGCACAGGCCCAGCAACATCCGGGCGCGGTAACGGTGACGGTCGGTCATGCTCATTCCTCCTTGAAGGCCGCCAGCAAGCGTTCGCGCAAAGGCTTCATCAGGTAGTTCATCAAGGTGCGTTCCCCCGTCACCACCGTCACGTCGGCGAGCATGCCCGGGCGGACCAACAGCCCGGCCCCCTGCAACGCTGCGACGGTCTCGGCGGGGATCTCGACCTTGGCGGAAAAATACGGCTGGTGGGTCTGTTCGTTGATCAACTGATCCGCCGAAACCGTCTTCACCGTGCCGGTGACCGTCGGCGTGTCGACCCGTTGCAGCGCGGTGAAGTGCACATGCACCGGCAGCCCGGGCCGCAGCTTGTTGGCCATCAACGGTTCGAAACGCGCAGTGATCGCCATGGGTGCGTCCAGTGGAACCACCTGCATCAAGGTCTGCCCCGCTTGCGCCACGCCGCCGACGGTATGAATGTTCACGTCCATGACTTGCCCGGACACCGGCGCGCGGATCGCCCCGTTGTCGACTTCGAACTGCAAGGCGCGAATCTGATCGGCATAGCCTGCGGCTTCGGCCGAGACTTCGCTGAGCTGGGTTTCGGCGTCCCGACGAAACTCCTGCTGCGCCTGCAAGGCCTTGAGCCGGCTTTCGTTGATGGCCTGGCGCGTCCTGCCGACATCGCCGACGCCCGAGGCGATCTGCCCGGCCAGTTGCGCCGCGTTGCGCTCGGCCTCGAAGAGTTTGTTGCGCGGCACGTAGCCCTCCCGCGCCAGGTCACGCAGCCCTTCGAGCTCCTGCTGCTGGAAACGCATCTGCGCGTCGTAGTTGCGCTTCACGCCTTCGTAGCCCAGCAACTGCTGCTGCAACGCCGCGGCCTCGTGCTCGATGATCTGCAAGCGGCTGCCCAGCTCGGCGCGCCGGGTCAGGAACAGTTGGCTCTGCAACGCCATGGACGCCTTGACCCGTGGCTCGTCGGCACGCGCCAGCAGCTCCGGCGGCCATTGGATCTCGGCATTGCCCAGGCGCTCGGCAATCAGCCGTGCCTCGACGCTGCGATCGTTGAGCAACTTGCCCAGGGTTACGTCCAGTTGCGACTGTGCCTGCACGGTGTTGAGCTGCACCAGCAACTGCCCTTGGGTGACGCGGTCGCCGTCGCTGACCAGCAGTTTCTCCACCACCCCGCCGACCAGCGACTGCACCGCCTTGCGCTCGCCCGCCACCACCACGGTGCCGCTGCCCACCACGCCCTGGTCGAGCGGCGCCAGGCAGGCCCAGAGCAGGAAGCCGCCCAGGGCGAGCACCAGGAAACCGACACCATAGCGCGCCGCGCCACGGGCATCGGTGCTGGCGGTGGGCAGCGTCGAGCTGCTGCGAACACTCACCCCGTGCTCGCTGTAGGTGTGCGCTCCCGGCGTCAGATCACGCATCTTTGCCTGCCTCCCTCACCGCGGCCGGCCTCGGCCCCGGCATCAACGCCTTGAGAACCCGGTCCCGAGGGCCGAACGCCTGTTGCGTGCCGTCCTTGAGCACCAGGATGTGATCGACCACCGCCAGCACGTTCGGCCGGTGGGTGATCAGCACCACTGTGCTGCCCGCCGCCTTGAGCGCGTTGATGGCCTGCACCAGCGCCAGTTCGCCGGCTTCATCGAGGTTGGAATTGGGTTCATCGAGCACGATCAGCGACGGCCGCCCATAGAGCGCGCGGGCCAGCCCGAGGCGCTGTTTCTGCCCGCCGGACAAGCCCAGCCCACCAGGGCCCAGCGGCGTGTCGTAGCCCTTGGGAAAACGCAGGATCATCTCGTGGATCCCGGCCAGGCGTCCGGCGGCGATGATCTTGTCCGCGTCCTGTTCGCCGAAGCGAGCGATGTTGTCGGCCACGCTGCCGTCGAACAGTTCGATGTCCTGGGGCAGGTAGCCCAGGTGCGGGCCCAGGGCGTCGTGGGTCCACTGGCTGATCTCGGCGTCGTCCAGGCGCACCGAGCCTCCCATGGCCGGCCAGACGCCAAGCAGTGCCCTGGCGAGGGTCGATTTACCGCTGGCGCTGGGCCCGACAACGGCCAGCACGTCCCCTTTGGCCAGGCTGAACTGGATGCCCCGCAGAATCGGCTGCGTGGCACCCGGCGTACCGACGTACAGTTGCTCAAGGCGCACCGCGCCGCTGGGGGGCGGCAACGGCATGCGCAGGCGTTCGCGCGGATGCTGGGCCAACAACTGGCTCAAGCGCTGGTAGCTCTGGCGCCCGGCGTTGAATTGCTTCCACGAACCGATGGCGATTTCCACCGGCGCCAGGGCCCGTCCCAGCAACAGCGACATCGCGATCATCATGCCTGCCGACAACTGCCCTTCCAGCACCAGCAGCGCGCCCAGCCCCAATGACAACGACTGGCCCGAGATGCGCACGAAACGCGTCGCCGAGGTGATGCGCGCACCGCGATCGCTGGCGTGGGCCTGGGCCGCAATGATGCGCTGCTGCAACAGGCTCCAGCGTTGGCGCAACGGCCCGAGCATGCCCAGGGCCTGGATCACTTCGGCGTTGTGCAAGGTGCTGTTGACGTAAACCGCCGATTGCACCCCCAACCGATTGGCTTCCCCCAGGCGCGTGCGCGTCGCCAGTTCCCCCCACAGCGCCAGGCCGACCAGCACCAGGGCGAGGATCAACGTCAACACGCCGAACCAGGGATGAAAGATGAACGCCACCAACAGGAAGATCGGCAGCCATGGCGCATCGAGCAACGCGATCAGGCCCTGGCCGGTGATCAGTTGCCGCAGCGTGGCCAGGTCGGTGAGCACCTGGGCCGGGTTGGCGTTGTGCTCGCGCAGGCTGCGGGCGAAGGCCGCGTCGAAGATCCGCTCGCCGAGGGCATCGTCGAGCCCGGCGCTCATGCGGATCATCACCTCCCCGCGCACCCACTCGATCAACGCACTGAACAGGAACAGGCCCAGGGCGATCAAGGTGAGCATGAACAGCGTGGTTTCGTTGCGACTGGTGAGCACGCGGTCGTACACCTGCATCATGTACAGGGACGGCACCAGCACCAGCAGGTTGATCACCCCGCTGAACAGCGCAAGCGACCAGAAAACCCGGCGATAGCTCAGTAAAGCGGCATCAATGTCATGACGCGGATCGAGAAGCAAACCCATAGAATGTCGCCCGCAAAAGAAAGAGTCGGTCCAAGACGCAATCCATCGCGCGCTTTCTGCCCGGAGGCATTGGAGAAAACACTCACGTCGCTTTCAGTGACGATCCTCGTCGCTACAGGCGCCAATAACTGACAACGCCGCTACCGGTTAGTGCCGGTTCGACAGGCTGGGTTTTTACAGTGGGTGACCAGCGGGAGGGTTGTGCTGCAAGCCAGGGTTTTCGGGGCCTCGAACGGGCCCCGGGTGTGGATTTCTTGGCGCCAGCAACGTGGCGCCAAGCGGGCGAAAAACGCCGCCGGACTATCCGAGGGAAGCGGCCCGTTCGGGCTGCGCATGCTGCCGGGAAGTCACCAGCCCGATGAAGGAAATAACCAGCGCCAGCCCCAGGGTGGTGCTCACTTCACTGCGGTGTTCGGGCGTCACCATCATCACCGCCAGCGCCGCCGAGATGAACACGATCACCAGCCAGGTCAGCCACGGGAACAGCCACATGTGAAAAGCCAGCTCGACGTTCTGCCGATGCAGCATCCTGCGCATGCGCAGCTGGGAAATGGCAATTACCAGGTACACCAGCAATGCGATGGCGCCGGAGCTGGCGAGCAGGAACTGGAACAGCCCCGCCGGCATGAAGTAGCTGAACAAGGTGACCCCTGCCCCCAGCACGGTGCTGGCGATCACCGCCGAGCGCGGGACACCGGCCGCGGACGTCACTTTCAGCGCCTTCGGCGCATCACCGCGGCGCCCCAGGGAATACAGCATGCGTGAGGCGATGTAGATCGAGGAGTTCATGCAACTGGCCACGGCAATCAACACCACCGCATCAACCATGAGCTTGGCGTGGGGAATGTTCATCAGTTCCAGCGCACGCTGGTAGGAGCCCACGGATGCCAGCAGCGGATCGTTCCAAGGCACCACGGAAATGACCACGAAGATCGACAGCAGGTAGAACACCCCGATTCGCCAGATCACCGACCGGGTCGCCTTGGCGATGTTCTGGGCCGGATCGTTGGACTCGGCCGCCGCGATGGTCACCGCCTCGGTGCCGATGAAGCTGAACATGATGGTGATGAAAGCACCGACCACCGCCGACAGGCCGTTGGGCGCGAACCCGCCGTGTTCTTCCATCAAGCGGCTCAGGCCGCTGGCTTCCCGCTCGGGGATCCAGCCCATCAACACGGCACCTCCCAGGGAAATGAAACCGATGATCGCCACCACCTTGGCCATCGCGAACCAGAACTCGAACTCCCCGTACTTGGCCACGCTGAACAGGTTGGTCACGGCCAACAGGACAATGGACGCCGAGGCAAACACCCAGGCGTCCACGGCCGGAAACCACTGGTTCAGGACATGCCCGGCGGCCAGCGCCTCGATCGGTATCACCAGCACCCAGAACCACCAGTAGAGCCAGCCGATGGTGAAGCCCGCCCAACGGCCGATGGCCTGGTCGGCGTAGGTGGAAAAGGATCCGGTGTCCGGGTTGGCCACCGCCATTTCACCCAGCATGCGCATGACAAGGACCACCAACAGCCCGGAAAACAAGTAAGCCAGCAAGACGGCCGGGCCGGCGGCGGCGATAGCGTGTCCGGAGCCGACGAACAGGCCCGCGCCGATGATCCCGGCGATGGACAGCATGGTGACGTGACGAGGCTTGAAGCCCTGCGCCAGATGGCCGTTCGAATCCTTGAAGCTGGGGCTGGTCATTTTCTTATTCTCTTTTGATCGGCATTGAGGCGTAGACAGGGATCAGTGGGTGACTGCCCCTCTTGAAGCGCTAACTTCCGGTTTTTCCTGGTCCCCCCTTTACGTATCTGTGTAACCGGATGGAATGACGCGTCACGTTACCTGCCTTGCCGACGGGAAAAATTACCTGAGCGCGCCGCGTCAGTGCCTGATCTCGCCACTGCCGGCCCCCCCTTCCAGAGCCGAACCAAAAGGCCAGTATTTGAAATGAGTGCTTCAAATATTTTATCCAGTTAAGTATTTTGCACAGGTATGCGGAAGCCCGCTCGCCCCCACCTTTGCGGCAGAGGGACGGTGGTGTGCGGCGGCCGCCTCTTCTCTCCCAGACAAGGACCTCCCGTGAGCGGACTGCGTGAACGCCAGAAAGCCGAACGACGGCAAGCCATCAGCAAAGCGGCCATCGAACTGTTCGAGCGCCAGGGCTACCAGGACACCACCATCGAACAGATCGCCAGCCAGGCCGGCGTCTCGGCGCCCACCGTGTTCAAGTACTTCGGCAACAAGCAGGAAATCATCCTGGAAATTCTCCACGAAGCCGACCAGCGCGCGCTCAAGGACACCCGCAGCCAGATCCCCGGGATTGAAGACCCGGTCGAGGCGATGTGTTACCTGGAGCGATTACTGACCGGGTACGCCCTGGAAGTCATGCACCCGAGCCTGTGGCGCGAACTGCTGCCGCTGATCCTGTTCGGGGGCGACAACGATTTGCCCGAAGGCTATCGCGCCATGAACGATGCGCTGCGAGCCGAAATCAGCGGCCTGCTCAGGGAGTTGCAAGCGGCCGGCAAGCTGCGCGCCGACCTCGACGTGGAACTGGCCGCCTTCCTGCTCAATGACTATTCGCACCTGCAACTGTATCGGCTGGTCAACCAGCAACAGCCGGATGTCGAGGCTCACTCCAGCCAGGTCCGGCGGATCACCGAGCTGCTGTTCCAAGGCATGCGGGCCTGATTAAGCCATGGAAAAGGCCCGGCGCCACGACGCCGGGCCAGCCTGCTCAGCGATTGCTCTTGATGGTGGTCCAGGTGCGCGTGCGGATCCGCTCGACGGCGGCCGGCACCGGCTCCAGGGCAAACAGCGTCTTGCGGGCTTCGTCCGGCACGTACATGGCGGGGTTGTTGCGGATCTCGGCATTTACCAGCGCGGTGGCATCCTTGTTGGGGTTGGGGTAGCCGATCTTGTTGCTGATCCGGGCAATCACGTCCGGGCGCAGGATGTAGTTGATGAAGGCGTAGGCCTCTTGGGTGTGAGGGGCATTGGTCGGCACCATCATCACGTCCGACCACACCGGCGCGCCCTCCTTCGGCAAGGCCATCTCGACCTTGACGCCCTTGCCCGCGGCATCGGCCAGTTGCTTGGCCAGGGCCACGCCGCCGGACCAGCCCACGGCGACGCACACATCACCGTTGGCCAGGTCCATGCCGTAGCGCGATGAACTGAAATAGTTGATGTAGGGGCGAATCTTCAGCATCGCGGCCTGGGCCTTCGGGTAGTCCTCGCGCTTCAGGCTATTGGGATCGAGGCCTTCGTAGTGCAAGGCGATCGGGATGATTTCGTTGGCGGCATCGAGAAAGCCCACGCCACAGCTGGCCAGCCTGGAGAGATTCTGCTCCTTGAAGATGATGTCCCAGCTGTTCATCTGCACATCGGCGCCCAGCGCCTTGCGCACCTTGTCGACGTTGTAGCCGATCAACGTGGTGCCCCAGAGGTACGGCACGGCGTAGCGGTTACCGGTGTCGCCCACCGCTTCGAGGGACTTCATGAACTCCGGGTCCAGGTGCTGCCAGTTGGGCAATTGGCTGCGGTCCAGTGGCTGGACGGCACCGGCGGCGATCAGGTGGCTGACGTTGGAGCTGCTCGGGTAGACCACGTCATACCCGGAGTTGCCGGTCAACAGCTTGGACTCCAGGGTCTCGACACTGTCGAATACGTCGTAGATCGGTCGAATACCGGTTTCTTCCTGGAAGCTCTTGAGGATTTCCGGCGGCAGGTACTCGATCCAGTTGTAGATCCGCACCGTGCGTTCGTCGGCCATCCCCGCGCCGCTGACCAACAATGAAATCAAACCGCCCAGCAAGGTGTTACGCAACGACTTGTACATGGGAAAAACTCCAGCGCGGCCGCGAAGGCTCGCGACACTTAATAGCGGTAGGTAAAGGACATTTCCAGCGCGCTGAATGTCTGGTCATCGCCAAACACCTGCTTGGCCGCGGCCATGGGCTTGACCCAGTTATAGGACAGCGACGTCACCAGCGCCCTGGACGGCGCCCAATCAAGGAAGACGACGCTCTCGTCGGCAAAACGCCGGTCATTGACGGCGGCCCCCATGTAGTTTTTTTCGTCCAGCCAAAACTGGTAGTGGATCGTTCCCAAGGTCAGCGTTTCGTTGAGGTGCGTCTTGAGGGAGAACTGCTGGACATTTTCATTGCTGTTGAACAGCAGGTAGTTGCCGACCACATCGCCCACCAGCCAGGTGCCCCAGTCGACATAACCCTTGCTGAGCGGGTCCCAGGACGCCTGACGGTTGTCGGCGAGGTTGTCGTCCCCGGAAAAGTGGGTGTAGCGATAGCCGATGATCGGGGTCAGCGGCACGTTTTCGAAGGCATAGTCGGCCTGGGCGTACCAGGCCTCGGCGTCATAGTCGACGCCTTCGCCGTGCCCGCGCTCTACGGCATATTCAGCGTTGAGCGTCAGCGCCGGCACGCCCGGCACCTTGGCGTTGAGCGCCCGGACGTTGTACACCTGCATGCCGTCGCGGCGCAGCGGCGTCGCGCCCTTGGGGCCCAGGGCATTGACCTTCATGGCCATGGCCCCGAGCGTCACCTGGTCGACGAGGTTGTAGTCGAGGTTGGCGCCGGTCATGCGGAAGTCGCCCAGGTCGCCGTCAGTGCGCAAGGAGAAAGCTTGGGTCTTCAATGCGCCATGGTCCCAGGCCAACAGCGCCGATTCCTTGAAGGCGGTTCTTGGCGCGAGCCAATAGGCGCCGTCCTTGAACTGGTCGAGGTCGCCGTCCATGACAATGAAACCGGTGCCGATCATGTAGTTTTGGCGCCCGGCCGTGAAGGTCCACTCCCCGGCGCGAAAACCGCCATAGAACTCTTCAGTGGAGACCTCGCCGTCGGAACGCCGTGTGAAGCCACCGGCGTCGCCGTCGCCCAGGGTCGTCGCCGCCACCAGCGAGCCCCCGGCCAACAGGCTGAAGTCGGGCTGCAAGGCATATTCGAGCTTGACGCCGGGCTTGAGGTAGAACTCTTGCCAATCGATTTTCGTGCCGTCGTTGCGGCGGCTGCGCAGATCGATCCGGCCCGCGCCGAAATTGACCTGGCGGGTCGAGAGGATGGCGCCGCCCGCCGTCAGGTTGGCCTCGCCCTTGAGGTTGCCGTCCTCGAACGTGTAGCCCGCCAGGACCGCTTGGGTGGTCAGGGGTAACCCGAACGCCAGCAACGTTCGGGACAAACGCATCATGGAAACCATTTGGAGCTCCTGTGTGATTATTGTTGTTACAGGGCAGTGAATGGCGGCGCAAAGCGTCGCCCAACACCTGGCCAGGCCAGGTGAATGGAACGCAGGTTTCTTATCGTCGGGCGCGGGTCAGTCGCGCAGTTGCGCGGCGATGGCTCGCAGCATGCGTACGCTGTCGGTGTCGAACGGGCCGATGGCGTCATCCAGCGAAGACTGCTTGACGATCACCACGCCGGAAGGTTTGTCGACAAACAGGTATTGGCCATGAATGCCACCGGCCATGATCGCCTGGCTGTGGTCGTTGAAGACGTACCACTGGCTGCGGTAGGACGCGCCGGGGGTCCAGGCGTGGAAGTCGGCTGACGTCGCATAGACCGCCGGGTCGGCACCGGCGGCGATGCGGGCCACCGTCTCGGCCGAGAGCAGTTGTCGTTCGCCCTGGCGGCCGTCGTTGGCCAGCAGGCGTCCGAAACGCGCCATGTCCCGCAACGTCGCGCTGAAACCGGCGCCGGCCACGCTGCGGCCCCACGGATCGGCCATGAAGTAGCCGTCGCGCTCGCAGCCCAACTGGCGCCATACGGTTTGCAGCAACTGGTGACAGGCCTTGCCACTGGCCCGCTCCATGACCCAGGCCAAGGCTTCGGTGGTCGCCGTCACGTAGCTGAAGAAGCCGCCGTGCTGGCCGCGCTTTTTCAGGGACGGCAGGAACTGATACAGCGACTCGAACTGCGCGTATTGCGCCGGCGCCGGCTGGAACCCGCAGGCATAGCCGTACTGGGAGCTCTCGGAATCCGGGTCTTCGTAGACTTCGCTGTAGTCGATACCCACCGCCATGTCGAACAACTGGCGCACGGTGGCATCGCCGAACGCGCTGCCCGCCAGCTCCGGCACGTAGAAGGCAGCGGGTAATGTCGGGTCCAGCACACCGTCGCACACCAGTTGCTCGCCCAAGGTGCCGACCAGCGACTTGGTCACCGAAAACATGACGTGCCGGTCCTCGGGACGCTGCCCGTTGAAGTAGCGCTCATACAGCACCGTGTCGCCCTGCAGCACCAGGAAGGCGTCGGTCTGGCTGGCGACCAGGTGGTCGATCACGCTGATGCTCAAGCCGCATTCGCTGTCGAAGTGCAGCTTGTCCAAGGGCTGTGGCGCCTGCTTGAACTCACTGAGCGGCCCGCTGCCCGCCTGCACGTCGATGGTGGGACGCAGGCGTGCCAGGTTGCGAAACCCCCATTGGTTGAACGGGGGCCGCATCCAGTTGTTCCAGGTGACGCGGTGGTGGGGTTCGGCGGGAAAGCCCTGCATGAGCAATGGCCCGTGGCGGGCGGCGTGCAAGGAAGATTCGTTGGCCTCGACGTAAAGGCTTGCCAAGGTTGGCAGGGTGTTCTGACTCATCGGGGTTGCCCCTGAACAGTGACTCTGCGTGAAAGCAGATGCAGGGAAATAATTATCCGATAATTTCTTTTAGTCAATAAATGTTTTTACAGACAATCTTCTTTGCAACGACCTGAGCGACACCGCGTCGCAGCGCGGCGATGGCTTTAAGTAAATAACCAAAAGTTATTTGTTAACAATTTCTTAGATCATTTAGATTAAACCTTAAGCCGAATGGCTCGCGGGGTGCTGCCATCAAGGAGTGTTGGTCCTCACCCGACCTCAATCTCATCAACGGGTGCCATCGTCATGCAACTCCTCACGCTCCCCCCCTCCCCCAGCCTGGCCACGTCGATCCGCGCAACGGCCCAGGTCTTCGAGGACCCCAGCTCTCGTGCCTTGCTGGCTCATTTGCAACAAGTCGCCCCCAGTGACGCCAGCGTGCTGATCATCGGCCAGACCGGCACCGGCAAAGAGTTGGTGGCCCGCCACGTGCACAACCTCAGCGCCCGCCGCGACAAGCCGTTCATTGCGGTCAACTGCGGGGCCTTTTCCGAAACGCTGGTCGAAGCCGAGCTGTTCGGGCACGAGAAAGGTGCCTTCACCGGCGCGCTGACCGCCAAGGCCGGCTGGTTCGAGGAAGCCGATGGCGGCACGCTGTTCCTCGATGAAATCGGTGACCTTCCGTTGCCCATCCAAGTCAAGTTGCTCCGTGTGCTGCAAGAGCGCGAGGTGGTACGCCTGGGTTCGCGCAAGAGCATCAGGATCAACGTGCGGGTGCTCGCGGCCACCAACGTGCAGCTGGAAAAAGCCATCAACGCCGGCCATTTTCGCGAAGACCTCTACTACCGCCTCAACGTGGTCACCCTGGTGCTCAAGCCGCTGCGCGAGCGGCCCGGCGACATCCTGCCGCTGATCCGCCATTTCATCGCCGAGTACAGCCGCAAGCTCGGCCTCGGCGACGTGACCCTGGACGCCCAGGCGCAGCGCAAACTGCTCGACTATTCCTGGCCAGGCAACATCCGTGAGCTGGAAAATGTCATCCATCACACCTTGCTGATCTGCCGTCACCGGGTGATCGGCGTGCAGGACCTGCATTTGTCGAACCTGCGCATCGAACGCCAGGACACCACCCAGGCGTGCCTGCCGCAAGACCCCGAGGCGCTGTTGCAAAGAGCCCTGGAAAAACTGATCGAACAGGAACAGGGCGACTTGCATGAAAAGGTCGAAGCCGAGCTGTTGCGCGCCGCCTACCGTTACGCCAACTGCAACCAGGTCCATACCGCGCAACTGTTGGGGCTCAGCCGCAATGTCACCCGCAGCCTGCTGATCAAGATCGGCGAACTGGTGGTCAACCGACGTCGCTCCCCACTCGACACCCGGGACGGCCAGGTGATCAACCTGTCAACCTGAAACCGCACCGGCACTCACAGCCTGGCGCCCCGCGCCACCGGTCCGCGCGCCCAGGTAGAAATCCTGGAGATCGCTGCGGGCCGCCAGTTGCCCGGCGCTGCCTTCGCTCACCACGCGACCGCTTTCCAGCACATAGCCGTAGTGCGCGTGACGCAGGGCAACGTTGATGTTTTGCTCGGCGACCAGGAAGCTGACGCCGTCATGCCGATTGAGCTGGTGAATGATGGCGAAGATCTCCTCGACGACCTGCGGGGCCAGCCCCATCGACGGCTCGTCCAGCAAGACCAATCGCGGCTTGGCCATCAACGCGCGGCCGATGGCGATCATCTGTTGCTCGCCGCCGGAGGTGTAGCCGGCCAGGCTGTTGCGCCGCAGCTTCAAACGCGGGAAATGACCATAGACCCACTCCAGTTCGGCCAGCAACTGGCGCCGCGGAGCCTGGCGCGCCAGGGCACCGGCCAAAAGGTTTTCCTCCACGGTCAGTTGGGCAAAGCAATGCCGGCCCTCCAGCACCTGCACCAGGCCGTTCGCCGCCAGGGTGTGAGGGGCACTGTGGGTCACCTCCGCGCCCTGATAAACGATCCGTCCGCGCACCACTTCGCCCTTTTCGGCGCGTACTAGGTTGGACGCCGCCTTCAACGTGGTGCTCTTGCCTGCGCCATTGGCCCCCAACAGCACCACCACCTGCCCGGTCGGCACCGTCAGCGAGACGTTGCGCACCGCCAGGATGGTCTGTTCGTAGAGCACTTCAATGTCATCGATCTGCAGGATCGGCGTGTTGATCGTCATGGGGTTTCACCTCGTCCAGGGGCGACCGGACGCACATGCGCCGATCGCCTTGATGCCTCAGGATTCCTTGCTGCAATCACGCGGGGTCAGGCCCTTTTCCCGGGCGTACTGATGGGACGACGCTTCGATGATCGGCCGCAGCAAGGCACGGTCGGCCTGCACCCAGTCACTGATCAGCTTCCATTGGCTGCCGTCCCATTGCTGGAAGCGCACCGCGCCACCGCCTTCATGGTCCGAGCACGACAATTGCAACGGTTGCACCAGCCCTAGCGCTCCCAATTCCTTGAGCCGGGCGTCGTCGAGCTTGAGGTGCTCGAAGCCCCAGCGCACTTGCTCACCGGTCAACGGCTGCTTGCCGAACTTCTCCTGGGCGATGCGCACGGCTTCGACGTTGAGGATGCCGTTGACCACGCCCAGGTTGTAATACACGGTGCCGAACCGCTTGGGGTCGGCCAGGTCGCCGTGACCTGCGTCGACCACTTGTTGCTTGATGCCCTGCAGGACCGGGAAGTCAGTGCCCGAAGGGTGCGTGGTGATGGCGATGAAGCCCTTGGCGGCGGCACCGGCTGGCGCGGCGTCATCCTCGGAGTTGCTCCAGATATTGCCGATGATGTGATCGGCCGGGAAACCGACTTTCTGCGCGGTCTTCAACGCCACCGGGTTCATCACGCCCCAGCCGCGCAGGATCACCCAATCGGGTTTTTCCCGGCGGATGTTCAGCCATTGCGATTGCTGTTCGTTGCCCGGGTGCGGCACTTCCAGCAGGGTCAACGCAAAGCCGTACTTGTCGGCCAGGGTCTGCAAGACCTCGTTGGTTTCCTTGCCGTAAGGCGAGCCGTGGTACAGGGTGACGATCTTCAAACCCTTGAGCTTGTCCAGCCCACCGGCCCGCTGACCGATGTAGTTGATGATCGCCGACACCTCGGAATACGGGTTCAACTGCAACGGGAAAACGTACGGGAACACGCTGCCGTCGGTGGAATCCGTGCGCCCGTGGTTGATGGTGATCAGCGGCAGTTTGTCGGCTGTCGAACGTTCCAGCGTGGCGTAGGCGATGCCCACCGATAACGGGTTGGTCGCCGCTGCCGGCGCGCCGTTCAAGCCTTTCTTCAGGCGCTCGTAGCATTCGACGCCTTTTTCCACCACGTACTCGGTTTCGCATTCGCTCCAGGTCAGCTTGACGCCGTTCACGCCGCCGTTGGCATTGACGTACTTGAGGTAGTCGATAAAGCCGCCGAAAAACCCGCTCCCACCGGCCGCGTAAGGGCCGACGCGATAGCTTTGCAGCGGGAAGTACTGCTCGTTGTCCGCCTGGACAGTGAAGGCCGCGACGGTGAGGCTGAGCGCCAATGCCAGTTGGCTGGCGAGTGATCGTTTGAACATCGGGTTTTCCTTGTAGGTATCAGTCACTGCGAAAATGGGTAGGTGCACGTCCTTCAGTAGCGCAGCGGCCATCGCCGCGCGCGTTCGCGCAAGCGCCGCCAGAGGCGCGCCAGGCCTTCTGGTTCCTTGATCAGGAACAGGATGATCAGGGCGCCAAAGATCATCTTCTGCAGGTTCTCTACCTGGCCGGCGTCGATCAGCCCGCCGGGCAGCAGCGCCGCCAGGTTCGAGAGCAGGATGGGAAACAGGACGATGAACGCGGCGCCGAGGAAGTTGCCCAGCAAGCTGCCGAGGCCGCCGATAATGATGATGAACAGGATCTGGAACGAACGATTGAGATCGAACCCATGGGGCTCCACCGTGCCCAGGTACGCGAAGGCCCAGAGCGCACCGGCCACCCCGAGGAAAAATCCGCTGATGGCGAAGGCCAGCAATTTGGTCTTCGCCAATGGAATCCCGATGACCGCAGCAGCGGCGTCCATGTCGCGCACCGCCATCCAACTGCGCCCCAGTTCGCTGCGCACCAGGTTCTTGCCCAGCCAGAACAACGCCACCACCACACTCAGGGTGAGCAGGTAGCGCCCGGCCGGGGCGTCCAGGTTCCAGCCGAACACGCTCAGCGGCGGCGCGCTGATGACGCCCGAGGCGCTGTTGTTGGAAAACCAGCTATAGCGGGTCAGCGCCCAGGTCACGAAAAACTGCGCCGCCAGGGTCGAGACCAGCAGATAGAAGCCCTTGATGCGCAGGCTGGGCAAGCCGAACACCACCGCCACCAGTGCCGCCGTCAAGCCACCCAGGGCGATACTGACCAGCAATGGCAAGGCGCTGACGCGTATTTCCAGGTTGTAGGTGGCAAAGGCCCCCACCGCCATGAACGCCGCGGAACCGAGCGACAGCTGCCCGGCGTAACCGGTCAGCAGGTTCAGCCCCAGGCCGGCCAGGGACAGCACCAGGAACGGAATCAGGATCGCGCTGAGCCAATAGTCGTTGCCGAGCCAGGGCACGCCGATGAAAGCCACCAGCAGCAAGGCGACGAGCCCGTGGCGATCCTGGCGCAGGGCGAAGACACGGCGGCCTTCGGCATAGCGCGTTGTGAACTGGCCGGCTTCTCGATAGAACATGCTGCTTTCCCCTTCTAGACTCGCTCGATGGCACGTTCGCCAAACAACCCCGCCGGACGCACCAACAGAAACAGCAGCGCCAGCACGTAGGGGAACCAGTTTTCGATGCCGCTGCCGATCACCGGTCCGAGGTACACCTCCGCCAGTTTTTCCGAGGCACCGATGATCAGCCCGCCGACAATCGCGCCGCTGATGGACGTGAAGCCGCCGATGATCAGCACCGGCAACGCCTTGAGCACCACCAGCGACAGCGAAAACTGAACCCCCAGGCGAGCGCCCCAGAGCAGGCCGGCGACCAGCCCGACAAACCCCGCCACCGACCACACCACCACCCACACGCGCTGCAAGCGGATCCCCACGGCCAGGGCCGCCAGCGGATCATCGGCCACCGCTCGCAGCGCCAGGCCCAGCCGGGTGCGGTTGAACAGCCACGACAGCACCAGCACCAGCGACGCCGCCGTCAGTGCGGCGAACAGGTCGAACTGCGACAGCAACAGCCCGCCCAGTTCCAGCGGCTCGTCGCTGATGCCCAGTTCCAGGCCATGCACCTGCGCGCCCCACAGCGCCTGGGCGAAGCCTTCGATGACGTAGGACAGCCCGAGGGTGGCCATGAACAGCGTGATGGGCGAACGGTTGACCAGCGGGCGCAGCACCACGCGCTCCACCGCCACGGCGATGATCACCATCGCCGCCAGGCTGATGAGGAACGCCAGCCAGAAAGGCACGCCGCGCTCCAGGAGGCTGACGAAGGTCAGCGCGGAAAACAGCACCATGGCGCCCTGGGCAAAATTGAACACCCCGGAGGCCTTGTAGATCAGCACGAAGCCGATGGCGACCAGGGCGTACATCACCCCTGCCAGCAACCCGCCAATCAATACTTCAAAGAAAAATTCCATGCCTGTTCCTGTTCTGCGGGCACAACTTGCCTGCCTTCCCGGTCGGGAAAGCCTCCAATAGTGAATGTCAGTGGCGAGTGCCCAGGTAGGCCGAAATGACCTCGGGGTTCTGCCGTACCGCGTCGGGCGTGCCGTCACCGACCTTGCGACCGTAGTCCAGCACCACCACGTGGTGGCTGATGTCCATGACGACGCCGATGTCGTGCTCGATCAACACCACGGTGGTGCCCAGCTCACGGTTGATGTCGACAATGAACCGGCTCATCTGCTGCTTCTCGTCGGCATTCATCCCGGCCATGGGTTCATCCAGCAGCAACAGCCGAGGCTCCGCCGCCAGGGCGCGAGCCAGTTCCACCCGCTTCTGCAAGCCGTAGGGCAAGGTGCCGACCAGCACGTCGCGCCACGGCTGCAAGTGAAGGAACTCGATCACCCGCTCTGCCGCTTCGCGCTGCCGATCGTCCTCGTCCCGCGCCCGGCCGATGCGCAGGGCTTGTTCGATCCAGCTGCTGCGACGCTTGAGGTGACGCCCGGTGAGCACGTTGTCGAGCACGCTCATGCCCTTGAACAGCGCAATGTTCTGGAACGTCCGGGCAATGCCGCGTACCGCCACGTCGCGAGCGCGCATGCTGCGCCGCTCCTGGTGGTCGAAGCGGATGCACCCGGCCTGGGCCTGGTAGACGCCACTGATGACGTTCAACAACGAACTCTTGCCGGCCCCGTTGGGCCCGATCAGGGCGCAGATTTCACCCGTGGCTACTCGGAAACTGATGTCGGTGACGGCTTTGACGCCCTTGAATGACAACGAAATATGTTCCAGTTCCAGCACATGCGTGGCGACAGTGTTTGTCATCGGCGCGGCCCCTCAAGCCAGTTGCGACTGGCGCTCGCGCCAATCATCGGGAGTCAGTTCCACAGGGGTTGGCGGTGCTTGCCAATGAGGGACATCACCCCAGTGGCGAACCTGGATCCCCAAGCGCTGGAAAAACGCCTGGGTCTCGGGCCGCAAGGCTTCCCCCACGACCAACGGAATGCGGGTACGGGTAAACCCGAGCACGTCGCGCAATGGCCGGCGGACCAACCAGCCTCCCAACTGCCGTTGCAACACGCCTGGCGCTGGCGCCAACGCCCAATCCACCAGCCTGCGCGCCCAGCCACCAGGCTTGGGCAAGCGCTCCAGCACGTACCCGTGCAAGCGCTCGTAGGTGTCCCGCGTCCCGGCCACCAGCGTCGGGCCCAGCTCGCGCCGGTCACGATCACGGGTGACCAGGCTCTCAGGAAAATTCAGGCAAAAACCCGCCACCAGCCAAGGCGCCAACAAGTAGCGGGCTTGTCCGCCCGAGGCAAACGCACGGGCAGCCAGCGCTTCGTCCTGCCGCCCGAGGGCTTCACGCGTCACCAGGCGTTCGCCGTCCTGCAACAGTTCGGCGTGGCTGAGACATTGCTGCTCAGGGCCCTGCGCACCTTGGCGAAAGAACACGAAGGCCGTTGGCTGAGCGTACGTGGGCGGCGCCTGACTGGCAGTCGACTGGTGGGCCACCAGCGTCGCGTAATCCAACGCCTGCACCGCTGGCAGGGCCTGGGGCAGCCCGCGCGGATCGAGGTACACCAATACCTGCGCCGTTACCGATGCCGCTTGCAGGCGCAGGATTTCCTCGGCGCCCTCCACCAGGACGAAATCCGGCTGCAGGGCACCGAGCAACTGCGTCTGCTCAGGCGCCGGTTCCAGTGGATCGAACAGGCTCGCCACGCCACCCAGCCATTGCGCAGCCAAGGCCGCGAGCAGCGCTTGTGGGCGGGGCCGGCTGATGATCGTCAGCGTCGCGCCCACCGAGAACCCCCGAGCCTGCAAGGCAGTGGCCAGGCGCTGCACCTCGTCGGCCAATTGGCCCCAGGTCCGCACCTGCCAGATGCCCAGGTGCTTGTGGCGCAGGGCGACGTCGGCACCATGCCGCCGCGCCTGGCGCTGCAACCACTGGTGCAAACTGGACGGCGAGTCGTCGTGTGTATCGGTGAGCGTCCCCATGTTCGCCTCCGCGCCTACGCCACCGCCGCCGTTCGGGTGGCGGCCTTGCGTTGTTCCAGTTCACGCACCAGCGGCAAGACCTTGCGCCCGAAATATTCGACCTCTTCCTGGAAGTGCAGGAAGCCGGCGAGCACCAGGTCGACCCCCACGGCCTTGAGCGCGACGATGCGTTCGGCGATCTGCTGTGGCGTGCCGATCAGGTTGGTCTTGAAGCCATCGTTGTACTGCACCAGGTCCTCGAAACTGGACTTGGCCCAGTTGCCCTCGCCTTCCGGGCTCGACTTGCCGGCCTGCTTGGCCGCGTCGCCAAAGGCGTTCACTGCCTCCGGGTCAGCCTGCTCGATGATCTGCGCGAGTACCGCACGGGCTTCCTCCTCGGTGTCGCGGGCGATGACGAATGCGTTCACCCCGACCTTGACCGTGTGCTGGTTGGCGGCGGCTTTGGCCCGCAGGTCATCGATCTGGGCCTTGACGCCTTCCACGGTATTGCCATTGGTGAAGTACCAGTCGGACACGCGCGCGGCCATGTCCCGCGCGGCGCGAGAGCTGCCGCCCTGGAAGATTTCCGGGTGCTGTTGCAACGGTTTCGGCTTGAGGGTGTAGTCGTGGAAGCGGTAGAAGTCACCGCGAAAGGTGAAGTTGTCGGTGGTCCAGATGCCCTTGAGGGCGGTGATGAATTCTTCGGAACGCCGGTAGCGCTCGTCATGCTCCAGCCACGGCTCACCGATGGCGGTGAACTCCCCCTTGAACCAGCCGGACACCACGTTGATCGCCACGCGGCCGCCGGTCAGGTGGTCGATGGTCGCAATCTGCTTGGCCAGCACCGACGGCGTCCATGGCCCCGGTAGCACCGCGGCGATGACTTTCAGGCGTGTGGTGGCGGCCAGCAGGGCGTGACTGAACGCCACGGACTCATGCTGGTATTCGGCCCCGTAGCCGGCGGTGAAACGGACCTGGGACAACGCGTAGTCGAACCCCGCCGCTTCGGCGATCTGCGCCAGCTTGCGGTTGTAGTCGATGCCCCAATCGGTGCGTTGTTCGATCTTGCTGACCACCAGCCCACCGCTGACGTTGGGCACCCAGTAGGCGAACTTGATTGTGTCCTGGCTCATTGCATGTACTCCACGGCTCATAGAAAGAAAGCGGTTGTCAGGCGGCGCTGGCGTTGCGCCGCACATCCACGGCAAGGCTGAGGGACGCGGCCTCGGCCGCGCGCTCGATACGTTCCAGCAATTGCGCGTTGGCGATTCGGTAATGGCTGAAATCCGTTTCAGAGGCATAGACCCCCACCGGTAAGGTCAGGGCCTGGAAGAACCCAAACAATGGCCGCAACTGGTGATCGATGACCAAGGCATGGCGCTCGGAGCCTCCCGTGGCGGCCACCAGCACCGGCACGTTCTTCAAGGCTTCGTGATGCACGAAGTCGAACAGGTGCTTGAACAGCCCGGTGTAGGAAGCCCGGTAGACAGGGCTCGCGGCGATCAGCAGATCGGCGCGTTCAATGGCTTGCAGGTCCGCCTGCACGGCAGCGGGCAAGGCCTCGCGCCGCAACACCCCGGCGAACTGCGGACCGACCTTCGCCAACTCGATCAGGCGTACCTCGATCGGCCGTTGCCGACCCAGGCTTTCCACCAGTGCCTTGACCAGTGCCAGGGTGCGCGAGGGTTGCTGCACACTGCCGGACACCGCCACCACGTTAAATTGCTTGCTCATCCGTTATCCCTTGCCGGTAGACGCCCCTTCAGCGTCTGCACAAGGTGTAGAGCAGCAACCGTGCCAGTTGAATATGTTCTTTATATTCAGCCAGTTAGCACATCCTGACGAATCACCTCGCTGTCGCTCGACAGACAAGCTGTTGGTCCACTGTTGCTCCACGAACACCCGGCGCTCGACAGGCCTGGGCGATGGCTGTTGCCCGGCGCACAGTGGCGCAACAGATTGTTCGCGGGAGGACAGTCGCGTTGCCCTCGACCGCGAATGGGGCCCGCATTTATGGGGGGTTGGTCGACGGGCATGGACTGTGCAATGGCCACTGACAAGCACGGCCCGTCAGTGAGTGAGCGCCTCGCTCACCCCGTTGGCCGGCACTCGCCTACTCGCCATCGAAGGAACACCACCATGACTGCACAGCAACAACACCTGCCCCCGACCCTTTCCAGCGGTACCGACTATGAAGCCCTGGCCGAGCGATTCCGGCCGATCTTCGTGCGCATCCAGGCCGGCGCGCTGGCGCGTGAGCAAACCCGCAGCCTGCCCTTTGAGCAGGTGCAATGGCTGAAGGAGGCCGGTTTTGGCGCCGTGCGCGTGCCGGTCGAATATGGCGGTGCCGGGGCCTCGTTGCCGCAGCTGTTGCAGTTGCTGATCGAACTGGCCGAAGCCGATTCCAACCTGCCACAGGCCTTGCGCGGACATTTCGCTTTTGTCGAGGATCGCCTCAATGCCCATGCGGCGGAGCCACAAGACACCTGGTTCAAGCGCTTCGTCGAGGGTGACCTGGTGGGCAACGCCTGGACTGAAATCGGCGCGGTGAAGATCGGCGACGTCATCACCCGGGTGTCTCGTCATGGCGATCGATGGCAGGTCAACGGCACCAAGTACTACAGCACCGGCAGCATCTTTGCCGATTGGATCGACGTGTACGCCCAGCGCGATGACGACGGCACCGACGTGATCGCCGCCGTCCACGTGCACCAACCGGGCGTCAAGCTGAGCGACGACTGGGACGGCTTCGGCCAACGCACCACCGGCAGCGGCACCACGGTCTTCGATCAGGCCTGGGTCGAGGCTGAACACATCATCGACTTCTCCACCCGCTTCAAGTACCAGACCGCGTTCTACCAGTTGGTCCTGCTGGCGGTGCAGGCCGGTGCCGGCCGTGCCGCGGTCCATGACTTCACCGAAAACGTACGCGCACGCACGCGAATTTTCAGTACCGGCAACGCCAGCACAGTGAGCCAGGACGTCCAGGTGCAACAAGTGATCGGCAAGGCCTTGGCCCAGGTCTATGCCGCCGAAGCCACCGCGCTGCGAGCGGCGAGCGCCGCTCAGCGGGCCTACGAGAGCCGGTTCAGCCAGGACGCCGAGGCCGAACACACCGCCAACATCGCCGCCGAACTGGAATCGGCCCAGGCCCAGGTGGTCATCGCCGACCTGATCCTGCGCGCCACCAGCGACCTGTTCAACGCCCTTGGCGCCTCCGCCACCAGCACCACCAAGGCCCTCGACCGCCATTGGCGCAACGCACGCACCGCCGCCTCGCACAACCCGCTGATCTACAAGGAACGCATCCTCGGCGACTGGGAAATCAACGGCACCGAGCCGCCGTATGTCTGGCAGATTGGCGCAGGCTCCAAGCAAAGCTGAAGCCCCAGAAATCCCCCTGTTGGAGCTTGCTCGCGAAGCGGTGTATCTGACACAGGGATGTCGAATGGACCGCCGCCTTCGCGGGCAAGCCCGCTCCCACAAGTCCAGCGGTGTCCCTTCTATTGTGGAGACACCACAACACATTCTGTGGGAGCGAGCTTGCTCGCGAAAACGGTGCATCTGCCACACAGGTATCGAATGGACCGCCGCCTTCGCGGGCAAGCCCGCTCCCACAGGTTCAGCGGTGACCCTTTCTATTTTGGACACACCACAAGGCCTTCTGTGGGAGCGAGCTTGCTCGCGAAAACGGTGCATCTGCCACACAGGTATCGAATGGACCGCCGCCTTCGCGGGCAAGCCCGCTCCCACAGGTTCAGCGGTTTCCCCTTCTATTTTGGACACACCACGACGCCTTCTGTGGGAGCGAGCTTGCTCGCGAAAGCGGTGTATATGCAACTGAGATGCTGAATGAACCGCCGCCTTCGCGGGCAAGCCCGCTCCCACAGGTTCAGCGGTGACCCTTCAGCACACCTGCCACAAGTCCGTCGGCCTATTCAGGCTTTTGCGCTAGCGCAGAAACAATCCGACCCACTCGCCCGGCGTCATCTTGGTCACCATCATCGACACGATCACGAACATCCCGGAAAACCCGGCAACCCCCATCCAGAACCACTGCCGGTACACCCGACGGTAGGCCTGCGCCAGCCCTTCCCCACGGTCCGCCGCGCTCGACGCCATGTGCTGCAGGCGCTTCTGCAGCACCAATACCGGCAGCCAGAGCATCCCCACGCAAAGGAAGATGATCAGCGAGGTCAGCACCCAGCCCGTGGTCAGGGAAAGCCCAGCCAGGCTCACCAGCCAATACCCCGTGGCAATCTGGATGAAGCCGGCCGGCGTGGTGATCCAGGCGTCGTACCGCACCACCGTCCGGGCCACGTGGGCGATGACCTGCGGATTGGCCGTGCGGCTGGCGGCAATCAGGTACAGGTAGGAACCCATGCCGAACCCGAACAGAAAAATGGCAGCGATGACATGGAGGTACTTCAGGCCCAAATAGAGCATGGCTCAGCGCTGCCCATCGGCGACGTGCACCGAGATCGACAAGTTGACCGGGTCGTTGATGGCGGCCATGTACTCGTCCACCGTGATCTCGCCGACACACGCCCGGGCGCCGGGTTCGGGCCTGTAGCCCTGGGCGATCTTGGTCGCCAGGGCCACGGCGGCACAACTCGGGATCTCCGGCCCCTTGTCGTTCAAGGCCGTCAGTTGCACGGTCAGGGACAACGGTCGCCCATCGACACCCACACCCCGGACATCCAGGTACATGGCACTCTTGCCGTCGCCGAAGCGTTCGAACCAGGTGCCCCAACGATGCAGTCGGGCGGCCCAGGGGCGATGGTCGCGAACCCAGCCCATTTTCATCGCCTGGGCCAGCAGGCCGTTGGCGACACCGCCCAGCTTCAGCCCGGCACCGGCCTTGAAACTCAGGGTCCGGGCGCCATAGCGATGGGCGAAAATGTCCATGTCCGGCACGTCGACGTTCGACAGCAGCCGTGTGCCCAGTGACTGCATCTTGCGCAGCGTCAGGTCCTGCCAGCCCAACACCTCATGGACCTGGCCATCCCTGAGTTGCTTGATGGGTTTGCCTGCGTAGGCCAGGACGCCCTCGATGGTCGACAGACCCGGCATCTTGGCCGACGAGGAAATGCCATGCTCGATCGAGTCGATACGTTGGAAACGATGCCGATGCTCATCGATCAACGCAGCCGACAGCGACGGCACCGAACTGCAACCACTGAGGATCGCGACGCCGGCTTGCCGGGCCTGTGCGTCGAGCACGCCAATGCCGTTGACGAAGGTGCGGCAGTCCGAGAGGTCGCAGTAGTGGACGCCGGCCTCGATACAACTCTGGGCAATCCGATAGGATTGGCCTTGGAAGGGGCCGCCGGTGTGGATGACCAGGTCAATGTTCATTTCTCCCAGGACCGTGCTGAACCCTTCTCCCATGGCGTCGCCACACCAACGCTCACAGACGTTGCCCGATTGTGCTTTCAACTCATCGGCCTTACGCAGTAACTTGTCCGGGTCACGCCCGGAGATCACCACCTCGATGCCCGGCGTCACGATCAGATGCCGGCAAACGATACTGCCGAAGTTTCCATAACCACCGATTACCATCACCCTGAGTGTCATTTTCCTTCCCTACAGCCACAGTGGTAGCCGCCATGATATCCCACGCGTTTCCCGGTATTGGTGATTTTGATCGAACCCTTGCCGCCCACTCCAGGATCATGAACGACCTGGACCTCACATCGAAGGCAAGGCAAGCATGAGCAGACAAACAGCCGCCTGTGCCCTGGCACTGACCGCGCTCTCGACCCTGTGCGCACCGGCACACGCCGGCACGTGGCAGATCTGCCGCCTGGAACTGCGCATCGTCGAGGTGGTGAAAAAGCCGTATCCGCAACTGGAAGCAAGGGTCGCCAAAGCCAGCCCGGCGTCAGCCACGGTGGAATGCCCGCCGCAAGGGTCGACGATCAGGTTCATCCCTGAAACCCCCGACTACCAGAGCACACTGCCCCGCCGCCAGTGGCCTGCCAAGGGCCAGTCGATGCGGGTCGACTACCGCTACCTCGATGGCATCTGCAAAGGCGATGGCAACCAGCATCCGTGCCGTATCAAGCATTATCCGCTGGCAGGCCATTGACGAAACGTCACTGAATCTGTGGCGAGGGCGCTGGCTCCCGTTGGAGTGCGCAGCACTCAAAAAAGGGAGCGGCCACGCAGCGCGCTCGCCACGCGCCATTGTCAATCGTAGAACGGCGCCACCAGCGTCCGGCTGCCGACAAAGAAACTGTCTGCCACCAACCGCAGCGGTTGCAGGTCCATGTCGCTGGCCTTGTCCGCGATCAGTTGCTGGAAATGCCGGTACACCGCCGCATATTCCCCTTCATCGGCCACCGCCTGGCGCACGCCGTCGAGACTCAGCACAGCCCCCCCGTTATCCAGGCGCAAAGTGCCTTCGGTGCAGCGAATCTCGATGCTCCAGAGTTCATCATGGCCATGGTCGAAGTCGAACTCCGCGCGGATATCCAGGCGCCGCGCATCGGACATCCTGAGGCTGGCGGCGATGGGCGACTGGCAGTTGTCCGGGACGCGCAACTCGGCAGATTCGACGAACAACGGCAGCGCCAGCAGATGAGTCGCAATGGACAAGGCATTGATACCCGGATCGAAGACCCCCAAGCCACCGGGTTGCCAGATCCAGGCCTGGCCGGGGTGCCATTTGCGCACGTCTTCCTTCCAGTCGATCTGCACGCTTTGCAGGGTGCGGGTGGCCAGCCATTCACGGGCGACCTCGATACCGGGGGCGTAACGCGAGTGCCAGGCGAACAGGCCGCTGACGCCTTGCTCGCGGGCTTGATCCACCAGCGCCATGGCTTCGCCCAGCGTGGCGCAAGGTGGCTTTTCCACCAGGACATGTTTGCCGGCCGCCAGGGCCTCTTGCACCAGGGCGAAGCGCCCCTGGGGCGGCGTGCAGAAGGCAATCGCATCGACCTGCGGGCCCTTCGCGAGCAAGTCACCCAGGGAGCGGAAATTCTCGACCCCGGCGCAAGGCTGCCCCTGCGTGGCGACGGACACCAGCTGGAAAGCGGGATTGGCGAGGATGGCTGGAACATGTTGATCCTGGGCAATCTTGCCGTAGCCCACCAGAGCGAGACGAATCGGTTGCATCAATGACTCCTGATTTTTTTGTACTTGTGCCAGGGGCAGCAAACTAGCCCTAATTGCCGCGCTGGACAATGGGGCCGCCAGCGCTTTGACAAATCATTCAGCGCTGGGCACCCGTCGCCGTCACCACATTGGAGACCCTGCCAAAGAACGGTTCCAGTCGCTCGCGCGGAGCATCATGCTCCACCACCAGGGCGGTCACCTCTTCGCACGAAGCCACCTGGTAATGGGCGACACTGGAGAGTTTTTCATTGGTGACGGCGGTCACCAACTGGCCGCTGGCCGCCGCCACCGCGCGCTTGAACTCAGCGTCGTCCAGGCCGAACGCCGTGACCCCGTTGTCCGGGTCAATGGCGCAGGCACCGAGAAAGCACAGGTCGAAACTGAACTGGCGCAACTGCTGCACCGCCGTCACCCCGATCACGCCACCGGCCACCGGGTTCACCCGTCCGCCCAACAGAATCACCTCGGCACAGGGCAGCTTCATCAACTGCACCGCAATCAACGGCGAGTTGGTGGCGACGGTCAACCGCAACCCTGGATCGATGGCGCAGGCAATGGCCAGGTTGGTCGAGCCGGCGTCGATGAACACATGCTGGCCCGCGCGCAGTAACGACGCCGCGGCCTGGCCGAGACTGCCCTTGCGCGCCGGGTCCTGCCGCACGCGCACGTCCATCGGTCGTTCGGCGGCGGGCAACAATATGGCGCCACCGTAGACACGCTTGCACACCCCCGCCGCTGCCAATGCGCCAAGGTCGCGGCGTATGGAGTGTTCGGAAACATTGAATTCACTGGCCAGGTCAGCCGCGATCACCCGGCCATACCGGGCCAGGCGTTCACTGATCAGTTGCTGGCGCTCACCGGGAAACGCTTCGTGGGTGGATGTCATGGCAATAAACCTCCATAAACGAGCAACAATAATCACAAACGAGCAAAAATATGCCGGTTACAGCGCCAGTCGTCAAATCCTCTCGGAGTCGGCACAAAAAAAAGCCCCGCAGCCCAATAGGGTGCGGGGCAAGGGAATTGGTTGGTTGCGGCCAACCAAAGGAGCACGGTGGAGCGATTCTGTGACTCAGATGCAATCCTGCGCGGCGCGTTCAAAACTCGACGGCAGCAGGTTCGAGGCCAACAAGTGGCGCTCGTAGATGAACACCTTGCCGCCGTTTCCAGCCTTGTAGGCTTCCAGCACGTTGTCGGCCGACACTTTGCTCGGCACCACGATCCGGTAGCTGCGCTGGGTCTGCGACACCAGTGGATTCAACGCGCTGTCCTGCAATTTGGGCACGACGCATTCGGCGTATTGGGCTGGCGTCTTGCTGGTTTGCAGGGTCAGGGTCGGGTCATTCGGGGCGGAGGCGCACCCGGCGAGCAACGACGCGGCGAACGCCATGGACAGTAAAAATAAACGGCGCATCGGTGTAATCCTGAAAATAAAAGTGGACGGCGTGTTCGATGGCGCTGATTTTCCAATGATTGCCGTCAAAGCAGAACTTGCGTTTGATGATGGTCACTATTACTTCTAACAATAGTTGCGCAACGCACTGTGCCCTGCGCACCGAATAACACTGAAAAAAAACCGATGAGGGCCGTCCATGAGAACGTTTGACCTGATCCGCGATGCTGTACTGCCGGATTTCCGTGACCGGGTGAGCGACTACCTGGTCCAGTACGAAACGATCCTGCTGGACAAAGAGCCGGCCGACCCGGAGCTGGTGCGCGCCACCGCCCATCAGTTGCGCGGTTATCTGCGCGGCTTGAACACCACGCGGGTGTTGGGCATGGCCGATTGGGAGGAGCTGGATCGGCGGGTGGTGAACACGTGGTTATAGCGCCCGCCGCCGGTGTTCAGGTTTCGCCAGGAACCGAAGACGGCGTCGCGGCAACACTGTCCTGCGCTTTCTTCACCAGACGCTGCACCCACCCGGCCTCCTCGGCATCGACCACGCCGTAGCGGTTCGGCGGGAAAAAAAGCCAATGATGGGCGGCGTCAGCCAGGCGCTTGAGCTCATCGGCAGACAGCCAATACGCCGTGTCCAGCAACGGCAGCGGCGCGCCACTGAATCGTCGCCCCAGGCACAGCTGGGTGCCGGGCGCAAAAGCGATCGCTACTTGCTGGCAAGGGTGCATCTGCCGGTCAGGCGCCGGTTTTGTGCCGACCCTTGCATAGCTGAAGTTGCCCGGGTACTGCTCCTTGAGAACCAGCCAGTGACCGGCCTCGGTCCGGGCCACGACCCATTGCACGACGCCGCTGTCGTGCACGCATTCGAGCTTGCCGTGGGTCCATTGCATCAGCGTGTTGCAGTCGGGATCATAGTCGTTGGACCACAGGCTGATGCCAGAAACCAGCGTGTGGTGCTCAAGCTCGACCACGCCTCGATCCGGCATGGTCTGCCAGTAGCGCCGCGTGGGATCGCGGCTGTCGCGCCAAAAGTTGTGCAATACCCAGGCGGCCATGAACAGTCCTGCTGCGAGCGCAAGCCAGCCATGCCAGTCACCGATGGCCCGGTCGATATCCAGTTCAGGCGCCAGCAGTGACTGATAGAGCCACAGCCCGAGCAACACCCCCAACCCCGCCACAAACGGCCCCAGGCACAGCGGCGCCATCAACACCTCGATCCAGCTGAAGCGATGCCCAGAGGCATGCACACGCGACCACGCCTGCTCCTGGGCAAGCATCGGCGCCTGCTCCCGTGGGCCAAGCGCCGGATCGGGGGTCTGGAAGCGTTTGTACAGGGTGTAAGGGTTATCCGCCATGGACCAGGTCGCGCTCCGGGAAATCATTGCCAGCCAACTGACGGGCCGATCCTCATGGCGAAGGCGCTTGCTCTCGCCGGGTGTACAGCCGCGCACCCTATCACGTCGCGGGATCTGGCGGATGGCTTTCAGGGTGGCTTCACAACCCGGCGCGAGCAAGCGCCCTCGCCACGGCGAGACGCAGGATCAACAGTGAGGCGATCCAAGTCGCCGGACACCTGTCTCTCCCGTCACCTCATCCAATGCCTTGTCGACGGCCGCCAGCGCACCCTCCATGTAGCCGCCCTGCTCGCCACCGGCCTCGCTGCCGATCCAGCGCAGAGCCTCGCTCCACGGTGCGTCGGGGGCACATTGCAGCTCGTGTCGACCGTGCCAGCCCGGCGAAACCTGATCGTCCGGCGTGGCGGTGAATGGATCGGCTGCCCAGTCATGGAAGAAGTCCTCGAGCGGGTCGGCCGCCTCTTCGCCAAACAGGCGTACCAGTTGCTCTCGGCATAGCGCTTTCAATGCCGACGCGCCCACACCGTTACGCCGCGCTGCGTCCATGCCCAAAAAACCGAACAGCGCAGCGCCCTGGTCGGTGCCGGCATCGTGGATTTCAGCCAGCGGCCCCACCCCGCTGAATGCATCACCGGACAGCCCTTGCTCCCGCCAAAACGGTTTGGCGTAGCGCGCAACGTACTTGGCGTGGGAAGCCATCCAGGTCGGGACATTGGCCATCTGCTGCATTTCCTGCCCGGACAGGGCGGGCACCATGCGCAGGTTTTTTCCCAGGCGAGGCGGCAGCGCCAGCCAGAGATGGGCGTAATCGGCGGTATGGATACGCTTGTCGGAGAATGACAGGTGCACGCGTTCATCAACCCTTGCTACACCCGTCACCACAGCCGCCAGATGGACGCGTGTCTTGGGCAATGAAGCGGCAAGCGCCTGCACCAGGCGAGCCGTTCCGCCCTGGATGCGCATGGACACGTTGCCTGAGCGGTAGCCTTCGCGGCGGACTCGCTCGGTGGCCCAGCGCTCTATCAATGCATCGCCTTGCTCGTATTGCTGGAACACGGGCAATCCCAGCTCGGCCACCAGAGCGTGCATGCGCGGCTGGCAGTCCGGCCAGAACCAGGTCGGACCGAGGTCGAAGCCGCCAGTGGCGGTCGAGAGAATTCTTCCGCCCAGCCGATCGCGGGCTTCGAACAGCTCGAATTCCAGGCCAAGGCCATGCAGACGGTAGGCGGCGTAGACACCCGCCAGACCGGCGCCAACGATGGCAATCTTTTGTGTCGTCATGGGTGATCCTCGGAATGCGATGAAGGGCGCCATTGGCGCCCATCGCCGCTTCAGTGTTTCTCGAACGCCGACACCGCGTCGAACACCCGTGCGGTGTAGGTCAGTGCCGCGCCGGCGTTGAGCGAGATGGCAACGCCCAAGGCCTCGGCAATTTCTTCACGGGTTGCCCCATGCTTGAGTGCTGCTTGCACGTGAGAGGCGATGCAACCGTCGCAGCGGGTAGTGATCGCCACCGACAGCGCGATCAACTCATGGATCTTCGGGTCCAGGTGTCGGGCCGGTGCACTGCCCAGTGCGCTCATGCCCCGCATGGTTTCCGGGGCAAGCCTGGCAAACTCACCGACGTTGTTCATCAACCCGGCGAAATACTCGTTCCAGTTCATCATTCCTAACGACTCCTGTTTCAGTTGCGGCCGGCAGTCACGCCGCCATCGACCGGCAGCACGGTGCCGGTAATCCACGAAGCTTCCTGCGAGGCGAGGAACAGGATCGCCTCGGCCACATCGGCTGGCTGGCCATTACGGCCCAGCGGATGGAAAGCATTGAAGGTCGGCAGTGCCGCCTTGACCTGATCAGCGTCCATGAAGGTGCCGTAGACCGGCGTCTCGACCACTGCGGGGGCCACGGTATTGATGCGGATGTTGGCGCTCGCCAGTTCCAGGGCCAGGTTGCGAGTCAGCGCGTGGACACCCGCGTTAGCGGCGGAATAGGCCGCCGACGGGGTAGCCCCGATGGCCTGGATGGCCCACAGCGAGCCGGTCTGGACAATCGCCCCGCCACCGCGCTTGAGCATGGCCCTGGCGGCCGCCTGGGCCATGAAAAATTTGCCCTTGAGGATGATGTCCAGGAAGGCGTCGTACTCGTGGGGTTCCACTTCAAGGAAGGGCTTGGGGCTGAAGATGCCGGCGTTATTGATCAGAATATCCACCCCGCCGAACTCATTCACCGCGAGATCCACCAGCGCCTGGCCCGTGGCCGGCTGGGCGATATCGCCCGCGAGGGTGCGCACATTCTGGCCGGTCGCATCGATGTCCCGGGCAACCCGGGCGAGCTTGGCGGCGTCACGACCACCGATCACCACACGGGCACCGGCCTCGACCAGACGCTGGGCGACCTCCTTGCCAATGCCCGAACCACCACCGGTCACAATCGCGACCTTGTTAGAAAAACTTTTCATGCCTGGATTTCCTCATTGACTGGACGCAAGGGATAAAAATCGAAGGCCTTGGATCAATCCCCGTTTCTGCTATCTTTCAGGGATCTATCTGAGGCCTTGGTGTGCATTCTTCGCCGAAGCCCGCAACGTCACAACGCAGAAGATTTTGTTTTCCGGAATAGAAAAACTATCAATGACCAGCCCCGCTTACCTTAACGCGCTCCGTGCATTCGAGGCCGCAGCGCGACACCAGAGTTTCTCGGCCGCCGCGGCCGAGCTCAATGTCACTCCCGCAGCCGTTGGGCAACAGGTGCGTAATCTCGAGTCGTGGCTGGGCATCGCCCTGTTCATGCGTTCGAGCAGCGGCTCGGCGCGCCTGATGCTCACTGACGCCGCTCGCGCGGCCCTGCCGGATATCAGGGAAGGGTTCGATCGTTTGTCCATAGGCCTTGCGCGGTTGAAGGACGCCAGCGTGCATGCCGGGCTGACCGTCACCGTAAGCCCGGCCTTCGCCTCGAAATGGCTACTGCCGCGGATCGAGCGCTTTCAACACGCCTACCCGACGCTGGACGTGCTGCTGGATACGAACGCCCGGTCCGTGGATTTCCAGGTCGAGCAGATTGACGTGGGGGTTCGCTACGGCGCGGGGAAATGGCCGGGGCTCACCGCCGTGCACTTGATGGACGAAGTGATCTTCCCGGTCTGCTCGCCGGATTTCCCGTTGCTTGAGGGTGGCCGTCTTGCAGCCGATGCCTTGGCGCAGTGCACGCTGATCCACGACCTGTCCATGGCCAACGACCGTGACTATCCCACCTGGCGCATGTGGCTGGACGCTTCCGGTTTCAACCAGATCAAGTCCGACCACGGCCTGCGGATCAACAATTCGGCTTCGGTACTGCAAGCGGCCATCGACGGCCAGGGCCTGGCACTCGCTCGCAGCGTCATGGTGCGCGACGACCTGGCGGCGGGTCGGCTGATCCGGCCGTTTGCGGACAAGGGCCTCGACTGCCCGCTGACCCAGGCTTACTACGCGGTGTACCGTCCCGAATGCAGTGAACTGCCCAAGGTCCAGGCCTTCAGGGACTGGCTGCTCGCCGAGGCCGGGCGCGCGGCCTCAGAGGCCTAGATCAGGCGAAGCGTCCTTGAGCCAGACCCGGGCACCTTGCGCGCCCGCCCTGGCTTCGAGAGGCTCGCCCGGCGGCAAGCGCATCCAGCCCAGGGGCTGCAAAGTGAAGTCCTCGCCCTGCAGTTCGCCTTCCAGCACCAGGAGTTCCAAGCCCCGCGGGTTGGCGTGCACATGAAGGCTGTCTGCCGGATAGCGTTGCGCGCAAACACGTTCGTACTCGCTCTCGAACAGCAGTTGATCGTCGCGTGCATCAAGCAGCACAACAAGTGGCTGCCGGTCCTGGCGATGAAACTGGCGCAAGCGCACGAAGATCATGCAGCCAGCGCTTGCTCCGGGAGCATGCCGGCTACCTGGAGGGTTGCGCACGTACGTGCCCGCCGGGTATCGACCATGCTCATCCTCGAAGACGCCCTCCAGCACCAGGAACTCTTCCCCGCCGCAATGGGTGTGCGCACTGAATGCACTGCCGGGTGCATACCGCACCAAGGAGGTGGCCCTTGCCTGTTCACCACCGACCCGATACAGCGGCCGCCGGTACACCCCTGCCAGTGGACTGCGGACCCACGGCTGCGTGGCACCCTGCACGATGGACCTGAGAGAGTGGTCTGCGTTGATCAACGGCTTCATCACAATTGCGCCCGCCCCCCGTCGACGACCATCTCGGCACCCAGCATGTAGCTGGACGCATCACTGGCCAGGAACAGCACTGCCGCGGCAATCTCCTCGGCCCGCCCCATGCGACCGATGGGCGCTTGCGCACCGACACGCTCGGCATAGGCGCGATACGCTTCGACGCTTTGATTGGGCTGATGATGAATGGGGGTCTCAATGGCGCCAGGGCTGACGGCGTTGACGCGGATGCGTCGTTCCAGCAACTCGGCCGAAAGCGTGCGCGCGAAGCTGCGCACGGCAGCCTTGGAGGCAGACAACAACGCCCGGCCTGGCGCACCGACCTGGTTCAGCCAGGACGTAGACAGGATGATCGCCCCCCCCGGACGCATGATCGGCTCAACGGCCTGCACCGAGAAAAAGACCCCTTTCACATTGATGTCCATGAGTTCGTCGTAGCGCTCCTCGGTGGTGCTCGACAACGGTGTGCCAAAGGCCACCCCGGCATTGGCGAAAAAGATGTCCAGGCCGCCGAACGCTTGCTCGACGGTCGCTGCCATCTGCCGCAGTTGCTCGCGTGATCGCACATCCGCCACCACCGTGATGACGCCGGGACCCAGCGCTCTGCGCGCCTGTTCCAATTTCTCCGCATCGCGGCCGGTGATCGCCACGCGCGCGCCCTGCTCCAGCAACTTCTGCGCCGTTGCCAGGCCGATGCCTGAATTGCCGCCCGTGATCAGGGCTATTTTTCCGGTGAGCATAGGACACTCCTGCAGCGAGCCGGGTGGTCGGGAACGTGGAGTGCATCGGCTCGCAAGTTCGCAGGATGGAACAAAGCCGGGCCATGGGACGACTGATTAAATCTATGCATGCGCCGTAGAAAATCTTTGTTGCGAGCATTCCACTACAAGGAAAAACATGTGGCCATCAGCGACCAAAGAGCCGGCCATCAAAGCCATCTCGGCGGCAATGCGAAAGTTTTTCTATCAAACGGAGCCTTCTGCCGATGACCACGATCACCCCCATCGGCCGACGCGAACGTCGTTTTCCCGGCTGGGTCTTCCAAGCGATGGTGTGCCTGGTGGCCTTTGCGGCCAATTCCATTTTTTGCCGGCAAGCGCTGATGCAGGATCAAATCGACCCTGCGTCATTCACCGCGATCCGCCTGCTCAGCGGTGCTGTGTTCCTGCTGTGCCTGATTCGGTCGCGCCAGCCTCGGCCTGCCATGGGCGGCAGTTGGCGGGCCGGTCTGGCGCTGTTTCTCTATGCTTACTTATTCTCCATTGCCTACGTCCGACTCGGTGCGGGCGTAGGCGCCTTGATCCTGTTCGGAGCCGTGCAGGTGACGATGTTCGCCTGCGCCTGGAAACAGGGCGAGCCGGTTCAGAAAAAAGCGCTGATCGGCATGTCCTTGGCCTTCTGCGGCCTGCTGGTCCTTTTACTACCGGGCGCCGACACCCCACCCATGGGCAGCGCCCTGCTCATGGCGGTCTCGGGAATGGCCTGGGGAGCCTACTCACTGCTCGGCAAAGGCTGCGCCAACCCACTCGCAGACACCGCCGGCAACTTTGCCAGAACCCTGGCAATGCTGTGTGTGCTCGGCCCGATCATGCTCCTTGGCAGCCACCCGCGCCTGAGCGTGCCCGGCGTGCTTTATGCGCTGGCTTCCGGCATCCTGGCCTCTGGCTGCGGCTACGCGCTCTGGTATGGCACGGTCAAGAAAATCAGCGCACAACACGCCGCAACGCTGCAGCTCGGCGTGCCCATCCTCGCCTCGCTGGGCGGCGTATGGCTGCTGGATGAACCCATGTCGATCCGCTTGTTGACGGTCTCCATCGTTGTGTTGGGCGGCATTGCACTATCACTTAGGGCGCGAATCGCGTGAAGACCCAATCATGGTTCTGGACCCGGGCCTGGTGGCAGGCGAAGCAGGTCTGGTGCTGTGCCTCATCGGCGGGCTTGCCGTTGATAAAGCGACCGAATCCCCAGCCGCCGGTCGACGCGTATTTCTGCGAGTCCTTGACCATCACCTGGACGGTGGTGGCCGCACCGGGGATCGAGGCCGGCTCGAATTCCGGCGACTGGATGTGCTTCCAGGCCAGCTTCACCAGCACCGTGCCGTCGGGGAACGGCAGGGTTGCATCCTGATAGGCCTTCATCGCCAGGCCATTGCCCACCACGGCTCGAAGTTCGTTCAGCGGCGCGGCTTCCTGGGCCGGGGCGATCAGGGCCCATTGGCGATAGCCCTCGGGAAGTTTCACCCCATAGATCGGCGAAACCTCGCCGCCCCCGTCATCGCCCAGGACCAGGCCAGCCGTGCCCCATGTCGCGGCGGCCACGGCGGCGGACATCGCCAGATGCTTGAGTTTCATCGTTGCTCTCCTGTGTGCCGAACGGTTACTTCGTCGCGGCACGTAACGGCCGGAACGCTTCGCGCAACTCTTCGCTGAACAATTGCGGCTGTTCCCAGGCAGCGAAGTGGCCCCCCTTGCCGACCTCGCTGAAGTAGGACAGCGATGGATAGGCACGCTGGGCCCAGGTCTTCGGCGCGCGGTAGATCTCCTGCGGGAACACGCTGATCGCCACCGGGACCTTGATGTCCGTGGTTTTCTGCGCGGCGGCGCTGAAGTTATTGTTGTTGTTCTCCCAATAGAAACGGGAGGACGAGGCACCGGAGTCGGTCAGCCAGTACAAGCTGATGTCGTCGAGCATTTCATCGCGGCTGAGTACGCGCTCAGGCTGGCCGTCGCTGTCGGTCCAGGCCGCGAATTTCTCGTACATCCAGGCCGCCGTACCGGTGGGCGAATCGGCCAGCAGGTAACCGATAGTCTGCGGTCGGGTTACCATCATTGCGCCGTAGGCGGCATTGCGGCCGAAGAACGTGCTCAGCGAGCGGTAGGCCGTGCGTTCCGGTTCGGTGAGCCCGGCCGGGGCCGGATCGCCGCTGTTGATCGGTTTCACCAGCTCCGGCGGCACGGTCGCTGGCATGTTCAAGTGGATCCCCAGCAGTCCGGGTGGCGCCAGGCGCCCCAGGGCATCGGAGATCACAGAACCGTGATCGCCGCCCTGGGACACGTAATGGCTGTAGCCCAACCGCTTCATCAACACGTCCCAGGCTTTCGCCACTCGGTCGGGGCCCCAGCCCAGTTCGGTCGGCTTGCCGGAAAAACCATGGCCGGGAATCGAAGGGATCACCACGTCGAAGGCATCCTCGGCGCGACCACCGTAGGCAGTCGGGTCGGTCAACGGGCCGATCGTCTTGAGGAATTCGAATTGCGAACCCGGCCAGCCGTGGGTGAGGATCAGCGGCATCGCGTTGGGGTGGCGCGAACGCACGTGGATGAACTGAATGTCGACACCATCGATGGTGGTGACGAACTCCGGCAAGGCGTTGAGTCGGGCCTCTGCCTTGCGCCAGTCGTAGCCGTCGCCCCAATACTTGACCAACGCCTGCACCTGGGCCAGCTGCACACCCTGGGAGGTGTCGCTGACGGTTTCCTTGTCCGGCCAGCGCGTGGCGGCGATGCGCTGGCGCAGCTCGGCCAACTTGGCGTCATCGACGTGAATGCGGTACGGGCGAATGGCTTGCGACCCGGCCTGCGCGGCGCTGGCGGTGGGGTCCTGTGCGGCCGAGGCCTCGGCGCTGGCGGCGAGCACGGCAAGACCGAGCGCACTGGCCGCGCCGGCTGAAACCAGGTAACGCTGCCAGGTAAAAACGAGCGGGGCTGCAAGCATGGTGAATCTCCTTTTGATGCCCAGAGGGACGGCAACGGCCGTCCCGACGCAGGCCATTTAAGGCCCCATGGGTATCGCGGATGTGTCACCAACGGACGCTAAAGCAACAGTCCGTATCGCAGTGGGGGCTGGATACACAGGGATACAGAGGTGGCGAAGTGTTGGAGAAGGCGGCGCTACAGTCACACCACCGCTTGTGCCTGCTGATACTCCCGAGGCGTACAGCCGAACTCACGCCGGAACACGGTGTGCAGGTACTGCGCCGATTTGAAGCCGCAACGCTGGGCAATGTCGGCAATCGGCGCATCGGTGTTTTCCAGTCCATTGGCGGCCGCAGCCAGCTTGAAGCGCAGGATCTCGTCGTGAACGCTGCACCCGCGCACCTTGCGAAAATGCGATTCCAGGGATGAACGCGACACGCCGACATACGCCGCCACCTGGGCGGTCTTGATGCCCTGGCAGGCGTATTGGCGGATGAACAGCAGCGCCTGCATGACGTAGGGATTGCCCAGCGGCTGGTGCAGGCTGGAGACCTGCACATTGATCGCATCCGGCGGAACCAGGATCTGCGTGCCCGTGGACGGCATGCCGTGGAGCATCTGGTGCAGCAGGCGCGCCGCGGTCCGGCCCATGGTTTCGGTGCCCTGGATCACCGAACTCAGTGGCACCCGCGTCAGGCTGCGGGTCAGCGGATCGTTGTCGATGCCGATCAACGCCACCTGCTCCGGGACGGCGATTCCGGCGGTCAGGCAGGCTTGCAACAGTTGGCGGGCGCGGGCATCGCTGACGGCAATGATGCCGATGGGTTTGGGCAGGCTTTGCAGCCAGGCGATCTGCTGTTCGACGGCGCTGTCCCAGAGCGGCGCGCTGGTGCCCATGCCGCGGTAGATCTCGGCGGGCAGGCCGTCGCGCTGCACCAGGCGGCGAAAGGCTTTTTCCCGCTCCTGGGCCCAACGATTGGCCTGTGCCTCGGGCAGGCTGAAACAGGCGAAGCGCGTCAGGCCGGCCTCGATCAAGTGCTCATAGGCCAGCGTCATCAACGCGTCGTTGTCGGTGGCGACATAAGGGATGCCCTTCGGGTAGGCCCGCGCATCCTGGTAGGAACCGCCCACTGCCACCACGGGCAGCTTGATCCCCGCCAGCGCCTCGCCGATCAGCGGGTCGTCGAAATCGGCAATGATACCGTCGCCCTGCCAGCGCTCGATGCCCTTGAGGCGACAGAGGAAATCCTCTTCGAGGAACAGGTCCCACGAAGCGCGGGTACTGCTCAGGTAATTGCCGATGCCGCTGATGATCCCACGGTCGTAAATCTTGCTGCCGTTGAACAACAGGGCGATGCGGTGAACGGGCGGGACGGTTTTCATTGTTTTGAACCCTTGGCCGATGGGCACAGACTAGGCTTGCCCGCGCCCAAGCTCAATACAAAATCGAACGGCCCGTTGGTGATTTTCATAATCAGCAGCCTCAGGTCCGGCGCTAGTATCGAGACACCGCCAAGAATAAAAAGGACACAGCCATGCCGTACTTCCCCGGTGTCGACAAGATTCGCTTCGAGGGTGCCGCCAGCGGCGCACCCCTCGCCTTCCGCCACTACGACGCCGACAAGCTCATCCTCGGCAAGCCCATGCGCGAACACCTGCGCATGGCGGTCTGCTACTGGCATTCGTTCGTCTGGCCGGGGTCCGACGTGTTCGGTGCCGGCACGTTCAAGCGCCCCTGGCAGCACGCCGGCGACCCCATGGAACTGGCCATCGGCAAGGCTGAAGCGGCCTTCGAGTTCTTCAGCAAACTGGGCATCGATTACTACTGCTTCCACGACACCGATGTCGCCCCCGAGGGCAGCTCGCTGCGCGAGTATCGCAACCATTTCGCGCAGATGGTCGATCACCTGGAACGCCATCAGGAACAGACCGGCATCCGATTGCTGTGGGGCACCGCCAACTGCTTCAGCAACCCGCGCTTTGCCGCCGGCGCGGCAAGCAACCCGGACCCGGAAGTCTTCGCCTGCGCCGCCGCCCAGGTGTTCAGTGCCATGAACGCGACCCTGCGGCTCAAAGGCGCCAACTACGTGTTGTGGGGTGGCCGCGAGGGCTACGAAACCCTGCTCAATACCGACCTCAAGCGCGAGCGCGAGCAACTGGGCCGGTTCATGCGCATGGTGGTCGAGCACAAGCACAAGATCGGCTTCAAGGGCGACCTGCTCATCGAACCCAAGCCCCAGGAGCCGACCAAGCACCAATACGATTACGACACCGCCACAGTGTTCGGCTTCCTCCAGCAGTTCGGCCTGGAGCGCGAGATCAAGGTCAACATCGAGGCCAACCACGCGACCCTGGCCGGGCACAGCTTCCACCACGAGATCGCCACCGCGACGTCGCTGGGGATCTTCGGCAGCATCGACGCCAACCGGGGCGATCCGCAAAACGGCTGGGACACCGACCAGTTCCCCAACAGCGTCGAGGAAATGACCCTGGCCACTTATGAAATCCTCAAGGCCGGAGGGTTCACCCACGGTGGATTCAACTTCGACTCCAAGGTTCGTCGCCAGAGCGTCGACGATGTCGATCTGTTCCACGGCCATGTCGCCGCCATGGATGTCCTGGCCCTGGCCCTGGAGCGCGCGGCCGCCATGGTCCAGGACGATCAGTTGCAACGGTTCAAGGACCAACGCTACGCCGGCTGGCAGCAGCCGTTCGGCCAGGCAGTGCTGGCGGGCGACTACAGCCTCGCGGCGCTGGCTGAACATGCCTTCGACAACGCGTTGAACCCCCAAGCGGTCAGTGGCCGACAGGAGATGCTCGAGAACGTGGTCAACCGGTTCATCTACCCCTGACCCAGGACTGCACCGGGAGCCTGCGAGCCTGTGACATTCGCGCGACAAATCTGTGCCCACACCGCCGTGCAACGCTCTACAGTCTTACCGGCATCCCGCTCATCGTCAGGACGTGTCTTTCAAACAACAATAAAAGGACGCACTACCATGAAAACATTCAAACGCACGTTGCTCGCCGGCGCCCTCGCCCTGCTCTCGCTCCCGGTCATGGCCGACGCCGCGCACCCGAAAATCGGCTTCTCCATCGATGACCTGCGCCTGGAACGCTGGTCGCGGGACCGCGACTACTTCGTCGCGGCAGCGGAAAAACTCGAGGCCAAGGTCTTCGTCCAGTCGGCCGACGCCAACGAGCAGAAGCAGATCTCGCAGATCGAGAACCTCATCTCCCGGGGCGTCGACGTGATTGTCATCGTGCCATTCAACGCTACCGTGCTGACCAACGCCGTCGCCGAAGCCAAGAAGGCCGGAATCAAGGTGGTGTCCTACGACCGGCTGATCCTCAACGCCGACATCGACGCCTACATTTCCTTCGATAACGAAAAGGTCGGCGAAATGCAGGCCAGCGGCGTGTTGCAAGCGGCGCCCAAGGGTAATTACTTCCTGCTCGGCGGCGCCCCGACGGACAACAACGCCAAGGTGCTGCGCGAAGGCCAGATGAAAGTGCTGCAACCGGCCATCGACAAGGGCGACATCAAGATCGTCGGCCAGCAATGGGTGAAGGAGTGGAACCCCACCGAAGCCCTGAGCATCGTCGAGAACGCCCTGACCCGCAACAGCAACAAGATCGACGCCATCGTCGCCTCCAACGACGCCACTGCAGGCGGTGCGATCCAGGCCCTGGCGGCCCAGAAAATGGCCGGCAAGGTGCCGATCTCGGGCCAGGACGCCGACCTGGCGGCGGTCAAGCGGGTGATCGACGGCACCCAGACCATGACCGTCTACAAGCCACTCAAGCTGATCGCCACCGAAGCCGCCAAGCTCTCGGTGCAACTGGCACGCAACGAGAAACCCACCTACAGCTCGCAGTACGACAACGGCAGCAAGAAGGTCGACACCATCCTGCTCACCCCGACCCCGCTGACCAAGGACAACATCGACCTGCTGGAAAAGGACGGCTTCTACACCAAGGCGCAGATCGCCGGGCAATGAGTTGAGCACCACCTTGTAGAGACCTGTGGGAGCGGGCTTGCCCGCGAAAGCGATATATGACGCACCGTCATTATCAACTGCTCGACCGCCTTCGCGAGCAAGCCCGCTCCCACAAGGTCTGGCATGAGGGTGAGTGTGGCCCTCGGCGGCGCCCGCTTATGCGTAAGTCCTTCTCCACGAGTCCTTGCCATGTCCGATTACCTGCTGCAAATGAACGGCATCGTCAAGACCTTTGACGGTGTCAAGGCCCTGAACGGCATCGATATCAAGGTCCGGCCCGGTGAGTGCGTCGGCCTGTGCGGCGAGAACGGCGCGGGCAAGTCCACGCTGATGAAAGTCCTGTCGGCGGTCTACCCCCATGGCACCTGGGAGGGCGAAATCCTCTGGGACGGCCAGCCGCTCAAGGCGCAATCGATCAGCGACACCGAAGCCGCCGGGATCGTCATCATCCACCAGGAGCTGACCCTGGTCCCCGACCTGTCGGTGGCCGAAAACATCTTCATGGGCCACGAGCTGACCCTGCCCGGCGGGCGCATGAATTACCCGGCCATGATCCATCGCGCCGAAGCCCTGATGCGGGAGCTCAAGGTGCCGGACATGAACGTCTCGCTGCCGGTGTCCCAGTACGGCGGCGGCTACCAGCAACTGGTGGAAATCGCCAAGGCACTGAACAAGCAGGCGCGCCTGCTGATCCTCGACGAGCCCTCCTCGGCCCTGACCCGCTCGGAAATCGAGGTGCTGCTGGACATCATCCGCGACCTCAAGGCCAAGGGCGTCGCCTGCGTGTACATCTCCCACAAGCTCGACGAAGTGGCCGCCGTGTGCGACACGATTTCGGTGATCCGCGACGGCAAGCACATCGCCACGACCGCCATGGCCGACATGGACATCCCGAAGATCATCACCCAGATGGTCGGGCGAGAAATGAGCAACCTCTACCCCACCGAACCCCATGAGGTGGGCGAGGTGATCTTCGAGGCGCGCCACATCACCTGCTACGACATCGACAACCCCAGGCGCAAACGGGTCGACGACATCTCGTTCGTGCTCAAGCGTGGGGAAATCCTTGGCATCGCCGGGCTGGTCGGCGCCGGCCGCACGGAGCTGGTGTCGGCGCTGTTCGGCGCCTACCCCGGCCGCCACGAAGGCGAAGTCTGGCTCGACGGCCAGCCGATCGATACGCGCACCCCGCTCAAGGCGATCCGCGCCGGCCTGTGCATGGTCCCCGAAGACCGCAAGCGCCAGGGCATCATCCCGGACCTGGGCGTGGGCCAGAACATCACCCTGGCCGTGCTGGACACTTATTCACGCCTGACCCGCATCGATGCAGAGGCCGAGCTGGGCAGCATCGACAAGGAAATCGCGCGCATGCACCTCAAGACCGCGAGCCCGTTCCTGCCAATCACCAGCCTGTCGGGCGGCAACCAGCAAAAAGCCGTGCTGGCGAAAATGCTCCTGGCCCAGCCCCGGGTGTTGATCCTCGATGAACCGACCCGCGGGGTGGACGTCGGCGCCAAGTATGAGATCTACAAGCTGATGGGCGCGCTGGCGGCCGACGGCGTGTCGATCATCATGGTCTCCTCGGAACTGGCCGAGGTGCTGGGGGTGTCCGACCGGGTGCTGGTGATCGGCGAAGGCCAGTTGCGCGGCGACTTCATCAACCACGAACTGACCCAGGAACAGGTGCTCGCCGCCGCGCTCAGCCACCCCGATGGCCATCACAATAATGATCGGAAGTCCGCGTAGATGAATCAGGTCAAACAACTGTTCTCCCGCTACAAAATGCTCGCGCTGGTGATCGCCGTGGCGATGATCTGGCTGTTCTTCAGCTGGCAGACCGAGGGCGGCTTCCTGACCCCGCGTAACCTTTCCAACCTGCTGCGGCAAATGTCCATCACCGGGATCCTGGCCTGCGGCATGGTGCTGGTGATCATCAGCGGCGAGATCGACCTGTCGGTGGGGTCCTTGCTGGGGCTGCTGGGTGGGCTCGCGGCGATCCTCGATGTGGTCTATCACATCCCGCTGCTGGCGAACCTGAGCCTGGTCGCCCTGTGTGGCCTGGTGATCGGCCTGGGCAACGGCTACATGACCGCTTACCTGCGCATCCCCTCGTTCATCGTCGGCCTGGGCGGCATGCTTGCCTTTCGCGGGATCCTGCTGGGGGTCACCGGCGGGACCACCATCGCCCCGGTGTCGCCGGAGCTGGTCTACGTCGGCCAGGGCTATCTGCCGCACGCCGTGGGCACCGGGCTGGGCGTGGTGCTGTTCGCCCTGACCCTGTTCCTGACCTGGAAACAGCGGCGCAATCGAGCTTTGCATGGCCTGGCGGCGCACTCGTTGGTACGCGACGTGCTGCGGGTGGTGCTGATCGGCGCGGTGCTGGCCGGCTTCGTCTACACCCTCAACAGCTACGACGGCATCCCGGTGCCGGTGTTGCTTTTGCTGGTGCTGCTCGGCGTGTTCAGCTACGTCACCAGCCAGACCGTGTTTGGCCGGCGGGTGTATTCGGTGGGCAGCAACATGGAAGCCACGCGCCTGTCGGGTATCAACGTGCAAGCCGTGAAACTGTGGATCTTCGGCATCATGGGGGTGATGTGCGCCCTGGCCGGCGTGGTCAACACCGCGCGCCTGGCAGCGGGTTCGCCCTCGGCCGGTAACATGGGCGAACTCGATGCCATCGCCGCCTGCTTCATCGGTGGCACTTCGATGCGCGGCGGCTCCGGCACGGTCTACGGCGCCCTCCTCGGCGCGCTGGTCATCACCAGCCTGGACAACGGCATGTCGATGCTCGACGTCGACAGTTACTGGCAGATGATCGTCAAGGGCAGCATCCTGGTGCTGGCAGTGTGGGTCGACGTGAGCACCCGCACCGGACGACGCTGAGCCGGGACTGGCGATGGCCCCGACGCCGTCGCCACCGCGTGGCACGGCACAGGCCAAGGGCATTTTTTGGTCTATAGTTTCCAGCGAACCCGTTGATACACCTTTTCGCATGGACGCAATCGGGAGCTTCGGCCATCCGTCTCTTCCCCGGCGGATGTCCGCTAACCTGGAATGCCGGTACAACGCACGGAGCACATCATGTCGATCCAACGGACGAGTGGACTGAGGCAGGCTCGCGGTGTCGCCACCGATGCATCGCCCCGTCCCCCAGCCCGGCTCTTTCGACATGGCCTCGACCGCATAAGGGAAGCCTACGTCCTGCTGCCGCTGCTGGCGCTGCTCCTGCTGATCGCCCTCTGGTCCGCCACCCTCTATCTCATCCAGGTCGAACAAACCCGCGCCCAGCGCAACGCCGCGACATTGAGCCTGGAAATCAGCGCTACCTATGAGGCTCAGATGCTGCGCGCGGTGCGTGAAATCGACCAGACCCTCAAGCTCGTCAAGTACGCCTACGAGGCGCAAGGCGAGCACAACCCACTCACCGGGCTCAGGGAGCGAGCGCTGTTGCCGCCGGCCCTGTTGTTCGACGTGAGCGTGGTCGACGCCGACGCCCAACTGGTCGCCAGCACCCGCGCCAACGACACCAGCCATGGCAATGACCCGCAAGAACTGCACACGCTACGGCACAACGACACGCTGCTGGTCAGCCGTCCCTGGAAAGACCCGCGCACCGGAGAATGGCGATTGCGCTTCAGCCGGCGCCTCGATGGACCGCAGGGCACGCTCTCGGGGATGGCCCGCGTCGAGGTGGACGCGGCCTACTTCGTCAGCAGCTATGACCCCTCGAAACTTGGCGTCCAAGGGGTACTCGGGCTGCTGGGCACCGACGGGGTGTTCCGGGTCCGGCGCACCGGCGATACCCTGCTGGCGGGCGATACGGTCGACTACGCAGCCCTGGTGCCAGACACCGAGGACACCCAGGCGTTGCTGCTGGTCAACCATTGGGACGGCGTGCGCCGCTACACCAGTGCCCGCCAGCTCTACGACGTTCCCCTGGCGGTGATCGTCGGGCTGTCCGAAGAGGAACAACTGCTTGCCGTGACCCGCCAGGCCCAGGTCTATTTGCATCGAGCCACCGCAGCCAGCCTGCTGCTGATCTGCCTGGCGGGCCTGCTCAGCCGGATGAGCTGGCAATTGGCGCAAAGCCGTCTGCAGGCTGCCGAAGCCAAGGTCGCCTACGCCGAACGCGTCGAATACCTGGCCTACCACGACGGCCTCACCGCGCTGCCGAACCGCAGCCTGTTCAGCAAACTGCTGGTGCAGAACATTCGCGAAGCCAGCCGTTATCGACGCCAGATGGCCGTACTGTTCCTCGACCTCGACCGCTTCAAACTGATCAACGACACCCTCGGCCACGATGCCGGCGACCAGTTGCTGCAAGAAGTCGCCCACCGTCTCAAGACCTGTCTGCGCGAAAGCGACATCGTCGCCCGCCTGGGCGGCGACGAATTCGTGATCCTGCTGCCGCAGCTGTCGGATGAACAGTACGTAGGGGCCACCGCCCAGAAAATCCTCGGGGCGATTGCCAGGCCCTTCAACCTGCAAGGGCAAGAGTTTCGCGTGACCGCCAGCATTGGCATCAGCCTGTACGACCGCGACGGCCAGGACGAACAGACCCTGAAGAAAAACGCCGACATCGCCATGTACCAGGCCAAGCAGCAGGGCAAGAACACCTTCCAGTTCTACTCCGAGCGCTTGAACGCCGAATCACTGGAGCGGCAAACCCTCGAACTGGGCTTGCGCCATGCCTTGGAACGGGATGAGTTCAGGCTTCACTACCAGGCCAAGCGCGACATCCGCAGCGGGCAGATCACCGGCATGGAAGCGCTGTTGCGCTGGGAACACCCCGACCTTGGCCTGGTGGCGCCCATGCAGTTCATTCCGGTGGCCGAAGAGACGGGCCTGATCGTGTCCATCGGCCAATGGGTGCTGCGGACGGCTTGCCTGCAAAACGTCGCCTGGCAACAACAGGGACTGGCGCGGTTGTGCGTGGCCGTGAACCTGACGGCCCGGCAGTTCTTCGACGACGCGCTGCTGAGCGACCTTGCCACTGTCCTGGCCGAGACCGGCATGGACGCCAACCTGCTGGAACTGGAGATCGCCGAGAGCCTGCTGATGCAGGACGTCAAGGCTGCCCTCCAGGTCCTGACCGGGCTCAAGCAACTGAACGTGCGCATCGCCATCGACGATTTCGGCGTCGGCTACTCATCGCTCTCGGCCCTGCAGCAGTTCCCGCTCGACGCCATCAAGATCGACCGCTCGTTCATTCGGGACGTGGCCCGGGTGTCGGAGGACCGGGCCTTGACCGAGGCCATCATCACCATGGGCCGCAGCCTCAGCCTGACGGTGGTGGCCCAGGGCGTGGAAACCAAGGAGCAAGCCGACTTCCTGCGGGACAACGCTTGCGATGAATTCCAGGGGTTCTACTTCAACAAGCCGATGCCCGCCGACCAGTTCCAGGCCTTGCTGCAAGCGCAAGCGCCTCACCCCTAGTCCTCACGGCGGATCCGCCGGCAGCACCCGGACACTGTCGTCCACGTCTCGCGCATCGATGTAGCCGACACTGTCGGGGTGGCCGGCCAGGTACTTCTTCACCTCCGCGCTGCTGCCAAGGGTTTCCGGCGGTTGGCCCCGGCCGGTAAAAATGATCTTCGACCAGTGCGCCTTGAGCTGGGCGGCGGACTTGCCGGTGAAGCGGGTGTAAAACTCGTCGCGAATCGCCGAGCCCTCGGGCAAATCAATGGGAACGGCCTGCCCGCCATCGGGAAAACGATTGGTCTTGCCCAGGAAGATATTCGCCACCTGGCTGCCCGCCAGCGTCTTCACCGGGCTGGCACTGGCAACGACCACCACCACCTCGGCCATCGCCAGCGTGCTGCCAGCGGACAATACGACGCCTGCCATCGCACACCCCGTGTGCTTGAGAAAGCGCATGATCGGGCCCATCAGAACACGAAATCCACGGCGACGCTGAGCAGGCTGAACGAGCCACCGGGCTCGAAGTCCGGCTGGAAATTGGTCAACGGTCCAGTGGCGGTGCTGCCAAGGCGCGTGTGGTCGTACTGCAGCTTGGCGTCCATGTTCTTGGTGAAATCCCAGCGCACGCCCAGGGACAGGGTCTGCTGGCGGCTGCCTGAGCCGAGGATGCCGTTGAGCGCGCCGTTGAGCTCACCCGCCGGCCCCACGAGCTCAGGCGGCAGGTTCGAGGTGTCCAGCCCCTCAGTGGACGTTTCGCTCAGGGTCTTGGAACGTGCATAGGTGACATAGGGTGTGAACGCATTGATCCTGTAGCCGCTGCTGACGTACCAGGCGCTCATCTCGCCAAACGCCGCGTGGCTTTTGAAATGCCCCCATTCGCCCATGACGAACCAGTCGCCTGGATCGTAGATGGCGCCCACGCCGACGAAGTTGAAATGCTTGCCTTTGGTGTCATAGCGGTCGGCAATGTCGTCGCCCTGCGCGCCGAACTGCCGGAAATCATCGAACAGCGGGTTGAAGGGCTCGTAGGTCAAATGCGTCTGCTGGAAGGTGATGCGCGTGGTCAAGGCGCCGTATTCGGTCAGGTTGGAAACGCCCCACGATTCCCGGGCGCGGGTTTCACCCGTGCCGTGGGGCATCTTCACCGTGCTCTGGCCCACGTTGCCCTGCACCGTGTTGGCAACATCGCCCACGTGCAGCCGGTAGCTGAGGTCCATGCCGTCGGTGCTGGTCACAGGGATCATGCTGTACACCTCGCCCGGCGGCCGTACCCAGGGAAGCGTGTAGCCGACCTTGCGAGTGTCGGAAAACAGGAAGGCCGGCTGCACCGTGCGACCGATACGCAGGCTGAAATCCGGCGTGACCTGGTACTTGAAGTTCGCCCACTCCAGGGAGGGCCGGTAACTGTTGTCGTAACGTTGCTCCGAAATGACCTGCACCACCGCAGAAAGCTGCGGGTTGAAACGGGCGGTCAGCTGGGCCCCGATCAGGCTGTCGACATCGGCGCTCCAGTCGCGGGTGTGCCCGGCACCATTGGGCTTGTAGATGCTGGAGGTGTAGTCGGCGTTTTTCTCGTTGGAGTGAACCATCCCCACCGTGCCGAAGCTGCTCACTGAAAACGTCGGGCCCTGGGCGTCGGCGGCGTGCGCGGTGCAGGCGCACAGGGCCATCACGGCCATCACGGCCAACGCCAGGGGGTTGAGTCGTGGCGTCATGGGTCAGTGCAGCCCTATGGCAAGGGAGATTTCAGCCAGGCTCGCTGGCGCCCTGGAACGTGTAACGACATTGATTGCGCAATTGCCCGGGGAGACTGCCACCATGCGTTCTAATCCTTGTAACGTTGGCTCAGTAGGCATTCGGTGATGCCACGAACGACATTGTAGTCGACAAACCGCCACCCGCCCGGCTCATGCCCGGCCGGTCGGGCCCGAAGGCCGGGTGGGCAGTTCCAGGGTGAAGGTGGCGCCCTGCCCCGGCCCGGCACTCTGGACCTTCAATGCCCCGCCCATCTCCATGGCGGCCAGCACGCAACTGTGCAGGCCGAAACCGTGGCCATCCTTGCGGGTGGTGAAGCCGTGGGCAAAGATGCGCGTCAGGTTGTCCTCGGCGATCCCCTCGCCATTGTCGATCACCCGGATGATCAAGGTCTGTTCCGTGTTCAGCTCGCCCTGCAAGGTGATCACCGGGGGCCGATCCGCCATGTCGACCATCGCGTTGCCGGCGTTCTTGATCAGGTTGACCAGGATCATCAGCACCCGGTGCTTGTCCAACTCAACCGCCGGCAAGCCTGTGAACGCCTTCTGCACCGTGACGTGGCGGGTCGTGAGCACGCCGGCGTTCATGCGTAACGCATCCTCGATCAGTTGCTGGACCTGCACGGTCTCGCGCAGGCTGGAAGCGCCTGAATACGATTGTTGGGCCGCCACGACTTCCTTGATGTGATCGATGCTCTTGGTCAACTGCTCAAGCTCTTCGGCCATGCTCTTCTGCTCGACCGCCAAGGCCTCCACCACCTGGTTCAGGTAGCCGGGCAGCAACCTGCCTTTCTCGTCCTGCGAGATGAAGTGGCCGAGGTCCTCGGTGTGCTGGTTCATCAACTGCATCGCCTTGCCCAGGCCCAAGGCTTTACTGGTGCGCAGTTTTTGCGTCAGCACCTCGGCGCAAACGTTGACGCTGTTGAGGACGTTGCCCACGTTGTGCAGCACGTTGGTGGCGATCTCGGCCATGCCGGCCTGGCGGGCGACGGCCACCAACTGGGTCTGGGCTTCAGCGGTGCGCAGGCGACTCTGTGCCAGCTGCCAGCTCATGCGGCTCAGCAACACCACCAGGAACATCAACACCAGACTGCCGGCCGCGGCCCGCCACACATAGGTTTGGGCTTGCTGGGTGACGGCCGCCAGTTGCTCCTGCTCGGACAACCCGACGATCACCGCCAGCGGCAGGTCATAGAGCTGCCGAGCGCTGGTGTAGCGGCGTACGCCGTCCCAATCGTTGGTCAGCAGCAGCGCCTGGGTGTCCTCGGTGTCCGGCACCAGCGCCGCGTAATCCACCGTGTCACCGGCCTGCACCGTCTCCCCGGTGCGCCGCACCCGGAACACGCCGTCGGTGCCCAGCAACCCGAAGACGCCCTGCTCGCCGAGCTTCGAGGCATCGTAGCTGCTGACGAAATAGTTCGCGTCAACCTCGACCCTGGCGACCCCCGCGAACCCGCCATCGGCCGAACTGAGGCGCCGGCTGAAGCGCAACCGCCATTCGCCGTTGAGCGGGTTTCTCCAGGGGCGGCTGATCAATAGCGTGTCGTCGCGCCGCAACGTGCGCAGGTCGTCCGCGTCGTCGACCACTTCCGTTTCGTTGGCCCGGGTGCTGGCCACCAACCTGGCATCGGCGTCGATCACGCTCACGTCAAACAACAGCGACGGCGGCAACAATGCCCGCTCCTTCAGCCTGGGCAGCGGGTTGCGCTGGCCTTCGGCCTCGTAGGTGTACTTGACGAGCTTGAGGGTCTGGTCGATTTCATGGACCGCCCGCAGCATCTGGGCTTCATAGGTCGCGCTGACTTCCAGGCTGACTGCCGCCGCGTTATGCCGCGCCCGGGTCAGTTCGCTGGTGATGAGGTACAGCGTCGTCAGCCAGATGGCCAACAACAGGAAAACCGCCAGCAGCGGAAACAGGACATACGCCTCCTTGGCATGACCGAGCCCACGCCGCAAGACGCGGCCCATGGCCTGGGAGACCGTCTCCGCGGACCTGGCGATACCGGAGGCCAACCTCAGTCCATCTGGCCGTTGAAACGACATGATGCGCTCCCTGCGTTGAACCGGCGTGTCCTTGCGGCGTTCGGGCAAAACGATTGACTGGAGAAACTATAGATCACAAAACCGGTGCGGGCGTCGGGTGCTCAACAGCGAATGAGCGAACGAAACGCGCCCGAAAATCTCGCTGAAACCCAACTTGCCCGCTCCCACAGGGGATTGGGGGTGTACGCAGCCTTCGCATACACCACCGAGACCTGTGGGAGCGGGCTTGCCCGCGAAGACGTCGGTACATTCAACATCTTCATGACAGACACTCCGCTTTCGCGGGCAAGCCCGCTCCCACAGAGGATTGGGGGTGTACGCAGCCTTTGCATACACCAGCAAGACCTGTGGGAGCGGGCTTGCCCGCGAAGACGGCGGCACATTCAGCATCTTCATGACAGACACTCCGCTTTCGCGGGCAAGCCCGCTCCCACCCAGGATTTGGGTGTACGCAGCCTTTGCATACACCAGCAAGACCTGTGGGAGCGGGCTTGCCCGCGAAGACGGCGGCACATTCAGCATCTTCATGACAGACACTCCGCTTTCGCGGGCAAGCCCGCTCCCACACAGGATTTGGGGGTGTGCGCAGCCTTTGCATGCACCAGCAAGACCTGTGGGAGCCGGCAGATAAGCTTGCCCGCGATGTTCAAGCACGCACAAAATGCTCGTCTCTTTCTGGCTGCACCTTGATCAGGACGAAAGACCCATGCACATCAAACCGTTTTCCATCGACATCCCCGAAGACGCGCTGGCGGACCTGCGGCATCGCCTGTTGAATGCGCGGCTCCCAGAGCCGCTGGCCGGGCAAGGCTGGACTGAGGGCATGGACATCAACGTGCTACGCGACCTGCTCGTCTATTGGTCGACAACCTTCGACTGGCGCGCCAAAGAAGCGGCGCTCAATCGCCTGCCGCAATTTGTCGCCGATGTCGACGGCCAGCGCGTTCACTTCATTCATCAACGCGGTGTGGGCCCGGCCCCCATGTCGTTGATCCTGACCCACGGCTGGCCCGGTTCCTTCATCGAGATGCAGCACATCATCCCGCTGTTGACCGACCCGGCCAGTCATGGCGGTGACCCGGCGGACGCCTTCGATGTGGTCGTGCCGTCCCTGCCCGGCTACACCTTTTCTGCGCCATTCCAGCAACCCGGCAACGGCCCTTACGAAGTGGCCCGTTTGTGGGGCGAGTTGATGAGCGGGGGGTTATGAGCGCTTCGGTGCCCAGGGCGGAGACATCGGCGCAGGGGTTTCGACCTGGCTCGGCGTGCGGTTTCCCGAGCGGGTGAAGGGTATCCATCTCAATTACATCCCGGCTTCCTACCGCCCACCCCTTGGCGAAACCGAGCCACCGCTGACCGAAGCCGAAACCGCCTTCCTGCAACACGCCGCTGCTTTTGCCGATGCCGAAGGCGCCTACGGGCATATCCAACGCACCAAACCCCAAAGCCTTGCGGTAGGCCTGAATGACTCGCCGGCCGGTTTGCTGGCCTGGATGGGCGAGAAGATCCTGTCCTGGTGCGACACCCGCCCGGCCATTGATCACGATTGGCTGCTGACCAACGTCACGCTGTACTGGCTGACGAACTGCATCGGCTCGTCGTTCCGGCAGTACGTGGAAGGCAGCAAGCGACCGCTCGCGTTCGGCCATGAGGAGCGGGTGAGACCTGCGGTCGGCGTGGCGGTGTTTCCCAAGGAACTGCCCATGCCGCCCCGCAGTTGGGTGGAACGTTGCTGCGATGTGAAACGCTGGAGCGTGATGCCGAAGGGCGGGCATTTTGCGGCGTTGGAACAGCCGCAGTTATTGGCCGAGGACATCAGGGCGTTTTTTCGGGATTTGCGGTAGCACCACGCCGGAACACTGGACCTGAATGTCCGCTGAGCCAATGGCATGGAGAGATTCACATGGAAGTCCGTAAGCCGCTGCAGCCCTATGGCTGCACCACAAAAGTCGAAGTCTGGGTCACTGGAATCATGTCTCCCGGCATCGTCATGACCAACTGATAGTTGCCAGCGACCAATGCCCCTGCGGCATAGGTGAAACACGACAAACTGGACGTGGAGCTCTTGTCGAGGACAACGCCTGGTATGGGCTTGGGCTTGATACCGTCCTGTAGCTGATACACCGAATAGACGGGCTGGCTGACAGGCTTGGCGTGGGTCAGACAAAACGAAGTGCCCTTCGCGGTCGGCGCAAACTCGCCCTTGGCATTCAAAGGCGAGACGAAGGTCATGCCGCTTCGTCTTTCCTGCTCAGCGAGTTGCGCAGCGTCCAGAGCGGTCCTGGCACGCTCATAGTCGGCATTCTTCAGCACTGCACTGGTTTCCTGCTTATTGATGTACTGGACGGCTTTCTCTGCCTCGATCAATGCACGCCGTCGTCCCCAGAGGGCATCATCACCGCCCTTGCGGATCGCCAGGGATAACCAGGTCTTGTCGGTAAATGGATCGTTTTTGCCGCTGTTGCGCAGACTGTGATGAAGGTAGTCGATCTCGTCAGGCTTGATGTCGTCCAAGGAAGCCCTGTCCGGTGTGTCGGTCCAGCCACGGCGCATGGCGGTCGGCACCAGCATCAACGAGTCCCCCAACCACGCCAATGGATTTTCCTTGTTACCTCGCCCAGTCAAATAGAAGTAGCAGTTGGTGGGGGCGCAACGCTCCTGGTTGATCAGCACATAGTTGCCAGGCCGGAGCGTCAACACCGAACCGTTACCCTCGCCTGCTCCATCATCAGGCCCGGCCAACATGTCCATGTCGATCTGCATGACCACGTCGTCTTTGTTGAGGGCCAGCAGACTCTTGGCCACTTCCTTGGCAAACACCTGTTCGGCAGCCGTTATAGGATTCGCCAGTGACAGGGTCTTGCTGGCCGAACCAATGAAATCAAGAAATGCAGCGGTGTCCTCATTCTCGCCCTGGTCATACTCCAACACGGTCAACTTCATCGATAAATGATCGGACTCAAGCTTTTTAGGTCCGTAGAGCAACTTACTCAACAGCGGTGGCTTGGAGTTGTCCGCCACCCCAAGATAAGGGCCGAGAACCTTGGTCACGGTTGCGCTTTTGTCTTCGCCGCCGACTTCGGTGAACTCGACGACGATCACCACTTCATTCACCCCACCTACATCCTTGAGGTACTTGAAATAGGCATCCGTCAAATAGACCGCGAAGACATCGCCGCCATTGCCATTGCTGTCGGGTTTACGAATGGCCTCTGCTTTATCACCGCTCAAAACGTCGCCATCAATACTTAGGCGCTCGGTCTTCAATACGCCAATAGCGTCCTCGAAGTTCTTTTTCGCCAACTGCGTTTGCGCGTTGGCTCTGTCGAGGTCGGCCTGCGGTGCTTTTTTACTCACCAGGTCAGCCTGGGCCTGCTCGGCTTGTTGCCATTTGGTCCGAAGATCGGTAGCCGCCTCGAATTTTTCGAGGTCCGCCTCAGGACGAGCGGGTTGTACCTTGAACAGTTGCGCGGTCCCTGTGGGAACGGCGCAGCCGGCGATGAAGAACGAGAATATACAGGCCAACGCGAGTCGAGCCCGAGAGGCAGAACACAAGGCGGTTGCAACGTGAACCGGTGCGTTTTCGGCGAGCATCCCTTTCTCCTGATCGCTGCTGGCATATTGCCTTGCCACGGAGAGTAGGACAGCCATTCCATAAGCGCAACGTAGATAACTTGACGCCAATAATCGCGCCATGGCCGGAGCGACTTTCGATGGAAACCAGGCTATCGATGACATTGGCTGTCCGCTTTCGCCCACTCATGGTGCCGGGAAAATACTCGTGGTCACCTAAGCGATTGCCCACCCCGTTGCCTAATCAAAGCCCTACCAGCGCTGCGTTTCGCTGTGCTTGGTCGGCGTCAAGAATTGGAAATTTGACACTACAAAGCCATCACCTATCGTTCCTCCCCGAGACCACACCCAGGGACCGGGTGGCCCGGACGCCCTTTGAGGGTGAGGTCGTCAATGCTGTTCGATCAAGGAGCGATAAACATGTCTGGAGCAACCCAAACCATTGATGTGCTCGTCAACGTTGATGCCGATTACCTGCTCGCCCACCCCGGCGACGTAGGCGGCGCAATTGCCATGCTGGTAACCCGCAGTGCCGTCGACAGCCATGCCAACATCACCAGCGGCGAAGGCGAAGGCGGTAACGAGTTGTGGTTCGATGTAAATCCCGGTGACATCATTCGCTGGCGAGCCACCACGCTGTCGCGCAATTTCGACCGCATCGCGTTGATCAAGGACGTCGAGATCGGCAACCCGCACCAGGGCGGTGATTACAAGGGCACGATTTCGAAACCGACACCCTTCAATATCCCCGGCATCCCCGTGCCTTATCTGGACAACGGTGCCCCTGGTGGAATCTCCAAGACCGATGTGACCTATACCTTCTGGCAGTCCACTGCATTGAGCCCGGGAAAGCTCTGGTACCAAATCTACTTCGTGCTGCTGGACCGCAACCTGAACCAGATTGGCCCGACCAACACGTGGGACCCCTACGTCACCGTCAATAACCAATAACCGAAAGGCAAAAAGCCCCGTGGGAGCACAGTCAGCTGTGCTCTCACGGGGCTTTGCGGACTGACGGGGCTGGCTTCCTAGGCCGCTTTTTCAAACTCCATCAATGCCGCCAATACCAACGGATGCAGGACCGCCTCGGGATGTTTCGTTTGCCAGGCCGTCAAGTCGCGACACATGGCTGGCGTCCAGAAGCTCTTGATGTGTTGGTACACGCCACGCACCGCCACCGCAGGGTCCGGTTCACTGGCGAAGTACTGACCAATCTGGTTGGCCATCTTGATCAAGTTGTCAGAACTCATCGGCGCACCTCGGCTTTCTCGGCATGACGGCGTTCCCTCAGCAGGCGGCCTTGTTCATCACTGAACGCCTGGTAGCGTTTCTGCCATTCCGAAGGCTGGCTGACCCGCACGATCTCGACCGCCGTCACTTTGTATTCCGGGCAGTTGGTGGCCCAGTCGGAGTTGTCGGTGGTGATCACGTTAGCGCCCGATTCCGGGAAATGGAACGTGGTGTAAACCACGCCCGGCGCCACGCGCTCGGTCACCTTCGCCCGCAGCACGGTCTGCCCGGCACGGCTGCCGATGCCGACCCAATCGCCATCGACGATGCCACGGTTCTCAGCGTCGGTCGGGTGGATTTCGAGGCGGTCCTCCTCGTGCCAGGCGACGTTCTCGGTGCGCCGGGTCTGGGCACCGACGTTGTACTGGCTGAGGATACGGCCGGTGGTCAGCAGCAATGGATAGCGATTGTTGACCTTTTCCTCGGTGGGCACATACCCGGTGAGCATGAACCGACCCTTGCCGCGCACGAATTGCTCGATGTGCATGGTCGGCGTCCCGTCCGGCGCGGCATCGTTGCACGGCCATTGCAGGCTGCCGTGACGATCCAGCTCGGCGTAGCTGACGCGGGTGAAGGTCGGTGTCAGGCGGGCGATTTCATCCATGATCTGCGAAGGATGGCTGTAGTCCATCTTGTAGCCCAAGGCATTGGCCAGGGCGATCGTGGCCTCCCAGTCAGCCTTGCCGGCCAGCGGGTCCATGACCTTGCGCACCCGGGAGATGCGTCGCTCGGCGTTGGTGAAGGTACCGTCCTTCTCGAGGAACGAACTGCCCGGCAGGAACACGTGGGCGAACTTGGCCGTTTCGTTGAGGAAGATATCCTGGACGATCACGCATTCCAGGGCACTCAGCGCCGCGGTCACGTGCTGGGTGTTGGGGTCGCTCTGGGCAATGTCCTCGCCCTGGCAGTAAAGCGCCTTGAAGGTGCCATCCAACGCGGCCTCGAACATGTTCGGGATGCGCAGGCCCGGATCGGGTTGCAGGGTCACGTTCCAGGCCTGCTCGAACTCGGCGCGGACCGTTTCGTTGGAAATGTGCCGATAGCCCGGCAACTCGTGGGGGAACGAGCCCATGTCGCAGGAACCCTGGACGTTGTTCTGCCCACGCAGCGGGTTCACCCCGACGCCCTCGCGGCCGATGTTGCCGGTGGCCATGGCCAGGTTGGCGATGCCCATCACCGAGGTGCTGCCCTGGCTGTGCTCGGTCACGCCGAGGCCATAGTAGATGGCAGCGTTGCCACCGGTGGCGTAGAGCCGTGCGGCGGCGCGGATCTGTTCGGCCGGGACGCCGCAGACCGCTTCCAAGACCTCGGGCGCGTTCTCTGGCAGGCTGACGAAATCGCTCCAGCGGGCAAAATCGGCCGCCTCGCAGCGCTGTGCGACAAACGGCTGGTCAACCAGACCTTCAGTGACGATCACATGGGCCAGCGCGTTGAGCATGGCCACGTTGGTCCCTGGACGCAGTTGCAGGTGCAGCTCGGCACGGGCGTGGGGCGAATCCACCAGGTCGATGCGACGTGGGTCGATGACGATCAGCCGAGCGCCCTGGCGCAGACGACGCTTGAGCTGGGAACCGAAGACCGGGTGCGCATCGGTGGGGTTGGCGCCCATCACCAGGATGACGTCAGCCTTCATCACCGAGTCGAAATTCTGCGTGCCGGCCGATTCGCCCAGGGTTTGCTTGAGGCCATAACCGGTGGGCGAATGGCAAACACGGGCGCAGGTGTCGACGTTGTTGTTGCCGAATGCGGTACGCACCAGCTTCTGCACCAGGTAGGTTTCTTCGTTGGTGCAACGGCTGGAGGTGATGCCACCGATGGAGTCACGCCCGTACTTGAGCTGGATACGGCGCAATTCGCTGGCGGCATACGTCACCGCCTCGTCCCAGCTGACTTCCTGCCACGGGTCGTTGATGTGCTTGCGGATCATCGGCTTGGTGATGCGGTCCGGGTGAGTCGCGTAGCCCCAGGCGAAACGGCCCTTGACGCAGGAGTGGCCGTGGTTGGCCTGGCCGTTCTTGTCCGGGACCATGCGCACCAGTTGCTCGCCTTTCATCTCGGCACGGAAGGAACAGCCTACGCCACAATAGGCGCAGGTGGTGATGACGCTGCGCTCCGGCTGGCCGATCTCCACCACGCTCTTGTCGATCAGGGTGGCTGTCGGGCAGGCCTGCACGCACGCACCGCACGACACGCATTCGGAATCGAGGAAATTCTCACCGCCGGCCGCTTCGACCCGGGAGTCGAAACCACGCCCGCTGATCGTCAGCGCGAAAGTGCCCTGGATCTCTTCGCAAGCCCGAACGCAGCGGCTGCACACGATGCATTTGCTCGGGTCGTAGTCGAAATAGGGGTTGGAAACATCCTTGGCATCGCTCAGATGGTTGGCGCCCTCGTAGCCATAGCGCACTTCGCGCAGGCCCACCTGCCCCGCCACCGTCTGCAACTCGCAATTGCCATTGGCCGGACATGTCAGGCAGTCCAGCGGGTGGTCGGAGATGTACAGTTCCATGACGTTGCGGCGCAACGTGGCGAGCTTGGACGTCTGGGTGCTGACCACCATGCCCTCGGTCACCGGCGTGGTACAGGACGCCGGATAGCCGCGCATGCCCTCGATCTCCACCAGGCACATGCGGCAGGAGCCAAAGGCTTCCAGGCTGTCGGTGGCACAGAGTTTGGGAATGGTGGTGCCGAGCAAGGCCGCCGCGCGCATCACCGACGTACCGGAAGGTACGCTGATTTCACGTCCGTCGATGGTCAGGCTGACCTGCACCTCGCTTTCGCGCGCCGGGGTACCCAGGTCGATATCGCTGCTGGGATCGAAGATGTTGATCATTGGTCGGCCTCCGTGGTCGCCAGACCGAAGTCGGCGGGGAAGTACTTGAGGGCGCTGGCCACGGGGTAGGACGTCATCCCGCCAAGGGCGCAGAGCGAGCCGTATTGCAGGGTGTCGCAGAGGTCTTGCAGCAACAGCACCTGTTCCTGGCGAACAGCGGTATCGGTACTGGCGATCAAGCGATCGACCACCTCCACCCCACGGGTGGAGCCGATCCGGCAAGGCGTGCATTTACCGCAGGACTCTTCGGCACAGAATTGCAGGGCGAACCGGGCCATTTGGGCCATGTCGAGGCTGTCGTCAGCCACCACCACGCCGCCGTGGCCAAGCATCGCGCCCATGGCGGCGAAGGCTTCGTAGTCCAGCGGGGTATCGAATTGCGAAGGTGGCACCCAAGCCCCCAGTGGTCCGCCCACCTGGGCGGCTTTCAACGGTCGACCGCTGGCAGTCCCGCCACCGTAGCCTTCCACCAATTCCCGCAGGGTCAGGCCGAACGCGCGCTCGACCAAACCACCCTGGCGGACGTTGCCGGCCAGTTGGAACGGCATCGTGCCCAGGGAACGGCCCATGCCAAAATCGCGATAGAACTGCGCACCCTTCTCCAGGATCACCGGTATCGAGGCCAGGGTCACCACGTTGTGGACCAGCGTCGGCAGGCCGAAGAGGCCTTGCAGCGCGGGCAACGGCGGTTTCGCTCGCACTTCGCCGCGCTTGCCTTCGAGCGACTGCAGCAGCGACGTTTCTTCACCGCAGATGTAGGCCCCTGCCCCCACCCGGACTTCCAGTTCGAAGGTGCGACCGCTGCCGGCCACGTCCTTGCCCAGGTAGCCAGCGGCGCGAGCGATGCCCAGGGCGTCGTTCAGCGTACTGACCGCGTCCGGGTATTCCGAACGCACATAGATGTAGCCCAGGGTGGCGCCGACAGAGATGCCGGCAATGATCATGCCTTCGATCAGCAGGAACGGATCGCCCTCCATCAACATGCGGTCGGCAAACGTTCCGGAGTCGCCTTCGTCGGCGTTGCACACCACGTATTTCTGCGGCCCCACGGCCTCGCGCACGGTGCGCCACTTGATGCCCGCCGGGAACGCCGCCCCGCCCCGACCGCGCAAGCCGGAATCGAGGACACTGGCGACCACGTCCCCGCCATCCATCTGGACGGCGCGGGCCAGCCCGAGGAAGCCGCCCTGGGCACGGTAATCGTCCAGGGACAAGGGCTGGGTGATGCCGGCACGGGCGAACAGCAGGCGCTGCTGGCTCTTGAGATAAGGTATGTCTTCCACCGGCCCCAGGGCCAGCGGGTGGCTGCTCGGGTCGCCGGCCAGCGCATCCAGCAGGCTCGGCACGTCCTGCGGCGTGACCGGGCCGAAGCCCAGCCGGACGCCATCGCGTTCCAGCTCCACCAGCGGTTCCAGCCAATAGAGGCCACGGGAACTGGTACGTCGCAACGCCAGCGGCTGTTGTCGGCGCTCGGCCTCCGCCGCCAGCGCTGTGGCCACCTTGTCCGCGCCCACGGCACGGGCTACCGAGTCACGAGCAATGCAGAGCGTCAGCATGCGCCATCCTCCAGGCAACCATTGACCAGTTGGCGCAGGCGTTCCGGGGTCAGGCGTGCATGCAGCTCACCGTCCAGTTCCAGGGCCGGCGAACAGACGCAGGCGCCCAGGCAATAGACCGGCCGCAGGCTGATGCGGCCATCGGCACTGGTGCCGTGGTCGTCCAGGGACAGGTGTTCGCGCAATTGCGCGGCCAGGCCCTCGGCGCCCATGCTCTTGCAGGACTCCGCGCGGCACAGGCGCAAGGTATGGCGGGCCGGTGGCGTGGTACGAAAATCGTGGTAGAAGCTGATCACCCCACGCACTTCAGCCTGGCTGAGGTTGAGGGCATGGGCGATTTCGGGGACGGCGACGTCGGGCACATACCCGCAGCCTTCCTGGATGGCGTGCAGGATGGGCAGCAAGGCACCGGGGGTGTCCTTTTCAAGCGCCAACACACTCTGAATCAAAGGCAGGTGAAGCGTCTCATCAGGCATAAACGTACCTCGGCATCTCGAACGACACTGCCGCCGGGCGGCAGCTGTCCGGAGTCTTGGCTGCGGCGTCCGGCCCACGTCACGGTAGCGTGGCAAATCCGGTCGCCATTCTCGCTCACCGGCCAAGTGTCTTTGGCGCACTCGGTCCGGGGCATCATCACAGCTTGCCATTCCCGCCGCTGGGCGGTAGCACACAGGCGACTAAACGTGTTCTGAAAGCGACTTGGGTTGGGAAGTCGTCCTGTGCCTACAGGAAAGTCAGATAACCCTTTCAGTGTAGGCGAACCCCAGCAAAGGGTTGGACTGACGGGCTGACGGTCGTCCGCCGGGATGGCAGGGAAAACAGGCGCGCCGCAGCACCCCAACATCAGGTTACAAATGAGCGACAAGCGTCGTAGCGATATTCAACCACCACAACACCATGCCATCCCCGTCTGGATCGAGGTGACAACACAGGTTTGGCTGCAACAATATCGCCAGCAATCGCCAGACAGGACGCCCGCCATGCCCAGCATTCATTTCAACCGAATCGTCAACCTCAGCCACCCGATCCATCCCGACATCGCGCTGTGGCCCAATGACCCACCGGTGGTGTTCAAGACCGAGGCTTCGCTGGAAAAGGACGGTTACCACCTGCGCAGTTTCAGCATGGGCGAGCACAGCGCCACCCACATGAATGCGCCGAACAGTTTCGACGCCGGCGCCATGGGCATCGACGGCTACACCGCCGAATCCCTGGTACGGCCCGCCGTGGTGGTGGACCTGGCGAGCCGTGTGGGGGATGAATCCGACTACATCATCGGCATTCAGGACATCGAGCGCTGGGAGCAGGCACATGGCCGGATCCCGGAGGGTTGCGTGGTGCTGTTCCACACCGGTTGGCAGTCGCGCTGGGCGGATCCGCAACGCTTCATCCAGGTTGATGCGCACGGCCCGCACTTCCCGGGCGTCGGCGCCGCCACCAGCCGATTCCTACTGGAGCAACGCGCCATCGCCGGCATCGGCATCGACACCCATGGGGTGGACCCAGGCCAGGAAACCACGTTCACCAGCAACCGAGGGGTGCTGCAACGCGGCGGCATCATCCTCGAATGCCTCGCCCAGCTCGACCAGCTACCGGCCACCGGCTGCACGCTGGTGATTGGCGTGCTGCGCCTGGAGGCCGGGTCTGGCTCGCCGGCCAGTGTGTTGGCGTTTGCGCCCTAGGGGATGGTGAACGTTCGGTACTCAGCCCAATCTGACACCTGCCCACCCGATGTCTGCCTTGCTGTCATCCTGTAAGATCCCGGCGCCAACCCGGCCCCTTCAATGATCCAGTCTCCGCGCCCATCGGCGATTGGTTTGCCAAAACAGTAGCCCGCCCCCTCAAGGCACACATCCACCATCGCGCCCGCAGCGCTTTTTCCCGAAATGGTAAAGGGTGGAGTTACGTGACTGGTCTGCGTCGGGCTCAAAATCAGTGGGGGCGCTGGGTACACCGGTATCGCTCCGCTCCCAGTGCCCACACCATTATTACAGCCATTTTGGATTGAAACCTCATGTGACACATCGGGCCTATAGGGTTCCAGATTCCACGGTGTTTTACTTCGAGCAATCGCCAAGTGACACACCAACTGACGACGCATGCCTCCCCCATCGTGATATTTCCACTGCCAATCGTTACCGAATTTTTGAACCAACTCGGCGTACTCCGCATTGGTCTGGTTGGACTGTATCGCCCGGCCACATTCGGTGGGTATCACAGACAAACTCCATTCGTTTCTTTGCGTTCCCGGATCGTAACGCTCTGACCAGGCCGCTGACTCAATGTATTGTGCACACGCGCCGCCCGCTCCTTGATCAGCACCATAAGCGACCTGGACAACTAACAATAATAAAAGCACATTAACTTTCATCGCCGCGCCCCTGCTTATCCGCTGAGTGCTCTTCTTTTTTCATCGACATCCGGCAGAACAAATTTCCAATTTTTTAAACTAATCAGGGGACCTTTATCGTTCGGTTATTTGCCCACGCCGACACCTGACCATTCGCTGTCTGTCTTGCCGTAAACCTATAGTCCCCAGGGCTTAATTGCGCGCCGTCGATAAACCAATAACCATTTGCGTCAGCGACCACGGGAGCGCCAAAACAATACCCACCGCCCTCCAAACATACGTCGACGGTTGCGCCAGGTGCACTTTTACCGGAAATTCTGAAGGGTGGCGTTACGGTAGCTCCCTCCATCGGGCTCACTATCCAGGGCTGCTCCGAATAGGACGGTGTTGTCCCTTCTCCTGCCATCACTTCCTGATCATTAGGAGCGAAATTGAAAAGCACGTCCTGATCCGCCGTCATGGGTAAACGGACGCTTATGATAGGAACAACGATGCCTCCGCTATCGCTATAGAATTCTTTTTGATTGGTTCGCGCATCCGCCAGGCCGGCAGGATCCGAATAAAAGAAGGCTTGGATGGGTAGCGTGCGAGCGCTGCCCTGGGGCCAGGTAGTGATCTGTAATTCGTTCCACTCATAAAAGCCATTGACTTTCTGCTTGGCTTTGACTGACTCATAGAAAAAAACTGCGCCGTTAGCCGTACCGCTCGCGACATCGAAGCCACACTGTTCCAAGTGGGGATTGCCGCTCACCGATTGGTTCCAGTGATTGGCCCACTGATCTGAATTGGTGATGCCTTGCGATTGGCAGGGTCGACTGACTTCGTAGTATTTGTTTCCCTCTAACGTTATTCGTCCGCACAAGGAATCGCGATGCCAATCCCACGAATCCATCGGGAATGAGCAAACAACGCCAAGCGAAAGCTTATTGGCCGGTGCCAGAAACTTGGGATAAAGAACATAGCCGTTATTGAACCCCCAGGCAAACGTCTGAAACTTGGCATCCGCTCTCAAATAGGAAAACGCCACCCCTCCTCTTTGTTGCGAAGCAGGACTGGGATCCCAAACCCTGTAGTTATTAGACTTTTTGGTCACCCTCAAGACAACGCCACTGCAGAGAAATGCCGGGCGATTATTTGTGCCACAATTCTCAGCCGCATTAGCGTATTGATTACGAATGGCAGCCAATGTCGCCTGCCCCTCGACCCAGGAGTTGCCCGTATTACCCGCAACCCATTGCGCATTCACCTGATAACAAACAGCGAGCAAGCCAAGTCCGGAAAAACAAAGTATCGTTTTCATAAGCGGGCCTCGTTAATGACTCAACGGTGAAGTGCTCACCACCTTGCAAACCAAGCGCCTCATAAACGGTACGAAATTCAATGACTCAACCCCTGCTTATCAGCCCCGACATCAGGCAACAGCTCCATCTAAGCCATATAACGCGATCAGTCTTGAACAGTCATGACACGCCCTGCACTTTGGTAAGCAGCCTATGACAAGCCCAGTAGCCACTCTACTGTCAGATATGACAGCGCTGACGAGCGGAACGATGGTTAGTCGCCATGCTGGCCAGGCAGATCGATTTCGACGCACGGGACCGCTGCCGTCATCTGCGTTTCAAGGCGTTGCTGCTGCCGTGAGAGACGCAACCTTTCCTACGGCAGCCAACTCTATTTGAGCACCTCCTACACGCTACACGCCGGCCGCCTCAAAACTTGAAGAGCGCCTGGGGCGCCTGGACCATCAACGCCTGCATCAACGACGCCGAACATTCCAACCCACGCAACTGTGCGATGACCGTCTCGAAGCCGACATGTTCTTCATGCTGCGTGTGCGGCCAGTCACTGCCCCACACCAGTCGTTGGGGACCGAAACGCTGCTCAAGGACAGCCAATGCCGCCTGGGCGAACTCGAGGTTCTGGCGATCCGTTCCAGCCAATCGATAAATGCCGGACACCTTCATCCACACCTGCCCGCTCGCACCCAGCGCCATCAGCTCAGTGAAGCCCGGTTGACCAAGGCCCTGGCGCGCATCCGGACGGCCGAAATGATCGACCACCAGCCGGATGCCGAGGGGCAACAATTGGCGAATCAATTCCGGCAGGTCTTCGACATGGCGGTGCAACTCGACATGCCAGTCCAGCTCGGCGATGTGAGCGAAAAAGGCCTTCCAGGCAGCCTCGCGAAAATCCGGCAAGGCCTGGCCCATCAGGTTCAGGCGCACGCCGACCACGCCTGCCCGGGCCATGTCTTGCAACTCGGCGCGACTCACGCCCCGCTCCAGCACCACCACCCCGCGCAATTGCTCCGGCGCCTGGCGCAACGCGGCCAGCAGGTAGCGGTTGTCGGTGCCGAGAAAGCTCGGCTGCACCAGGACGCCATGGCTCAGGCCATGAGCGTGCAGGTGGTCGAGGTACTGCGCCAGCGTCGCATCATAGTCGGGTGTGTAGCGCCGCGCGGCAACCAGCGCCAGCTCGCGGCTGAACACATGCGCGTGGGAGTCGATGCCGGTGATCGGCGAACGCGTATCAGGCATGGGCGCTCTCGCTGGGGGTAACGGGATGTTCTGGTTGCTTCGACGCTTCCAGGCTACGGCCACGGGTCTCCGGCAGGCACAGCGCCGCGATCACCGCTACGCCATAGGCGATGCCCGCGTCGATGCCAATGGCCGATCCCAGCGACATCGAATCACTCATGTGCCCGACCAGGAACGGGAACACCGCCGACAGCACGCGGCCGAAGTTGTAGCAGAAGCCGACGCCGGCGCCCCGCACATCCGCCGGGTACAGCTCGTTGAACAGCGCCCCGAGGCTCGCCGGGATGCCGGCCGCGAAGAAGCCCAGGGGGAAGCCCAGGAACAGCATTTGGGTGTTGGTCAGCGGCAAGAATACGTAACACTGTACGGTGACCACGCAACACAGCGCGAACAGCACGATGTTCTTGCGGCGGCCGATGCGATCGATCAACAGGCCGCTGACCACGCAACCGCACCAGAAAGCGAAGATGATCACCGCCAGGTAGCCGCCGGAGTTGAGTACCGACAGGTTGCGCTCGGTCTTGAGGAAGGTCGGCAACCAGGTCATCACCGCGTGATAGCCGCCGTGGGCACCCAGGCCCAGCAGGCCGCCAAACAATGTCACGCGGATCAGCTCCGGCCGGAAGATGCCGCCCAGGGACTTGAAGAAACTCTGCGGGATGGCTTTTTCCTTTTGCAGGCGCTGGAAGCTGTCGGGTTCCTCGACGTTGCGCCGCACCCAGATGATCAGGAACGACGGCAGCAGGCCAACGATGAACATCACTCGCCAGGCCATGTCCTGGGGCACGAACGAGTAGATCAGCGTGAAGACCCCGACGGCCAGGCCCCAACCCACTGCCCAGGCACTCTGTACCGTGCCCATGACCTTGCCGCGATACTTGGGGTTGATGGTCTCGGCCATCAGCACCGCACCGGCGGCCCATTCGCCACCAATGCCGAAACCTTGCAGCGCCTTGACCACCAGCAGTTGATGGAAGCCGGTCACGAACGCCGACAGGAACGTAAAGAAGGAGAACCACAGGATCATCCATTGCAGCGTTCGCACCCGGCCGTAGCGGTCCGACAGCGTGCCGCCGACCCAGCCGCCGAGCGCCGAGGTGACCAGGGTCACGCCGCTGATCAGCCCCGCATCTCCCTTGGACAAGGCAAACGCGGCGATCAGCGCCGGTATCGCCAGGCCAAACATTTGCACTTCCAGCGCGTCGAGCGACCAGCCGCCGAAGCAGGCCCAGAACGTTTTGCGCTCCCGCGCAGTGACTTGGCGATACCAACTGAACATGTTTTTTATCCTTATAGTCGAATCAAAGGCAGCCGAGAGCGAACCGCGCCGCTGCAGGGCCAGTGATGGCAAAAAAACGGAACCGGCGCGGAGTTCGCCGCCGGGGCTGTATCAACCCGTCATGGGTCAGCGAATGTCCACGCTGTAGCGGAAATGCTCGGCATGCCCGCGCGAGCGCCGCCATTCCAGCGGCGTGCCGGCGTAGTCACGCGCCAGCCGCTCGATCACCACCACCGGGCTGTTGACCGGCACTTGCAGCAATCGCGCGTGCACGTCGTTCACCGACTCGGCGGTGAGGGTTTCCTGGGCGTAGGCAACCACCTGACCGCAGGTTTCTTCGTAGATGGGGTACAGCAACGGGCCCTTCTGACTCAGGTCGATTTCGAGCAGCGATTGGAACCGGTCGCGCGGCAACCAGATTTCTTCGGCGAGCACCGGCTCGATATCGAGCAGACGCAGGCGGACGATGCGAATCACCGGGGCATCGGCGGGCAGCCCCAGCGCCTGGGCCACCGCCGACGGCGCGGCCACCGGCTCGATGGACAGGATGCGGCTCTCGGGAATCCGACGTTCGCCCGAGGCGCTCTGGAAACGGAAGAAACGAAACAAGGAAGATTGAAACTGTGGCCGGCGAATGAACGTGCCTCGTCCTTGCTGGCGCTCCAGGATGCCCTCGCTGACCAGGGCATCGATGGCTTTGCGCACGGTGCCGGTGGACAGTTGATACTCCGCCGAGAGCGCGGCCTCCGTGGGGATCGCCTCCCCCGGGCGCCAGCGGTTGTTGGCAATCTGCTCGGCCAACTGGTCGCGCAGGCGTTGATAGAGCGGCAGGCGCACATCACTGGAAAGAGGGTTCATTGACCTTATTCACCTTGTTATCTAGTCATATATATGAATATTGCGGCGAGTATTTCCCTTGCCCGTCCGGCTGTCAAGCCAGGCTTGACGGTGAGACGGACGAATGGCGAGCCAATCCGTGCATAACGACAAGCCCGCTCAATAGACCCGCCGAACGCCACGTAGTACAGTGCGTGAAAACCGATAAATATCCATCTTGAGGAGACTGAAGTGACCCGATTCCAACGTGACGCGACCGGCCTCGCCCGGTCAGTTGGGGTGAGCACCCCATGATCGAAATCACCGAAGTCTCCATTGCCCAACTGCGCGCTGCGCTTGAATCCGGCCAGACGACGGCGGTCGAGTTGGTGCAGGCCTACCTGGCCAGGATCGATGCTTATGATGGTCCGCACACGTCCACGGCCCTCAACGCCGTGGTGGTGCGCAACCCCGAGGCCCTCAAGGAAGCGCAGGCGTCCGATGCGCGCCGGGCCAGCGGCCAGACCCTGGGCCCGCTCGATGGCATCCCTTATACGGCCAAGGACAGTTACCTGGTCAAGGGGCTCACGGCAGCGTCCGGCAGCCCGGCCTTCAAGGACCTGGTTGCCTATCGCGATGCGTTCACCATCGAACGGCTGCGCGCCGCCGGTGCCATCTGCCTGGGCAAGACCAACATGCCCCCCATGGCGAATGGCGGCATGCAGCGTGGCGTGTATGGTCGGGCAGAAAGCCCCTACAACGGCGACTACCTCACCGCGCCTTTTGCCTCGGGCTCCTCCAACGGCGCCGGCACGGCCACTGCGGCCAGCTTCGCGGCCTTCGGCCTGGCGGAGGAAACCTGGTCCAGCGGCCGCGGCCCGGCGTCGAACAACGGCCTGTGCGCCTACACGCCCTCGCGTGGGGTGATCTCGGTTCGCGGCAACTGGCCGCTGACGCCGACCATGGACGTGGTCGTGCCCTTCGCCCGCACGATGGCCGACTTGCTGGAAGTGCTGGACGTGGTGGTGGCAAGCGATCCCGACACCCGTGGCGACCTGTGGCGCCTGCAACCCTGGGTGCCGATTCCGAGTGTCGAGGCGGTTCGCCCCGCCTCGTACCCAAGCCTGGCCAGCCAACCGGGCGCACTCGCCGGCAAGCGTTTAGGCGTACCGCGCATGTACATCAATGCCGATCCCGAAGCGGGTACGGCGGATGCACCGGGTATTGGCGGCCCGACGGGCCAGCGCATCCACACCCGCGCCTCGGTGATCGAGCTCTGGGAAGCGGCGCGCAAGGCCATCCAGGCCCATGGCGGCGAAGTGATCGAGGTGGATTTCCCATTGGTGTCCAACTGCGAGGGCGATCGCCCCGGCGCACCGACCGTGTTCACCCGGGGCCTGGTGTCCAAGGCGTTCCTGCACCATGAGCTGTGGGACTTGTCGGCCTGGGCCTTCGATGATTTCCTGCGGGCCAACGGGGATCCGACACTCAACCGCCTGGCCGACGTCGACGGGCCGAAGATCTTCCCTCACGACCCGGGCACCCTGCCCAACCGCGAGGATGATCTTGCCGCCGGGATGGACGAGTACGTGAAAATGGCCGAGCGCGGCATCACCCCCTGGGACCAGATCCCGACCCTGCCCGACGGCCTGCGCGGCCTCGAAGAAACGCGCCGGATCGACCTCGAAGACTGGACGGACCGGTTGGGCCTGGACGCGGTGATCTTCCCCACCGTTGCCGACGTTGGGCCGGCGGATGCGGATATCAATCCGGTATCTGCCGACATCGCCTGGAGCAACGGCGTCTGGGTTGCCAACGGCAACCTCGCCATTCGCCACCTGGGTGTGCCCACCGTCACCGTGCCGATGGGCGTCATGGCGGACATCGGCATGCCGGTCGGGCTGACGTTTGCCGGTCGAGCCTATGACGATTCGAAGCTGCTGCAACTGGCTTCGGCGTTTGAATCGATCGAGTCCAAACGCCTGATTCCGCCGCGCACACCGCCGTTGTCGACAAACGCCTGAGGCTGTGGGAGCTTGCTCGCGATCGCATTTGCACAGCCGACATCTCGGCAAGCTGATGGGTCGCTTTCGCGAGCAAGCTCGCTCCCACAAGGATCTGCGGTTGTTCATTGCATTTGCGCACGCACCAAATCCTGTGGGAGCGAGCTTGCTCGCGAAGGCGTCGGCACGGCCAACCTCGATTCAATCCTCAACCGTCTGCTAATTAACAACGTTTAACTCGCCCCTCCCCGCCTCGCCACGAAGAATGACTCCCGCCGTTCGGCCCGGCCTTCCCACCGGAATCAGCCAAGCCGAGGCAAGTCATTTTCACGCGGGGCATCACCCATGTTGCTTGCATCAAAAAATATCACCGGGCTCAAGCCGGTCTGGCTCCTGGCCTGGTTGGCCGGCGGGGCTGCGCCGGTGATGGCGGCGGGGTCGGGGCAAGAATCGACTGGCGTTCTCGACGGCGCCAAGCTGGACGTGCTCAGCCGCAACTTCTACCTCAATAACGACTATCGCTCCGCCAGCCCCTCTGGCAAAAGCTACAAGGCGGAATGGGCCCAGGGATTCATCACGTCTTTCGAGTCTGGATTTACCGCCGGCACGGTCGGCGTGGGCCTCGATGCCCACGGCTTCCTGGGTCTGAAGCTGGACGGCGGCAAGGGGCACTCCGGCACGGGATTGCTGCCGCTGGATGATGACGGCCGTAGCGAGGACCAGTATTCCAGCGCCGGCGGCGCGCTGAAGTTCAAAACCTCACGTACCACCCTGGCAGTGGGTGAAATGACCGTGGAAACCCCGGTATTCGACACCGCAGACAAACGCCTGCAACCGGAATACGCCACAGGCACGCTACTCACCAGCCACGAGCTCGACGGCATTGACCTGCAAGCGGGCCATTTCAGCGCATTCAAGAACCAGGACGCCTCCACCGGCAGGGGCGACTTTTCCGGTTACGGCGCCACGACCCGTCACAGCACCATCGACTTCATCGGCGCCGACCTGCTGGCCGGACAGCCCCTGGGCGGCGCCCTCTATGCGTCCGAGCTGAGCGATACCTGGCGCCAGTACTACGCCAACCTGCACACCACCTTCGGCGCGCTGTTTGTCGACGGCAACCTGTACCACACCCGCGATGAAGGCCGGGCTGCCGCCGGCGAGATCGACACCACGGCCTATAGCCTGTCCGGTCGGTTTCGACTCAACGCCCAGGCCTTCACCCTGGCCTATCAGAAGATCAATGGCGACACGCCCTTCGATTTCGTCGGCGGCGATTCGATCTACCTGGCCAACTCGATCAAGTACGCCGACTTCAACGGCCCGGGGGAACGCTCCTGGCAAGCACGGTACGACCTCGATCTCGGCGCCCTGGGCATTCCCGGCCTGAGCTTCATGGCCCGCTATGTAACCGGAAGCGGGATAGACGGCAGCCACGCGCCGCAAGGCGGTGCCTACAACCCGTTCGATGCGGACAGCGGCACCTACCGTCCACAACAAGGCGATGGCGGACGCCACTGGGAGCGCGACCTGGACCTGCACTACACCGTGCAATCAGGCCCGGCGAAAGACCTGTCACTGCAACTGTCCCATGTCACCCACCGCGCCAACAGCGCCCAGGCTGGGGACGACATCGACAGGCTGTATGTCGTCATCCAGTACCCGCTCAAGCTGGGGCCGTTTTGAACCACCGCGCCGGGTTCACAGCCGGAAATGCTGCTGCAGGGCCCGGCCGAGCAGGTCAACCGCTTCGTCGGCGTATGAGGCCTGAGACCTGACGAACACCACCTCATGGTCGGCAATGGCAGGCAGGTCGTCGAGGATTCGCATGCTCGGCGTCACCCGCGCGCGGTCTATCAGGCTGATCGCCAGGCCCGCTTCCACACACGCCTTGACGGCCTGGTTGGAGGGGCTTTCGAGGACGATGCGCGTCTTGCGGCCGCGTTGCCTGAGGGACTCGATCATCGCCTGGCGATAAGGGCATTGCGCCGCATGCACGGCCAGCGGCAACGGCTCCATCGAGGCGATCGCCGTCTGGGCCGGACCCACCCAGACCGGCGTGGTGGACACCAGCACCTGCGCCTGGGCATCCGGCTCGCCCTTCGGCTGGGTCACGACCGCGGCTTGAAGCTTGTCGCGCTGCACCAGGTCGCGCAGTGCATAGCTGGGCGCGGTCTTGAGCTCCAGCACTACATTGGGCCAGGCCGAGGCGAAGGTCGGGAGGATGTCGCGAATCACATGGTCGGCGTATTCGTCCGGCACCCCCAGGGTAATGCGGCCCGCCAGTCGCGTCCCCTGCAGGTCGGCCAGCACTCGGTCATGGGTGCGCAGCAGCTCCGTCGTCGCCAGCAGCAGCCGCTTGCCCAGCGTCGTCAGGGAAACGGCCTGATTGTCACGATTGAATAAACGGCCACCGGCAACCGCCTCCAGCCGTTGGATGTGCACGCTCACCGCTGCCGGGCTCTTGTGAAGCAGTTGCGCCGCTGCGTTGAACTTGCCGATCCGCGCCACCGCATGGAACGTGCGGACCAAGTCGATATCGAGTGTGGCTGTCATAGTTCAACCCTTTTGAACAACTGATGCACGATATTTGGATTTATTAGATTACGCCGGTTTCGTAGCCTGGGGCCATGAACTTGCCAAAATCGATGTCCTGCCCTTCTCTCTCACGGCCCGACTGGTGCCAGGCCATTCCATTGCCCCTACTGGAGGCGGCGTTGCTGCTGACCTGGAGTTCCGGCTTCATCGGCGCACGGTTCTCCCTCGACTACGCACCGGCGTTGCTGGTGGTGTTCTGGCGCTGCGTGGTGGTCACTGTCATTCTGTTTCCGTTCGTCATCAGTCAGTTGCGGCGCGCCTCCCCCGGCGTGCTTCTGAAAAATGCCGGCATCGGCCTCCTGGCCATGGCCGGCTACCTGGCCGGTATCGTCCAAGGCATTGCCCTGGGTGTACCCGCAGGCCTGGCCGCCCTGGTGGCCGACCTGTTGCCCATCGGCATGGCCCTGCTGGCGGCCGGCGTGTTGGGGCAACGACTGGCCTGGCCAGTCTGGGCAGGCCTGGTCATCGGGCTGCTAGGCGTGTCCGTGGTCACCCACGGCGCGCTGGCGTGGGGCAACGCGCCGTGGTGGGCCTATAGCCTGCCGCTGCTGGGCATGTTGTCGCTGGCCGTCGCCACCCTGTGGCAGAAGCGCCTTCCCGCGTCCGATTCACTGGGCCTGCTGCCTAACCTGTGGCTGCAATGTTGCGTCTCAGGCGTGGCCTTCGCCGGCCTTGCGGGCGCCCAGGGCAGCCTGGCCCCGATTCCCAGCGCAGGGTTTGCCATGAGCGTGCTGTGGACCGCCGGGTTGTCCACCCTGGGCGGCTATGGGTTGTATTGGCTGTGCCTGCGCCGCGCGACCGCCACTCGGGTCGCCAGCGTGCTTTACCTCAGCCCACCCATCACCCTGCTGTGGGCCTGGGCCATGTTCGGCGAGCCGCTTTCCTGGCAAATGGTGTCTGGCCTGGCTGTGTCCGCCTTGGGACTCTGGCTGGTGGTGCGCACGGAAGCGCGGCAGGCCCGGCGCCGATAGCGACCGCTCTCAGGCGCCCGAAGTTGTCACCGCAGGGTAATGCAGTGTCGTGCCGCAGACCTTCGCGGCTGGGTTCAAGACGGCTTTGTTTGCCTTGTCCTTGTCCAGGATATGGATGACTTCAACTCCGCGCAGCAGCAGATAATCCGCGATGATCCGCCGATGGCAGCGCCACCAGACAGCCTCCGCGCACATGATGACGCAACGTTGGTGCTGGCTCAGGTCCAGGAGGCGAACCAGCCCGCGCTCGAACTCGTCCGAGAGCGCGTAATCGGCATAGTTGTGGAAGCTGCGATTGTCCCAGAACCCATTGACCTCATCGGCAACGCTCCTGGACTTCTTGCGCAAGCCACCCAACTGCTCGATCTGCTCGTGACCCAGGCCCACTTCGGCCAGCCGTTGGGCAAAGGTATCCAGGTTGTATTGCGGGTTGGTGCGTGAGCGTGGAACCGTCCTGACGTCGACCACGGTCTCGATTGCAAACCCTTTGACGATGTCCACGAACTGGTCGAAGGTCCGGGTGGAATGACCGATCGTGTAGATGCTTGAATGCTCCATCAGTGAAAACCCGACGCTGATCCTGGTATTCGCATTAGGTCCGCCGTTCCGGCAAAGGTTTCTTGATCGTTTCACCGTGGCGAGGGCGCCGGCGCTCGCTGGACTGCGTGGCCTTCGCCACGGTGAAGGTGGGGCCAGTGATCACGCCGGGGCTTTGAGCGTGTCGTAGGCTTCCAGCGTGCGCAGCGAATAGATGTACGCAGCGCCGGCGTTCAACGAGATCGCCGTGGCCAGGGCTGCGCTGACCTCTTCGCGGTTTGCGCCGGCCTTGATCGCCGCGTCGGTGTGGGCGGCGATACATCCGTCGCAACGGGTGGTGACGGCGACCGCGATGGCGATCAGCTCGCGGGTCTTGGCATCGAGTACGTTGTTTTCACTGGCGGCCTCCCCCAAGGCCATGTAGGCCTTGACCATTTTCGGGTTGCTGCGGCCCAGCGCGCCGAAGGCTTTTTGAAGGGTGGGCAATAATTCGGACCAGTTATGGAACATGGCATTAACTCCTGAGTGGGTTGGGTGTACTGTTTCAACGCCTTCAGTTTTCCATCCCTGCGCCGGTCGGGTTTGTCCAATGCTCTCAGCGTTTTTCGCGAAAATCTCAAATGCATGCCATCGATAAACTCATCAGCCTGGCCAACGTACGCGGCAGCCTGGACCTGCGCTGCCAGTTCGACGGTGACTGGGCCCTGGATCACGCGCAGCAAGCGTTGGGCAAGGCGCCCTATCACATCGTGCTGGCCGGTGAATGTCGGGTGGAGTTTCCGGATGGGCAGCGCTTGCCCATGCGCGCCGGCGATATCCTGCTGCTGCCGCGCGGTGCCCGGCACGTCATGCACAGCCCCGGTAAAACCGTGGCGCCGGTCACGCCCACTCAAGTGATGGGCGGCACCTTGCCGATTCATCGCATCGGCGGTGCCAGCGTTGAGCTGGACATGCTCTGCGGCGACTTCCACTTCAACCGCGCCTCGCTGCTGTTCGCCGCCTTGCCCGACTACCTGGTGATTCCCAGCGGCGCACTGCCCGCCGGCGGCCCGCTGCCGGCGCTGGTCGAAGTGATGCGAGGGGAAGCGGACGGCAACCAGGTCGGCGCGGGGTTTCTGCTCGACGCCCTGTCCCAGGCGCTGTTCACCCTGATCCTTCGAGCACACCTGGCCAGCCAGGGGCAGGACAGCGGCTCGTTGGCCTTGCTGGGCGACAAGCGTCTGGGCCGGGCCTGGCAGGCGATGCTGGATGATCTCGCGCACCCGTGGACCATCGAAAGCCTGGCGCAGATCGCGAACATGTCCCGGGCGAACTTCATGCGCGCGTTCGTCAGAGTCGCCGGCGTCTCGCCCTGGGTGCTGCTGACGCACATGCGCATGGAGCAGGCGTTCAATCTCCTGCACCAGTCACACCTGGGGTTGAGTGACATCGCGTTACAGGTCGGCTACCAATCCCAGGCCGCGTTCAGCAAGAAATTCAAGGAGCTCCATGGCCAAGCCCCCGGCAAAGTGCGACGCGGGCTCTAGCTGAGCGGGCGCCGGTTCAGATCTCCAGCACCAGGGGTTCACTGCCTTGGGCCGGCACCGCGCAACAGATCAGCACTTCGCCTTCGCCAACCGGTTCGGCCGGCGGGGTCAGGTAGTGCACCTGGCCCTGGCTCAGGCGAGTCTTGCAGGTGCCACAGGAACCGCCACGGCAACTGAATTCCGGCTCCAGCCCTCGCGCCTCGGCCAGTTCGAGCAAGGTCCCGCTGCCCGGTTCCCAACGCCCTTCCTTGGCCGAACCGGCGAACAGGATCTTCACCGGCTCGGTCGCCGCCGGCACTTGCTGCGCCGCCGGGACAAGGACCTCGACGTCCCGCACCAGGGTGGACGGGCCGAAGGTTTCGGCATGGATGCGATCGTCCGGAATGCGCAGGCCGCGCAGGCCATCGTACAGCGCCTGGGTAAAGCTGCCTGGCCCGCACAGGTAGTAATCGTAGTCATTCAAGGGCAACCACTTCTTGAGCAGCTCGATATCGATCCGGCCCGGCAGGTCGTAAGCTTCGTTCGCGCCCGCCTCCACAGGCGGCTGGCTGACCATGCGCAACACTTGCACCTTGTCGCCGGCACGCGCCACCAGTGCATCGATCTCATCACGAAACGCCAGTTCAGCCACCGTCCGCGCGCTTTGCACCAACCAGACCGGGCGCAGGCGGTTTATGCGCAGCCCTTGGTAAACCACTTCGCGCAACATCGACAACAGCGGCGTGATGCCAACGCCGGCCGCCAGCAACACCAGGGGGCGCCGTTCGGTCGGTTGCACAGTGAAATGCCCCTGGGGCGCGCGCGCCTCGATCGTGTGCAGTGGCAGGACCTGATCATGCAGGTGGGACGACACCGAACCATCGCGCTTGACGCTGATGCGCAGAAAATCATCCGACGGTGCACTGGACACGCTGTAGGTTCGAATCGACGGGGCTTTGTGCCCAGGCAACGAGACCCGCACCGGCAGATGTTGCCCGGCTTCGAACCGCGGCATACCGACCCCGTCGCTCGCTTGCAGGTAGAACGAGCGAATGCCGGGGCTCTCCTCCACCACCTGCGTGACCCGCAGCGAACGCCAGTGGGTCCGCAAGGCCTCGGCCTGCAAACGCTCGGTGGCATGCTCCCAACTGCCGGTCATCCGCGAATTCGGCGATTCCCCTTCGGCCTTGTCTTTCCAGCGCAATGGGAGTGCGGCCGGCCGGTGGACGATGCGCTGGGGCGTGAAGCGCAACAAGCGCTCGGCGCCCTGGAACGCGGCGATCTCGGGATCGTCCAGCACCACCTGCGCCGTGCCGCTCATCTGCAGCAGGTCGCCGGTCTGGACATCGACGAACACCAGCCCGGCCCGAGGGTTGAGCAGGATATTGCCCAAGGTATTGAAGAACAGGTTCCCGGAAAAGTCAGGCACCGTCAGTGTCCCGTTCTCATCCATGCGCACGAACCCCGGTTTGCCGCCGCGGTGGGAGGCATCGACCTGCCGCTCGCCATCACGCACCACGTAGGAGGCGATGTAGAACGAATCGGCGGTCGTCACCAGGCGCCGCACCAGGGGGTCTGCCACGGTCAACTCGCGGGGTGCGCCGGCCTGCTCCTCGACAAAGGCATACTCGCGCAGGTTGATGTAACGCGGGCAGTTGCCATAGGCCTGGCGCACCGAAATTTCGAGCCCCTGCTCAAGCTGGCGCCGCACGACCCCATTCATGCGGTTACGCCGCCGGGTGTGCAATTCGATGCCCAGCATGCCGATGGCGTCCCCTTCGCCCAGGCCTTCCTGGGCCGGGTCATCGGGTTGCGGCTGGACATTGATGTGCAGGGTTTGCGGATCGGGCGAGTTCATGAAACCGGGCCGCCCCGCACGCAGGGTCGCCCAGACATCGCCCTGGCGATCCACCGCTCCGAGCACCACGAACGGCAACTGGGCGTAGAACTCACGATGCTGATCCGGCATCCAGGTCCGCGCCAACTGACGCTGGCCAACACCGGCCATCATGTCCACCGCGCCCACCGAGCGCTGCAAAGTCAGCTCTCCTTCGTGCCAGGGCGAGGGTTGTACGGTCGTGGCTTCGTCCATCATCAGCTCCTCGCGCCCGCAGCGTAAAGCCGCGCCATGGCGCCTCGGTCAGGGATACTCCGCCACACCTGTGGCCAGGCGTGCAGGTCAGTGGCGTCATCTTCTGCCCAAAGCGCCGGTACAGGAATACGCACACGCTGCAATCCACTCTTTCACACAGTGCAAGGGTGATGGGGCCGTGCCGGTCCACGGCGTCATACCCTGAGGCTGGCGAAATGCTTGGTCAGCTCCATCAAGGTCGCCCGCAGCTCCGGGGGGCGCACGGGCTTGGCCAGGATCGAGATGTTCATGTGGTGCAACGCATGGCGGATCGGTTCGATGTCGTGGCCGGTCATGATCATCGCCGGGACCTCCCAGCCACGTTGCTCGCGGATCGCCGCGATGCACTCGGAACCCGAGACCTTCGTCCCGAGGTCGAAGTCGGCAATGATGATGTCGCAGTCGCTGGTCACGCCCACCCCGTCGCTGTGGGTCTCGACTTCGCAACCCCACTTTTCCAGCAGCGCCGAGGTCGCCATCAGCACGTTGGCGTCATCCTCCACCAGGCACACCCGCAAGCCCTGCAAGCGGCTCTGCGTGGGCGGCGTACGCGCAAGCGCCGCCCGGGGCGCGACCTTTTCCAGGCCTTCGATGGCGGCGCAGGTTCCCCTGCCGACCCTGGAATCGAGCCGGATCTGCAGGTTGATCAGATGGCTGATGCGCTTGACGATCGACAACCCCAGGCCCAGCCCCTCGACGTCCTTGTCGCGGACGTGACGCACCCGGTAGAACTCCTTGAACACTTCGGGCAGATGTTCGGCGGCAATGCCGCGCCCCTTGTCGTAGATGACGATGGCCAGGCCATTGCCCCTGGGCCGCACGCCAATCAACACCGGTTTGCCAGGGGCGTACTTCAGCGTATTGGAGATCAGGTTCTGCACCATGGTCGCCAACAGGCCGGCATTGACGTTGACCCACTGGTGGCAGGGCCGCAGGCGCAACTCGACACCGGCCCAGCGCGCCGCCTCGGTGTTCTGCTTGACCACGTCCTGCAGCAGCGCGCCCAGGTGCACGGGCTCCGATTGCGGCTCCAGTTGCCCGTTGTCGAGGGTGTAGATGTCCAGGATCGAGCGAAACAGTTGCGACACGATGTGCAATGAGCGGTCGATGTTATCGACCAGCCGCAGTTCTTCCTGGCCCAGCCGGGCGTCGCGCAGGCATGCGGTGAACAGCCCGATGGAGTGGATCGGCTGGCGCAGGTCATGGCTGGCCTGGGCCAGGAAGCGCGACTTTTCCTGGTTCGCGGCAATCGCTTCTTCCGAGGCAATGCGGGTACGGGTCAACAGGATGTGCGCATAGGCCGGCACGACGACAGTGGTGACGATCAGCATCAGGAACATGTAAGGCTGACCCCGCCAGAACGGCGTGAGCAGGAAGATCATGACCAGAGTCGCCAAGGCAATCAGCGTCGCGGCAGCCAGGTAACGTGACCCGAAGCGCATGCCATTACCCAACGTGACCCAGAGCAACGCGGCATAGACCGGCAATGCGGCCTCTCCGCCCACTATCATGGCGAAGGCGACGCTCGCGTAGTCAAGCGCCATGGCAAAGATACGACGCAGGAAAAAATGCCCGGGCCAGCGCTTGATCGCCATGCGCAGCGGCGCCGCGACACTGAAGAAAAACACCATGTACCACATGATCGGGACATAAGTGCCGAATTCCGAATAGGAAAGGCAAGCGACCACGATGATATAGATTGAAGCGCAGGCCCCGACCGTCAATCTCAATGTCGCCTGGTCCAGCTCGCTATTCTTTTCTGTCATGGTCACAGGATTATTCCAACATGAAAGGTTGTTTCAAACTTGAAACCCAAGGGGGCCGTTTAGGTTACGATGCGCTGACTTGAAGGTCAGGAGGATCTGGAGCATGACGTGCAGAGTAATTGTGGCCGATGACCATCCTTTGTTTCGCGAGGGCATGCTGCGGACCATCGAACGATTGATACCGACGGCCACCATCGAACAGGCCGGCAATCTGGACGAAGTATTGGCCCTGGCGCGCGCCGGGCTGGAAGTGGACACCCTGATACTCGACCTGCGCTTTCCCGGTATCACGTCGCTGCAAGTCATCGGCCAATTGCGCAGTGAATTCAAGCGCACCTCGATCATTGTGGTTTCAATGGTGGATGACGTGGATGTCATTACCCAGGTCATGTCGCTGGGGGCTGACGGTTTCATCGGCAAGAACATCGACCCCGCCGGCATCGCCGACGCCATCATGGCCATCCGCGAAGGCGAAGTGGTGGTGAAATACCAGGCTGAAAACTCGGTGCTGGACGATGCACTGGCCCAACTGACCGCACGCCAGCGGGAAGTGCTTGGCTTGATCGCGGCCGGCAAGACCAACAAGGAAATCGCCCGAGACCTGGGCATCTCGCCCTTCACTGTACGCATCCATGTCTCCAGCCTGCTCAAATCCCTGGGCGTGCCTACCCGTGCGGCGGCAGCGGCACAATTCTCCAGTTTCCCCGTCAACGGCGGATGGCCAGTCAACTCACAGAGTTGAACCCGACACCGGTAGACCGACGGTGGGATTTATCCTCCCTGCCAGCGCGCCATGCCATAGAACACTTGTACTATAGCCGCGTCCTACCCTCCCCTCCTAAGCTGTGAGCGCCCCTGAAAGGTGGCTGGAACAGCCAAGCCTGCAACCACCAACACTCCCGACTGCGCGCCGAAACACCAGGGTGCATGGATCGTATCGAACAGAGACATCCAATGGCCTGTCCGAACGCCGGGCATCGCCTCAACCGAGGGCGCTCCAATAGCCGGCCTCGCTCACTCCTTCCAGGTACCGCCACTCACGGTGCACCCCTTGCGGGTGCTCTCCAGCAGGTCAGCCGTGCGCTTGTAGTAATAGAAATCCACCCCCTGTCCGTTGACGTTCAGGCAGGTGGCCTGGGGGTTTGGCGGACAGGTTTGCGAATAGGTGATCCGGCCCGCTTCTCCGCCCAGGGCGACCGGCATGTTGGCATAGGCTTCACAGCTTGAACGGAACTTGGCCACCGGCTGCTCATCGCTGGCCTGCACGCAGTCCTTGGCCTCGATATGCTGGCCCATGACCGTCATCTCACCTTCCATCGTGCAGGCCTGGCTACCGGCATGGGCCACTGAAACACACAGCAGCGTGGCACTGATCACACTGCAAAAACGAACGACTCCGTTTATGTACTCTCCCGAGATCCTGGATGGTCACAACCGCCAAAGTATCCAGGCTCGGGGATTCATTCTGAATAGCACAGATGGGCTAGTCGCTATGCCTGCAGGGCTCAGCCCACCCAGCCGATGGCCGTCTTGGGAATGACCTCGGACTCGTCGAGCTTGGAGGCGAACATGCTCACCGCCTCAAGCGCATCGGTGGTTCCGGCCCGGATCTGGACGATGACCGAGCCGGCCTGGTCTGCCAGCGTGACCCCGCGCAAGGCCCCCTCGTGGGTCTCGTTCATGCTGGACACCGCGTCACGGGTTTCGGACAGTATCTTGCCGATCATCTCGGCGATCTCCGACGTCGAGCGGCTGGTACGCCCGGCCAGTTGCCGGACTTCGTCGGCCACTACCGCGAACCCCCGCCCCTGGTCACCGGCCCGTGCAGCCTCGATGGCGGCATTGAGGGCCAGCAGGTTGGTCTGGTCGGCAATGCCGCGGATGGTGTTGACGATCGCCGTGATTTCTTCCGAACGCGCGCCCAATTGACCGACCAGGCGCGCGGAAGCGCCGATGTTGTCGGCGATCTCGCGCATTTCCTTGGCTGTCTGATGGATGACCTGGGCCCCCTGCTCCGCGACGCGCTCGGTCTCGGCAGAGATGTGATAGGCACGGGAGGCGCCGCGCGAGTCCTCTTCGAACTTCTCCACCCGCTCGCTGATATTGCTGGCGAACTTGACGATCTTGCTCAACTTGCCTTCGGCGTCATACACCGGGTTATAGCTGGCTTCCAGCCAGACCACCTTGCCGTGCTTGCCCAGGCGCTTGAACTGGCCGCTGAAGAATTCACCGGCGTTCAGGCGTCGCCAGAAATCACTGTATTCGGCGCTGTTGACCAGGTCCGAGTCGCAAAACATCCGATGGTGCTTACCTTTCAGCTCGCCCAGTGAGTAATTCATGACGTGCAAAAAGTTGTCGTTGGCGGTCAGGATATTGCCGCCCAGGTCGAACTCGATCACCGCCATGGCTCGGTCGAGCGCGGCCAGCCGGCCACGGGTTTCCGCCTCGCTCGCGACCTTGGCCGTGACATCGAGTGCATACTTGACCACTTTGACGACGCGGCCCTGTTCGTCGACGACCGGGTTGTAGCTGGCTTCCAGCCAGATGTTCTGGCCCTGCCCACCGCGACGTTGGAACGTACCGGAAACAAACTGACCAGAGCGCAGCTGGTTCCAGAATTCGCGGTACTCGGCACTACCGGCCAGCGCCGGGGTACAGAAATCGCGGTGCGAGAGCCCTGCCAGTTGGTCGGCACGGTAGCCCATCGTCTTCAGGAAATTCTCGTTCGCACGAAGGACTTTGCCATCGGGACTGAACTCGATCACGGCCATCGACCGTTCAAGCGCGCCGACTAATCCCTTGTATGTTGCCAGTTCGGCCGTCCTGGCCGACAGTTCACTTTTCAGTGCTGTGTTAAACATGGCATACCCTCTGCGAACCCGAAAATTTTATTGGACTTCAAAAGGGCTATCGACTCGCGGATCAGGGGCTTTATACACCGCAACACAATTATGTTTTGACGTCAGAAAAACACTGGCCGTGTCACCCGCCCAAATCACTGAATGCAGGTCTGTCGGGGCCTCTGACCTGCTCCAGCAGCCAGGTCCTGAACGCCTGCACCGTTTGGGTCCCGGCCGTTTCATGGGGGCTCACGAGATAGAAACCGAAATCGGATTTCAACTTCAGGTCAAAGGGCACTACCAAGCGCCCGGCCTTGAGGTCGTCCTCGACGTACGTCGAGCGCCCGATGCACACCCCCAAGCCATCCACCGCAGCTTGCACCGCCATCATCGCCAGGTCGAATGTCAGGCGTGAGCCCTCGGCAAGCCGCGCCGGCTGGGCGGCGGCCTCCAGCCAGGCGTTCCAGTCGCCCTGGGTCTGCCCACTGACCTGCAACAAGGTATGGCTGGCCAGATCGCCCGGGTTGCGCAAGGCGCCGGAGCCCTCCAGCAACCGCGGGCTGCACACCGGGAAGATCTCGTCGCACATCAGCCAGTCGGCCCGCAGTCCCTGCCAGTCACCGGCCCCGTAGCGGATAGCAGCATCAATGCCCGTTTTGCGAAAGTCCACCAACTCGGTGGACGCAGTGATACGCACATCGATGCCGGGAAACGCCTGCTGGAACGACGCCAATCGCGGCAACAGCCACTTGGAAGCAAATGAAACCAGGGTGCTGATCGTCAGCACGCTGTGATTGCGCGTCTCCAGCAGGGCCTCGGTGCAATGGCGCAGCTCGTGGAACGCCGAACGAATGCCGGGAAAGTAAGCCTGGCCCTCACGGCTCAGGGCCAGCCCGTCCTTGAGCCGCAGGAACAAACGCACGCCCAACTCCTCTTCGAGCCGCCGGATCTGATGGCTGACGGCGGTCTGTGTCACATTCAGCTCTTCGGCAGCCTTGGTAAAGCTCATGTGCCTGGCGGCCGATTCGAACGCCTTCAGGCCGTTGAGGGAGGGAATTCTGCTGATCATGGGGCGACACGATGCTCATGAGGTTTTGTCATACGCTAGCACCGCAAATGTCCTTTGAACATGTTGCCGTTGCCAGGGATTCTAGGGACGCACGCCAAGGCAATCGCCCCAGCGAACCTCCACCGTCCCTTAGGAACACCATGAAACTGTACTTTGCCCCCATGACCTGTTCATTGTCCCCGCACATCGTCCTGCGGGAACTGGGCCTGCCATTCGAGTTGGTCCGGGTCGACAACCAGACCAAGCGCACCGCCGACGGGCTGGACTTCCTGAGCATCAATCCCAAGGGCTATGTCGCGGCCCTGGCGCTGGATGACGGCAACGTGTTGACCGAAGGACCGGCCATCGTCCAGTACCTGGCCGACCAAGTCCCGGGCAACTCCCTTGCGCCGGCCAATGGCACCTGGGAACGGGTGCGCTTGCAGGAGTGGCTGAATTTCATTGCCACCGAGATCCACAGCGGTTGCGCGCCACTGTTCAACGCCGGCATGGCCGCCTCGGCCAAGGTCATCTTCCGGGAAAAACTGTCCAGGCGTTTCGACTACCTGAACCGGGCTCTCGAACAACAGGCGTACCTGATGGGCCGCTTCGGCTTGGCCGACAGCTATCTGTTCAGCGTACTCAAATGGTTGCCACGGCTCGGCATCGAGATCAGCAACTGGCCGGCGCTGATGGCGTTCATGGAGCGTATCGAAGCACGCCCCTGCGTCCAGGCGGCCATGGCCGCCGAAGCAGCCTGACCTACGTCACATCGAAACGGCAGGTGGGCAGGCGCCCTATTTCCGGCCGCGCGTACAGGTAGCCTTGCATCAGCTCGATGCCCAGCCCCACCAGCGCAGCGCTTTCCCCTGGGGTCTCGACCCCTTCGGCAATGACCAGGATCCCCAGGCGCCTGGCCACCAGGAGAATCCCTTCGACAATGGCCTGTTTCACCGAATCCTGGTCGATACCACGGGTCAGCGCCATATCGATCTTCAGCACCTGCGGCTGGAACATCGCCAACAGGTTGAGACCCGAATAGCCGGAGCCGAAATCATCGATCGCGGTGGTGAACCCCTGGCGCTCGTATTCGGTGAAGATCGACTTGAGGTGGTCAGGGTCGTCGACTTTCTCGCCCTCGGTGACTTCGAACATCAACCGATCCAATGGAAAATTGGCCAGGCGCGCCGCCTCCAGCGTAGCCCGGATGCAGGTCTCGGCCCGGTAAACGGCGTTGGGCAGGAAGTTGATGCTCAGCAGGCATCGAGGGAGGTCCAGAAGGCCCAACCGGGTAGCCTCTTCGATCGCCTTTACGCGACATGCCTGGTCGAACCGGTAGCGGTTGCCGTCATTCACCTGCCCCAGGATGTCGCTCGCCGATTCACCGTTGATCCCTCTGACCAGTGCTTCATAGGCAAACGCAGCGCCGGTTCGCAGATTGAAGATCGGCTGGAACGCCATGGTGAAATCGAACCCGAGCGCCTCATGGTCGCGGCACTCGGCACAGCCAAGGGACTTGAAGGTTTGACGGGGGGAGTGTTCGGTCATGATCGATATTCCGTTGCGTTGACGGTACGTCCCTGCCGGTGCAAAGACTCTAGTCAGCCCTCCCTGAATCGGCAAAGGCCTGGCTTTCTGGAGCGCCGTCGATCACCGGCGTCGGTTTGCAACCAAACACCTAGCCGGGTTTTACGGCCACAGGCATTGCCATTCGCGTGCACAGATACAGCAGACCTCCCACACCGACCAGGGCGCCGCCGCGCAACCAGGTTTCCAGGCTTTGCTGGCTGAGCAAGACCAGGCACGAGACGATCGCAAGGAGGGGCACCCAAGTGGGCACCCGAAAATGCGCTTGCGCCACCGGATCGCGGCGCAGCACCAACACCGCCAGGTTGGTGCTGAGGAAAACAAAAAGCAGCAAGAGCACGACGGTCTCGGCCAATGTGGCGAGAGAGCCTGTCAGCGTCAACGCGATGGAGACCAGGGTGGTGGCGATGATCGCGACCCACGGTGTGCGCCTTTTGCGCAGGACTCGCGCCAAGCCCCCCGGCAGTAAGCCCTGGCAGGCCATCCCATAGGCCAGTCGGCTGGCCATGATCATGGTCAGCAGCGCGCCATTGGCCACGGCGACCAGGGCGATGAAGGCAAAGACCCGCGGCGAAACGCTCAACCCCGAGGCGCGGACGACTTCCAGCAAAGGCGCCGAAGTAGCGACCAATTCTTCCATGGGCAGCACCGAGGCAGCCGCGACGCCCACGGCCATGTAAACCACGCCGGCGGTGAGCAACGCGGCAAACAAAGCGCGCGGATAGACCTTACGCACGTCGCGTATTTCTTCGGCGAGATTGGCCGAGGTTTCGAATCCGACGAACGAATAGAACGCCAGTAATGCCGCGCTCAACACCGCCAGCCATGGGCTGACGCCCGGTTTGAATTGCAGCGCACTGTGCAGATGGGCATCGCCGGAACGGAAAAACCAGGCCGCGGCGACGATGACCAGTATCAGGCCCGACAGCTCGATGAGGGTCATGACCAGGTTTGCCCCCAGGGACTCCTTGATTCCCCGGGCATTCAACAAGGCGATCATCACCAGGAACACCAGGGCAGCGATGTGGGGCGGGACGTGAGTGAAGGTCGCCAGGTAATCGCCCGCGAACGCCAACGAAAGGCCGGCTGCACTGGTCACCGCCGCGGCCAGCATGCAAAAGCCGACCAGAAAGGAAAGAAACGGCGAGCGGAACGCCTTTTCGGCGAACACCGACGCCGCGCCGGCCTGCGGGTACTTCGTAACCAGCTCCGCATACGAGCCGGCAGTAAGCATGGCGAAGAACAGCGCCACCAATAAAGGCACCCAGATCGCTCCCCCCACCTGTCCAGCGATGGTCCCGGCCAGCGCGTAGACACCGGCACCCAGCACATCGCCAAGGATGAAGAGAAACAACAAAGGTCCGGTCACGGCTCGCCGCAATGGGGTTCTGGAGGGTTTGGAGGTCACATTCACTCTCGGCTCTGGCGATCGTTCGAAGCCTGCTGGCATGCGCCAGGCGGCTGCATCGTGGTGCTTAAGCAATGGAAATATCGGCCAGGGGAAAGTTCAGAAATGTTCCGGGGATGGCGCTTGAAGCCGGCTGAAGCCTTTTTTTCGCGAGCAAGCCCGCTCCCGCACAGGGAATCTGTGACGGACACACATCTTGTGCCCACCCCATAACACTGTGGTAGCGGGCTTGCCCGCGAAGAGGCCAACCTCCCAATCACCGGCACCGACAGCGCACTTACACGAACACTTCACCGTTAACCTTGCGCCTGCTCCCCCAGAACCCTCGCATACACTGGCCGGTCAACGTTGCCGCCCGACAGAATCACCCCCACACGTTTCCCCGCCATCGCGTCACGCTCCTGCATGAGCGCCGCCAACGCCGCGGCGCCGGCACCTTCGGCGAGGTTGTGTGTGTCGGTGTAGTAGACCCGCATGGCCTCGGCAATTTCACGATCGTCGACCGCCACGATCCGTGCCGCCGCGGCCCCATAGAGGGCGAACGCCTCGGGTATGGGCTTGCGCACGGCGAGGCCGTCGGCGAAGGTGTTCGCCGAAGGGGTCTCGCACAGGGTCCCGGTCTCGAACGACTGCTTCGCCGCCGCAGCCTCAGTGGACACCACACCGACCACTTCGGTGTTCAAGCCCAAGGCATCACGGGCGGCGATGACGGCGCAGATCCCCGACCCGCAGCCGATCGGCACGTAGACCGTGTCCAGGTCCGGCACCGCCTTGAACAACTCCCACCCATAGGTCGCCACGCCCTTGACCAGCTCGGCGTGAAACGGTGGCACCAGAAACAAGCCCTGCCGCTGCGCCAAGCGTGCGGCCTCCTCGCGGGCCTCATCGAAATCGCGACCGAACTCCACCACCTCGCCACCAAAGCCGCGCATGGCTTGGTTCTTCTCCAGCGAATTGCCCTGTGGCACGACGATCAACGCCCGCAAGCCCAACGCTGTTGCCGCCAATGCCAGGCTCTGACCATGATTGCCACGGGTCGCCGTGACCACGCCCTTCACCTCGGGGTGCTCGCGCCTGAGCCAGTGCATGAACGTCAGACCACCGCGGACCTTGAATGCCCCGGTGGGCGTGTGGTTCTCGTGCTTGACCCACACCGTGCAACCCAGCCGTTCAGCCAGCAAGGGCCAAGCATACTGGGCCGTGGCCGGCATGGTTGGGTATATGTTGCGCGCCGCTTGTTCGATATCGTCGAGCGTCAGTTTGTGCATAGGGTCGCCTCCAGGTTTTGCCCAGTCTAGTCATGGGCGCCACCGGCGGGCTTCCAGAAAACTGACCTGACTTTCAGCCCTTTTCTTCACTACTATGTCGCTCATGCACCGCCGCAATCGCCTGCCGCCGCCCCAACCCGAACCGATCCGGCGTATCGAGGCAGGCCCCTGGGCGATTGAATTGCTGCCGGGCTGCGCCTACGCGACCCGCTATGTCGCAACCCAAGCCTCGATCGGCTTCGCCTTCGACAGCCAGTGCGGCCTGCACGCCATCGGCAGCGACCGGGTGCATCCGTTCGAGGCCATGCCCAACGGCCTGGCCTTCGTCCCAGTGGGGTGTGATGTGTTCTCCGAATCGCCCCAGGGCGGTGAATACCTGCGGATCCTGCGCACCGACGGCGTTGCGCTGGAGGGTGAGCGGGCCTTCAACAATCGCATCGACTCGCCGGCCATTGCCCTCGCCCACCGCATGCGCAACGCGCTGTTGCAGGCTTCGGCGCAGGATGACTGGGAATCCTGGGCGTTGGGGTTGGCTGAACGGGTGACGGGCCACGAACGGTTGCCGGCGCCCCCTCCCGGCTCGATCACCGGCCGACGCATGCGCCTGCTCGACGAGTTCATTGACGCAGGTCTCGCCGGCCCGCTCGGCGTACCGGCGATGGCAGCGCTGCTGGGGTTGTCCGAAGGCTATTTCATCCGGGCATTCAAGCTCGCGACGGGAAAAAGCCCCCACAGCTACCTGATCGACCGACGCCTGGCCAAGGCCCGGACCTTGATGACCGACACGAGCGCCAGGCTGACCGAGATCGCCCTCGCCTGCGGCTTCAATTCCCAGGCGCACATGACGACGCTCTTCAGGCAGCGCCTGGGCGTCAGTCCGGCACAGCTACGCGGGCACTCCAGAAGTTGACGAGGCAACCCAGGCCCCGGGTGTGCGACCCGCCCAGGGCAACGCTCGTTCCAACTGCGCTGCCAGGCGCAGCAACGGGGCCTCACGACCGAACCCCGCGCTAAACTGCAAGCCGATCGGCAGGCCGCTGTGCCGATCGACCGCCAGCGGCATGGACATCGAGGGCGAACCGGTCACATTCGCCAAGGCGGTAAAGGGCGAATGGCTGAAGACTCGATCCATCCAGCCCCGCCCGTCCAGCAGCGCCTGGCCTTCGTTGTAGTGACCTATCAACGGGGGCAGCGCTGGTAGGGTCGGGTTCAGCAGGATGTCGTACTGGCTAAAGAAGTGCCCCATGCGACGGGTCACGAGGTTGCGCAGGTGCATGGCCTCGATCAGATCCAGGGCGGTGAGTTGGCTGCCCAGCCGGTGCAACGCCAGCGTGGCCGGCTCCAGTGTGCTGGCATCGACCGCACGCCCGGTGGCCGCCGCGAGGGCGTTGACCCAGGCGGCGGTATTGGCGGACCAGAAGCGCGCGTTCAGTTCCACGAACCCTTCCCAACCCAGGCCGATGTCGAGATCGACTTCCTCGACACGGTGCCCCATGCCCTCCAGTTGCACCGCCACCTCCCGCGTGGCCTGGGCGACCGGCTCGACGCAACGGGTTCCGTTGAGTGGGTGCAGCAACAAGCCGATGCGCAGCGCCCCCGGTTCGCGCGTCGTTTGTGAAAGCCAGGAATGCGCTGGCCGAGCGATCTCGAACGGATCCCCCACGGCCGCCCCTTCCATGGCATCCAGCAAGGCGGCGCTGTCGCGCACGGTTCGACTGACAACACCATGGACGGCAAGCCCGGCCCATACCTCGTCCACTGCCGGGCCCATGGAGATTCGGCCTCGGCTGGGCTTGAGTCCGAACAACCCGGTGGCGGCGGCCGGAACGCGAATCGAGCCACCGCCATCGGTGGCATGGGCAGCGGGCACCATGCCGGCGGCAACGGCAGCGGCCGAACCCCCACTGGAGCCTCCGGCGCTGCGGCTCAAATCCCAAGGGTTGCGGGTTGGGCCCGAATACGCGGCTTCGGTGGTGGTGCTGGCCGCCAACTCCGGCGTGCTGGTGCGGCCCAGGGTCACCAGGCCGGCCTGGCGCAGGCGAATCATCAGGTTGGAGTCTTCAGCGGCGACGCATCCGGCGGCCAGGCGACTGCCCAACTCGTTCAGGCGACCCTGGGCGGTCAGGCCCAAGTCCTTTACCAAGAACGGCACGCCCTTGAACGGGCCTGCGGTGGCCAGGGGTTCATCCTTCCACACCTCGACCACCGCGTTGATCCTGGGGTTGAGCTGTTCGATGGCGCCCAATGCCGCCTCTCTTACCTCGGCCTGGGTGACTTGGCCGTTGGCAATCAGATCGGCCAGGCCAAGGGCGTCATATCCTGCATATTCAGAGGGTTTCATCACATTCTTCCTGGTAAAGACGCTATGATTTGTACTTACCAGTATCGAGCGATACTGTTCGGTATAGTTAGATACCAAACAGTATCGCTGTCAAGCGGAGAACGCCATGCGCCCCGAACGAGTTCCACAACTAGCGCCCCGGGAACGGATCCTGGATGCCGCCGAAGCTCTGTTCTTCACCGAAGGGATCAGTCGGGTAACGGTGGATGCCATCGCGGCCAAGGCCAAATCGACCAAGATGACGGTCTACCGGCATTTCGAGTCGAAAGACGCGCTGGTGCTGGCGTGGATTCGCTTGCTCGTCGACCAGTACGCCGAGGTCTTCGAAGGGTTGGCGGCGCGGCACGCCGACGATCCCAAGGCGCAGATCCTCGGTTTCGCCGAATTCATCGCGCAGGATCTGTCCACGGCGTCTTACCGGGGCTGCCCCTTCACCCACTCGCTGGCGGAGCTCCCGGACCCGCAAAACCCTGCCCGCCAGCTCATCGAGGCGCACAAGAAGCGCCAGTTCCAGCGCCTGGTCGCCCTGTGTGAAGAAGCCGGTCTAGCTGAACCGAATGAAACGGCCATGGCGCTCACCTACCTGATGGAGGGCGCGCAAGTTGTCTCGCAGAACAAAAGTGTCGAGCAGGTCGGTGAAAACCTGATCCGGATGATCCGGAAGATACTCGGCGAATGAGCGCCTAGAGCGGTTCGGCTGTTTGAATCAGCGAATTCAACACCAACTTGATTTCCGCTGCCGGATCTTTATGCCCTTGCAATATCAAACCTTCCGACAAGGCAGTGAAGGTCTTTGCAAGCGTGGCATTTTCCATCGGCGGTTTCTTGCCCGCATGATTGAAGATGATGGTAATCAGCTTGCCCAAGGCAATGCTGTTTTCTTCATGCAGGTCATTGTAGAGCGGTGAAAACTCGGCATCGCGCAGTGCAATCAATTGCAACTCGACGTCAAGGATCGCGCAATTGGCGTTATCTTTCAGGGTGTCGATGTAGGCATTCAGGCCCTGCGTCAACTGCTCGGACGAATAGCCGGCCGCCAGGGTCGAGCCCAACCGATCGATTTCCACCCGCTTGAACCGCTGCGCCAATTGCAACAACAGGTCGGCCTTACTTGAAAAGTTGGAGAAAAATGCCCCTTTCGAATAACCAGCCTCCTCGGAAATGGTGTTCACGCTGGCCGCGTGAAAGCCTTTCTTGATCATCAGATCAATGGCCGTATCGAATAATCTGTCTCTGGTTACTTGCTGGCTTTCCTCTCGACCTAGTCTCTTTTTAATCACGCCCTCGGCTCCTTTAGCCAACGAAAATATCTATTTGTAACTGAATGCAAGCATTGGCTCCTGCCGGCAAAAAAACCCGTGACGGCCATCATATCTTATACACGCTCGTATTAATCACCCGCATCTAAACTTTTAAGCAGGTGCCATGTAATCGCCATGTATTGGGGCAGCCGAAGACGAATGCAAGATGAGTCGCCGGCAGCGACTTACTGTGCCATTAGAACAGCGTCGCCTGGCCTCGACGCCCATTGGAGAATGCCCCGCGATCACGTGCGGCCACCGATGGAACCTTGGGTAAAGCCCGGTTTTTCTCAGCCCCGCGGGCGCTTTTGCGGTGGACCACAAAAGCTTCACATAAATACCGCTTGATTTTCAGATACCGAATGGTTTTTACTTGCGCCGTTGGTGAAGCCCAACGCCTGGTCCGCGCATCGCGTCAGCGACAGCCATCCCGATGCAACGCCAGGGTCACCCCAAAGGAGCTGGATCTTAATGGAATATGCCTTCGTTACAGGCGCTACGGGCCTGCTTGGGAACAACGTCGTCCATGCGCTGCTACAGCGCAAAATCAAGGTGAAAGCGCTGGTTCGCTCCCTTGAAAAGGGGCGCAAGCAGTTCGGCGACCTGCCCGTTGAACTGGTGGAAGGCGACATGCTCGATGTCGACGCTTTCAGCCATGCCCTGCAAGGTTGCGACGCCCTGTTCCATACGGCCGCCTATTTCCGCGACAGCTACAAAGGCGGAAAGCACTGGCAAAAACTCTACGACACCAACGTCACCGGCACCGAACGTCTGCTGCAAGTCGCTTATGCCGCCGGCATCCGTCGTGCCGTGCATACCTCTTCCATTGCCGTGCTCAAGGGCAACCGGGATCAAGTCATCGACGAAACCATGTCTCGCAGTGAGCAGGAAGCGGACGATTACTACTTGAGCAAGATATTGTCCGAGCAGAAGGTCCAAGCGTTTCTAATGCAGCACCCCGACATGTTCATCGCCATGGTATTGCCGGGCTGGATGTTTGGTCCCGGTGATATTGGCCCGACCTCCTCGGGACAGTTCCTGCTCGATTTTGTAGGACAAAAACTCCCTGGTGTTCTTCCTGGAAGTTTTTCCGTGGTCGACGCCCGTGACGTGGCTGAGCATCAGATCGCAGCCATCACCCGCGGTCGTTCCGGCGAACGTTATCTGGCCGCCGGCAACCACATGGACATGAAGAGTATTTTCCAGGCGCTCGCCAGTGTCAGTGGAATCAAGGCACCGGAACGCAAAGTACCTTTGCTCATGTTGCGCATCATCGCCCTGGTCTACGAAGGTTATTACCGTCTTACCAAGAAACCGGTGTTGATCAGCACTTCCACGGTCAAACTCATGGAACAAGAGCAAGGCCGCACACACTTCAGCCATCAAAAGAGTTCAAGGGAGCTGGACTGCAAGTTCCGCCCTGTCAGTGAAACCCTGACCGATACGCTGAACTGGTATCGAAACAATAACTACCTAGATGCTTGATTGACATAAAACAACTATAGCCTGCCTCTGTAGCACTTTTCAGACACGCCATACATCCAAGGATTGAAAGAGGTTGGTATATGAAAAGCCTTTCCAGTAAAGAAGGTTTTCTGCATCGTTTTGTCGGTTTTTCGGAATCTTTCCCCGATCAGATAGCCATCAAGTATCTGGACGCGGAAGAACAGACCGTCACTTACCGTCAATTGCGAAACATGGCACAGGGCTGTAATGGTGTGCTTAAAGCGCTCGATGTTGTCCCCGGCGATAACGTTGCGTTAGTGCTGCCCAATAGCGTGGCGTTCATCGCTTATTACCTGGCGATCATCGGTCGCGGCGCGGTGCCGGTCATCCTCAACCACAAGCTGACGCCGTTCGAGATGTCCAACGTCATCGGCCTGGCCGGGCCAACGCTGGTGGTCACGACTGCCGCGCTGGCGGTGCAGCACAGCGAGCTGTTCCACCCGGACTCCGGCATCCGCCATACCTTGGTGCTGGAGGTGGGGGACGAGCCGGCGGCGGCGCTGCCAGCCCATGCGACTGCCGTCGCTCAGGTGCCGCACGAGGCCGAACCCCTGATGTTGCCCGAGGACAACCCGGTGGTCTCGGTGCAGTTCACTTATCGGGGCCTGGGCAAGCCCCTGGCCGTGGCCCACCGCTATCTCGACCTGACGCAATCGAGCGACGGGCTGCACGAGCAATTCCATCTGCAAGGCGTCGGGTCGGTCCATCTGGTGACGCTGCCGCTCTACGCCATTTTCGGGTTGTCCGTGATGATGGTGTTTCCGTTGAGCATCGGCGCCACCCTGCTGATGACCAACACGCTGCTTAACCGCGACCTGGCTGAAGTCCTGTCCGAACATCAGGTCAGCTTCGCCTGCCTGGTGCCCGACGTCATCCGCTACTTCAACACGCGCCTGGCCAAGCGCAAGGGCGCGCTGTTGCCGATGCACCCGAAATTGATGGTCTATTCCGGCGGCAGCCACCTGCCGGCCGACGAAGCCGAGAAGCTGGGCAAGTTGCTCGGCTGCAACGCAGTGCTGCAAGGCTATGGCTTGACCGAAAGCATGCCGGTGATCGTCCAGAGCTCGATTGGCCAGGTCCACCGCGGTGCCATGGGACGCGCGATCAGCGGTGTGGACCTGCGAGTCGTCGACGCCGAGGGCCGTGACGTTGCCCGCGGACGCATCGGGGAACTGCTGATCCGCGGTTCGATGGTGATCGACGGTTACCTGGATGCCGATGACGCCAACGCCCGGTTCTGGCGTGATGGCTGGTTCCACACCGGAGACTTGGTGTGGCAGAACGAAGACGGCCATGTGTTCTTTTATTGCCAGCGCCTGCGGATCTCGAAGATCAAGGCGCAAATGGTCGACCTGACGGAAATCGAATCCATCGCCCTGAAACACCCTGGCGTAACGCGCGCCAAGGCCTACATCGTCCCGGACAACAAGGAAGTGAACGTCTTGCATCTGTGCGTGGAAGGCAGTGCCGACCTGACCCAGAACGCGATCGCCACCATGCTTTCGCGCTACCTGTCGGGCTTCAAGCTGCCCAGGACCATCGAAATCATCGCGCTCAAGGAAGTGGCTCATGCAAGCTGACAACACCCAACCGGTACTGGCCGTCTTCGATTTCGACGGCACGTTGACCGACCGGCACACGTTCTGGCGCTACATGCGCTACATCGCCGGCACCCGGTCGTTCTGGCTCAGGATCATTCCCCTGTTGCCGAAAATGCTCAGCGTGGTCGTCGGGATCACCCCATTGATGCAAGCCCGGCTGGCCTTCATCGCCTGTTATCTGGGCGGCCTGTCCGTGGACGATGAGCGCGAGCACGCCAAGTACTTCATCACCGAACTGTTGCCACTGTGGCTGCGCCCCGAGGCCCTGCGCCGGTTGCAATGGCACCAGTCCATGGGCCACGTCACCGCGCTGGTCAGTAACTCGCCCGAGAATTACCTGATCCCCTGGGGCCAGGCGGTGGGTTTCGACTACGTCTGCGGCACTCGCCTGGCCACAGCGAAAAACAAACTGACGGGCGGCATTTGCGGCACCAATTGCGTTGAGAGAGAGAAAGTCACACGGCTCAAGGGCTGCTTGAGCAACCTCGATGACTTCTACATTTATGCCTACGGCGACTCATCTGGCGACGATGCCCTGCTCGGCATCGCTCACTCTCCCTTCTACAGAAATTGGTACTGACCGATGAACACTCTGAGCACGTTGGCCCCCACGTATTTCAAGCGCCCTGGCAGCGCCCCCACCGTCATGATCGTAGGCGCCGGCCCGATTGGCCTGTCTCTGGCGATCATGCTGAAAAAGTGGGGGGTTGGCTTTCGCATCATCGAAAAGAACGCCGGCCCTTCCACCGCGACCAAGGCCATGGCGATCCATTCGCGCACCCTGGAAATCTTCCGCGACCTGGGCATCGCCGATCAAGCCGTCAGGGATGGGTTCACCATCAACCAGTTTTCGGTGCAGTCGAACGCCAAGCGGGTGTTGAACTACAACTTCTCCTACCTGGATGCGACGTACCCGTTGCTGCTGAGCCTGCCGCAGCCGCAGACCGAGAAACTGCTGCTGGAGCGGCTCAATGAACTGGGCGCGCAGGTCGAGTGGAACACCGAGCTGGTGGACCTGCAAAACCAGCCCGACGCCGTGAACATGACCCTGCGGCACGCCGACGGCCACGAAGAAACGCTGACCACCCGCTGGGTGGCCGCCTGCGACGGCGCGCGCAGCAACATCCGCAAACGCCTGGACATGACGTTCGAAGGTTCGTCCTACGACCGCTTCTTCATGCTGGCCGACGCCGACATCGAGTGGTCCGGCAGCAAGGACGAAGGCGCCTTCTTCCTCGGCGCGCAGGACGGTTACGTGGCGGTCGCGCCGATCAGCGCCCAATCCCGCTATCGCCTGTTCATCGAGATGCCTTACAACCTGCCGCCGGAAGGCGAGCGCCCTTCCCTGAGCCTGGAAAACTTCCAGCGGTTGTGCGAAGGACGCGGGCAGAAGATGACGCTGTCCAACATCTCGTCGACCACTATCGCCTCGTTCCAGCATCGCCGCGTGCAGACCATGCAGCAGGGTTCGGTATTCCTGGTGGGCGACTCCGCGCACATCGGCAGCCCGATCGGCGGGCAATGGATGAACCTGGGGGTTTCCGAGGCCTACAACCTGGCGTGGAAGATGGCCTACGTCGAGCAGGGCCTGGCGGAGCCCTCCCTGCTCGACAGCTATAACGACGAGCGCTACCCGGTCGCCCTCGAAGTCGAGAACACCGCCCACCGCCTGACCGGCCTGATCACCGTCCGCCAACGCGCCCTGGTCTGGCTGCGGGACAATGTCCTGCCGCTGTTGAGCAACCGCAAGAAGGTCCAGCGCAAGCTGCCGTCGATGATTTCCGGTCACCAATACCACTACGCTAAAAGCGATTACATCCAGGAGTCGCTGACGAAAAAACAGCGCAAGAACTGGTACCGCAAAGGCCAGAAGCCCGAGTTCCAGAGCGCGGCGCCGCGCGCGGGGCAATTGGCGCCGGATGTCGAGCTGTGGCAACTGCAAGGGCTGCCGGCAAAACGCTTGATCGACCTGTTCCACGGCACTTTCACGCTGCTGGTGTTCACCGGGGCCGATCAGTTTTCACCGCTGCTGCCGGGCTATTACACCCTGGCCCAGACCGTGGAAAAAGACTACCCGGGCATCAAGGCCTATTGCGTGATCGACGCCCTCAGCAGCGCCGGATTGCCCGCCTGGCATTCGACGTTGCTCGACCCTGACTGGCGGCTGCACAAGCGCTACCACGCCAGCGAGGGCACGCTGATGCTGATTCGTCCTGATGGCTACATTGCCTTCCAGGGCGCCGACGCCATGACCCTGGTGGCGTATCTGAACCTGAGGTCCGGGTTACTCAAGGGTGCCACAAGAACAACACCGTCCGAGGTTGACGCAGTAGAACTCCAACTTTAAGTCGCCCTGTCGACTACTGCCCGTTTGATGGGTGGATTCACCCAAGGCCCGGCCCTGGGCCATGACTTTTTGATTTTTCTTATTGACAGAAACGTCTACCGACTTCGGTTAGGAGAACCTCATGCGCTTGCAACTTAACGATGTTGTGCAGGAATTCATCGTGTCCAATGGAAAAATAGCCCACAGCTATTTTTCCCTTTCGGAAAAGATCATCGATTCACTGTGCGAATCCAATGTCGCCAAGGAATCGATCCTGATGCGCCTGCTGGAGCAGGCCGAGTCCGTCACCGCGCATTACTTCAGCGCGCACAAGCAAGTCATCGAAGGGGTCTATGCCCAAGGCATCGATGCCCCGGTGAACAAGCCGGTTGCGGTGCTCGAAACGGTCCACGCCACGGCGCCGATCTTGGCCGCGGCGCCCGTCGTCGAAGCACCTGCGGCACTCGACTACGCCCAATGGTTGCGCGCCGAGATCGCCTCGGCCACCGGCTTCAAGCAGGAGCAGATCGACTTCGATCAAAGTTTCGAGAGCCTGGGCATCGACTCCCTGGGGCTGGTGGACATCTTCGAATCCCTCGCCCAGCACTTCCCGGAAAAGCAGGCGCAAACCTCGCAGCTGTTCGATGCGCCTACCCCGACGGCCCTGCTGGCTCGCCTTGAAGCCGACCCACAAGCGCCCGCGGTGGATGTGCAAGCCTGGGTACTGGCGCAACTGGCGACCATCACCGGTTTTTCGGCCGAGCAGATCGACCTGAACCAAACCTACGAAGGCCTGGGCCTCGACTCGCTGGTGCAACTGGACTTCCTCGAATCCGTGGTCGCCACGTGGCCACAGCTCAAGGCCAACAGCTCCGAGTTGGCCAACGCCAAGTACCCGCAGGCGACCATCGCCCTGATCGATGCCGCCCTTGCCGGCCCAGGGCCCGAGGCCTGCGAACCCGCCCCGGCGGCGGTCACGGCCGAGACGCCGGCGCCGGCCCACAACCTGCTGCTCGACACACTGTCGCCGCTGGTCGCGGACACCGCGCAGTCGATCGATGTCCAGACACCTTTCGCCCAATTGGGCCTCAATGGCTTCAGCCGCGAAACGCTCTGCCAATCCATGGCCCAACACTGCTCGGCCAGTGAGTTTGCCGGCGAAGCGCTGATGTCCCGTCGCACGCCCCAGGACGCCCTGTCACTGCTGGCAAGGCTGGGCTGAAACACGCTGCGCAATACAGGAATGGAATCCGGGTGATCGAGCCGATCACCCAGCATTTTGGCGATCAGGAGACAAGGTATGAGTGGCGCAGTGACCACAGCAGGCGATTTCTGCTTCAGTGCGATGGCCGGTGAATTTCCAGGGGCGTCGTCCATCGACGCGCTCTGGCACCTGCTGTCCCAGGGGCAGATAGCGCCTATCGAATCGATGCCGGCCCGTTGGGAACTGGACAAGGCGTCGATCTATTCGGCAAAACCGGGGGAACGCAATCGCGTCTACCTGGACAGCGCCTTTTGCCTGACCGATGACCCCGAAACCCCTTCGCGACATGAAGGGCGACAAGTCGCTATCGGTCAGAAAGTCCTCCAGACACTGCTCGGCCAACTCGCCGCTCAAGGTTCGGCCCTGGCCCGCGAGCGCACGGCCCTGGTGGTGGCGACGTCCTGGAGCGACGAGAGCTTCTTCGTCAGCGGCATGGCCGCCAAAGCCGCTGCAGACCAAGGCTATACGCCGGGCGAACAGGTGGCGGAACTCGCCGCGGCGGTTGGCCTGGGCGGCCCGGCGCTGTCGGTCGACACCGCTTGCAGCTCGTTTCCCTACGCCATCGACATGGCCCAGGCGCTGGTCAACAGTGGACAGGCCGACAACGCCATCGTCATGGCGCTCAACACGGTATTGCCGCCGGCATTGTTCCTCGGTTTCTCTCAACTGACGGCCTTCTCTGCCCGCGCCCAAATGGAAGCCTTCGGCCAGGATGCCGACGGCATCGTGCCGGGCGAGTGCGCGGTGGCCTTTCTGGTCGAGCCCGTCGCCCAGGCCTTGCTTGCCCAGCGCCAACCGTTGGGGGTCCTGCGGGCCCTGGGATTGTCCGCCGACGGCGCCGAAGGCTCAGTGTTCGCGCCCGGCAAACAGGCGCAGTTCACCGCTTACCAGCGCGCCTACGCGGACCTCGACCCGAGCGACGTCGACTACATCGAAACCCACGGCACCGGCACCCCGCTGGGTGATGCCACCGAGCTGGCTTCGCTGAACAGTTTCTTCGCCGGCCACCGCCCCGACGACCGGAAAATCACCATCGGCTCGATCAAGTCGGTCATTGGCCACCCGCTGGCGGCCGCCGGGGGTGCTTCGCTGGCCAAGGCCTTGATGATCCTGCGCCACAAGGGCATTCCACCCCAGCCTGGCTATCGCCCCAGTGCCAAGGTCGATGAGACGTGCCTGCGGCTTGCCACCGGGCAGGTGCAGCCGCTGGCGGAGCGCTCCTCGGCGATCCGCGTCGGCATTTCCAGCTTCGGCTTTGGCGGGGCCAACGCTCACCTGGTGGTGGATGAATACGTGCCCGGCCACGCGCCCCCCGCCCCTCGGGTTGCTCCCGGCGTGCTGATGCTGGACCTTGCGATTGTCGAGGCCGAAGCCGCGCTGGGCAGCCACAGTTCCTTGCACGCCTTCCAGCAACAGCTCGACCAGCCGGCAGTCCCTTCGGTGGTGTTCCCCTACGGGCGTTTCGTGGATTACACCGTGACGCCCGAGCAACCGTTGCTGCAGGGAAAATTCCTTGCCCGAGACCAGCTCATCGACATCGACGGTTTCGGCATGGGCCCCAAGCCATTGGCCCATGTCGATCCGTTCAAGTTGTTGATCACCGACCGCGTCAATCACCTGCTGCGCCGCCTGCCGGGTGTCGCCGGCTCGCCCGACACGGCGATGGTCATGTGCTGCAACATGGGCGGCGAGCGTTTCAGCAACGCGTACAGCAGCGCCCATCATTTCTACGGCCATGCCGAAGGGACGCCACCGGGTGTTGAGGTCACGGACGTGGCAACCATGCTGCCGAACATGCTGTCCGGGTACCCGGCGCAGATCTTTGACTTCAGGGGTTTCCATCAGACCCTGGTGGGCACCACGGGCCTGTTCTGGCAAACCCTGCTGGCTTCCCCGCAATGGTTCAACGACGGCATCACCACGCTGCTGCTCGGGGCCGGACGCTTTATCAGCGGCGAGATCGAGGTTGAACGGGCCCAGCGCTCCCCGGTCTTGCAAGGTGAAGGGCTGGGTGTATTTGCCCTGCGCCGTCATCAGGCAGACGCCCGCGAAAAACCCTTGCTGGTGATTCGCGCGGCCGTGCTGGCCCACGCTGCCCGTTCGCTGGACGAAGCCTGCCGCCTGGCCGGCAAGCCGCGCGATCAATACCCCCATGTCGAGGTCTGCGAGCTGCAACCTGATCCAGCGCCTGCACAGGATTCGCTGCGGGACATGACCGGTTTCCTGGCTGAAGCCACGGGTATCGAAACCCTGTTGGCGGTGATGTTGCGCAAGGCGAGCCACACCGTGATCGAGGTGCGCGACGCCGGCAAGACAGTGATGTGGTTGTTCACCGAAAAACTTCGCGAATGGCACCAGGGCGCAGACGCCACGACCGCCCCCATCAAATTGCCGTTCATGCTGCGGTTCGCCCATTCAGCGTCCCACGAACTGCAGCAACTCATCCCACCCGTGCGGCCGGTCAACCTGGTGCGCGAGCCGCAGCACGACGGTGTCGATGTGTTGCAGCTCAGCGACATGCTCACCAGCACGCTGCTGACCGGGCTACGGGTCCGGGTCCGCGCCATGGAAGGCCTCTTCGCCCTGCACCGGGGGGCTGACGCCCAGCGTCCGGCGCTGCGGCCGCGTCGCGAGGAAAATATCGTGATCGCCGACGTCCGGCGAGGTCCGCATGCCTTGCAGGCGCAGCTGGTGGTCAACGAGGCCCACCCTTACTTCTTCGATCACCCGCTGGACCACGTCCCCGGCATCCTGTTGATCGAAGGCGTGCTGCAATTGCTCGAACTCGCCACGCCGCCGGGTGGCCGCGCCGCCTACATCAAACGCCTGAGCATCAAGTTCCAGCAGTACGTGCAAAAAGAAACGCCGATTCAATTGCACCTGGAACAGGGCCAGGATGCGCAGGCGTTCACCGCCAAAGTCATGCAGGGCGGCCAGTTGATGTGCACCTGCGTGCTCGAAATGGCCCACAGCTCGGCGTTCGAGACCTCGCCGGCCGTGGCGTTCACCGCCGCGCCCTGCCGCGACAAGGCGCTGCTGCACAAGGCTCGCGCAGAAAACGTCATCGTCAGTGAGATGAGCGGGATCGCCCAGGGCTTGAGCGTGGACACGGTGGAACTACCGGACCGGCACTTCTTCCATGAGGGCGATCCGCACCACCATTCGATGGTGTATTTCCTCGAAGTGGCCCGCCAGTGCTACATGCAGATTGCCCACAGTCACCTGCATATCCCGCTCAAGACCCCCATGAACCTGCTGGCCTTGAGCTTCACCCTGGAGCGGCCCATTGCGCGCAACAGTCCGCTGTCGCTGGCGCCACAACCCGGGTTCGATGCGCAGTTGCGGTCGTTCAAGACCAACCGCATCTACATCGACCTGTTCAACCGTGGCGAAAAAATCGGTCAGGCCAGCATCACCGCCCAGGTGCTGAGCCAGTCCGCGCCCGCCGCCTGAGAATGTTGAATGACCGCTTCCCTGAACCTCATCGAGCCCCCAACCAAGGTGACGCCGTGAACGATGTAAACGTGCAAATCGTAGTCAAATCGCCGCCTTCCGAGATCTGGAAGATCTGGAGCGATTTCTCCCAAGCGCCGCTGTGGGACACCGACGTTCGCCACTGCGAACTCGAGGGTCCATTCCAGGCCGGGACGCACGGCAAATGTGTTCTCAAGAACGGGTTGAACATGCCCCTGAAACTGGAGGCCGTGAGCCTGCACGAGAGCTACCGCAACACCGCGAAGCTGCTGTGGATCGACCTTGAGTTCGATCATCGGATGCGCAGGCTTTCATCCGAAGAGACCCATGTCATCCATAGCGCGAGGATCTCCGGTCCATTGAGCTTTCTCTACCGGGGGCTGCTGCGCAAAGCACTGACGGCGGCGATGACCAAGGCGCTGGACAACCTCTGCTCCCTGGCTGAGCAGCGGACGAACGCCTCCCGAAGCCCAGCCGAGAAAATCGCAGCGCACCTGCACCTCGTATGAGTACGCCGGGGGCCGTGCGCCGGTCCCCGGACACGCTTCGTTGACTTTTCAATCACAGAACACTTCGGATCGAGCATGAACCTAAAGCAAACCACTCACTCTTTCGTCATGGGCATCATCGGCCTGGGCCTGATCGCCCCCGCGTCCAGTTTCGCTGACACGCTTGGCCCTTATGTCAGTGCCATGGGTGGCCTGAACTGGGTCGCCGACCAGGACCTCAACCAGAACGACCTCGATTTCGTCGAGATGCAATACAACCAACCGCTGCATTCCGGCTACGCCACCGGGTTGGCGCTGGGCTGGGGCTTGCCGATCGGGCTGCGACCCGAACTGGAACTGAGCTACCGCAAGAACACCCTGACCCAGTTCAATCACCGGGTCTATGAAGGCGGCGGCAGCATCGACGGCGAAGGGAAAGAGGAAGCCAGCAGCCTGATGGCCAACCTCTGGTACGACGTCTCGAACCTGCCAGCGCCGTTGAACCGGGTCACGCCTTACGTCGGCGGCGGCCTGGGCTATGCGGTGTTGACCATCAGCGGCCTGGAAGCCGGTGGCGTCCAGTTCGGCAACAGCCACCGCGACACGGTCCCGGCCTACCAGCTCGGTGCCGGGGTCGGTTTCGAACTCGCCGAGCACTGGTCCATGTCCCTGGACTACCGCTACTTCAAGACGCGTGAAGCCCATTTCGGCGACATCCAGAACCTGCCCCAGGGTGATGTGAAAACCGAGTACAAGGCCCAGTCCCTGATGCTCGGCCTGCGTTACTGGTTGTAAGCCGACACCGAACACCAAAGTCCCCTTGGTGGGCGTGAGCCTGCTCGCGAAGGCGTTGGTTCAGCTGGCTGGTTTGCTGGCTGATCGACCGCTTTCGCGAGCAGGTTTACTCCCACAGTTTTTTGGGCCAGGTATCGAAATTGCGGCCGGCTCCACAGCCTCTTGACCGCTGGTCGGATAATACCGACCCAATAAACCACACAAACATCATGGGCTAGTATCAATCCAGGTCGGCTGGAGATTGCCCATGTCATTGGCTGAAGATCGCAAACCCGAACGCCGCAAGGAAACTCGGCTGTTCCTGTTCCTTGTTGTCTGTCTCTTTCCGTTGTTATCGGTCGCCATCGTCGGCGGCTACGGGTTTCTCGTCTGGTTTTTCCAGATGCTCTACGGCCCGCCCGGTCCGCCTAACTGACGGATGACTTTTGCTCAACGCGCTGGAGCCCGTTCATGGACGAAGCCCTGCACATTGCCAGTCTTGTCGTACTCGCCCGGCCCTCGTTGTTCGAAGCGGTCAAGGCGAACCTGTGCTTGCTCGAAGGCCTGGAAATTCATCAGCAAAGTGCTGCCGGAAAACTGGTGGTGGTGCTGGAGGCCGTGGATGAAGACCAGATTCTGCAGCGCATTCAACAGATCAACAGCCTGCCAGGCGTTCTCAATGCCGCGCTGATCTATCACGAGCTCCTCGAACCCGAAGGTGACCCCGAATGAGCCTGACCCGCCGAGCGTTCGTCAAGTCCCAGGCCGCCGCCATTGCCGCCGCCGCTGCCGGTCTTCCGATCATGACGTCGGCCAGCAACCTGGTGACCGAAGCCGACATGGTCACCCTGGACTGGAACAAGGCACCCTGCCGGTTCTGCGGCACCGGTTGCAGCGTCATGGTCGCGACCCGGGACAACCGGGTGGTCGCCACCCACGGCGACATCAAGGCCGAGGTCAATCGCGGGCTGAACTGTGTGAAGGGCTATTTCCTGTCGAAAATCATGTATGGCTCCGACCGCCTGACCCAGCCGCTGCTGCGCATGAAGAACGGCCAGTACGACAAACAAGGCGAATTCCAACCGATCAGTTGGGAGAAGGCCTTCGACATCATGGCGTTGAAATTCAAGCAGGCCCTGAAAGACAAAGGTCCCGGCTCGGTCGGCATGTTCGGTTCCGGGCAATGGACGGTATGGGAAGGCTACGCCGCCAACAAGCTGATGAAGGCAGGCTTGCGCTCCAACAACATCGACCCCAACGCCCGTCACTGCATGGCCTCGGCGGTGATGGGCTTCATGCGTACGTTTGGCGCGGACGAGCCGATGGGGTGCTACGACGACATCGAAGCCACCGACGCCTTCGTGCTCTGGGGCTCGAACATGGCCGAGATGCACCCGATACTCTGGAGTCGGGTCACCGACCGGCGCCTCAGCCAGCCGACCGTGAAAGTCGCGGTGCTGTCCACCTTCGAGCACCGCAGCTTCGAACTCGCCGATATTCCCATGGTGTTCAAGCCGCAAACCGACCTGATGATCCTCAACTACATCGCCAATCACATCATCGAAAGCGGCGCCGTCAATCAGGATTTCATCAGCAAGCACACCCGCTTCGCCAAGGGCGCGGATGACATCGGCTACGGCCTGCGCCCCGACGATCCAAGGGAGCAGAAAGCCGCCAACGCCACCAAGGCCAACACCTGGACGGACATCTCCTTCGAGCAGTACGCCGCCTTCGTCAAGCCCTACACGCTGGAGCGCACCGCCAGGGAAACCGGGGTTCCCGCCGAGCGCCTGAAAAGCCTTGCCGAGCTGTATGCCGACCCCAAGCGCAAGGTCGTATCGTTCTGGACCATGGGCTTCAACCAGCACACGCGCGGGGTGTGGGCCAACAACCTGATCTACAACATCCATTTGCTCACCGGCAAGATCAGCGAACCGGGCAACAGTCCCTTCTCGCTGACGGGCCAGCCATCGGCCTGCGGTACGGCACGGGAGGTGGGTACATTCTCCCATCGCTTGCCTGCCGACCTGGTGGTGACCAACCCCAAGCACCGCGCCACCGCCGAAAGAATCTGGAAGCTGCCCGCCGGCACCCTCCAGGAAAAGCCCGGTTTCCACGCGGTGGAACAAAGCCGCATGCTCAAGGACAGTGTGCTCAATGTCTGCTGGACCCAGGCCAGCAACAACATGCAGGCCGGGCCGAACATCATGCAGGAAGTCCTGCCGGGATGGCGCAACCCGGACAATTTCATGATCGTTTCCGACGTCTACCCGACCGTTTCCGCCCAGGCCGCCGACCTGATCCTGCCCAGCGCCATGTGGGTGGAAAAGGAAGGTGCCTTCGGCAACGCCGAACGGCGCACCCAGTTCTGGCACCAGTTGGTAAGCGCGCCGGGCGATGCCCGCTCGGACCTGTGGCAACTGATGGAATTTTCCAAGCGCTTCACCACCGATGAAACCTGGCCCGCCGAACTACTGGCCCAGGCCCCCGAACTCAAGGGCAAGACCCTCTTCGAAGTGCTGTTCAGGAATGGCCAGGTCGACCAGTTTCCCGTCGAACAGATGGAGGCCGGCTACAAGAACGATGAAGCCAAGGCCTTTGGTTTCTACCCGCAGAAAGGGCTGTTCGAGGAGTACGCCCAGTTCGGTCGCGGCCACGGGCATGACCTGGCGACCTTCGACCGCTACCACAGCGAACGTGGGCTGCGCTGGCCGGTGGTCGAGGGCAAGGAAACCCGCTGGCGCTACCGCGAAGGGCTCGACCCTTATGTGGAGAAAGGCAGTGGGGTGCAGTTCTACGGCTACCCGGACAAGAAAGCGATCATCTTCGCCCTGCCCTACGAGCCGCCCGCCGAAGCCCCGGACGCCGACTACCCGTTCTGGCTGTCCACCGGCCGCGTCCTTGAACATTGGCACACCGGCAGCATGACCCAGCGTGTCGAAGAGCTGCACAAGGCCGTGCCGGATGCATTGGTCTACATGCACCCCGACGACGCCAAGGCTCTGAAGGCGCGTCGCGGCAGCGAAGTGAAGCTGGTCAGCCGTCGCGGCGAGATCCGCGCCCGCATCGAAACCCGCGGTCGCAACAAACCGCCCCAGGGGTTGGTCTTCGTGCCGTTTTTCGATGCCAACAAGCTGATCAACAAAGTCACGCTCGATGCCACCGACCCGATCTCCAAGCAGACCGACTATAAAAAATGCGCGATACGCATCGAGTTGATCAGCGTGGCCTGAGGAGAACCGTCATGCTTTTTCGCACCCTGCCGTTGCTCCTGCTCGCGATCATGGGGATCGCGATCGCCGCCGACGTCGATTACCCCTTGGACGCACCCGCGATGGACGGCCGCCGTCCCGGTGGCACCCTCTCCCAAAGCCTGCCGGCGCCTCCCATCGCCGAGGAAGAAAACAAAGACCTCAAGCGCGAACGCAATTACCCCGACCAACCGCCGACCATCCCCCACACCATTCGCGGTTACCAGATCGACAAGAACGGCAACAAATGCCTGACCTGCCACAGCCGCGCCAACAGCGCACGGACCCAGGCAACCATGATCAGCATCACCCACTACATGGACCGCGACGGCCAGGCCCTGGCGGCCGTTTCACCGCGCCGGTACTTCTGCAACCAGTGCCACGTGCCGCAGACCGATGCCAAGCCGCTGGTGGGCAACACGTTCGAGACCATCGACAAGATCCTGCAAGACGACGCCAACGCGGCCACCCGCAAGCCCTGAGGAGGCAACATGAAAGCACTGTTCGCCCTGCTCAAGGATTACTGGGGTGTCCTGCGTCGCCCCAGCCTGTACTACAGCCTGGGTTTCCTGACGCTGGGAGGGTTTGTCGCCGGGATCATCTTCTGGGGCGGTTTCAACACCGCGCTGGAGGCCACCAACACCGAGACGTTCTGCGTCTCCTGCCATGAAATGCGCGACAACGTGTTCGTCGAACTCAAGGACACGATCCACTACACCAATCGCTCAGGCGTACGCGCCAGTTGCCCGGATTGCCACGTTCCCCACGAATGGACGCACAAGATCGCACGCAAGATGCAGGCGTCCAAAGAGGTCTGGGGCAAGCTCTTCGGCACCATCGACACCCGCGACAAATTCCTCGCCATGCGCCGCGAGCTGGCCGAACACGAATGGGACAGGCTCAAGGCCAACGATTCACGTGAGTGCCGCAACTGCCACAACTTCGAATTCATGGATTTCACCCGCCAGGGCAAGCGAGCCGCCGCCATGCACTCGACGTCACTGGCCAATGGCGAAGCCACCTGCATCGACTGCCACAAAGGCATCGCCCACAAACTGCCGGACATGAGCGGCGTGAAAGGCTGGTAGCGGCCCTCAAAGGTCTACAACCGACCACCCAGTACCCTAGATCAAGGAATTCTGCGACGATAAGCGAAATAAAACGCCAAGGACCCTGGCTTTGCGACTCAATCCATGGCGACAAACGATGCATTTCCTTCCTTTCAACAGCCTCCGGGCGCGCTTCGCCATCGCAGTGGCCTCGGTTGTGCTGGTCCTCAGTTGCCTGTTCGGGGCCGCTATCGGCGAGTCCTCCATCTCCAGGCTCAAGGAGCACAACGGGCTGCAGTTGAGCGAGTACGCCTACTCGATGATCGATCGCCTGGACCGCGACATGAGCAGTCGCTCCAAGTCGCTCACGGTCCTGAGCCAGCTGCAAGCCCTGCGCGACCCGGCGAACACCGGCGAGGCCCGGTCGCTGCTCAACCACCTCAGCGACCAGTTTCCCAGCTACTCGTGGATCGGCCTGACCGACGCGCACGGCACGGTGGTGGCCTCCACCGACAAACTGCTGGAAGGCGCGGACATTTCGGCGCGCCCGGTCTTCCTCCAAGGCAAGGACACAACCTTCATCGGCGACGTCCACGACGCGGTCATGCTGGCCAAGCTGCTGCCCAACCCTTCCGGCGAAGCGATGAAGTTCGTCGACATCAGCATGCCGGTCCGTGACAACGCCGGCCAGTTCATGGGCGTGCTGGCGACCCACCTGTCCTGGAAGTGGGCCGCCGAGGTTGGCCGATCCCTGTTCGAGCCGTTGCAGAAGCGCTTACCTGGCCTGGAGTTCCTGGTGGTCAGCAAGGACGGCACCGTGCTGCTGGGTCCCAAGGCGATGATCGGCAAGCCCCTGGGCATCCAGCTCGACGACGGCAGCGGACAAAACTGGTCGGTGGCGCGCTGGCAGGACGGCAACCTCTACCTGGCCGGTTTCGCCCAGAGCACCGGCGTTGACGACTACCGTGGCCTGGGCTGGACGGTCATTACCCGACAGCCGGCCGACGCAGCCTTTGCCGAAGCGCATCAGTTGCGCGATGAGATCCTGATCTGGGGCATCGTGCTTTCGGTGGTATTCGCGTTGGTTGGCTGGTTCGTGGCAGGCATCATCACCGGGCCGGTGAACCAGATCGCCGACGCGGCCGCGCGCCTGTCCCAAGGCGCTGATGTGCGCATCCCGCTGCTCAAGGGCAGCCGTGAGGTCGAGACGTTGAGCCTCGCGATCCGCCACCTCGTCGACAGCCTGACCCGAAAAAGAAGCCAACTGGCCGTGGCCGAAGGCATGGCCTACCGCGATACCGTCACCGGCTTGCCCAACCGGGCGGCGCTGGACAAATACGTCGAGGCAGTGGCCAGCGAAAGCGGCGAGCGGCCTGATTTCGGCGTGCTATGCCTGGACCTCGACGGGTTCAAGCCCGTCAACGATCGCTTCGGCCATGCCATGGGCGACGCGCTGCTGCAGGAAGTCGGCAATCGCCTCCTCACAACGGTGCGCGACGGCGACATCGCCGTGCGCCATGGCGGCGATGAGTTCGTCCTCCTGCTGCGCCTGCGCTCGGGAGAAACCCTGACCAACATCCAGGGCGCCGCCCAGCGCATCGTTGCCAAACTGGCCGAACCGATGCTGCTGGCCGGAGAAACGCTCCAGATCGGCTGCAGCATCGGCGGCGCCCTATGGACCGGCGGCGCGTTCAGCGAAGCCCTGGCCCAGGCTGATGAAGCCCTTTATCGGGCCAAGCGTGCGGGCAAGTCCCAGGCGAAGTTTCATGAGGCGTTGGAGCTGCGCTGACGGGCCTCGAGGCTGAGCGGCTGTAACCAAGGCCTGCACGGCCGAGCAATGCCTGGTGGCGAGGGAGCTGGCTCCCGCTGGGACGCGAAGCGGCCCCTGTTGGACACGATTGATATCGCGAGGTGTCAGAGTAGATAGGAGGGCCGCTTCGCAGCCCAGCGGGAGCAAGCTCCCTCGCCACGGTTTGTGTGTTCTTCAGGGATCCGCTTAACTGACCGGGATTAACTTGCCTGCGGGGGGCATCCCATGACTGAATCACTGGAACGTTTCGTCCAGGCCCAAACCTCCACCTTTGAAACCGCCATGGCTGAGCTTGAGCGCGGGCGCAAGCAAAGCCACTGGATATGGTTCATCTTTCCCCAACTGCGCGGCCTGGGTCGCAGTGAAAACGCCGCCTACTATGGGCTGCGGGACATTGAAGAAGCGCGCGATTACCTGCAGCACCCCCTGCTGGGACCGCGTCTGGAACGGGCGACTCGCACCGTGCTGGACTCGTCAGTGCCGGTCCAGCGACTGCTGGGGGAGCTCGATGCCATGAAGTTCGCGTCGTGCATGACGCTGTTCCGCGCCGCTGCCGAAGCGGGCTCCGTGTATGCGCGGGCGCTGGACAGCACGGTGAGTGTCGATGTGCGAACACTGGAGATGCTGCACAAGCAAGAAAAAAACGGCGTCTAACGGCTGGGCATCGAAAGCACAAACCGACACCCAACCTCGGCCTTTTCGTCCTCAGGCCAACTGAAACCCATGGGCCAGCGGATCCTTGTCGTCGACGAAGATCGTGTTGTGGCCAATGATCTGTGCCCAGCCACTGATGCTCGGCCGGATGCCGGCGAAGGCGCCGACAGCGACGGCGGCTTCGACCTTCCCTTCGAATACCGTGCCGATCAGGCTTTCGTTGCGGAACGTGTCGCCGACCTTCAAGCGGCCCTTGCCGAACAGCTGAGCCATCCTGGCCGAAGTGCCGGTGCCGCCGGGCGAGCGGTCGATGGCTTTATCGCCGTAGAACACCGCGCAGCGACCATCGGCTGTGGCGTTGTGCGGCGCATCGCACCAGATGATGTGGTGGACGCCGCGGATCCGGCTGTTCTCGGGGTGGACGGGGTCGCAGATGTCCGCCAGGGCATCGCGAAGTTTCTGGCTCAGGCCGACGATATCCGCGGCATTCAACCCGTCGAAGCCTGCCCAGTTCGCCTGGGGTTCGACCACCGCGTAGAAGTTGCCGCCATAGGCGATGTCCACCGTGAGCACGCCGACGCCGGGGACCTCGACCGATACATCAGCGCTGTGCAGGTAACTGGCGACGTTGAACAACCGAATCGCATCGACCGTCTCGCCCTCCAGCGTATACGCCACATCGACCCGACCCGCCGGCGTTTCGATGGCCAGGGTGCCCGGTACGCGAGGAACGATCAGACCCTCTTCGATGACCACCGTCGACAGCCCGAGGGTGCCGGCACCGCACATCGGCAGGCAGCCACTGACTTCGATGAACAGCGCGCCGAAGTCGCAATCGTCCCGCACCGAAGGATAGATGATGACGCCGGACATGATGTCGTGGCCCCGGGGCTCGAACATCAACGCCGTGCGCACCCAATCGTGGTCGCGGACAAATATCTCCCGGCGCTCGGCCATGGAAACGGCGGGCAACAGCGGCCCGCCTCCGGCCACCACGCGCACGGGGTTGCCGCAGGCGTGGGAATCGATACAGAAAAAACTGCGTCTCATGCAGGCTCCTCCTAAACCAGTTTGGCCGGCGCGTGACGCTGCAACGCCCCGCGTGACAGTCGGTCCATCAGCAAGGCGACCGCGACGATGGCCAGGCCAGCCCGCAGCCCCAGGCCCATCTCCATTCGGGACAGGCCCCGGGTGACTTCGGCCCCCAGGCCACCGGCCCCCACCAACCCCGCCAGGACCACCATGGCCAGGGACATGAGGATGCATTGGTTCAGGCCAACCAACAGGGTTGGCGCCGCCGTGGGCAGTTCGATCTTGAACAGGATGTCCCGAGGCGAAGCCCCCGATGCCTGGCCCAGTTCGAGCAGGTCCTTGGGCAGTTGCTTGAAGGCCAGGGTGGTGAGCCTGAGCATCGGCGGGATGCCGTAGACAATCGTCGCGATGATCGCCGGTACACGCCCGAGGCTGAACAGCATCACCGCCGGGATCAGGTACACCCAGGGCGGCACGGTCTGCATGATGTTCAGAATCGGCAGGAAAGCGTCCTCGACCTTCTTCACCCGAGCGGCCAGGACGCCCAACGGGAACGCCACCGACACCGAGATCAGCACCGCCACCGAGACCAGCGCGATGGTTTGCATGGACGCCACCCACAGGCCGGAAAACAGGCAGAACGCCAACATCAACGCGGCGAACAGCGCCACCCGCCGATTGGCGAAAAAGAACGCTGCGGCCACGACGATGCCGATGAGCACATAGGGGTGCGGTGCCAGCAGCGCATGCTCGACAAAGCCCAGTACCGCTTCGACGACCTGGCTGATGGCGACAAACAGACCGTGCAGGTTGGCGTTCAGCCAATCCACGCCGGGCGCAAGGAATTGGCCCGGTGAAAAACGCATGTCCGACATACTCATTGGCTGTCTCCCACTCGCGTACGGGCGGCGGCCTGCGCGAGACGATCGAGAATCATGGTGAGGATCACGATGGCGATGGCGGCGTTGATGGATTTGGCGATGTCCAACGTGCGCACCGCGCCGTAGATGGCTTCGCCCAACCCGCCCGAACCGACGATGCCGGCGATGACCACCATGCCGAACGCCATCATCAGGCTCTGGTTGACCCCGGCCATGATGCTGGGCATGGCGAACGGCAAGCGGATCTTGAAGAACATCTGCAAGCCGGTGACGCCGCTGGCATTGCCCAGTTCGATGAACTCGTTGGGCGTCATGCGGATGCCCAGCGAGGTCAACCGCATGGCCGGCGGCACCGCGACGATGAACGTCGCCAGCAGCGCCGTGGCCGGCCCGTAGCCGAGCAGCGCAATCGCCGGCAACAGGTAGATGTACGGCGGCATGGTCTGCACCAGGTCAAGGCAAGGGTCCACCACGCGATCGAACGCCGGGGTCAGGCCGGCGACAACCCCAAGGGGGATGGCCACCAGCAAGGCCAGCACCGTCGCGGTGAGCACCAGGGCCAGGGTGCTGACCGTTTCCGGCCACAGGCCGATCAAGGCGCAGAACATCAGCGCCAGGCCTGCCAGCAGCGCAAAACGCGCACCGATCATTCGCCAGCCGACCAGGGCCACGATCAGCGCGACAACCCAGGACGGCGGGTACGCGATGCACCACAGCACACCTTTGTAGACACTGGTCAGTGCCCCGTTGGCGGCGTCGAAAAGAAACTCGCCATGCTCCGACAACCACTCCAGGGTGGCGTCGATGGCCGCGTCGAACTGGCTGGAGAAATCAGGCGTACTCATGTCGCCGCCTCCAGCGCATCGACGGCCGACGGTGCAATGAACTCGTTAGCAGTACCCTGCACGCCACGCAGCAAGTCACGGGGTGTAATGACGCCAACCACCACGCCGTTATCGACCACCGCCAGGGCATCGCGCTCGGACCTCATGGTCAGGCCGATCAACTCATCGATGTCCGCGTCCGGCGTGGTCTTGGACAGCTTGGCGATATCACAACCGGGATTGGCCGCCTTGAACGGCTCCACCGGCGTCATCACCGAATGCGCCTTGACCAGGTGCAGCCGGGAAATGCCGGCGACAAACTCGGCCACGTAGTCATCGGCCGGGTTCAAGACAATCTCTTCGGCCGTGCCGACCTGGATGATCACACCGTCCTTCATGATCGCGATGCGGTCGCCGATGCGTATCGCCTCGTCCAGGTCGTGGGTGATGAAGACCGCCGACTTGCCCAGGTCCTTGGTCAATTGGCGGAACTCGTCCTGCAACTGGCGGCGAATCAGCGGATCAAGCGCGCTGAATGGCTCGTCCATGAGGATCACTTCCGGGTCGGCGGTGATCGCCCGGGCCAGGCCGACCCGCTGCTGCATCCCGCCGGACAGTTCGGTCGGATAGCGCGAAGCCCACTCACTCAACCCCACCTTCGCCAGCGCCCGCTCGGCCACCTTGTAGCGCTCGGCCTTGCCGACGCCCTGGACCTCCAGGCCAAAGGCGGTGTTTTCCAGCACGGTGCGGTTCGGCAACAGGGCCACGCTCTGGAAGACCATGCCGATGTGCCGCGCCCTCACCTCGCGCAACGCCTTGGGTGACAACGCAGACAGGTCCTTGCCCTTGACCAGGACCTTGCCCGCGCTGGGGGTGATGAGTTTGTTGAGCAGCCTGATCAGCGTGGATTTACCACTGCCAGACAACCCCATGATGCAGAAGATCTCTCCACGCCGAACCTGGAGACTGACATCCGAGACGCCGACTACGCAGCTGTATTCTTGCAGTATCTGGGTCTTGGTGAGCCCGCGCTGGGCGACCGCATCGATCGCCGCGGGCGCGCTCTTACCGAAGATTTTCCAGACCGACTGGCAATCCACCAGCACTTCGTGAGTGTCTATTTTGGCCGTTGTCATTTCGTAACCCATCGAGCCGGTTCGTACCGGCTTCTCTCATTAATCAAAGGGCGGCAGTGGCAAGCACGCAAGGCGTATCAGTTCTTGATGTTTCCCCAACGCTTCAACAGATCGCTGTGGCTGTCGGTCCAACCCTTCACGGCCTGCTCCATGGTCTTGCCGTCCTTGACCTCGGCGTTCATCGAGGTGATGTCGGCAATCGGCACATAGACACTGGCCATCAGTTCACGCGCACGTGGGTTGGCTTCGGCAAAGCCTTTGTGGCCAATCCAGTAGTAGCCTTGCAGCGGTGGGAAGATCGCTTTTGGATCCTTGAGGAATTTCAGGTCGAATTTCTTGGTCATCCAGGACGGATCCCAGACGGTCACCGCAACCCATTCCTTGCGGTCGACAGCCGACTTCAGTGCGGCGGTCATGGCCGAGGTGCTGCCCTCGATCAACTTGAGCTTGAGGTCGTAGGCCTTGACCACGTTGGTGGCGTCGCTCATCAGGCCCGAACCGGGTTCGATGCCGATGATCTTGCCGCCAAACTTGTCCGCGTTGGCGTTCAACTGGTCGATCGAATCGATGTCGACGTAGCTCGGTACGGCCAGCCCCTGGTACAGGCCGAAGGACACCGGCGACAGTTTTTCGAGCTTGTTCTTGTTCTTGTTCCAGTAGTCGGAGGCTGCATAGTCGGTCTGGGACGCCAGCACCTGGACGTCACCCTTGGTCAACGCCGCGTAGGCAATGCCCCACTCGGAAAACTCGACGACTTTCACGGTGTAGCCGGAGTCTTCGAGCACCTTCTTGGTGATACCGGTGATGGGCGTCAGGTCCTCCCAGTTCATCGTCCCCATGGTGATGGTCTTTTCTTCAGCGTGAGCTTGCAGACTCATCATGCCGGCGATGGCGACGGCGCAGACTGTCTTCCAGATCTTGTTCATGGCGTTTCCCCGTTCTACGTTTATGGAACTGGCTCCGGCTTTTTAAAGCCGCTTCTTTTTTTTACAACTGCTTCAACCTTCTTTTCCCGCTTTGAATGCCTGCCAACGAATGACCGAGCGCACCCCCCATTGGGTCAACAACCTGGGCGGCAGCCTGCTCGGCCCCGGGGCATGACTGAAACTCTCAAGGAACTTCGAGTCGGTGCCCGTGGCCAACTCAGCGGCCATGACCCCGGCCAGGGTGCTCTTGACGGTGCCCAGGCCGTTCTCACAGCAAGCGCTGTAGAGGTTCTGTTCAATTTCGCCAAACGCCGGTGCGCTGTTGCGACTCAGGCAGAGCCGCCCCGCCCAACTGAATTCGAACGGCGTGTCCTTCAATTCAGGGAAGCGCAGGTCCAGCGAGTGCCGCTGCTCTTGCGCAACGGCCGCGACCCGCTTGGGGGTTACCTGGATGCTAGGGTCGTAGGTGAATTTGGTCCGGATGACGATTCGCGACAAACCGTCCGAGGTTATCTTGCGCAGCGTGGCGCCCATGGGATCGGCCGGCAGCAACGCCCACCGGTCCCTGCCGGGCAACGTCTTGTCGAACTGCTCATCCCGGTAGCCGGCCGTCATCGACGCGTAGGTGAACACGTGCAACAGGCGGCCCTTGAAGTGGCCGAAATCCTCGATATGGCCGTTGACCGCCAGAATCACCTTGGGCGCAGTGACGGTACCGCGATGCGAGCGAGCGACCCAGTCGCCGCCGGTCCTGGACAACTCGATGACTGGCGAGCGCTCCAGCAGCGTCACCTTGTCCGCCAGCCCGGCCGCCAGGTCGCGGATGTATTGCGCCGGCTGGATCATGACCGCGCCGGGGGTGTACAACCCGCCGTGGTAGTAAGTCGAACCAGTGATTTCGCGCATCTGCGCGGCATCGAACAACTCATACCGCTCGCCAATACCATGCAGCGACTTGGCGTAGTTGTCATTGAGCTTGAGCCCGCGCTCGGTGGCCGCCGCGTTGATCTTGCCGGAAGGATCGAACGTGTGCGCACTCATGCCGTATTCATGCGCGGCCTGGGAGGCAAAATCGATCGCAAACCGATTTTGCGCAATCTCCAGGGCGGTGGCCGACTCACCAGCCACGGAGTACTCGCCCGACGACAGGTTATGCGGCACGTCGATCATGAAGCCTGAGTTCCGGCCGGCGGGCCCCTTCGCCACTTCGTGCGCATCCAGCACCACGATGCGCTCGCCCGGGCACAGCTGCGACAGCCTGCGCGCGGCGGAAAGGCCGGCAAAACCGGCGCCGATGATCACCCAATCGGCGGTCACCTGCCCATCAAGCATGCGCACGGGCGTCGAGCGCGTCGAAATGGCCTCCCAACCCGAGACGCCGGTGTCTACCGGTAGACGCTTGATGGTATGGGCGCTCATTTTACGGTCTCGTCAACCGACCGATCGGACACATCGATCCAGATGGTCTTGATCTCGGTGTACTGGTCATGGGCGAAGACCGATTTGTCCCGACCACCGAACCCCGACTCCTTGTACCCGCCGAACGGCGTCGAGGCGTCACCTTCACCGAAGCAATTGACGGTGACGATGCCGGCGCGAATCTCCCGCGACAGCTTGATCGCCTTGCGCAGGCTGCCGGTGTACACCGACGCCGCCAAGCCGTAGGCCGTGTCGTTGGCCAGGGCGATGGCTTCGCAGATCGACGTGAACGAGGTCACGGACAACACCGGGCCGAAGATTTCTTCCTGGAACAAGCGGCTGTCACGGTCGACGCCGTCGATCACGGTCGGCTGCACGAAGGCGCCATCCTGGGTGTCGCCGCCGTACACGACGGCGAGCTTGTCACCGTTCGCGTAGTCGAGGTACGACTTCACTTTCTCGAAATGATCACTGCTGACCAAAGCCCCCACGCGGTTGTGCGGGTCAAGGGGATCGCCCATCTTCCACTCATTGAGGTAGGCGCCCATGCGTTGGAGCAGTTCATCCTTGACCGATGCGTGCACCAGCAGGCGCGACGTTGCCGAGCAGTTCTCGCCCATGTTCCAGAAGGCGCCGTTGACCACTTGTTCGGCCACCAGGTCCAGGTCCTCGGCGTCATCCATCACCACGGCGGGGTTCTTGCCGCCGCATTCCAGCACCACGCGCTTGAGGTTGGAGTCGGCGGCGTAATGCAGGAAGCGGCGGCCGGTGGCGGTGGAACCGGTGAAGCTGACCATATCGACGTCTTTGTGCAGGCCGATGGGTTCGCCAACGTCCTTGCCGGTGCCCGTCACGATGTTCAGCACACCGGCTGGAACGCCCGCTTCAAACGCCAACTCGGCGACGCGCAACGTGGTGAGTGTGGTCTGCTCGGCCGGCTTGACAATCACCGAGCAGCCGGCGGCCAGCGCCGGGCCGATTTTCCAGGCGAGCATCAGCAGCGGGAAGTTCCAGGGCAGCACACACCCCACCACCCCGATCGGCTCGCGCACGACCATGGTCAGGGCATCGTTGCCCACCGGGGCGGTATGGTCGTAAAGCTTGTCGATGACTTCAGCGTGCCAGCGCAGGGTGTGAATCGTGTCCGGCACATCCACGCATTGGCACTCGCGCACAGGCTTGCCGCTGTCCAGGCTTTCCAGCACCGCCAATTCGTGACGGTTGTCCTCCAGCAACTTGGCGAACTTCAACAGCACTGTCTTGCGTTCGCCCGGCGCCAACAGCCTCCAGCGCCCGTCCTCGAACGCTTCCCGGGCCTTGCTCACCGCGTAGTCGACATCCTCGACGGTGCAGGCGGCGATGTCCGCGAGGAATGCGCCGGTGGCGGGGTTATGGGTGGCAAATGTCTTGCCGCCAATCGCCGGTTTGAAAGCCCCGTCGATAAACGCATTGGACGGAAATGAAATGGATTTGGCGATAGCGGCATATTCAGCCGCAGTAAGCAGATCACGCATGGTGGGCTCCCGAGGTAATGTGTGCAACGGTGCGTTTCACGTTGGCGATAACGGTTTGCAGACTTCGTTTATCACCCGCATTCAACGGACGCAGTGGCGCACGCACATCACCTACTTTCAATCCATTCAATTCGCAGCCGAACTTGATTGACTGCACGAACTTTCCACCGTCCAGTGCATTCATCAGCGGCATCATTGCCGACATGATCTGGCGGCCTTTATCAAAGTTCTTTTCCAACACACAGGCTTCATACAACGCGACATGTTCCCTGGGCAGGAAGTTGGAACCGGCACACACCCAACTGCGCGCACCCCAGGCAAAGAACTCCAGGGCCTGATCGTCCCAGCCACACGACAACGCGATATGCGGAAACTCCCGCGCCAACAAGTGAACCCGGCCCATGTCACCGGAACTTTCCTTGATGGCGACGACATTCTTCGACTTACCCACGCGAGCGAGATAATCCTCGTTCATTTGCACGCACATGCGGCCTGGGTAGTTGTAAAGCATGATCGGCAGGTTTGCCGCACGGTCGATGGTCAACGCGTGGATCGCGTTCTCCTGGTCGGTCGGCAGCGCATAGGGCGGCGTGGTGACCAGGATCGCGTCAGCCTTGATGGCCTTGGCATCCTTGGCGAACAACACCGCGTCTTCGGTACGGATGGCGCCGGTGCCGATAATCAGTTGAACCCGCGAGCCTATGACATCCTTGGCCCGGGCGGCCAGTTCCAGACGCTCTTCAGCGGTCTGCGCATAATATTCGCCGGTCGAGCCGCCAATAATAATGCCGTGTACTTTCGCCTCGACCAGCGACTCCAGAACGTCATCGAACACATTCCAATCGATATCGCCATCGGGCGTATGCGGCGTCACCGCCGGTGTATAAATACCTTCGAATCTCAAGACGGTTTCTCCGATTTCAAATGGCCGGAAGTATCAACAAGTGCCTCGAGCCAAGTCCGGCGGCGCACGATATAAATTCCCCGTGTGAACGGGACCGATTTAATGAAAATAAAAACCTAAACTGACCAGCGCACATCTTTCAGTTATCTGCGAAAGCCCTTCTTCGCCCTGCACTCGCTCATACAGACACGGCACGAATACAACGCGAAAAAGCATCCACTGAAACAATGTCTAATCGTTTGGCAGGCACCAAACGACGTACCACGATCTTATTTTTAGAAACTTACCTGACAAAACAACGCCCCTTAGTTACAGCTGTTCGAGGGCCCGCTTGTTCAACATACCGTCTTCATAAACGCTTACGGCTTGGGTGAAGAGTACGTGTCAAAATCATTTCTCAACAAGAAACATTTATTCCGAGCAATGCATAACCTAGTGTTATCAATCAGTCGATTTTAGGGGGTTGAGCTTGGAAAAAAGGGGGCAAAATGCGGGTTTGGGTGTGCCCTGACCCCACACGAGATTTTGGGGTGTATGCCGCCTTTGCATGCACCAGCAAGACCTGTGGGAGCGGGCTTGCTCGCGAAGACGGCGGCACATCCAACATTTTCATGACAGAAACACCGCTTTCGCGGGCAAGCCCGCTCCCACAAGGGATTTGGGGTGTACGAAGCCTTTGCATGCACCAGCAAGCCCGCTCCCACAGGGGATTGAGATATGGTCGCGAGCGCCACGCCACAGGGAGGACTCAAGCCAACTGCGCAAGCATCCAATCGCGCAGACGACAACACGCCTCATCATTCTGCCGATCCTGGCGAAAGGTCAGATAGTGCAAACTCTCCCTGAGCACCACCTCCTCACTCACCGGACGAATCAACGTGCCGTCCTCCACCAACTTCTCCACCAGATGATTCCACCCCAGCGCCACCCCCTGGTGTGTCAGCACCATGGTGATGATGAGGTTGTAGTCATTGGCATTGAGCACATGAGGGCTGTCGAACGGGCGGTCGTTGATGTCGATGTCGTTGAAGGCCAGCCAGACACCCCAGTCCACGTGCTCCGCGACCTGGGAGCGCCCGTAGGGGCTCAGGTTCAGCAGGACGCCGTCGCGCAACCCCTCCAGGCTTGAAAGCTCGGGGTGCGCGGCCTTGTACTGGGGCGTGCAGACCGGATAGATCACGTCATGGAACAGTGGGTAGCACTGGTAGCCATCCTGGATCTTGGCCATCTTGGTAATGAAGATGTCCGGGCGAATGCCGGGCTCCATGGACAGGAAGTTCTGCGTGGTGATCAGGTTCAGGTCGATGTCCGGGTTCTGGCTGAAAAACGTCGGCAGCCTCGCCGACAGCCATAGTGCGGAAAACGCCGGGGAACAGCACAGTGTCAGGACGCGTTTGCCGGCATTGTGGGTACGAATGCGCTCGGCCGCCTGGGAGATATTGACGAACGACATCTGCGCCGCGTCGAAGAAAATCGCCCCGGCTTCCGTCAGCTCGACCGCCCGCCCCACCCTTTTGAACAGATCGACCTCAAGGTAGGCCTCAAGCTCGCGGATCTGCCGGCTGATGGCCGCCTGGGTGACGCACAATGCCTCCGCCGCCCGGGTGAAGCTCTGGTATTTGGCGGCCGCCACGAATGACTTGACGGCCTTGAGCGACGGCATTTTCAGCAACGTCAGATCGGGATCGATGTGCTTGACCATACGTGAGCGCTGGATGTCCTGTGGGCGGCTGGCGGGAAAACGCGTGCTGGGCGCCGGGCTCATTCCCCCGGCGCCTGAGAGAGTATCCGAGTTTGGCGGCCAGGGGCCAGAATGACCGCGGCCCCTCGCCGGCCCAGCAAAACGAAACTGCCCCGCATCTTGCGACACGGGGCATTTTTTCTGGAGCGCGAAACGCTACCTACCGGTTACCCAAGCCGTTCAGGCCTGTTGGTTCCAGGGACGGTCTCCCTGCTCATCCTTGATGCGCGTTGGCAGGCCCATCACGTCCAACGCTTCGAGGAACGCCTCGGCCGGCAACTCTTCGACGTTGACCATGCGCTGCACGTCCCACTGGCCACGGGCGACCAGCAGCGCGGCAGCCACGGGTGGCACGCCGGCGGTGTAGGAAATGCCCTGGCTGTCGGTTTCCGCGAAGGCGTCTTCGTGGTCGGCCACGTTATAGATGAACACTTCGCGCGGTTGGCCGTCCTTGACGCCCTTGACCAGGTCGCCGATGCAGGTCTTGCCGGTGTAGCCAGGCGCCAGCGAACTCGGGTCAGGCAGCACGGCCTTGACCACTTTCAGCGGCACCACTTCCAGGCCCTCGGCGGTCTTGACCGGTTGCTCGGAGAGCAGGCCCAGGTTACGCAGTACCGTGAACACGTTGATGTAGTGTTCGCCGAAGCTCATCCAGAAGCGCACGTTGGGCACGTCGAGGTTCTTCGACAGCGAGTGCACTTCGTCGTGGCCGGTCAGGTACAGGTTCTGCGAGCCTACGACCGGCAGGTCGTCGGTGCGCTTGACCTCGAACATGGTGTTGCTGGTCCACTGGCTGTCCTGCCAGCTCCACACCTGTCCGGTGAACTCACGGAAATTGATTTCCGGATCGAAATTGGTGGCGAAATATTTGCCGTGGGAGCCGGCATTGACGTCGAGGATGTCGATCGAATCAATGCGGTCGAAATACTGTTGTTGCGCCAGGGCCGCATAGGCATTGACCACACCCGGGTCGAAGCCGACGCCGAGAATGGCGGTGATGTTCTTCTCTTGGCACTCTTGCAGATGCTTCCACTCGTAGTTGCCATACCAGGGCGGCGTCTCGCAGACCTTGCCCGGTTCTTCGTGGATGGCGGTGTCCAGATAGGCCACGCCGGTATCGATGCAGGCACGCAGCACCGACATGTTGAGAAAAGCGGAGCCGACGTTGATCACGATCTGCGACTCGGTTTCGCGAATCAGCGCCTTGGTCGCTTCGACGTCCAGGGCGTTCAGTGCAAAGGCCTTGATGTCGGCGGGTTGCTTGAGGCTACCCTTGGCCTTGACGCTGTCGATGATGGCCTGGCATTTGGAGATGTTGCGCGACGCGATAGCAATACGACCGAGTTCGTCGTTGTGCTGCGCGCACTTGTGGGCCACCACCTTGGCGACACCTCCTGCACCAATGATAAGTACGTTCTTCTTCAATTTCTTCAAGTCTCCTTCTGTCCGCTCAAGAGAGGCTGGACAGGTAGTCGTCGTAAACAAATTCGCGAACCAGCTCGACACTACCGTCGAGTTGTTTCACTACGATGGACGGCATTTTCAGGCCGTTGAACCAGTTCTTCTTGACCATGGTGTAGCCCGCTGCGTCGATGAACGACAGCCGATCGCCGATGGACAGCGGACGATCGAATTGATACTCGCCGAAGATGTCTCCGGCCAGGCAGGACTTGCCGCACACCATGTAGGTGTGTTCGCCCTCGCTCGGTGCCAGCTTGGCGTTCAGGCGATAGATCAGCAGGTCGAGCATGTGCGCCTCGATGGAGCTGTCCACCACGGCCAGGTGCTTGCCGTTGTAGAGTGTGTCGAGCACGGTGACTTCCAAAGAAGCGCTCTGGGTGATCGCCGCTTCGCCCGGCTCCAGGTAGACCTGCACGCCATACTTCTGCGAGAAGGCTTTGAGCCGCGCGCAGAAGGCGTCAAGGGCATAGCCCTCGCCGGTGAAATGGATGCCGCCGCCGAGGCTGACCCACTCGACCTTATGCAGCAGATGACCGAAGCGTTCCTCGATAGTGCCGAGCATCTGGTCGAATAGACCGAAATCGCCGTTCTCGCAGTTGTTGTGGAACATGAAGCCGGAGATCTGCTCGATGACCTGCTCGATCTTCTCCGGATCCCATTCGCCCAGGCGGCTGAACGGTCGCGCCGGGTCGGCCAGCAGGTAGTCCGAGCTGCTCACTTGCGGATTGACCCGCAGGCCACGGACCTTGCCGGCCGAGGCTTGGGTGTAGCGCTGCAACTGGCCGATGGAGTTGAAGATGATCTTGTCGCAGTTGGCGAGCATCTCTTCGATTTCGTCGTCGGCCCAGGCAACGCTGTAGGCGTGGGTCTCGCCCGCGAACTTCTGGCGGCCGAGCTTGAGCTCGTAGAGCGACGACGACGTGGTGCCGTCCATGTACTGCTGCATCAGGTCGAACACCGACCAGGTGGCGAAGCACTTGAGTGCCAGCAAGGCCTTGGCCCCGGACTGCTCGCGCACATAGGCAATCTTCTGCATGTTCGCCAGCAGCTTTTGTTTGTCGATGAGGTAGTACGGCGTCTTGATCATTTTCGCGGCCTCCGGCAAGGCGAGCCAAAAAAGGATGCGCATTGTGCCTTCACTGACTGCATATCGAAAGAGCGAAAAGCCCCGTTCGCGCAATCACTCGGGCCCAGGCCGTCGCTGGCGACAGCCCAGTGCATTCGCGGTTGGATGGAACAACGGTGGCGAGCGCTCTGGATAGAGCCGCTGCCGGTATGGGAAGACGGGCGTGACAGCGCCGGATCAGCGCTTGTGGATCAGGTCATGGAGAACGCCAAAGCGCAAACCCGGTTCGGAAGCGATCATCTGGGTGATCCCGAAAGCCTTGAAGGCCGCCAGCATGATCGCCAGGCCGCCGGGCAAGCTGCCCAGGCGATGGGCTTGCAGGCCGGCCAAGCGCAGTTGTTCGACATGCCGGACTTCCAGCAGGCGCAACGACAGGCGCAACAACCCGGTGTAAGTGATGCCGCTTTGTCCCAGGTCGTTCAGGCCATTGGCCTTGAGCACCTTGGCCAGCATCCGCGCCGTGCCGGACGAACCGATCGCCAGTTGCCAACCCTGGGCACGAAAACCCATCGCGACTTTCTCAAAGGCCAGGCTGGCCACGCGCTCGGCCTCCAGCAACGCCGGGGCCGTGATGTGTCCGTCACGGAAATAGCGCGTGCCAAAGGTACCGCTGCCGATGGCAAGGCTCTCGGTCAACAGTGGCTGGTCGCCCCGCCCCAGGATCAGCTCGGAAGAGCCGCCGCCGATGTCCACCACCAGCCGCGTGTCCTCGACACCCGGCACCGTATGAGCGACCCCGGCGTAGACGAGACGGGCTTCTTCCTGCCCCGACAGCACGTCGATCCGAAAGCCCAGGTGGCGTTGGGCGCTGTCCAGGAACAGTTGAGCGTTAGCCGCTTCGCGCACCGCGCTGGTCGCCACCGCCCGCACCCGGCCGGCTTCAAAACCTCGCAGTTTCTTGCCAAACCGTGCCAGCGCCTGCCATCCCCGATCCAGTGCCAACTCATCCAGCGCCCCGGCCTGCAAGCCTTCGGCCAGGCGGACCGGTTCACGCAGGGTCTTCACTTCCTGAATCACCAGGCGCCGGTTGCGCTTGACCGTCTGGCCAATCATCAAGCGAAACGCGTTGGAACCCAGGTCAATGGCCGCAAACAGGGGGGCGTCGCCTTTCATCGCGGTGTTCCTTGCACATTCATCTGCCAACGGTTGGATCACCCGGTGCGGGTTTGCCAAAAAGCTTGCCACAGGGTCGATGACACCTGGATGACAGCGCGGCGTGTTCTTCGATCTCCAGTGGAACGTGCGGGCATTGAGCGTAGATAAACGGTTTAGCCCATGGCGATCGCGTGAAGCGCAGATGACCGTCACGCACATGTAACAAATTGCGACTAGCGTCGAATTCGCCTCTCCACGACGCGAGTTCCCCCCATGCTTAGCCAGGACATCTTGATCCAGCGCATCCACCGCGAGCTGCTCGATCACACCGACGAAGAGCTGGAACTGGAGTTATCCGAAGACGGGCATGACATGGACGCCTTCTTCGACGAGCACACGCCGCCGGGCAGCGAAAAGGACAGTCGCCGGCGTTACTTCAGCGAGCTGTTTCGCCTGCAAGGCGAACTGGTGAAGCTGCAGAGCTGGGTGGTCAAGACCGGGCACAAGGTGGTGATCCTGTTCGAAGGCCGCGATGCCGCCGGCAAGGGTGGCGTCATCAAGCGCATCACCCAGCGGCTCAACCCACGGGTCTGCCGGGTCGCCGCCCTGCCCGCGCCCAACGACCGTGAACGGACGCAATGGTACTTCCAGCGCTACGTCTCCCATCTGCCGGCGGCGGGCGAAATCGTGCTGTTCGACCGCAGTTGGTACAACCGCGCCGGAGTCGAGCAGGTCATGGGGTTCTGCACCGCCGACCAGTACGAGGAGTTCTTTCGGACCGTGCCGGAATTCGAGCGGATGCTCGCCCGCTCGGGCATCCAACTGATCAAGTACTGGTTCTCGATTTCCGACCAGGAACAGCACCTGCGTTTTCTCAGTCGCCTCCACGACCCGCTCAAGCAATGGAAGCTCAGCCCCATGGACCTGGAGTCCCGCCGGCGCTGGGAAGCCTATACCAAGGCCAAGGAAATCATGCTCGAACGCACCCACATCGCCGAGGCCCCGTGGTGGGTGGTGCAAGCCGACGACAAGAAAAAGGCCCGACTCAATTGCATTCATCACCTGCTGGGGCAGATGCCCTACGAAGAGGTGGAAGTGCCGGCAATCGAGTTGCCACAACGGGTGCGACAGGAAGATTACACCCGCAGCCCGACGCCACCGGAGCTCATCGTGCCGCAGGTCTATTGATCCGGACCTGATCGGGCACCCGACCTCGAGCCTTCCCTCAACAGCTTATTATTAGAAGCGGATTTCATCATGACGAACCCGACCCTGGCCATGGACTCACCGAGTTCAGTCGCCCACAGCTCAAGACCGCAACTCAACCGCAAGCCGAGCGTGATCACCCTGGTGGTGTTTTTCGCCGTGCTGGGCAGCGGGCTGCTGTTCACCGCCTACAGCCTGATGCACGACATGAACGAACTGGGCACGGTGGTGACCACCTGGACGCCATTTCTGCTGTTGGGCGTAGCCCTGCTGATCGCCCTGGGCTTCGAGTTCGTCAACGGCTTCCATGACACCGCCAATGCCGTCGCCACGGTCATCTACACCAACTCCATGGCACCGAATTTCGCCGTGGCCTGGTCGGGCTTCTTCAACTTCCTCGGGGTACTGCTGTCCAGCGGGGCCGTGGCCTTCGGCATCATTGCGCTGCTGCCGGTGGAACTGATCCTGCAGGTCGGCTCTTCCGCCGGTTTCGCCATGATCTTCGCCCTGTTGATCGCCGCCATCCTGTGGAACCTGGGCACCTGGTGGCTGGGCTTGCCGGCCTCCTCGTCCCACACCCTGATTGGCTCGATCATTGGTGTCGGGGTCGCCAACGCGCTGATGCATGGCCGCGACGGCACCAGCGGCGTGGACTGGGCCCAGGCCACCAAGATCGGCTACGCGTTGCTGCTGTCGCCACTGGTGGGTTTCGGCTGCGCCGCGTTGCTGCTCCTGGCGCTGCGCGCCTTCGTCAAGAACCGCGCGCTGTACAAGGCACCCGAAGGCAACACGCCGCCGCCGTGGTGGATTCGCGGCATGCTGATCCTGACCTGCACCGGTGTGTCCTTCGCCCACGGTTCCAACGACGGGCAGAAAGGCATGGGCCTGATCATGTTGATCCTGGTCGGCACCCTGCCCATGGCTTACGCGCTGAACCGCGCCATGCCCGCCGACCAGGCGCTGCAATTCGCCGCCGTGGCCGAAGTCACTCAACAGGCCCTGGTGAAGAACTCGCCGCTGCCGGCACCGGCAGATCCACGCGCGATCCTGACCACCTACGTCGGCACCAAGGAGGCGACGCCGCAACTGGTTCCGGCCCTCGCTGCCCTGACCGGCAGTATCGGCGCCGAGGTCAAGGGCTACGGCTCGCTGGCCAGGGTGCCAGCCGAGGCCGTGGGCAACGTGCGCAACGACATGTACCTGACCAGCGAAACCATCCGCCTGATGGACAAGAACAAGGTCGGCCACTTCGACGCCGACACCAGCGCCAAGCTGCAACTGTTCAAGCAGCAGATCGACAATTCCACACGCTTCATCCCGCTGTGGGTGAAGATCGCCGTGGCCATCGCCCTCGGCCTGGGCACCATGGTCGGCTGGAAACGCATTGTGGTGACGGTGGGTGAAAAAATCGGCAAGAGCCACCTGACCTACGCCCAGGGCGCCTCGGCCGAAACCGTCGCGATGCTGACCATCGGCGCCGCCGACATGTTCGGCCTGCCGGTGTCCACCACCCACGTCCTGTCGTCGGGCGTGGCCGGGACCATGGTCGCCAACGGGGCCGGCTTGCAAATGCGCACGATCCGCAACCTGGTAATGGCCTGGGTCCTGACGCTGCCTGCCGCGATCCTGTTGTCCGGGAGCCTGTACTGGTTGTTCACCCGGCTGTTCTGATGCCTTTAGCGCCAAGGCCCCACGGATGGGACCTTGGGCGACGATCTGCGCAGCAGCAGGATGGGTCACGCCATACGAGTTATAACGACCAACGTGAAGGTTGTTTTGACCCTGGCCAGCGCGAGTCAAATTGACACGATCAGTTTCAAGTCATTGATTTATATAGTGCTACCGATTGGCACGGTTTCTGATCAGGTCACTCGCCCCTTTTGGCGAACCTAGGAAGAAGCCCCATGCACAATGAATTCAAGCCCAACCTCAGCGTAGTCACCGGTGCCAGTTCGGGCATCGGCCTGGCCGTCACCCGGCGCCTGCTGGAAAGCGGTTCAAAGGTGGTGGCGATGTCGCGCCAGATCGGCGGCCTCGGCGAACTGGTCGAGCGCTTCGGCGACATGCTGTCCTGGTTGCCTGGCGACGTCACGCAGGTAGCGGACCAGACCAGGCTGGCGCAACGGGTCGGCACCCTGGGCCAGGTGGATTGCCTGGTGCCCAACGCCGGCATCGCACAACTGGCCGAAGGCCTGGACCTGGCGGCCTTCGACCGTCAATGGGCAGTCAATGGCGCGGGCGCGCTCAACACCTTGAGCAGCCTGCGCGAGCATCTGGCCCCTGAGGCATCGGTGGTCTTCATAGGGACCTTCCTGGAACAGGCCACCTTTGCCGGGTTGGCCGCGTACATTGCCTCCAAGGCCGCGTTGCGCGCGCAGATGCGCACCCTGGCGGTAGAACTGGCGCCCCACGGCGTGCGCCTCAACATGGTCTCACCGGGGCCAACCGCCACGCCGATCTGGGGCACCCTGGGCCTTGATGAACAGGCCTTGGGCTCCGTGGCCAACACGGTCAACCAGCGGTTATTGACGGGCCAGTTTCTTGAGCCGCAAGCCGTGGCCGACGTCATTCTCTTCCAGTTGAGCCGGGGTGCACGCGGCGTGTATGGCCAGGACTGGATCGTGGACAACGGCTACACCTTGCGTTGATCGTCCGGTGCGCGGTTCGCAACTGCCGCGCACCTACCCCCTTTTTTTGAATCCTTGCCCTTGCGGGTCACCGTCCGTCATCGAGGTGCTGTTCGAGCATCGCCCAAGCCTCGGCGGTGAAGCAGTAGGTCTTGTCTGCCTGGAACAGGATGAGTCCCTCTTCGCAAAGTCGCCTGAGCACTTCGCGCACACTGACGAACGACAGGTCGGCAGACGTTTTCGCCAAATAAGCATGCACGCCGCGCACGCCCATCGTGCGGCCGTCCTGGGCGGCCGCCAGCAACGCGTTGATCACCTTGAAGCGGATCAGGCTGGTGCGCAGTCCATAACAACGCAGGAGGTCGCGAATCGGTTCGTTGGCGCACCGGTCGGGATCGTGGGCCTGCGGCTCTGCCGCCGGGCGCAATGGCGCGCGCGCATTGGAGGGCGTCATGCCTGGATTGCCTTGCATATGAAAAGTCCTTTTCAGAGGGTGATCGAACGGGGGTGGCCCGGTACGGCGGCCACCCGTTGTTGTGCGTCTAGGCTATGTACGAAATAGCCTGAAACTTGGTTATGCGGCGTTAAAAACCGGCTCGGAATGCTCATTGACAACCAGTCAACTGCGCTTCCTCGCCGGTTTTTGCCTTGCCTAACCTGCGTTTCAAACTATTTCGTACACAGTCTAGAAATCGACCGTGGCCGACAACTGCAACGTGCGTGGCGAACCGGCGGAAAACGCACCATACGAGGCGACGCCCGACCAGTACTCGCGATCGAACACGTTTTGCACCGTGGCCCGGAACGTCGTCGGCCGGCCTTCGATTTTGGTGGCGTAGCGGGCTCCTGCATCGAAGCGGGTCCAGGCATCCAGCGACTGGGTGTTGGCCTGGTTGACGTACTGCTTGTCGGTATAGATCGCCCCGCCGGTGAGGGTAAAGCCTTGCACCCATGGGGTGTCCCATTCGGCCCAGAGGTTGGCCTGGACGTCCGGCACGCCTACGGGTTTGTTGCCCCGGTTGGCGGCGGTGGCCGACTCCGTCAACTCGCCATCGAGCAGCGTCACGCCGCCCATCAGCCGGGTGCCGGGGGCAACTTCGCCGAACATGCTCAGCTCGACACCGCGGTTGCGTTGCTCGGCCTGCACCGAGAACACGCCATCCGCGCCCAGCTCGCCACCCGGCTTCTCGATCTGGAACAACGCCAGGGTGGTCATGAAGGTGCCATGCTCATACTTGACGCCGAGCTCGTGCTGCTTGGACTCGTAGGGGGCGAACGTCATGCCGCTGTTGCTTGCCCCACTCGGCGCGGTATCGCCTTTGCTCAGGCCCTCGACATAGTTGTAGTAGAAGGACACGTCGTCCCAGGGCTTGACCACCACGCCCACCATCGGGTTGGTCGCGCTGTCGTCATAGCGGGAGCTGACCGCGCCGTTGCTGTAATTGCGCGACTCCACGTTTTGCCGGCGCAGGCCCAGGGTCAGTTGCAACCGGTCGTCGAGCACCGACAGCGTGTCGGTCACGGCGACGCCGGACAGCTCCGATTCGGACACCCGTTGGACCTTGGGCGAACGCAGGTACTGCTTGGGGGCATCCACGGGGTGGTAGATGTTCGAGGTAATCGCCGTACCGTTGGTGATCCCCCGGGACAATTCATCCTGATAGGTGGTCGCCATCACCGTGGTGGTGTGGGTGACGGGGCCGGTGGCGAACACGCCGCGCAAGCCGACGTCGGCGGTCGAACGATCGACGTTGAACTTATAGTGCCCCGGCACGTTGCTGGTATCCCCGGCACTGTTGAGGATCCTGGGCACCTGGTCGGACATCCGATCGACGTCCGAGCGGCCACCGCCGGCATGAGCGAACACAGTGAGCGAATCGTTCAGGTCATACTCGCCGCCCAGCAGGGCCGACTGTTCACGGGTGTCCGACCAGCCCCACTTCTGCGGCAGGTTGGTCCGGCCGTTGGGCGCGGACGGCACCTCCACGCCCGGTGCGATCGTGAAGGGCCGCGAGGCACCTTCGAAGCTTTCTTTCTGGCTGATGAAATCGAGGTTCAAGCGCAACCGCTCGCCCCGGTAATCGAGGGCAATGGCGCCGATGTTCAGCTCACGCTCCTGATCGTCCACGACAGTATCGCCGCCCCGCAGGCTGCCATTGAAGCGCACGCCAAACTGGTTCTCGGAACCGAAGCGGCGACTGAGATCAAGATGACCGCCGACCTGGGAATCGGATTCGTAGGTGGTGGTCAAGCGCGTCAGGTCTTCGTCCAGCGGGCGCTTGGGGACGATATTGATCACCCCGCCGATGCCACTGTTCGGTGAAATCCCGTACATCAGGGCGCCCGGCCCCTTGAGGACTTCAACCCGTTCGGCGTACTCGGTAAACACCCGATAGTTGGGTGCCACGCCGTAGACGCCGTCGTAGGCCAGCTCGCCGATGTTGCCCTCGCCGATCGGAAAGCCACGGATGAAGAACGAATCGACGATGCCGCCCGTCTGCCCTGTCGAGCGCACCGAGGGATCCCTCTGCAAGGCGTCGGCCACGGTCACGGTCTGCAGATCGGCCAACGTCTTGGCGGTGTAGCTGGTCACGTTGAAGGGGGTGTCCATCACGTCCTTGTTGCCCATCATGCCCAGGCGTGCCCCACGGGCCACCTGCCCGCCCGCGAGCGCCGGCGGCAGCGCGGTCGCGCCGTTGTAGGCACCGGTGATGTTGATCTCATCGAGGGTCAGGCCCTGGGCATCCGCCGGCGCCGAAGCGTCGGCGTTCGCGTCGGCACTGGCCGGCGACGTGGAGGTTGCAGCCCAGCTGTTGGCGCTCCCTGCGACCAGAACAATGCCCAGCGTGGCGCAACGAATCGCGAATGAAAGCGCGGATTCACCGCAAGGTCGACGTGCAACAGACATGACGTAAGGATCCTTTTCAGCAAGAGAAAATGGTAATCACTCCTATTGCCAGCCGACCTGCGGAAAAGTATCACCCCAAGGGCGTTATTTTTTCCGCACCCTGCCCGCCCCGGCGAGCCGCCTACCCATACAGGCGCTCCAGCGGGATCGCGATGACCGGCAGGGCCGGGTAGAACGCGTGCCGCGTAGTCTTGTACGGGAACAGTTCGCCGCGCTCGATGGTGGTGAAAATCCGCGCCACCTCGAACGCCTGGCCGGTCTGCCAGTGCCGCACGCGCACCCGAGGATCGGCATAGTCGAGCTGGATGCACGGCACTCGCTTCAACCCCAACTGCAGCGCCGCGTTCAGCCGGTGGTTGCCGTCCATCACGATGCCTCGGGAGCGCTCGACAATGATCGGTTCCAGCCAATGGCCGGCCCGGACGATCGACTGCCGGACCGACTCCACGTTGGCCGGATCGACGTGCTCCGATTGCAGCACCTCGCACAACGGTCGGAGCGAAATCTGATAACCCTGTTCCATGGCATTTCCCCTGATCGATGGCCGGTTCAGCAGGCATCCGCCTTGGCGGGTTCCCCGTAGAGACTGGCCACGTCCAGCAGCCGTTGCGCATGCTCGATGAGGGGCAGATCCACCATCTCGCCGTCCACCTGCACGGCATGGCTGCCACTGGCCACGGCCTGCATCACCCGGTCCGCCCACGCCAACTGGTGGGCATCGGGCAGGAATGCCTGCTGGACCGTACGCAACTGGCCGGGGTGGATGCAGAGCTTGGCGCCAAAGCCCAGGGACCTGGCGTAGTGCGCCTCGTGCTTGACCGCCGCCAGGTCGCTGATCGCCGGGGTCACGCCGTCGACCGGTGCCGGCAAGCCGGCGGTTCGCGACGCCAGCACGATGCGATTGCGGGCGAAGAGAAACGCCTCGGGCACCTGGCTGCAGTTGATGTCCAGGGAAAAATCCAGGGAGCCGAACGCCAGCCGCGAGAGCCCGGCGATGCCGGCGATCGACTCGACCTCATGCAAGCCCCTGGCGGTCTCGATGATGGCGACGACCTTGAGCCCGGGCCTCCACGCCAGCAAGCGCTCGACCACCTCGGACAACCCCTCGCCATACTGCGCCTTGGGCAGGAAGATTCCCGAGCAGCGCTGCGGGTAGCGCATGTCTTCGAGCCACTTGAGGTCCTGGCGGAAGAACTCACTGCCAACGCTGTTCAGGCGGATGTAGCGCTGGCAGGAAACGTTGGGCGAACTCTCCTGCCAGGCCCAGATCGCGGCGCGGGCCGCAGCTTTGCTGTCGGGATGAACCGCGTCCTCGAGGTCGAGGATGATCGCATCCGGAGCCGCCGCGACGGCCTTGGCGAAACGCTCGGGGCGGTTCCCCGGGACGAACAGGTAGCTGATGGGAAGCGTGGGGGTGGTATCGGGACGTTCAGTGGTCATAAAGCTCTCCTAGGCATGCAACTGTCGTGGTTCAAGCGAAATTTCATCGATTTCGGGCCGGGCCATCGCGGTCCTGCAACAGCCCCTTACAACGTCGGTTAATTCCTTGTTGATCAAGGTATTAAGGCGCTCTTCCAAGTACGGATGGGCACCTGCAAACGTGAGCAAACAAGCGTTTGCACACGTTCAGCCAACGAGTAAATATTCAAAATATTTGAAAACCTTACTTGATAATCGTTCGCGTTAGCAATATGGTTCTCGCCATCGAAGATACCTCTCACACAACAAAGGAAGTTTTCGTACTCCCCAAGGAAGTGCAGTGCAGTGATGTCATTTGAATGTCAGCTAATGACCCTGTTCGAGAATAAGCCGCAGACTCGATAACGGCCTCTTCACGCCCAGGTAAAACCTCATGGAATGGATTTCTATGCAATATCTTTGTGAAGTATTGATAAAACCTGACGTCACGATAGTGAGGCCGGGTTTCGTTTGGCACGCACCGCCAGGCGTTTAAATCGTTCATGCCTGAAAAACGGCAAGTTCATATTCTTCGATAACACCAAGTTATCGAAAACTTGATGGGTGTTGATTTATACGCCAGGGGTTAACTATGCCTACTGTAATGACGCCAACATTTAACAATGTAACTGAAGTGCATCAACCGACCCTCTTGGCGCCATTGCTCGACCCGCTAATCGCGCAGTTCATCCAGCACTGTCCAGGCAAACTTTCAGCACTGGTCGACCACTATGGATCGCCGCTGAACCTGGTATGGCCCCACGCATTCAAGCTCAACGCGGCGGCGCTTCAGGGCGTGCTGAAACACTACAACGTCGCCCACACGCTGTTTTACGGCGCCAAGGCCAACAAGTCCCAGAGCCTGCTGGCGGCGGCAGCGGCGATGGGCATTGGTGTCGATGTTTCGAGCCTTCACGAGTTGCACGCCGCGTTACGGGCCGGTATTCCAGGACAGCATTTATGCGCAACGGGACCGGCGAAAACGACAGTATTCCATCAAGCCCTGGTGGACGTCGGCGCCCTCATCTGTGTGGACTCACGGGAAGAAATCGGCCACCTGGCAACGCTGCTGGCGTCCAGAACAGCGTCAAGAAAAGCCAGAATCCTGTTGCGTTACCGGCCAAAAAGCTGCCCGACGAGCCGCTTTGGCATGGGCGCCGACGATGTGCTCGGGTGCCTGCAACAGTTGGCGCAGGAACGACAGCATTTTCACTTCGAAGGTTTTCATTTCCACCTCGGCGGCTACGGCCATGAATCGCGCGTCCAGGCGTTTGGCGAAGTGGTGGCGTATGTCGACGCCGCCCGGGAAATGGGGCTGGCCCCCGTCATGATCGACATCGGTGGAGGCCTGCCCATCCGATATGTCGACCCGCAGCGCTATGACAGTTTCCTGCGCAACGACAATAACCCCAGCCATTATTACAACCACACAGTGCCCGAGGCTTTTTACCCCTACGGCAGTCAACTCACCGCCAGCCAATGGTTGGCATTGTTCCTGGAGTCCGATTGTTTACCCGGCCAAACGATTGCCCATTATCTGCAATCGCAAAACATGACCTTGGCCCTGGAACCCGGCCGAAGTTTGGTCGACCAGGCCGCCATTTCAGTGTTCCGGGTGACTCGCTGTAAAAAACTGGCCAATGACAAAACCGTTATTTTCGTCGAGGGCAGCAGTTTCAGTGCCTGTGAAACATGGTTTTCATCCGAATACCTGGTGGACCCGATCCTGATCAGTGCAAGCGCGCCACCGCACACCCCGACACACGCCTATATCGCCGGACATAGTTGCCTGGACGATGACGTCATTACTTATCGCCTGATCAACTTTGTAACCTCGCCCCAGGCCGGTGACTTATTGATCTACGCCAATACCGCCGGTTATCAGATGGACCTGCTGGAAAATGAATTCCATCGCCATCCCCTACCCCGGCGTATTACCGCCACTTGTTGTACGCAAGGCCACTACACATTTTTACCTGACTGCTAAAAAGGGAGTCTTACTCATGATACTTGGCAAAGTTTCAGAACTGATTGGCAACACGCCCATGTTGGGCATCGATGTGCCTGATACCAATGCACGGCTGCTGCTGAAGATCGAAAAGAACAACCCCGGTGGCAGCATAAAAGACCGCATGGCCAGGAACATGGTGCTGGCGGCCCTCAAGTCAGGACGCTTGAAGCCCGGTGGCGTGGTCGTGGAGTCGTCTTCCGGCAACACGGGCATCGGCCTGGCGATGGCGGCCGTGGAGTTCGGCCTGCAGTTCATTGCCGTGGTCGATCATCACGCGGCACAAGACAAGATCGCGGTCATGAAAGCCTTGGGCGCCGATGTTCGATTCGTCGCCGGCAACTACCGCGAAGATGAAGTCGCCGTGGTCGAGCGCCAGCGGATGGCCGCCGAACTGGCGACGCAGATTCCCGGTGCCGTGTTCATGAACCAGTCGGACAACGCCGCCAACGCCGGTGGCTACAGCGACTTCGTGCGCGAAACCATCGCCCAGGCGCACGGCACGATCGGTGCCTATGTCGGCTGTGTCGGCACCGGTGGCTCGATGACCGGCATCGCCCGCGGCCTGAAAGTGCATGACCCCGAGACGGTGACCGTCGGGGTCGAGCCCGCCGGTTCCATTGTGTTCGGCCATCCCGGTTATCCGTACTACCAGTCCGGCACAGGCACCCCGGCCGGCGACACGGTCGGCCTGGTGCTCGACTACAGCTGCATCGACCTGGGCGTGCAGGTCACCGACAGCCAGGCCTTCGAAACCGCCCGCTACATCGCCCGCAACCTGGCGCTGCTGGTGGGCGGTTCGACCGGTGGTGCGATTTTCAAGGCCCTGGAGTTGATCCACGCCGGCGTGCTGACCGGCAACGTCGTGGTTCCGATCGCCGATGGCGGCGAAAAGTACCTGCACACCGTCTTCAACGAACAATGGCTGCAAGAGCGTGGCTTGCTCGACCCGAACGTTGGCGAGCAGCTGGACACCTGGCTGGGCAAGACCCAATGGCTGGAGTCCAGCTCGGCGCCCCTGCAACTGAGCGTTGCGTAACCTTTACCCCACACAGGAACGCCTCTGAATGAATGTGCTGAAAGTCGCCATCTGTGGCGGTGGCAGGACCGGCCACCTGAACGCAGTCCTGTTCAAGCAACTGCCCGATGTCCAGGTCTCGCTGCTCACCCGCAATGCGCAGGTCGTCGAGCAACACCTCCGTCGGACGCCGATACAAGCGCTGATGCCGGACGGCTCGACGCTGAGCGCGCAACTGGACCGAGTGACCACGGACGCCAAGGCCGCGGTCGAGGACGCCGACATCGTGATCATCACGGTGCCGGCCCACGCCCGCCCGCAAACCCTGCAAAGCATCGCCGCGCACCTGAGCACGGACAAACCGGTGTACATCGGCGCCATCCCGGGCTTCTGCGGGTTTGATTGGCTGGCCGAAGCCGCGCTGGCGCAGCGACCCAACCTGGTGATCTGGGGCATGAAGGATGTCCCGCACACGGCGTTCGATCTCAAGCCCGGGCGGTCGATCCGCATGGGCGGTGGCAAAAGCCAGCTGTACGTCGCGACCCACGCCCGTGAATCGCAGGCCTCGCGCCAACAGCTCGGCGAACTGCTCAGCCGCTTGTACGGCCCATGCGTGACGTTGCTCGACAACTACCTGGAAATCACCCTGACGCCCGGCAATCCGATCATGCACAGCTCGGTGATCTACGGGCTGATCGGGCCCTACGGCCAGTGGCATCGCAAGATCTTCCCGCAGCCGCTGTGCTGGTGGACGGAGTGCCCGGAACTGGGGGCCTACTTCCTGGAGCGCATGGACGAGGAAAGCCAACGGCTCTGCGCCGTCATCAGCGAACGCCTGGGCGTGGACCTGTCTTCGGTCAAGTCCTTGAAACAGGAAATCGTCGACGCCTACGGCGAGCAGATCCGTGACCGCAGCAGCATGTTGTCGATCCTGCGCACCAACCAGGCCTACAACGACATCCTCGCGCCGATGGTGCCCGCCGATAACAACCGCGCCGGCTACGTGATCGAACGCCAGAGCCGCGCCTTCAATGAAGACGTCGCCTACGGCCTGGTGCTGCTGGTGGAAATGGCCAGGCGCTTCGAACTGAAGGTGCCCTACATCGAGGAAGTTCTGCAGTGGAGCGTGGCCTACATGCAGGGCTTGCGCGACTCGGCGCTGGACTACTTCCCCCGCCACTGGCCCCACGCGGCATGAGCCCAACCTCCTCTTTACTCATCGACGAGCAGACAGCCGATATGGATGACTTCAAGACACTGATCGCTTACTCCCGCAAAAACGCCATGCGCCGCCTGGTGCGTTGCCTGTTTGCCGAGAACATCCTGGATCGCCGCGCCCTGGTGTTTTGCGCCGACGGCACGCAGGCCACCTACCCGCTCAAGAACGCCCGGGGACATCTGTTTTTTTCGCACATCACCCTGGCCCCGGCCGATACCCTGATCCACGACGGTGAAGTGGTGCTGGTCACCGACGAAGGTGTGCGCCAGGTGGTCGACAGCCACCAGGACCTGCTGGACGTGCTGCGGGACAGCTTCGATTTCGCGCCCACCGACGAAGGCGTGGCCGGGCTCAAGGCCGACATGGAGAACAGCCTGATGAACGATGCCCACGCCCGCCGGCATCGCCAGCAATGGAACGCCCGGCTGGCCCAGGCCAGCCAGGGTCGAGGCCTCGCCAGCCTGACCGACTATCTGCGCCAACACGCCAGCACCCAGGACGCGGCGATCCTGCTGGACCAATGGGGTTCACTGGAAGGCCACCCGTATTACCCCACGTGGAAATCCCGCCCGGGCCTCAGCGATGCAGAAGTCGAGCAGCTGTCGCCCGAGTTCAATGCCCAGGTGCCCCTGCGTATCGCGGCATTGCGCGCCGACATGGCCATCAGCGAGAGCATGCCCCACGTCACCGATTACCTGGGCTGGTTCGCGGCGAACTTCCCGGCGCACTGGGAGCAATGGAAAACCGCGCTCAACGACAGAGGCCTGGATGAAAAACAGTGGCTGCCGCTGCCGATCCACGCCTGGCATTTGCAGGCTTATGTGCTGAAGCATTTCGCCGCGGAAATTGAACAAGGCATCCTGATCACTGACGGCCCGGACATCCTCACCCTGCCCACCATGTCCTATCGGACCATGATGCCCGCGCAGCAAGAAGCCGCGCCGCTGATCAAACTGCCCATCGCGGTGTGGATGACCAGTGAGCTGCGCAGCCTGCAAGCCAAGTCGATCCACATGGGCCCGCGCATCAGCACGGTGATCACGCAGATCCTTGCCGCCGAAAACGGCTTTGGCCAGCGCCTGGAAATTTTCCCGGAGGAGATCGGCGTGCGCTACCGCAACGCGATCACCCAGGACGACGCCCCCGGTCGGCACCTGTCGGTGGTCTATCGCGCCAGCAGGCAGGCCTTCCAGCGCAACGACGACTGCCTGCCCATCACCGTCGCATCGCTGTTCACGCGCCTGCCTGGCAGTGCTCGCCCATTGTTCACCGACCTGATCGAACGCGACGGCTTGCGCGCCAGCGCCCGCAATGTGGAGGACTGGTTCCGCCAGTACGCCAGGGTGGTCACGCACCCGGTGGTGGCGATCTACCTGATGTACGGTATCGGGCTGGAGGCCCACCAGCAAAACACCATGGTGCTGTTTTCCCCCGATGGCAAAGCGCGTAGTCTGCTGATCCGCGATTTTGGCGACGGCCGTACCTACGCGCCGCTGCTGGAAGCGCGTGGCTATACCTTGCAGCCCCATGTCCAGCCCGGCATCTTGCCGACGGTGTTCGTGGAGGATATCGAGCCGGTGCGCATGTTCGTGCTGGACGCCGCGTTCCTGACCCACCTGCACGAAGTCGCGCTGTGGCTGAGCACGGAATATGCGCTGGACGACACCCGGCTGTGGACCGTGCTGCGGGAGGAAACCGAAAGTGCCTTCGAGGCCGTGCGCGACCGTGTCGCGGCGCCGCTGTGGGAAGTCGAACACCAGGCCTTCCTTGAAGACCCGTGGCCAACACGATCGCTGCTGCGCATGCATTTGCTGCAGTATTCCAACTATCGTTTGCAGCACACGCTGACCAACCCGCTTGCCAGCGCCTAACCACCGAGGCTGAGTCATGTCCCACGCAGGTGTCACCCAGGGTTTGAACGTAAGAATCCTGATTTATCTTCTGTTCGCGATCCAGCTCGTCTCCATGGGCGCGATGGAAATGAGCGGGCCGTTCTGGCCGGTCCACCTGCGTGGGCTGACGTCCTCGGAGTCGGTTTTCAGCTTCGCCAGCATCGCCGTGTACGTCGGGCCGATGCTGGGCATCATCCTGACCAGTGCCTTCTGGGGCCGTATCGGCGACCGCTATGGCCACAAGTTGATGATGATCCGCGCCCTTGCCGGGCTGTCCTTGACCCAACTGGGCCTGGCGCTGGCCGGGGACATCTGGATGATCCTGGTGTTGCGCTTCCTGCAAGGCGCCTTCGCCGGCTACATTGCCCCGGCGCAGGCCTACGGCGTCAGCATCGAAGCCCCTTCGCGCCGGGCGCGGCTGTTCGCGATCCTGCAGATATCGACCAACGTGGGGTCGTTGCTCGGCGCGGTGGTCGGCGGCCTGATCCTCGATTACGCCACGTTCTTCTGGATCAACATGATCGCGGCGGTACTGTGCGCAGTCTGCACGGTGGTGGCTGCCGTGACCCTGCCGGACGTGCCGCCGGTGAAAAAGCCAACCGCTCAGACCGCCAGTGCGGCCACCGGACGCGGCAGCAGCCCCTGGCAGGGATCGCCGCTGTTGTCGTTGCTGTGCGTGATGGGCATCCTGCTGCTGGCGCGGATGCTGCCGCAGACCTCATTTTCCCTGTACGTGAGCACGGTATTCGAGGTCAGCAACGCCGTCGTCGGCTTGTGTTACGGCCTGTTGGCCCTGGGTTTCATCCTGTCGGCCACGGCCTGGTCACGCTACTTCGAACACCGCTCCCAGCAGGACACCCTGCAACGCATCACCTACGTCGTGCTGGGTTGTATCGCGCTGACCGCCGTGGCGGGCGTCACGCGCAACGCCCTGGTGTTCGTGGTGGCCTATTTCATCTGGGGCGTGCTGCTCGGTGCCACCACACCGGTGCTGATGGCGCTGATTTCGAAAGCGGCCGACAGCAGCCAGCAAGGCCATGTGCTCGGGATCGCCCAGGGCAGCACGCAGTTTGCATCGATCGCGGGGATCTGCGTGGGCGGCCTGCTCAGCCAGGTCTATGGTTTGCAGTACACCTATCTGTTCGTCTGCCTGGCGTATGCACTGGCGCTGATCCCGGTCGTCGCGTTGCGCTACTGGCCCGCCAGCCTGCAAGCCAGCCCCGCACCGCCGGGGGAATGATCAAGGAGTTTCGCTTTGGACATTGAACAACTGCGCGCCGACACGCCCGGTGCCGCGGAGCTGATCCACTTCAACAATGCCGGCGCAGCGCTGATGCCCCAGCCGGTGCTCGACGCCATCACCGGCCACTTGCAGCGCGAGGCCTGCCTGGGAGGCTACGAAGCCGCCGCAGAACAGGCGCAGGCACTGGAGAACGTCTATGGCGCCATTGGCCGTCTGATCAACGCCCGGGCCGATGAAATCGCCGTGATCGAAAACGCCACCCGCGCCTGGGACATGGCCTTCTACTCCTTGCCATTGAGGCCGGGCGACGTGGTGCTGACGTCCACCACCGAATACGCCGGCAACTACATTCCCTACCTGCAACTGCAACGCCAGCGCGGGATCGAGCTTCGGGTCCTGCCCAACGATGAGCACGGCCAGGTCTGCCTGTCGGCGCTCAAGACCCTTCTGGACGATGAACGCGTGGCGCTGGTGTCGCTTCCGGTGATCGCCACCAACGGCGGCCCGGTCCAACCCATCGAACAGATCGGCGCATTGACGCGGGCAGCCGGCAAGCTGTTCCTGCTGGACGCCTGCCAGGGCGTCGGGCAGATGCCCATCGACGTGAAGAAGATCGGCTGCCACATGCTCGCCGCCACCAGCCGCAAGTATCTGCGGGGCCCCCGGGGCATGGGCTTTCTGTACGTCGAACACGCGTTGTGCCAGACCCTTGAGCCGACGTTCCTCGACCTTCACGCCGCGTCGCTGCTGACACCCGAAACCTTCGCCATCCGCGACGACGCCAGACGCTTCGAAAACTGGGAATGCAACGTGGCGGCGAAGCTGGGCCTCGGTGCCGCCGTGGAGTACGCCCTCGCCCAGGGTATCGAACCGATGTGGCAACGCATCCAGCAACTGGCCAGCCACTTGCGCACACAATTGGCGACGGTTCCCGGGGTAACCGTCCAGGACCTGGGCGCGCTCAAGTCAGGCATCGTGACGTTCACCCATCACCAGAGCGACGCGACCCAGCTCCAGCAGTGGTTGGCGCAGCAAGCCAGACGCATCAACGTCAGCACCTCCCGGGCCGGCTCGACGTTGCTGGACATGCAGCAGCGCGGCCTGCCAGAAGTCAGTCGCGCGTCCGTCCACGCGTACAACACCCACGCTGAAATCGACGCCCTGGTACACGCCCTCAGGCGCCTGCCCGGCCGCTGAAAGGCGCAGGTGGAATCACGCTTGCGTCGCAGGCGGGTTGTCAATTAGCATTGGGAATACTTCTCAATTGCAAAAAACTGCAGCCATGAGCCAATCCCTGCCCGCGAACAACGACAACCATCTGCGCGTGATCGAGGCGCTGTATGCCGGTCATCACGGCTGGCTGTACGCCACGCTGAAGAAAAAGCTCGGCAACGCCATGGATGCAGCGGACCTGGCCCAGGACACCTTTACCCGCATCCTCGCGTCCCAGGTCACCACCATCGAACAGCCACGGGCCTACCTGAGCTGCGTGGCCAAGGGCATCCTGATCAACTGGTACCAGCGCAAGGCCCTCGAACGCGCCTACCTGGAAGCCCTCGCGCACCTGCCCGTCCAGGACGTCCCATCGCCCGAGTTGCGCTGGATGGTGCTCGAAACCCTGCACGAAATCGACGCCATGCTCGACAGCCTGGCCCCGCTGGTCCGCCGGGCATTCCTGCTGTCGCAGATCGGCGGCCTGAAGTACGACGATATCGCCGAACAGTTGAACGTCTCGCTCATCACCGTCAAGCGCTACATGAAGCAAGCCTTCATCCAGTGCCTGATGCTGGTGGAATGAATGCTGACCCATCGCCATGAGCCTCCCCTGGACCCCAAGGTCCTCGAGGAGGCGGCCGAGTGGCTGATGCGCTTGAGCGAAAGCGAGCTCAGCGACACCGAGCGCGCCGAATGGGAGTGCTGGAAAGTCAGCAGCCCCGAGCGGGATCGGGCCTGGAACCGCGCGCAATTGCTGCAAAGCAAGCTCGGCGGGTTACCGGCGACGCTGGCGATGTCGACGCTGGACCGTCCCAGCCACCCCGACCGTCGCCGGGCGCTCGGCAAGCTGGCCTTGCTGCTGGCGGCAGTGCCTACCGGGTGGGGCACCTGGAAACTCGCGCAACAGCAGCAATGGTCCGCCGACTACCGCACCGCCGTCGGCGAGCGCCGCGAATTGAGCCTGGCGGACGGTTCCCGGATCACCCTCAATACCGACTCGGCCATCGACGTGCTGTTCGACACCCGGCAACGCCTTGTCAGGCTGCGCGAAGGGGAAATCCTGGTGCAGACCGCCCCGGACACCGCCGTCCTGGCCCGCCCGTTCCGGGTCGACACCGGCCAGGGTCGGATGCAGGCCCTGGGCACGCAGTTCATCGTCCGCGAGCTTCAGGCGCGCACTCACCTGGCGGTGCTCGACGGCGCCGTGCGGGTCGAGTTGGCGCAAAGCACCCAGCAGGCGCCGTTGATCGTCGCGGCCGGGCAGCGCACCGATTTCTCCAGCCATGACATTGGCCAACTGACCCCGACCGATCGCAACGCCAGCGCCTGGACCCAAGGCATGCTGGTGGTCGACAAGATGCGCCTGGCGGATTTCGTCAGCGAGCTGGCGCGCTATCGCCGCGGCTTCCTGCGCTGCGACCCGGCCATCGCCGGGCTGCGCATTTCCGGCGCCTTCCCGGTCAGTGACACGCAACGCACGTTGAACATGCTGGTGCAAACCTACCCGATCCTGGTCAGCGGCCACCTGAGCGGCTACTGGGTGACCCTTTCCCCCGCCTGACCCGACGAAAAAAATCATCGCGAGGGTGATACTTTTTTTCGCCTCGGCTGGCAAAGAAAGGAATAACCATTTTTCCTCGTCCATAGGGTCATCCATCCATGCTTGTTGCGCGGCCCCGGCGTCCGGATCGTCTGACCAAGCCCGTCCTTCGCAGTGTGTTGCTCGGCCTGGTCCTGGGCGCGGACAGCGGGTCGCTGGCCTTGGCCGCCCCGCCGACTCGACTCGATACGGTCGCAGTCCGCGCCTACAACATCGCGCCCGGCCCGCTCGGCCCCGCCTTGTCGAGTTTTGCCGCGCAAGCCGGTGTGGCCCTGTCGTTCCAGCCGGCAATCACCGAAGGCTTGCTCAGCCCCGGGCTGTCCGGCACGTATACGACCCAGCAAGCCCTGGGCCGTCTGCTGGCCGACAGTGGCGTGGACATGATCAGGCGCGACGATGGCAGCTATACCCTGGTGCTGCGTCGAGTAGCGCTGCCGCCCATCAACATCGAGACCCTGGGCAAGCCCGTCGACAGCCTGCCGCCAACCTACCCCGGCGGCCAGGTCGCTCGCGGTGCGCGTCTCGGCCTGTTGGGCAACAAGGATGCGATGGACGCCCCCTTCAGCATCAGCAGCTACACCTCGACCCTGGTCAAGGACCAGCAGGCGGTCACCGTCGGCGATGTGCTCGAACGTGATTCTTCGGTGCGCTCCACCGGGCAGGCAGGCGGAATCGTCGACTCGTTCTTCATCCGTGGTTTTCCGGTAGGGGAAGGCAATCTCGGCGAACTGGCATTCGACGGTGTCTACGGCGTGGCGTCCAACTACCGGGTGTTCGCCGACTACGCCGAGCGCATCGAACTGGTCAAGGGTCCGGGCGCCCTGCTCTACGGCATGTCGCCCAACAGCGCCGTCGGTGGCGTGATCAACGTGGTGCCCAAGCGGCCGCTCGACGAGGACCTGACCCGCTTCACGAGCCGCTACGCGATGAACTCGCAACTGGGGGGCCACCTCGACGTCAGCCGCCGGTTCGGCGAGGAACGCCGGTTCGGCGTCAGGCTCAACGGCAGCCTCCAGCAAGGGGACACGGCCATCGACCAGCAATCCCGGGACCTGGGGATCGGCGCCCTCTCCCTGGACTACCAGGGAGAACGCCTGCGGACCACGCTGGACCTGATCGACCAGCAAGAGGAGCTCGACGCCGCGTCCCGACCCTTCCTGATCGCGCCGGGCGTGCAGATTCCGTCCGCCGCCAACGGACGCACCAGTGTCAGCCAGGACTGGGGCCGGTCCAAGACCCGGGACCGGTCCGCGCTGCTGAGCGGCGAGTATGACCTCAGCGATGCGTTGACGGTGTTCGCCCACGCCGGCGGCGGCCAATCGGCGGTCGAACGTCTGTCGGACCAGACCCCAACCCTCATCAATGCCGCTGGCGATACCTCCTCGATTCCCGGCTATTACAAATTCGAAGTCCAGCGCTACACCGTCGACATCGGCGCGCGACTGGGCTTCGATACCGGGCCGGTCAGCCACAGCACGGTGCTGCAAGCGAGCCGTTACCGCGATGAGCTGTCCCGGGGCATCAATTCCGGCGCGCCGCTGCTGTCGAACATCTACCACCCGATCGACCGGCCCAAGCCTTCGATCGCCGAACCGAGCACGCCGAAGGTTTCCGCGAGCGAACTGTCCGGCATCGCCCTCGCCGATACCCTGTCCGTGCTCGACGGGCGCCTGCAGGTGACCGCCGGCCTGCGCCGACAAACCATCGAGTCGCACAACTACAACGCCACGGGAGCGGTCACCGCCGAGTACGACCAAGGCAAGAACACGCCGCTGTTCGGCGTCGTCGCCAAGCCCTGGGAGCATGTCTCGCTCTACTACAACTACGTCGAAGGCTTGAGCAAGGGCGACATCGCGCCGTCCGCCGCCTCGAACGCAGGCGAGGTTTTTTCGCCCTACGTTTCCCGGCAGCAGGAAGTCGGGCTCAAGCTCGACTACGACAGCTTCATGGCCACGCTGGCGCTGTTCCAGATCAAGAAGCCCAGCGGAGAACTGGCCTCCGGGGTGTTCTCGGTCCAGGGCGAACAACGCAACCGGGGCGTCGAGCTGAACCTGGCCGGCGAGATCGCCCGGGGCACGCGCCTGCTGGCCGGCACGACCCTGCTGGATGGCCAACTGACCAAAAGCCGCGTCGCCGCCAACCGTGGCAACACACCGGTGGGTGTTCCGCGAGTCCAGGCCAACCTCTGGGCGGAGTGGGACACACCCGGCATCGAAGGCCTGACGCTGACCAGCGGCGCGATCTACACCAGTCGCCAGTACGTCGACCAGGCCAACACCCAGGCGCTGGATGCCTGGACCCGCTTCGACGTCGGTGCCCGCTACACCACGCGCATCGCGCAACGGCCGACCACCCTGCGCGCCACCGTGCAGAACGTGTTCGACCGCGAGTACTGGTCGGGAGTCGCCTCCTACGGCGCGTTTTCCCAGGGGGCGCCGCGCACCCTGCTGCTGTCGGCCACCGTTGATTTCTGAAACGTCCGGTCCGTCGCAACGACAGGCGTCGTTGTCCGGCCTGGCTTCTGTAAAGGCATAAACCATGGTTACCGTTTTTCGCCGCACCCGAACGCTCGCCGCGTTGCTGTTCACAGGTCTGCTGGGCCTCTCGCTAGACTCACTGGCACCGCGCGAAGCCCTGGCCGCCGACCCGGCGCCCGTCTTGAGCACCGTGACCGACCTGCTCGGGCGCAAGGTCAAGGTCCACCTTCCGGTCCGGCGGGTGATCCTGGGCGAAGGGCGGCAGTTGTACCTGGTCGCGGCGCTGGACACCCAGAACCCCCTTGAACGCATCGTGGGCTGGCGCAAGGACCTGATCCAGTCCGACCCGGACACCTACGGCGCCTACCTGCGCAAGTTTCCCGCCATCGCCAGGATCCCGACCTTTGGCGGCTTCGAGGACGGCACCTTCGACATCGAGCAGGCCATCTCCCAACGCCCGGACGTGATCATCCTCAACATCGAAGCCCAACACGCCACCGAGGACGCCCGCTACATCGAGAAACTCGACGCGCTGGGCATCCCCGTGGTCTACGTCGACTTCCGCAATAACCCGATGCAGAACACCGAGCCCACCATGCGCCTGTTCGGCCAGTTGTTCGGCAAGCAGGCGCAGGCCGAGGCGTTCATCGATTTTCGCAACCAACAGATCCGGCGCGTGACCGATGTGATTGAAGCCCGCCAACCTGCCCGTCCCAATGTGTTCATCGAGCGCATCGGCGGCTACACCGATGACTGCTGCCTGAGCTTCGGCAACGAGAACTTCGGGCTGTTCGTCGAGCTGGCCGGTGGCAACAACATTGCCAAAGGCATCATCCCCACCACGTTCGGCCAGTTGAACGCCGAGCAGGTGATTGTCGCCAACCCCGATCAGGTGGTGGTCACCAGCGCCAACTGGGAAGCCTTCGCCCCTGGCGGCCATTGGGTCGGCGTCGGCCCCGGCGCGGACATGGCCCAGGCGCGGCGCAAACTGGCGTGGTATACCCAACGCCCGGCCTATGCGGGCATCAAGGCCCAGGACAACCAGGCGTTCCACGCCATCTGGCATCAGTTCTACAACAGCCCCTATCAGTTCGTGGCGATCCAGCAACTGGCCAAGTGGTTTCACCCGGACCTGTTTGCCGACCTTGACCCGGATGCCGCCTTCCGCGAGCTGCATGAGCGATTCCTGCCGGTGCCGTACGAACCGGGCTATTTCGTCAGCCTGCACGCCCCGCAGGCCCAGCCATGAGCTCGATGAACGAGACCCTGGAGGTCCAGCGGGAAACCTATCGACGCCTGGTGCTGCGCAAACGCTTGATCCTCGGCGCGCTGGTGGTGTTGCTGATGGGCAGCGTGCTGCTGGACCTGGCCCTCGGGCCGGCGCGCTACAGCCTCGAAGAGGTGCTCGGTGCCCTGCTGTCGCCGGACAGCGCGTCCCCGCAAGTTCGGGTGGTGATGTGGGACATCCGCCTGCCGGTGGCCTTGATGGCTGTCGCGGTCGGCGCGGCATTGTCCCTGGCCGGCGCACAGATGCAGACGATCCTCAACAACCCCCTCGCCAGCCCGTTCACCCTGGGCATTTCCGCGGCCGCCGGTTTCGGCGCCGCGTTGGGACTGGCGTTCGGCGTCGCGTTGTTTCCCCTGGCGGCGCAGTACATGGTGCCGCTGAACGCCTTCATCATGGCGATGCTATCGGCCCTGTTGATCCACTTTTTGAGCATGCGCCGCGGCGTCACCGCCGAAACCATCGTGCTGCTGGGCATTGCCCTGGTCTTCACCTTCAATGCCCTGCTGGCGCTGGTGCAGTTTTTCGCCACCGAGCAAGCGGTGGCGGCCGTGGTGTTCTGGACGATGGGCAGCCTGACCAAGGCCACCTGGCCAAAACTGGGGGTCATTTGCTTGGTGATTCTCGTCACCCTGCCGATCTTCGCCAGGCGCGCCTGGGCCCTGACGGCGTTGCGCCTGGGCGACGACAAGGCGGCAAGCTTCGGCGTCAATGTGCGCAGCCTGCGCTTTCAAACGCTGATCATGGTCAGCCTGCTCGCCTCGTTCCCCGTGGCCTTCGTCGGCACCATCGGCTTCATCGGGCTGGTCGGGCCGCACATCGCGCGGATGCTGATCGGTGAAGACCAACGGTTCTTCCTGCCGGCGTCCCTGCTCACCGGCGCATTGATCCTGTCCGCCAGCTCGGTTGTCAGCAAGACGCTGATTCCCGGCGCGATCTTTCCCATCGGCGTGGTCACGTCGTTGATCGGCGTGCCGTTCTTCATATCACTGATCCTGGGCGGGAAGAAAAACACATGGTGAAGCTCCAACTGGACAACCTGGGGGCCCGCTACGGCCAGCGCACCGTCATCGAGGGCGTCACCACCGCGGCCTTTGTCGGCGGCCAGGTCGTGGCGGTGGTCGGCCCGAACGCGGCGGGCAAATCCACCTTGTTCAAACGGATGGCCGGCCTGATCGACGGCCCCGGTCAGGTGGTGCTGCAGGACTCGGAAAAAGGACCGCAAGGCATCAGCTACATGCCCCAGGGCTTGAATGCCAGCGCTCGCTTGACGGTGTACGAGTCGGTGCTGCTGGCGCGTAAACAACTGACCCAAGGCTGGGTCGTCCACGACGATGAACTGCGACGGGTAGACGACATCCTCGCCGCGCTCGGCATCACCGGGTTGTCCTTTCGCAACCTCGGCGAGCTCAGCGGCGGACAGCAGCAATTGGTGTCGATTGCACAAACCCTGGTGCGTGAACCGGAAATCCTGCTGATGGATGAGCCAACCAGTGCCCTGGACATGCACCGGCAAGTCCAGGTCCTGAAGTTCATGCGCGCCCTGGCCCGCGAGCGCAAGGTCATCGTGTTCATTGCCATCCACGACCTCAACCAGGCGCTGCGCTTTGCCGACCAGGTGCTGGTCATTGCCGACGGCACCACCCAGGGCAGCGGCCCGAGCCATGAGGTGATCACCGAGTCGATGCTGCGCCAGGTCTACAAGGTGCAGGCACGGATCGAGCAGTGCAGCCGTGGCGAGCGACACATCCTCATCGACGACATCGTCTGATGGCCGGCGTGGCCAGGCGATGTTCATGCCTGGCCGCGGCCGTGACGTCGACTAGATCCTCTCCATCACCGCACCCTGTTCATCGGCGACACCCTGCAACAGCTCCACCACCCAGTCGATAAACACCCGCACCCGTGGCGACAGCTGTCGATGGGGCGGGTACACCGCAGAGATCGGCCACAGCGGCACCGGGTACTCACCCAACACCTGGACCAGCGTGCCCTCGGCCAACTGCCGCTGAACGTGGTAGCGCGGCACCTGGATCAAGCCGAAGCCAGCTTCGCAGGCCGCGACATAGGCGTCGGCATTGTTGACGGTCAGCTCACCAGGCAATTGCCTCTCGTGCACCTGCCCCGCCACTTCGAATTCGAACGGAAAGAACCGCCCATTGCCGGACGCGAACCGGATGACCCGGTGTGACGCCAGATCCTCCGGCACCTGGGGCGTGCCCGCGCGGGCAAGGTAGCCGGGGCTGGCACAGGTCAGTTGTGGCAGGCGCACGATGGGCCGCGCCACCAAGCCCTGGTCGACGATGTTGCCGGCGCGGATTGCACAATCCACGCCTTCGCGTTGCAGGTGGACCTGCCAGTCATGGAAACCGATGTCCAGTTGCAACGCCGGGTAGCGCGCATAGAACGCCGGCAACCGAGGCACGATCCAGGCGCAGCCAAAGGCAATGGGCATGTCCACGCGCAACGTGCCATGGGGTTGGCTGCGCTGCACCGACAACGAACTTTCCAGGTCGTCGAGGTCGTCCAGCAACTGGCCGCTGCGCTGGTAATAGGCCTCGCCGTCGAGCGTTGCGCGCACCTGCCGGGTGGTGCGGTGCAACAACTGCACCCCGAGGTGCGCTTCCAGTTGCTGGATCAACAGGCTGACGGTGGCGCGCGGCAGCTTGAGGTCGTCGGCCGCCTTGCCAAAGCCGCCCAGCTCGACGATACGCCGGAACACCTGCATGGCCTGTAGTCGATCCATCATCGGGCTCACTGTTTAGAAATGACGAATAGTTAAACCAATAATCACGGATTTATCCACCCAACCGTTTACTGGACACTGAACTCGTCATTCAACACCAGGGAAACCTCACCATGAACACCCGTCAACTCGGCCATCACGGCCCCCACGTTTCCTCCATCGGCCTGGGCTGCATGGGCATGTCCGATTTCTACACCACGGGCGTGGATGAGCAGGAAGCCATCGCCACCCTCCACCGCGCCGTTGAGCTGGGCGTGACTTTGTTCGACACCGCCGACATGTATGGGCCGCACACCAACGAAGCGCTGCTGGGGCGTGTGCTGCGGGGCAAGCGCGAGGGTCTTTACCTGGCGAGCAAATTCGGCCTGGTGCGCAGCAGCGATCCCCATGCCCGTGGCGTCAATGGCCGCCCCGAGTACATCAGGCAATCGATCGACGGCAGCCTCCAGCGCCTGCAAACGGATTACCTGGACCTCTACTACCAGCACCGCATCGATCCGCAGGTGCCGGTGGAAGAATCCGTCGGCGCCATGGCCGAGCTGGTCAAGGCCGGCAAGGTCCGCCACATCGGCCTGTCGGAAGCCAGCGCCGACACCATCCAGCGCGCCCATGCCGTGCATCCGCTGGCGGCCGTGCAAAGCGAGTACTCGTTGTGGTCACGGGAACCGGAGCGCAATGGCGTGCTCCAGACCTGCCAGCGCCTGGGCATCGCCTTCGTCGCGTACAGCCCGCTGGGCCGAGGCTTTTTGACCGGCACCCAGACGTCCGCGCAGGATTTTGCCGCCGATGACTATCGCCGCACCAACCCACGCTTCCAGGCGGACAACTTCAACCACAACCTGGCCCTGGTGGAACGGGTCAAGGCATTGGCCGCGGACAAGGGCATCAGCGCCGCCCAATTGGCCCTGGCCTGGGTCCTGGCTCAGGGCGAATACCTGATCCCGATCCCGGGGACCAAGCAACGCAAGTACCTGGAAAGCAACGTGGCGGCGAGCTCGATTGCCTTGAGCGCTGACGAGCTGGCACGGCTGGACGGGATCTTCACCGCCGAGGGCGCGGTGGCGGGCGACCGCTATGCAGCCGCGACCATGACGCTGCTCGACGGTTGAGCCCATCGTCAGGCGCAGCCCCCAGGCAGCGGCCCGTTACGCTCAAGCCGCTGCCAAACCCGCCGATAGCCTGATGAGCGTTAAGTGATAACGCTTGGGCCTGACCAGGCCTTGCGGGTTACTTAGGGTAATGATCGATGCTTTCTGCGCTTAACCGCCTGTTGTGTGGTGTCCTGCTGGCCCTGGCTGCGAACGCTTGCGCGGCCGAGGCCCCGCTGCGCATCGTCACCGAGGAACTGCCGCCCTACAACATGACGGAAAATGGCCGGGTGACGGGCATGAGCACCGAAGTGGTCGAGGCGGTGCTCAAGGAAGTCGGCATGGACGCACCGATCCATCCCATGCCCTGGGCCCGCGCGTATGAGCTGGCGCTCAATGAAAGCAACGTCCTGATCTATTCCATCGTGCGCACCCCCACGCGTGAATCACTGTTCCAGTGGGTCGGCGCGATTGCGCCGACCCAGTGGTACATCTACTCGCTGGCCGACCGCCCGGTGAAACTCAACTCGCTGGCCGACGCCCATGGTCACCAGATCGCCACGGTCAACCAGGACGTTGGCGAGCAATACCTAGTGTCGAAAGGTTTTCGCATCGGCGAGGAGCTGCAGTCGAGCACCAAATACGAGCACAACTACCGCAAGCTCAAGGTCGACCACGTGGAGCTGTGGATTTCCAACGAACTCAACGCCCTGTACCTGACCCGCCAGAACGGCGAAGACCCGGACAAAGTGCTGATCCGCTCATTGGCGCTACCCGACTTGAGCAGCGAAGGCCTCAACATGGCGTTCAGCCGCAACACGCCGGTCGAGACGGTCGAGAAGTTCCGGGCCGGCCTGGAAGCGATCCGCCGCAACGGTGTTTACGATGCCATCGTTCGCAAATGGCTATGACATGACCGGCAACTTCAGGGCCGTGTCCAGCGCGCAACCGCGTACCGGGGCATTCAGTTCCCTCGGCCGCCGCCTGGTGCTCGCGACCCTGTTGTTCAGCCTGGTCTTCACCCTGGCGATGGTCACCTGGCGCACCTGGTTGGCCTGGGAGAACAACCTGGCGGAGATGAACTCGGAGCTGGTGCTGATCGACCAGGTGTTCCAGAACACCCTGGCCCACGCCATCTGGGAAATGGACCGTGAATCCCTCGACCAGCAGATCGCCAGCGTCGCGACGGCCGCGCCAGTGGGGCGCGTGGTACTGAACATCGTGCGGCCGGGCCAACCGCCGGAAATCATCGAACTCAACCGATACACCGTCGAGTCTTCCGGTGCCGCGCCGGTGCTGCATCGCCAACTCGTCGCACAGCCCTACGCCGGGGCGCACGAAAAGGTCGGCGAGTTGACCATCGAAGGCGATAACCGCCTGCTGTGGGAACGCCTCTGGGACGAAGCCCGCAGCATCGTCATCACCCAGGTCATCCAGTCGTTGCTGCTGGCCGGGTTGGTCATGACCATGTTCAACCGCCTGGTGACCGTGCACGTGGTCCATATCGCCCGTCACCTGGGCGAAGTCGCGCCACAGACCCTCAAGCGCCACCTGCGATTGCAACGGGCGGTGCACCGCCAGGACGAGCTGAGCCTGCTCGAATGCCAGGTCAACGAACTCCAGGACAACCTCCACGCCCACCTGGAACGCCAGCGTTCCGATGAACTGGCCCTCGCCGCCAGCCGCGACCAATTGGCCCAACTGGTGGAGGCACGGACCGCCGAACTCAAGGCCGCCAACCAGGCGCTCGAAGCCCTGTCGCGTCACGACGCCCTGACGGGCCTGGCCAACCGACGCTATTTCGACGAACTCAAGGAGGTCGAATTCCGCCGGGCCATCCGCCACAAGACGCCACTTGCGGTGCTGATGTGCGACGTCGACTTCTTCAAGATCTACAACGACACCTACGGGCACATGCAAGGCGACCAGTGCTTGAAGCAGATCGCCGAAACCCTGCGCAGCGTCTTCGGCCGCTCGGGTGAGCTGGCCGCTCGCCTGGGCGGCGAGGAATTCGTCGTGGTGCTGCCCAACGTCGACGCCCGGCAGGCCAGCGAAGCCGCCCATCGGCTGCGCGCCAGCCTGGCCGAGCGTGAGCTGCCCCATAGCGGCTCCAGCGTCTCGCGCTTCGTCACGCTGAGCATCGGCATCGCCGAGTTGGACCCCGAGAGCATGGACCACTTCGATCAACTGTTGCAGCGTGCCGACCAAGCGCTGTACCGGGCCAAACACCAGGGGCGCGATTGCGTCGCTCTTTAACACCACGCGGCCAACGAGGTCTGTATGCCTAATCGCCTGACACTCTGCTTATGCCTGCTCCTCGCCCTCTTCAGCCTGAAAAGCCAGGCCGGGGCCATCGAAGTCGTGACCGAAGATTCCCTGTACGCCTACCTGCGTGAAGACAAGGTGGCCGGGCCCGGCACGCAGATCGCCGAAGAAACCCTCAAGGGCGCGGCCCTCAACGACTACAGCGTGCTGCTCTACCCCTGGGCCCGAGCCTACGAAAAGGCGCTGCACGAACCCAACGTGCTGATTTTCCCCCTGGACCGCACGCCGGCTCGCGAGCAGTCGTTCAAATGGGTGGGCGAGATCCTCCGGGTGCCGAGCAAGCTCTACAAGCTTCGCGGCGATGACAGCATCGCCGTCAAGGTCCTCGACGATGCCAAGCAGTACAGCATCGGGGTGGTACGCAACGACGCCAAGCAGATCTACCTGCAACAGCGCGGCTTCACCCGCCTGGTGGTGTCGGCTGACAATCACGATAACTTCCAGAAACTGCTGAACCATCAGATCCAGTTGCTGCCGATGCCGGAGAACGCCGCGCGCCTGATGAGCCAGGATACCCACGTGGACTTCAACAGCCTGGAAGAGGTCTATTCCCTCGACGAACAGCCCCATCGGGTCTACCTGGCCTTCAGCCTGAGCACCCCGGACGACATCGTCGCCAAGGCCCAGCGCGCCTTCGAACAACTCAAGGCATCTGGCGAAGTGGCGCGAATCATGGGCGAAAAGCGGTAAGCTCTGGGGATCGGCACGCCCGCGTGCCAACCACCCAGGAGGTCAGTCCCTATGAGCAAAGCGTCCTATGTTCCGCCCAAAGTCTGGACTCATGAAGCCCCATCTGGCGGCCAGTTCGCCAGCATCAACCGCCCGATCGCCGGGCCGACCCACGAAAAGACCCTGCCGACGGGCAAGCAGCCACTGCAGCTCTACTCCCTGGCCACGCCCAATGGGGTCAAGGTCACCATCCTGCTCGAGGAACTGCTGGCCCTGGGGCACACGGGCGCCGAGTACGACGCCTGGCTGATCCGCATCAGCGAAGGCGATCAGTTCTCCAGCGGCTTCGTCGAGATCAACCCCAATTCGAAGATCCCGGCCCTGCTCGACCGCAGCGTGGAACCGCCGATCCGCGTGTTCGAATCAGGCTCGATCCTGTTGTACCTGGCGGAAAAATTCGGCGCCTTCCTGCCCACCGACCCGACCGGGCGCACCGAGACGCTGAACTGGCTGTTCTGGCAGATGGGTTCGGCACCTTACCTGGGTGGCGGCTTCGGGCACTTCTACGCCTACGCACCGGAAAAACTCGAGTACCCGATCAATCGCTTCACCATGGAAACCAAGCGCCAACTCGACGTCCTCGACCGCCGCCTGGGCGAAAGCCCGTACCTGGCCGGCGACCACTACACCATCGCCGACATCGCGGTCTGGCCGTGGTACGGCCAACTGGTGCGCAACAACGTCTATTCGGCCGCCGAATTCCTCGACGCCCAGCGCTACACCCACGTGCAACGCTGGGCCGAAGCCATCGCCAACCGCCCCGCCGTCCTGCGTGGACAACGTGTCAACCGGACCTGGGGTGATGAGGCCAGCCAGGTGCCGGAGCGGCATCGGGCTGAAGACCTGGACTGAAGGTGCGAGGGTCTACTTGTACTGATCCCCCGCCGACGCCGGACTGGTCTGCTTCGCCAGGGCAAACACACACTCATCCAGATAGGGCCTGACGTCCGCCCATTTCTTGCCATCGACGGCAAACCCTCGCAGCTTCTTGCCGGCGTCCACCACGTCAGGCTCATGTTTCATCAGCATGAGCCTGGCCACCGCACTGGCGTCGGCGTCCTTGTGCTTGGTGTGGTTCTGCCTGGCGTAGGAATGGAACTCCTCGATGCGGGCCAGGACCGCCTGGGTACCGTCCATGCACTTGTCGCCGAGAATTTCCTCCCGGCGCTGGACATGGCCACCGGCAAAACTGTCTTCCACCAGGTGCAACAGGCTGCCCAAGGCCACCTTGTCCACGTTGGTACGCAGCCAGGGGCGGCCGACGGCAAACAGGTCCTGCACGGTCTGCCCATTATTGAAATGCTGGTCCCAGCCGTCGATCCTGATGTCCTTCAAGTAGGTATTGATGGGGTAAGTACCATCCGCAACCCCCCAGGCGAACTCTGCCCACATCATGATCTCCCGTTTGGTCTTCTCTGCGGGATCGCCCTCCTGGGAAGCCATTGCATGCAGAAACTGCAGGTCGCCGAAATGCGAACGTGCGATGTAGTTTCCCGTGCCCATGAAGGCCATCGGGTCCACGGCGCTCTTGTCCTCTGCCTCTTCGAAAAGGTTCACCCAACACCGGGTCTGGGAAATGAACCCCACCGAATAACGACCATCGCACCCCTTGGTCTTGGCATCTTCGGCGCTGGGCATGAACACCGGATCGTCGTTCCAGCGAACACCGGCAATGACATACGCACCGGCATCTTCGAGGTTGGGGTTGTTGCAATACTGCCAATCCCCGTCACACCCATAGATTTTCTGCGTCAAGGCCTCATGGGCGGAATCGCCGAAGCTGTGCAGCGCGAAACTCATGAGAGGCACCGACGCCTTATAGGAAACCCCATACTTCTTGGCCATCTCCCGCTCGGCCTCGGTACCGCTCGGCGAGAGCTGAAACGCCCCGGCCTGCCCAACGCAACCCAACCAAACGCCCCAGGCAATTGCCGCCACTTTCTTGTATTTATTCATGGGTTGTCTCAGCAAAGGCGATGACAAGCTGACGTCTCGTCTGTCGCCATGAAATCGATGGAGTGTTCAGGGTAAATGGCCAGAGGCCATCGCCGAAGCATAGCGGGTGCCGCTGGGGCGTCCAGGCGTCGGCGAGCTGATTTTTCCAGGGCCCGGGCCGGACCAGGATAGCCGCCACTCCACACTACTCGACGCTCAAGGACCTCAAGCCTATCGCCAACACCCGGGCATCATCATTCAAGCCAAGTTGCTGTGGGCTGATCGCATCGGCAAGCAACAGCTGCATTCTTGAGAATCCTTGTTCTGCGGCGCGCTGGTGCATCAGGGATGTCACCGGTATATCGAGTACATTGCCGTCCGCTTTTTCAAGGGTGTAGGTGGAAGCCTCTATGCCATTGATAAGGATCGTAACTTTCTGCTGTGCATGACCGGACGCAAGAAACGCCGAGACGCCCAGACGGATGGAGCGCACGGATGCCGATGCTCGAAATACCATTTGCGCCTCGCTCCCCTCGGACCAGGTCCCCCACTGCTCCGGATCAGCCCAGCCTTTAGCCATATAAGCTGCACCGGAATCACCTAGGTTAAATGACACGGTCTGTCCGGGCTCCAGGGAGGGAACAGCATTTATCGGCGTCTGCTCGTTGGCCAACTGGGGGCAACTGCCACACTGTTTCCAGCCCGGCGCGAGCACGGTAAAACCGTCAATCCGGGCGAAAAGATCGGACGATGTGTCAACGTTCCCCACAGCGCGCAACATTGCTCGCTGATCCATCAGATACAGCGAGTCGGGGTCGTACTTGCCCGAAGCCAGGGCCAGGGACGCCTTTGCATCAGACAGTCGCCACTGCTCCGTACTCATTCGTCCCAGATAAACAGCATCCGTTGACAGGTGATGGAGCCCGGCATAGGCAGAAACCGAAATCCAATGTAGAGAAAGGTTCTGCGGCACAATCCACCGCACCTTTTGGTAATGGGATGCAGCGTTTTTCCAGAACGGGTCGACAAAGGGCGTCGCCCATTCAGATGACGGCTTGGCCATAAACTTCTTCCTGGCGTCCGACCAACCACCATGGGTGTCGACAACCTGAATCAGCAACGCCGTTCCTAGCAAGGCTATTGCGACGCCGGGTGTATTGGCGCGAATGACCAAGAAAACAATGGCAAAGATCACTGCGTAATAAACCGGCCAGAACATTCGTCCCGATGCACGGAAGATGTTTGCAATGGAAATCACTTCCGGGGGCAGCGGGTACACAAGCTCGAACGAGCCGATCGCGATGTGATTTGAAAATGAAAACAAGGCCAGCCCGAACAGCGCCAGTCCGAGCAAGGGCCGCTTACGCAGCGCAGCTCCCAGGCCTGTGCTGCCGCGTAACCATCCGGCGAAGGCACAGATCGCCAGCATCATCAGGCCCAACCCGAGAAACGCGAAACCATCGCTGTCGCCCAACGCCGCCGGAAGATTTTTCAAGGCATGGGACCAGTTCTGCGGATTGACCAAGGTCAGGATGTTTGCACGGAACAGACCAAACCCGCCGGAAATGATCCCGGCACGCTCCACTGTGAAATACCCGGCCTGCCAGCAACACAGGGTCACTACGCAAAACAGCACACCCAGCTCGACGATCGCCATACCGATGGTCAGGCTGCGCTTAAAGCATTTGGCGGCCAGGTCGGCCAGCCAGATGACCGCAATCATTGCCAGGATATACGCATGGACCAGCGCAGCCGCCGCCAACAACATGCCCCAGGCCAGGCGTCTCCTGGGCAATGCCGGATGGAGATTCAGGTACAGCGCCGCAAGGACCAGAAAATGCCCACCCAGAGACAGGTGTACGGTCATACGCATGATCATGGGCGGGACAACAACGAACAGCGCCGCACCGAGGGCACGGATAGCAATATTGGGCGTGACCAGGCCCACCAGTTGCCAGGCAAACCAGGCCTGTAGCAAGAAACAAGTCAGCAGCCAGAGACCAAAATACTGAAAAGTCTCGGGAAGAATCGACGAAAACGGCTTGAACAGGAAAGCGAAAAGCGGATTGGAATCCGAAAAGATAATGCTGTTGCTCAGTTCGAGCCCATAGGCTGGATTCAGGCCAATGGGGAACGACCAGGGCGAGTGCCTGAAAAACAACCAGCCCAGATAGTGAGTTGCCGGATCACCGTCCCCCAACCAGGCGATGTTCTGCGGGTCCAGCACACGCGGACCGATGATCAGGAAGAAAGCCAACGCGCCAATCAGCAATGGCAGCAGATTAACGAGCCCGTACGCCTGAGTTTTTTTCATCGCCCCTGTTACGGTGTCGAACGATTGCGATGAGCTCGAGATCGATAACTCAGCAGGTTCGAGAGGCGGTGTTCTGTGCTGTAACGTCAATTGATTGCTCTTTTTGTAGTGGTTGTTTCACAATCTCCGGCGATGCTCCCACGCCGTTGACCGAGGTGTATTAGGCAATGGCGGTAGCGGTCAATGCAAGGTAGCCAAGGCGCCTGAAGTTCTTTTCGAGAACACTTTTCGCTCCATCGACATTACCAGTTGCCTCCCGCCATCAACCGTTCATGGTTCAACCGAATGTTTCTCAGTGCCTGAGCGTGTAATTGTGAAATGCGCGATTTCGAGATGCCCATGAGTTCACTGATTTGCGTGAAACTCAGATGCTGGTGGTAATGCCCCTGGATGACTTGCCGTTCATTCGCCGAAAGCAGCTTCACGCACTCGTTCAGCGCATCGCTCTCACGCTCCGCTTCGTAAAGGCTGAGCGGATTGTTGTTCCCCGGCTCCTGGTCAACGATCCCGGACTCCAGGAACAACCCGAACGCCAAGCCGATAGCGACGTTCGCCACCTGCTCCAGATCGGGCTCAATACGCCCCTCTTCCTGCGCCCCTGAAATACTCTCCAGCCGTTCTCGGTAGTAACGACGCTGATCGCTCACATAACAAGACAGCCCCTTGAGCACGTTACCCTTCACATAGGGCTCGGCATAAGACTGGAAGCGGGTACCGAGCTCGGGATTGAACCGATCAATGGCTTGCAGCAAGCCAATCGAAGCCAGATTCACATAATCCCCCCACTCCGCCAGGGGGTGCGGATAACGGGAATACAAAAGTCCGACAACCATCCGCAGCCATTGGCCGTAGAAAAAGAACAGCCGGCTCCTGGCTACTTCTGCCTTGCTGTCCAGCCAATCGCGCCACAAGACTTGCTCATGATCGCCGTCACTGTTGATGCCATCCCTGGCCACGACAGGTTCCACCCGTGGCCTACCCGAGATTGCGCATCAACGTCTGGGCAATCAGGCCCCAGCCGTCGATCAACAGAAACAGCATGATTTTCAAAGGCAAGGAGATGGTAATGGGCGGCACCATGATCATCCCCAGGGACATCAGGATGGACGCTACGACCAGATCGATGATCAGGAATGGCAGGAAAATCATGAAGCCGATCTGAAAGGCCAGCTTCAGCTCACTCAGCATGAAGGCCGGCACCAGCTTTACCGGGGACAACCCCTCTGGCTCCTGTGGCAGCGGAGCCTTGGCCAATTCATAGATCAGCCGCAGGTCTTCTTCATGGGTTTGCCTGATCATGAAATCACGTATCGGCGTCCAGCCTTGCAGCGCTGCGCCATCGAGGCCCACCTTGTTCGCCAGGAACGGTTTGATGCCTGCGTCATAGGCTTTTTCCAGGGTTGGCGCCATGGCAAACAGCGTCAGGAACATCGACAGCACGATCAAGACGATATTCGGTGGCGTCTGCTGCAATCCCAATGCTTGCCGGGTTAGCGACAACACCACGATGTTGCGGGTAAATGTGGTCAGGGCGATGATCAGGAAGGGCAGGAACGACAGCGCCGTCAGCAACGCCACGACGCTGACCGGTGATTGGATCTGGTTGATGTGCAAGCTTCCCCATTCAGAGAAATCATCTGCCGCGGTCGCGACACAGGAAAAGCAACTGAGCACGATAAACAGCAACCGGCGAGTCATGACGAATACTTCAAGAGCGAGCATCCAACGGGGAAGTTGGGGAATGTGGCGACAGGATGGTCACTGTGGCGCCGTTGGAGGACTCAGTGACCAGAACCTGCGAGGTTTCTGTCTTGAGCAGGTACACCTTGGTCTTGGTTGACAATCGCAACGCACGTACGCATTGCAAGTCGACCGGACTGAGTGAAGTGCCTAGAGGGGTCACATGACGTCGCGCGTACCAGCGCATGACGAGGTAAACTACTGCCAGTAACAATGCCGTGATCAACATCACCTTGATCATCAGAATGAACGACAGTGGATCGTCCTGCCGCAACGGCAATCCCATAGGTTGGGCTACGGTTTCAGGTGTCACAATATTTCCGTCAACTGAATGCCAAAATTATCATCCACCGCCACCAGGTTGCCTCGCGCAACAGGTTTGCCATCGAGGCACAGCGACGCAGGCTCGTGAACCTGCTCCAACAACCTGACGACATCACCGGCCTTGAGCGCGAACAATTCATCCACACTCATCGACGCGTTGCCGATCTGAACCACCAGTTCTACAACCACGTGCTTGATCAGATTCATGTCCCGTTTGATCAACGGCGACTGTCCGGCATTGACCACGGCCGCGGCCTCTTCCAATTCAATTGCATCTACTGTTGCGGTCACACCAAAACTCCTGACTTATTCATGGGAAATCAACTGCACGGCCAGATGATCGTGCTGCCTGGCCAGGTATCCGCCGGCCACTACGGGGCCTTCGGCCAGTTGTAACGAAACCGGATCGGCTAACAATGCGCCAGCGCGCAAGGTATCTCCCGGGCGCAGGTCTCTCATCTCCCCAATGGAGAGACTGGCCAAGGGAAGGCGCACGGACAGCTTCACTCGGGCGCTGCCCAACGCTTGCTTGCGTTCGATCAAAGGCTTGCGGGGAGCCGACGGCTCAAGGGCGGCATTGAACAGCGCTGCATCCAGCGACAGATAAAGCGTCGATGAGCCCATGCGCAGTTGCAACAGAACCTGAGCATTGAGCACAGTGGAAAAGGGACAGGACGGTTCGTCGGTCAAGAGGGTGACGGGAGATTGCCCAATAGTCTCAAGCACATGGTTGACCAACGCCAACTGCGCTTCGCCCAGCAAATACCTGGACATTTCATCGTCGGGCGTTTCCTGGATGAAAGAACCGAATATGATCGAGCGCCAATCTCCCGCCAGGCTGATCGAGCCATTCGTTGATCTGGCACGCTGCCAGACCAAAGCGGGTGTCAACCCGCTTGAGTCGCTCAAGGTCGAGCAACTCACTTCGCACGCCTGGCGCTCGTCACGAATACACCACTGCTCGTACCAGTGCCTGGCCACAGGCGGTAAACGGTCGCAGGCCATCCGCAGCCGAGTGACGCCGACCCATCCCAACATCCTCATCGTTCAGCCTCCCCGCGTTCCGTTGTACAATTGCTCAAGCATCTCATTGGAGACGGTCATCACTCTCGAACTGGCCTGATACCCTCGTTGAATGATCAGGATGTCCCCGAACTCCTGGGCAAGATCGACGTTCGACAGTTCCAGGTAGCCCCCCTGGATACGACCGAACTGCTTCTCCCCTGCCCGACCAAACTCTGCCTGCATGGAGGACGGCGTGTGGTAAAGCGAATTGGCACCTGCAATAAGGGCACTTTCATCCGCAAAATCCGCCAACGCCAGTTGATTTGCGCTGCGTTTTTCGCCATTGGCGTAGCTGAAGTTGAGAATGCCCCGCTCATCAAAGGTGAACGTATTAAGGCCAGCGACCGCACTCCCGTCGACCACCCGCGCGCCCAGTGTATGACTCGGGCCGCTGGCGACCTGGGTCGCCAGGTTAAAGCTGCCCGGCGTTCCGAAATCCAGCAGGATGTTTTGAACCACGCCATTGACAGACAGGGGAACAGACAAGCTGTTGAAACCTGCAACGGGGCTACCGTCGGTTCCAAAGGCGATAGTGCCGGTCACCAATTGGGCACCGCTCGCATCCGATACCGTGGCACTCCAGCTATTGACCGGTGTCACTTGCGGCACGAATTTGACAGTCAAGGCATGACTGGCGCCCGTCGCATCGAACACTTGTATCGAACTGATCTGGTGGGACGCCTCCGTAGGGCCGCTACGCGCCAATGCACCGACCATTTCGACCCGGGTGGTCGCCTTTGGCGGCAGCGTGCGCTGGCCTTGGATATTGATATCCAGCAGGTTTCCTGCCGAATCTATACCCGCGACACGACGCTGACTGATGGTGTCGACCAGATAGCCATCCTTGTCGACCTCGAATTGCCCGGCGCGGGTATACGACAATGCCCCCTGCTCATCGCGTAGAACGAAATAGCCCGCACCGTTGATCGCCACATTGGTGTTATTGCCGGTCTGACGGTTCTCGCCCGGCTTGATACGAACCTCGGTACCCGCAATCCCCGAACCGAAACTCTGACCATCCTGTCCATTGACGGCGCGATAAAAGGTATCGCTGCCTCTGTAGCCAGGCGTGTTCATGTTCGACACGTTGTTGGAAACGTTATCCAAGCCCTTGGAGAAGGAAAACAGGCCACTCATTCCGTTAAAGAAAGCTTGCAGCATCACGCCCCCTGCCTGACCAGTTTGATTTGTGACAACCGCACGTCCGTGAGGACCGTACCGTCGGTTCGTTTGACGGAAAGCACCGGCCCCGTCGATGAAAATGCAATCGCCGTCACCGAGCCGATCACCGACCCACCACTGGTGATACTGACCTCAACCTGGCGCCCCAACAGGCCCAGGGACTGTGAAGTGGCATTCATGGACACGAGGTTTTCAGTGTTTTCGTTGGTAATCCGGGTCTGTTCAAGGTTGGCGAACTGTGCCATCTGTGCCAGGAACTCACGGTTGTTGATCGGCTCCAGCGGGTCTTGGAATGTCAGCTCGGTCAAAAACAGCTTGATGAAATCTTCCTGCCCCAATCGGCTCTGGGCCAACTCGGAAGTGGTGGTACTAAGCTCATTACCAATCGCTTCAACGGCCATGGTGTTCACCTTCGTTTGAAAGACTCGCTGCCCGCCAGACTTCCCGGCCATTGAGCCAGATCTGCTGCGGGCGCTCCGACATCGATGCCGCCCGCCGTGATAACTCTTCAACCAATTCGTCGTGCTCTAGCGATGTGAGCCGGTAGTCCCGAACTACCAACTCAATGCCCTTATCCCGGGGCAGGAACTGAAAGTGCCGGTCCGGCCATTTCCGGGTCAGATAACTCAAGAACTGCACCTGGCTAGTCCCTTCAAGGCCCTGCTGCTGCGATCCAACGGCAACGTCCCAAAGGGCAACGGGGCCTGCCGTTGCCACCGCTATGGACATGAGTGAAGTCGTCGACGGGAACGGTACGGCACTCAAAGGCACCGAATAGCCTTGCATCGCGTCAACCGTTGCAACACTCCGAATGTCCGGACCAGCCAGGAATGCATCGGGCCGGTATGAAAGATGGTGTCCGGCCCGAGCCCCCAATGCATACAACTCAAGCGCGCAAGCGCTCCTGGGGTCTGATGCATCGGCTGGGCGGGGGCGCAGAATGCGGGTCAGGTCCGCATCGGGCACGACAGAGTGCGGGTGCTGCTGCGGGGATGCCTGTACATCACGCTGCCACCCTGTGCTGTCGTTTGGCGTGGATGCATGATCACTCAAGCCAAGTTTGCGCTCGAAGTCCCTGGCCTTTGTTTCGCGTACGGGAGCACGATGGTCAGCCGTCATGGTCCACAACGATGCTTCTACCTTAACGGCCATGGCCCGCTCCCAGCGCTTGTTGTGCATCAAAAATGTCAACGCTTTCGTATTCGAGTACAGCCTTGTCCAACAGCACCTCGAGCCGTTCCTTTGCCTTGGCGATCAAGTCTTCGTTCACTTTGCATTTGAGCAGTTGCGCCATGGCTGAGCGCGAGGTCTGCCGCGCTTCAACGACAGGCTGATACGCAGCCGCAAGTCGCTGGAACGCCGCGGTGTGCGCCAGTAACCGTTGTTCGTGCTGGGAAGGATCAAGCGGAGTTCCTATGCGCCCCAATGCCTCAAAGCCAGCCTGCAGCGCGTCGTAGCGAAGCTGTTCCTCACCTAATAGACGCTGGGCTTTCACCAGATCATGGCGACTGCGGTTGTAGACCAGTTCCGCCTTTTCCCGCTGCATGACACGCAAACGAGACGCCGCGTCCAACTGCCGGGACTTGCGCCATTCATCGTGCATAACCTACCCCCTTGTCCAGGCGCTGGACCAACTGGGCAATCGCTTGCCAGGTGTGTGATGCCGGAAAATGTTCCTGAGGGGTTTGCTGCAACAGTCCATCGAACGCAGGTTTCAACTCAATCATGGTATCCAGCAGAGGCTGTGAACCCTTTTCATACGCGCCCAATTCAATCAGGTCCACGCTGTTCTGGTAGCAGCCCAGTGCCGAGCGAAGACGCTCGACCTGGCCTTTCTGTTCCTGGCTATGCAACGCGCCGGTCAGCCGACTGATACTGTGCAAAACATCAATGGCCGGCCAATGACCGCGGGCAGCGACATTGCGACTCAAAACAATATGCCCATCGAGAATGGCGCGCATGTGATCAGCCACTGGCTCATTCATATCGTCGCCTTCGACCAGTACGGTATACACCCCGGTGATGGAGCCTTGCCCGCTCAGCGCTCCGGCACGTTCCATCAGAGGAGGCAGCAGGCCAAATACCGAAGGCGTATAGCCTCGGCTCCCCATGGGCTCACCCGTTGAGAGACCGATCTCACGTTGCGCAAGGGCAAAGCGGGTGATCGAGTCCATGATCAGCAGCACGTGCTTGCCTTGAGCACGAAACCATTCGGCGATGGTTGTTGCTGTATAAGCCGCCTGACGTCGCAGCACCGCAGGTTGCTCGGCCGCAGCCGCGATTACCACGGCCTTCTGCAAACCTGTCGGCCCCAGGCTGTCGCGAATGAAATCCCCGACTTCGCGGCCGCGCTCGCCAATCAACGCGATCACGATCACATCAGCCTCTGCGTATTGGCTCATCATCCCGAGCAACGTGCTTTTCCCCACGCCGCTGCCGGCAAAAATCCCGATTCGTTGGCCACGTCCCAACGGTGTGAAAACATCGACTGCCTTCACCCCTGTGACTAACGTGGTGTTGATCGGCGAACGATGCAAAGGATTGATCGGCGCCACGAACCGGGGCATGCGCTTGAGACCTTCGGGGGCTGGCATGTCATCCAACGGCTCGCAAGTCGCGTCGAGTACACGCCCCAACAGACTCTCTCCGACAGGAACCGTATAAGGGGCTCCACGTGCGTGGACTCCACTGGCAAGGCACAACCCATCCACCGGACCGTAAGGCATCAACAGGGTGGAGTCACTGCGTAAGCCGACCACCTCCGCGACGACAACTTCGCCTCCACGAGCCGGGTGAATGTCCACCAACTCGCCCAGTCGCACGTCCAGTCCAGTGGCGTGAAGCACCAGCCCCTGAATCGAGCTCAAACGTCCCATCCGTCGACACAGCCGAGCCTGATCAAGCCGCGTCAGCAGTCGGTGCTCAAGCCCCTGCCACACGGCCATCTCCTTTCGCGGTCAACACCGATGCGACATTCGCCAATTGTGTCTGCACAGCGGCGTCCAGTTGCCCCCCCTCAAAATCGATCAGACAGCTGCCCGCCGACGCCTGAGGATCGACCAGGAACGACCTTATCAGCGGGTCGTCCGGAGCCAGTCGAAGCAAGGTCTCGTAGTCCGCGCGAGCCACGCGAATGCGCAGTGGCGCTGTCAGTTGGTAGGTTTCGATTGCCTGCTTCGCCAGATCGGCAATCAATGGACGTGTCTCGGCATGCGTGCCCAACAGGCGCTCAACCACGGCGAGCGCGAAACGTCCAACCAAGGGCTCCATGGACGACAACAACTGTTCTTGTTGCGCTTCCAGCGCTTCAACCAGTCGCGCGATCTGCAGGCGTTCCGCTTCGAGCGCGGTGCGCAGGGAGGCCTCTGTCTTCAGCCATTGCTGTTCTTGTCGGGCCAACGCTTCAGTCAATTGCGCACGAGCCTGTTTGCTGGCTTCCAGTGCTCCTTCTTCGCGACGTTCCCGCTCCATCTCTGCGAGCTCCTGCGCGAAGGTTTCGCGCAGCATCGCTTTTACATCGGGTTGGCGGGCCTCACTGGCGAGCCTCGCAGGTTGAACATCCCCGCCGAGCCCCGGCAGGCGCCGTGCTCCCTGATTCTGGAAAGGTTGACGCAACACCGTGGATGACACCGGCGGCTTAGAGCTACTCATGGCCAGCCTCCTGCGCGTCCATCCGGGCTTTCAAGCTTTTCATCAACTCCACCGGCAGGACCTGCCGGGCGAACTTGCCATCCCATCGACGGATATCGGCACTATTGGCCTGGCTGCCCAGCACTTCACGACGCACCGCCGGCGTTTCCAGCTGAAGTACCAGTGCGCTCCAGAACGGATGCGTTGCTCTCGAGAGGCACGCCTTGAGGCGCGAATGGTCGGGCATCGTGCGCGCAGCGGACGGCGTTGCTGCCATCTCATCCATCAGGGCAGCAACAATCGCGGGATCGTTGGCCAGGCCCAGCAGATTGATCTCCTCCAGTAGCACCTCAACCTGTCGACGCTCGTCAGTTTCCAGCCGCGCAAGAATCCAGTCACGGTCCTCGGCATGGGAGCAGGCCAAGCGGATAGCCGCTTTGCGAAGCGCAGAAAACTCCACGTTAACGCCCCTCCAGCAGCCAGCGGCGCAAGTCGACCAGCAATTGCTCGCGCTCTACCGATGTCAGTCTAGGCACCGTCATCGGGGCAACCACGACCTTGCGACGCCCTTTTGCCCAGAGCAACAACAGAGCGATCGCCAGAACGGCCATCAGCGCGCCGGCAAACCAGCGAGGCCATGGCAGCGCCCCGCTTTCGTTGACCGGCGCAGGCACCTCGGCACGGCTGGCCGGCATCGGTTGTGCGGCAATCGGCGCCACCGAAGTGGTCTGTGGCACAGGCATATCGGGGATATACACCATGACCAGGCGATCACCGCGTTTTAGGTCCAGCCCCAACGCGGCCTCTAGCAAGGCCTGGATATCCTTCATCTGGGTATTCGTTACCGGCGTACTGAGCACCACGCCGACGGTGATACGCTCGATCGTGCCTGTCGCATGCTCCGTCTCTGCACGCGCCTTGCCCACCTCGTAATCGATTTCCCGATTATTCTGCAGGCGCTTGCTCGTCGACTCACCACTGGAGTTCTCAGTGGACTCCGTGCGTTTTTCGCGGCGTATCTTATTGGTGAGCGGTTGCTCACTGACTGACTTGACCCGATCGAAGTTCATCAGCACGCGCACAGACACATCGACACCCCGATGACCGAGCGGGCGCGCGAGCAGTTCCTCAGCCTTCAATTTAAGAGCCTGCTCGACCTGAGAGGTCAACTGCAGATGTTCGGGTGCGGCCGCAGCGCCATCGGAGGCACTGAGTACCTGGCCATCTTCGTTGAGCACCGACACACGTTCGAGCGTCATGCCCTCCACCGCCGACGACACCAACTGTTGGATGCCCCTGACGCGTTGCGGCATCAATGTTCCCGCAGAACGCACGCGCACGATCACCGAGGCCTTTGGAGGCTCCTCTGCCTGTTGGTAGAGGCTGGTTTTCTTGAACGTCAGATGAACACGCGCATAATCGACTTCCGAGAGGCTCATGATCGTGCGAGCCAGTTCGCCTTCCATGGCCCGCTGGTAATTGATTTTCTGACTGAACTCCGACATGCCGTAGTCAGCTTTATCGAACAGTTCGAACCCGGTACCGCCACGGGTCGGAATCCCCGCCTCCGCCAGGTACATTCGGGCAGACGCTGCATGATCGGCCAGCACTTCAATCGCGCCTTGCTGTGTATTGATCCGATAAGGCACATGACGCTGGCTCAATGTGGCCAGGATCTGCGCCTGGGAAGCTTCATCGGCATTCCTGTACAACGCCACGTACTGCGGTCGGATTACCCACCACGCCGACACGGCCAGCAAGCCGATGACCAACAAAGCACCGGCGAGAAAGACGCGGGTACGACCAGCAAGGAACGAGGACACCGGTTGATTCTCCATAACTTAGATCTGCAACCGAGAGAGTTCCTGGTAGGCATCTACCAGGCGATTGCGCACTTCTACGGCCAACTGAAGCGACAATTTCGCTTGCTCCATCGCCATGACCAGGTCATGGGGCGCAATGTTTTCGCCCAAGGCATATGCCGAGAGCAACTCGCTGGCTTGTCCGGTCTGCTCGTTCAATCGAGTTGCGCCAGTTTTCAACAAACCTGCGAAATCAGTGGCCTGGGGACCCATCGGGCCGTCCGTCAAGGCGGCGGTCGGCGAAAGATCCTTGGTTAACGCAATAGGCGCGATGGCGGCGGTCATGTCACTTTCCAATCTCAAAGGCTTTGAGCGTCATTTCACGCAAGCTGTTGTAAGCACGAATGTTGGCTTCATAGGCGCGGGTTGCCGATACCAGGGTGGCCATCTCCCTGGCGGCCTCGATGTTCGGGTAGTGCACCATGCCGTTATGGTCAGCCAGCGGGTGGGCAGGGTCGTGAACCAGCCGGGTGTCGCTGCGTGCCTGAGCGTGAACCATTGGTTGTGGCAAACCCATCTGGCTGGCAAAGCTGGCCGGAGGCGATACGCCGAGCAACGGAGAGCGCTGGCCTGGAGCGATCGCCACGTTGGCGATCGCCAGGTTGTAACTGGCGACCTCCACCCTGGAACGCTCATAAGCCATGCTTGCGCGAACGGTTTCGCTGATGTTGTCCAAAGGCACTCTCAGCGACCTCCCTTGATCGCCAACTGCATCAGTGCGAACTGCCGAGAGACGCCGTCAGCCAGGGCCTGATAGCGGCCGCTCGCGGCGGACATCTGTGCAACTTCGCCGTCCAGGGCCAGAGGCGACAGCGGCGTATAGCTTTGTAGGTACGGCGTTAATTCACTGTCTTGCATCGCACGCAACGCCTGGCCAAGCAGCTCCGGATCGTTGCGCAAGCCATGCAAGGCAGCCATCGGCTCGAAACGGTTGAGGCGCATGGCCTTGCTTCCCGGAACGTTGGCCATGGCAATATTGTGGGCCGCCACCTTGGCCTGCATTTGCTCCAGATCCATGGCAAAGCGCACCGTTTCTATTGCAAGACTCATATCAGCTGACATCAATCTTCCTTATTGAACGATAAGTTCGGCGTGCAAAGCGCCCGCCTGTTTAATGGCTTGCAACACAGTGATCACTTCTCGTGTACTCAATCGAACCTGATTGAGCGCTTTCACCAGATCGCCCACCGTCGCCCCTTCGGCTAACTTCACGGGGCCATGCTCTTCTTCATTTACGGTCAGTTCGGTGTCAGGCACGACCACGGTACCCACGCCCGGCCCAGTACGTGCGACCCAGGACGGCTGCGAAACCTGGTACTTGGTGCTGATCACAACACTCAACGAGCCTTGGGAAATACTCACCTCTCCCAATTGAACGTTGGCACCCGCCACCACCGTACCGGTGCGCTCATTGACGACGACGCGAGCGGCATAATCCGGTGCGACGGCAATGTCCTGCACCCGTGCGATCAGTCGAGGCATGCTCATCCCCGCTGCAACAGGCACCTCGACCTTGGCAGCGTGCACCACTCGCACACCGGGCACGCCCAACTCCCGAGTCAAGGCATCGGCGATGCGCTGGGCAGTGGTGTAGTCCGGTTCATTGAGAATCAACACGAGGCTTTTCGAAACCTCACCGTTGTCTGCAAAAGCCGAGCGCTCGACACTGGCGCCCCGTGGGATGCGGCCCACTGTTGGATGATTCTTCTGGACGGAGTTGGCATTGGCTTCAAAGACGTACCCACCCACCGACATTGGCCCTTGGGCAAGGGCATACAACTTCTCGTCAGGACCGTACAGAGGTGTCATCAACAAGGTGCCCCCAAGCAGACTGCGAGCGTCACCCAGCGAAGAGACCTCGACGTCCAGTTTGTCCCCCGATTCGCTGAACGAACGCAGGCTGCCCGTGACCATTACAGCCGCGGTGTTGCGGGTATTGAGATCTCCATCGGCGACGTTCACGCTGAAGTTCTTCAACGTGTTGACCAACGACTGTCGCGTGGCCCGGTTACGGTCGGTATCACCTGTCCCGGCCAGGCCCACCACCAGGCCATAGCCAATGATGGAGTAGTCGCGCACACCCTGGATGCGGGTCAGTTCCTTGATCCGGACATCCGACCATGCAGGTTGCAGCCATAGGGCAAGCAACAGCCCCGACAGCAGTCGAGCAACGGTTTTCATAAGATACGCATCCACTTGAGCACCCGGAAAACGATGTTCTGCTTCTGCGCATCGGTCACTACACCATCCCCGACGATGTCGATCTGTGCGTCCGCCAGGCGATAGGAGAGCACCGTGTTGTTGTAAGCGATGTCATCTGGCCTGACCAGCCCGGTGATTCTCACCTGTTGTTTCTCGTCATTGACCGTCACCCGCTGCTCTCCACTGACACGCAGCAGGCCTTCGGGCAGTTGTTCAATGATCCGTACCGAGACATTGGTGCGGATCTGTCCGCTGCGATTGGTTTGCCCCGAGCCATTGGTGTCGCCTTTCAGACCCAGGCTGGCCTGATGGGTATTGCTGTCCAGGCCCGTGCGCGCGGATATGTCGGTGTTGCTGTCGGCTCCTGTACCGGCCGCACTCTGGGCCGAGGTGGACTCCACCACCAGGACCGTCAGGGTATCGCCCAGATGGTAGCCACGACGGTCACCAGTCAGGGACCTATAGCCATCGGGATCTATCAGGCTCTGGGCACAAACCATCCCCGGTAACAGCAGCATTGCCAGCAACGCGCCGCGGATGTCATCTATCCACATGAACCTCTCCTTTGCCGGCGACCACCGCCAGCAGGCTCGACTCGGCACCGTCCAGAATCACCGGGACACGTTCTCCCAGGACACCAGGACGCAGCGCCCTGCCTTCGGTACGCAACATCAATCCCGGCCCGTAGACCACCACGGTCACCGGAGCGTCGCGATACACCAGCGGCTCAGCCTTCAGATGACGCTTGAGCACAGGCATGCCGGCATTGACCGACTGATTCAGCCACTGCCCTGCCACTTCAGTGGGCAGGTCGCCCGGAGCAAGTTGCGCCGCCGCCAGGTCCACTCGCTCAAGACGCGGCTGGACATCGGCGACGGCCTGTTCGGCACGTCCATTGCGGCCATAGACCCACGCTTGCCTCCAGGCCTGAACCTTGAACCACACGGTCACCACACTAGGTCGATCATGGCCGCAGACGGTGCCTGAAAATGAAACCGGGACCCGGCTGCGAATCCCTTGGCTCGACAGCCTGAGCTGTGGATGCTCCATTGCCGGCAGCTCCCCCATGGGTGTGAACTGAAGTTCGGTATCGGGCGCCGCCAGTTGAGCCTGGAGCACCTGCAGAGCCGCCGTCATTGCATGGCCTGCAGCCACGTCACAACCCGTGCCCGACGCCGAATAGGCATAGCAACCACTTGCGACCCACAGCCCGAGCCCGGCCAGGCAACGAATAATCATCATGATCAACGGCGCAGGTTATTGATGGTTTCCAGAATCTGATCACTGGCCTGCAGCAATCGCGCATTCATCTGGTAAGCCCGTTGAGCCAGCACCAAACCGCTCATTTCGTCGATCAGGTTGACGTTCGACATTTCGACATAACCCTGCAGCAGCACCCCCTGCCCGTCCCGTCCCGGCTCTGCATAGATGGCTTCACCGCTGGCCTGGGTCGGTCGATAGAGGCCGTCGCTGAGTTTGCTCAATGCTTCGGCGCTGGCGAATTTGGCCAACTGCACCTGTCCGACATTGATGACCTCTCCCGTTTCGGTGATCGTCGCCTGAACCTCGCCGTTCTGTTTGATCACCAAGTTGCGCGCATCCGGCGGTACGCGCAGATCAGCAGTCAGCGTCTGCCCGTCCGGCATTGCCAATTGACCTTCGCTGTCCAGATGAAAACGTCCGGCACGGGTATAGGCCAGTTCGCCGGTAGGCAACGCCACCTCGAAAAAGCCATCGCCCTGAATGGCCAGGTCCAATGCATTGCCGCTTTCCCTTACGGTCCCCGGGCTGAAGACCTGGCTCGGCTGCGAAGCCTGGATACCCGCGCCGGTCAGCAAGCTCTCGGTCATGCCGCCACCGTCATCGCGCGTGCCGACTTCACGAACCATGTCATGGAAATCCACCTGACTACGTTTGTAGCCAATGGTCTGCATGTTGGCGACATTGTTGGAAATGCTGTCGATCCACGCCTGGTTCGCTGCCAGGCCAGAGCTGGCGATACTTAATGAGTCAATCACAACAACATTCCCTGATCAGTTCTTGCCGATTTGGTTAATACCGCTATTGAGCATGCCGTCGTAGGCCGATAACGCTCGCTGCATGGTTTCGACATGCCGTGACACTTCCATCATTTTCACCATGTCGGTGCTCATGGCTGCATTCGAACGCTCCAGCAATCCTTGATGCACCACGTAATCCCTGGCGGGAATCACTTTTGATGTAGCCACATAGAGCCCTGCACCGATGGGAAGCAGCTGCCGGGGTTGATCGACGCGCACAATATCCAGGCGTCCTATCGGCCGATCATCAACACTGACCTGGCCGCCAGCGTCGACCTTCAACACCCCGCCCGACACCTGCAATGGCCCACCCTCGGCCAGAACCGGATAACCCGCCTTGCTGACCAGATAGCCGGCGTTGTCGACCTGAAAGCGTCCATCTCGGCTGAGCACGACCCCGTCCGGTGTCTTCATGGCAAACCAGGCGTCCCCCGACAGCGACAAGTCGGTCACCCGTCCCGTAAATTGCAGCGCACCGCCATCGGCATTGATCGAAGTCTGTGCCTGGATGTCATCGAGCCCACCCTGCACGCCAATGCCAGTCGCATCCGTGCCCATGACGTTGAACGTGCGCTCGGCCTTGTAGCCATAGGTGTTGGCGTTGGCGACGTTCTGCGACACGCCTTTGAGACTGTCGACATCACGCTGAATGACGCCAGCCAGTTGCATGATCAGATCACTCATTGGGACTCCAAGCTGGGGAAACCGGGCAAATCAATCATGCCTGCCGAGGTAACGCGGGCGTGCTGCCCGACTTCATTGACCGACAACACCGCCATGTGCGGTACGGCTCGCGACATGAACGCACGCAGGAGCCGGCGTAACGGTGCCGCACACAACAGCACCGGCTGCTTGTTGCCACTGAGTTGCCGTTCGGCCTCCCTCGCCAGAGTGGTGACAAACCGCTCCAGCTCCTGAGCCGGCAACAACGCCGCCTGCAAGCCTTCGCGTGGGCGGGCAGCGGCGAGCATGTAACCCTCCAACTGCGGTGCAATCGTGAAGACGTTGAGCTCGCCGTTTTTATCGACCAGACGCTCATACAGCGCCGCGCCCAGGCGCTCGCGGACTCGCTCCACGAGATCTTCGGCGTTCTTGTTGGTGCGCCCTGCATCCACCAGCACTTCGAGAATGGTTTCAAGATTGCGGATGGACACTTGCTCACGCAGCAGAAACTGCAGGACCCGCTGGATATCCGAATAACTGAGGACCTGGGGCACCAACTCATCCACCAGGCTGCCCAGGCTCGCGCGCTTTTTCTCGATCAATCGCTCGGTCTCGGCGCGCGTCAGGAACTCCGGCGCATAACGGCGCGCCAGCTCGGACAGATGAGTCAGCAACACCGTGTCAGGCTCAACCAGGGTGTAGCCTGCCGTTCGCGCCTGGCCCCGTTGCGCGACTTCAATCCATAGCGCCTTGAGCCCGTAGGTAGGTTCCTTGGTGGCTCGTCCTTCCAGCGCCAGCGTCACACCGCCCGGATTGATCGCCAGCAACTTGTCGAACTCCAGCTCGCCGGTGGCAATCGCCGCGCCCTGTACACAAACCTGATAGGTACCATTGGCCAGCTTCTTGTCGGCATGCACATTGAGCTGCGGTAATGCGAAACCGTAATCCCTGGCAAATTGCTTACGCAGGTTGTCGATGCGCAGGCTCAGCGTGCTGGTGGCGGCAAGAACATGCACGGCCAAGTCCGCACTTAAACGCAACTCGAACGGATCGGTACTCATCAACGCGTAGACGTCATTGGACTCGTTGTCTTGCCCCGTCAGCAGGTCCGATTTTTGCGAGTCATTATCTTTGTTGGCCTTGCGTCGCAACTTTCGGTAGGAAAACCAAGCCGCCGCGAAGAAAGCGAAAAACAACATCAACAGCGGAATCAGCGGCAACCCCGGCATCATCGCCAGGAACAGCGTCACCAGCGCCACCACCGCCAAAGTCTTTGGATAAGCCGACACTTGCCGTCCCAGCTCGGGTCCCAGCCGTGCATCGGTGGCGGCCCGGGTAATAATGATGCCAGCTGCCACCGCAATGATCAGTGAAGGGATCTGCGTGACGATGCCGTCGCCCACGGTCAACAAGGTGTAGTGGTGCAACGCATCACCCCAGCTCTGCCCTTTTTGCAGGATGCCGACCGACAGGCCGCCAATGATGTTGATCGCGATGATCACAATGCCCGCAATCGCATCGCCCTTGACGAACTTGGATGCGCCATCCATGGCGCCGTAGAAGTTCGATTCGCGCTCCAACTGGCTACGTCGGCGCTTGGCCTCTTCCTGGTCGATGATGCCCATGTTCAAGTCGGCGTCGATGCTCATCTGCTTACCCGGCAAGGAGTCCAGGGTAAACCGGGCAGCTACTTCGGCCACACGCTGGGCACCACTGGTGACCACGACGTACTGCACCACCACCAGAATCAGGAAAACCACGAAGCCAATCACGTAGTTGCCGCCCACGACATGGGTGCCCACAGCGGCGATGACCAGCCCCGCATCACCATCGGTGAGGATCAGCCGCGTCGCGGAGATATTCAGGGCCAGGCGAAACAAGGTGGTCATCAGCAACAGCGACGGAAAGGTCGAGAAGCTCAACGGCTTATCGATGTCGAAGGTCACCAGCAACACCATCAACGCAACGGCAAAGTTGGTCAGCAGCAGCAAGTCCAACAGCCAGGTGGGGATCGGCGTGAACAACACCAGCAAAATGCCGATAACCGCCACAGCCAGCAGCAGATCGCTGCCCTCGGAAAGCAGGCGTGACAAGAGTGGCTTCATGGCGCAAGCACCTTATTGCCTGGCAGTGCGATGACCCAGCGATAAATACGCGCCACGTCGGCCTGCGTCGAATCCGGAATCGCCGAATCGACCCGTGCCAAGGCATGCAGCGCCCGCGCCAAGGGCGGACGACGCAAAATCGGTACCTGGTGTTTCCTGGCAACATGGCAGATACGTCGGGCATGCAGGTCGCGTCCCATGGCCAGCACCTTGGGCGCGAGCATGCTGGACGGTCGGTATTGCAAAGCCACCGCGTAATGAGTCGGGTTAGTGATGATAACGTCGGCATCCTTGACCTGACCCAGCGCAGCGGCCTTCTTCAACAGCGCCTGCTGGATGCCTTTGCGCTTGGCGCGCACTTCAGGATCGCCTTCGCGGCGGCGATGTTCGTCCTTCGTTTCCCGACGACTCATACGCATCTGCCGCCCAAACTCGCGCCGCGAATACCAGATATCAAACAGCGCCGCAGCCGCCATCACCGCCAGCACGGTAAAACCCAACTGCATCAGCAATTGTTTGCCGGCCTGCGGCAACGCCAGGGGCGATATCGTCGCCATGCCCAACAATTGCGGCAGCACGCTTTGGAACAGGTAATACAAGACCAGCGAGAACAGTGCGCCCTTGACCAGCACCTTGATCAGTTCGACGAACATGCGTCGCGAAAACAGTTTCTTGAGACCCTGGATCGGATGCAGCCGCTTGAAGTCAGGCTTCAATGCCGTCATTGAAAACACCGGGCCGCTGAACAACAGGTTCGTCAGGATCGCCATCAGCACCAGCGCGCCAATCAACGGCAACAACCCGTACACCACCTGCCGCAGGCTATAGCCGCCCTGCTCGCCCAGGTAACCAAAGCCTTGCCCCAGTTGCCCGGCGTTACCCAGCCACCAATGGGTGTGAGCAGCAATGACACTCGCCAACGGGTACGCGATGGCTGAAAAGACCATCAGGAAGGTCAACAACATGATGAAGGACAACAGATCGGGGCTACGCGGCACCTGCCCTTTCTTGCGCGCCTCTTCGAGCTTGTAGGGTGTAGCCTCTTCGCTCTTGTCCTGTTGATCGCTCATTGCACACCCGCCGGTGACAGGGCAAACCGCAAGGCGCTTTCAATCAGCAGCGGCAAACGCTGGACGATCATCGGTAAGGTCAGGATAAAAATGAACATGCCCACGCCCAACTTGAGGGGCAAGGACAGGAAATAGACATTGGCCTGGGGCATGGAACGGGACAAAAACGCAAACGCCACATCGATCATCCACAGCCCGAGAATCACCGGCACGACAATCATGAACGCCAGCAAGAACTGCTGCGTCATGACCGTCGCCAGAGAAAAGGACAACGTGGTCAACGACACACTGCCGGGCGGAACGGCCACCAGCAACTGAGCGAAGACCCGGAGCAAATCGTGATGCAGATTGAGCACGACAAACAACGCAGCCAACGACCAGCCCAACAGCTCGGCCAACAAGCCCGCCATGTTCGAGGTACCCGGATCAAACACCCCGGCCGCATTCAAACCGATTTGAGTGTCAATCAACTTGCCAGCCATATCGACACCGGCATGAGCGGCATGAAAACCGAAGGCCATCAACACACCCAGCAGCAACTCGCCCAACACCACGGGCAGCGTGAAAACAGGCGCCTGAGTGAGCGTCATGCTGCCGACCAACACGGCGGACAACGCCAGTGCCAGGATCAACCGGACAGTCAATGGAATGCGCGAAAAAAACAGGATCGGCGAAACCACCACGAGCGGAATCAACCTGACCGATACGAGAAGCGCATTGAGGAGGAAAGATGTCAGCACAAACTCACACCAAAAACGCTGCTAGAAGCTAGCGGCCTGAGTTAATGCACTGAGTGCGAATTGTTTGAGGACCGTCAGCATCCAGCCACCGAAGACCAGCAACATGACGACCGTCACGATCAGCTTGGGGATGAAGGTCAGGGTCATTTCCTGGATCTGGGTCGCGACTTGCAGAATGCTGACCAGAAGGCCGACGATCAGGATGGCCAGAAGTAGCGGAGCAGCCACCATTGCGGAGGTCAGAAGCGCTTCTTTGAGCGCGTAGAGCATGAAATCCTGCGTCATCCATAACCCCAACTGAGCTTGATCCAAGGTGCACTCTGGGCGCGCCATAGCCTGAATGGCAGATCGCCATGATTTCGCCATGGTATCGATTTAGTGTCAGTGGATGCAACAGGATGTTACGAGGCGGGGACAAATGGTAGGGTTGCTTGGCTTACCGGAGGGTCAGCACTAATTCAAAGGACTTCGCGCACTTCCTATAAGGTACGCGCCCGCGAGCCTTCTTCCGCCTGCGCTAACTCTCGTTTCTTGCCAAAAGGGATGGGGGGAACGAAACGGGGAACGTCTGCCTTCCGAGAGGGGATCCATCAAACAGGCACCAATCGTTGGAGCAGATTTGTGGGGCTCCCTTAAGGTCTGGCCCCTATATCCTCAGGATGTTTTTTTGATAAAGGCAGGAAATTTAACTCCCCTCACCTTCAGCATATCTATGACAGTATTTTTCCAACGCTGTGCTTCGGAGTCTGGTGGTACCTGACGTACTTCAACACTTATTGCCAACTTGCGCAGGTCATAGGTGTAGCCATGCTCCAACAGCCAAGCGATCACCTCAAAATTTGCCAACGCAGCAGCAGCAATGGCCGCCGACTTACCATATTCATCATGGTCATTAACGTCTGCTCCGGCGGCGACGATTAGCATGACGTTCTGCAATCGTCCTTCTCGCGCAGCGCGATCCAAAGGTTTCATGCTCCTTTTGAGCCCAGTCCCTTTAGCATCACCTCCGTAACGAAGTATTAGTTCCAATAGCTCCAAACTATTTCCCCCCGCAAGAAGGGCCATGGCCGAGAGACCACCAAGCTTTTCAGACACTAGGTTGGGATTTGCCCCAGCTTTCAATAATGCTTCGACACCTTTAGCGTTACGAGCGTTAAGTGCCCAAATGAGTGGAGTCGTTCCATCACTCCCCACTTCATCTACGTTGACTCCTTGGGCAGCCAGTCGATTCACATCACCGACACGACCCTCCATTGCGGCGTCAATCAGAGCGACAACCGCAGCATCCCCGAAAACCTGAGACGTCGTATTGCCACCAAGCCGTAAGGAAGCCTGAGCAACTCCTATATTCATAAAAACAAACCACACTAATAGAATAATTCTTGATTTCACTCTCGAAATACTCATCGCGCTGAAGCACCAATCAAATATTCCAAAGACCGTAGTACAGATCCATTTTTATGTTGCTGCAACTGATTTAATGGATTGAGCCGCTCCGAACGCGACATAGGCCTTCCGCTCTGTACAGAAGGTAGCTCAATTCGTCGACCTAAAGCTTCCGGAGCGTAGGCAAAGCCGATATTCGAAGCGAATTTATTACCTGAGAGCAGCCGTCCTGCCTCTATGCCAGCGACGGGTAGTGTACCCAGCAGAGCGGCCGCTACGTCATACCCTAAACTGTCTTGTGCAATGGAAACCAGATCCCCCGCAACATGATATGCCATCACATTAGCTTTTGCAGGCAAAATATCTAGCTTAAGCATTGTTGCAACACGGGGATGCACACCCGCCGCATTGAACGTAATTGCTCGTCCTCCAACCGAGGTAGCTTGTACTGAGGCCAATCCACCACCAAGTGAATGTCCGACAAATGTCACATTTCCTTCAAGCGCCTCGTAAACACCTACCGCCAACGATACCGCAGTTTCGAACTGCCCATCTACATACCCAAAGTTATTAACCGCGTCAGTCCAGGCGTCTGCACCACTTTCTGTGCCTCGATTGGCAAGATAATAACCCCCCTCACTCTCATCTTTGTAAAGAGCAGCAAAAAAATCTGATTTTTTATTTACAAAGTCATCTGGACTCAGCCCAACAACTCGAACCTCATTAGCATCAAGACGATGTATTCCAAACCTGCTTAGATTCTTTCGCATACTCTCGACTCTAAGTTTATTAATCGGATCATCAGAATCATAGTCTAGATAAACGTCATCAGCCATCAGATCCGATATGTATGCTTTCCGGAGCGCCGATGCATCCAGTCCATTCTTCTTCAACTCCTCCAGTTTGGCGGGATCAGCGAGATCTTTAGAGGCTCGCTCTACACGAGAATTCTCATCAGCCACTTCCTTCAACGCAGCATCATACTTTTCTGCATAGCTAATCCGAGCCGCTCGCTCAAAAGCATCAGCGACGATTCCCTGCCGCTTACTCATCGCGCCCGACTCAGGGCCAAAGAAATCGCCCCCCAACGACGCTTCAATCAAACCATTCCCTATCGCGTTACCAAAGGCATCTGCCGCTACGTCTACATAATCCAGCTTGCCGCCTTTTCCAATCAAGGCCTGAACACTGGAACCGACCTGAGCACCAATGATCCCGTTCATGAAGTTGGATTTGAAGTTATCGGTAGTCAGGCCCAACCCTTTGCTGATCCGAGCGGTGGCTACGGAAGCCAACGCTGACGTAGCGATTGAACGCCAGCTGAAGCTGGTGTCCAGGCCGACAATTTTACTGGCTCCGTAGTTGCCAAAAGAGTTCAGTACAGCGGCAGTAGCGATTTTGCCATAGCTACCCACCTTTGCCAGTTCCTGGACGGTCTGCCCGCCCGAGACCAGATTACCAACTCCAGCGCCAATACCTGCGGCGAGTCCCCCCATGGCGACTTGTCCCCAGGAAAAACCGTCGGTCACGCCCATGGCATTACCAGCGAGTTGGGCGGCAGCGCTACCGGCCATGCCACCTACTATCGCAGCTCCAAAACCAGCCCACCCTGCCGCACCGCTGAGCGCGGCGACCCCGGCCCCAGCAATAGTCGCACCTCCAGCAGCCCCCACGGCCACCAACGCTGCGCCTGCCGTAAATATCGTCGCGACCACAGCCACCACCACCATGACGACGCTGGCCAGCCCTTTGCTTTTCTTTTTCTTAGGCTTAGGAGGCTGATAGATGGGAACAGGGGTCAAATCGCCGGTCACTTCGCTCTGATCATAGGCCTTGAAGGTATCGGCGTTGTTGGCATTGCTACCGGCGATGTTGGGAATGACCAGGCTTGTGCCACGCTCCAAAACATCGTCGACACTTAATCCATTGGCATCGGCAATTAGGTACCACATGCTCGAATCGCCCCAGGTTTTCTGGGCGATGCCTTGGAGGGTATCGCCGTCCACGATCACGTAGCTACCAGGCGTGCGCGGCACTTCATCGAGTGAGACAGATGCGATGGTGTCGTAAATCTCCACAGCACTGTTATTACCGATACTTGCTAGCACGTTGCCATTATGGAGAATATAACGCTGGGAAGAGAAATCGTAACCATCCGTGCGCACAGTCAGATGACCATTTCGGTCCGAAGTAAAATATCGACTAAAAGTCGCTTTCCCACTCGCATACGCCATAAGCAGTTCGCCGCGAGCGCTGTAGGACATGGTCGTCAGGCCATTGCTTCCCCTATTAACAGTTGCCTGGATCGTGCTTTCCTTCCATGTATCAAACCCTGTAAGAGCCGTGAAGTTCTCCCCCCACATGGTCCGATTACCGTTCTTGTCGTAGACGGTATAGCGATAGTGAACAGAACGTCCGGCAGCGTTATATCCGACAAGAGAATCACTTTCCACACCATCAGCATCGATCTTTCGTGTTTCATTGAAGAACGTGTTTTGAGAGGCAGTCCAGATGCTACCGTTCCAGCGGGCTACCAACTGATTATTGAGCTGCCCATCTCCACGATAGGTGTAGGTGGTACGGGTGCGCTCACTGCCATTGACATCCTCTTGGGACATGCGGTTATTGCGTACGTCATACTGAGCACTGAATATCTGACTGGCCTCGCCGAGTAACGAGGTAAAAGAAGTATCGGGACTGGCCGACTGATTTCGAACCGAAGCCCGTTTAGTAATCGAGAGCTGGGCACCCAAGTCGTTATAGGTGTAATTGTTCAGAACATATTCGTAAGCAGGGGTACCGAAAAAATCAATAGCTTTTACATATTCCTCGGCGGATGTGCGACTGCCTGCTGCGTTATAGGTGTAGGCCTTGCCCTTCCCTTTACCGGCAACAACTCCTGCAGCCACAACCCCTCCACTGTTGACGAAGCCGTCTTCAACCAGCACCCGCCCTTCCAGGTCATATTTAAACCAGTTGTCAATCACCGTGCGTGCGCCGGCCTGGTTGGTAGTATCCATTGCGACACGGCGCCGATTGCCCACCTCGTCATAGCTATAATCGAGACGGGCGGTATTGCCACCCGCAAAGTCAGTACCGGCAGGCGCACTTACCCCAGTCAGCCTACCCAACGCATCATATTTGTAGAGCATTTCATAGACGGAATTGAAGGTATACGTATCCGACTTTATCCTGGCGGAGTTGAATTCACGTACTTTATTCCCAGCCAAATCATATTCCGATCCAGTAGCCGCCGAGTTATTTATGGGCCCCTCGGTTACTAACTTGATCAGACCATTGGCAAAGTATTGATAAGTTTTGTCAGGACCATCAGCAACCTGCTCTTTCTCCACCTCACCAAAAGCATTGTAAGTATAGGTATAGGTATGTCCGCCCCAATCCTTATACCCAACCAGCCGAGAAACGTCCCCAGTTGAATATGTCCAAGTTTTGGTGCTTCCCATCTCATCCTGTTCGAGCGTCTTGCGTTTGAGGGCATCGTACGCATAGCTAAACATCACCCCGGATTCGTTCATGCTGTGGGTGATATCGCCACGCTCGTTATAAACGGTGTACCGGGTTGTCCCCGCTACCCCTGACATATAGGAATTGCCTTGACGGCCATCCTCCACGTTCTTTAACGTCTCCGCCGTCTCGACAGTGCCACTGATCTCGGCATACAGACGCCCGGCCTGGTCGTACTTATTGGTCAATAAAGTGACTTGAGCGCCACTACGAATAATGCCGTGGTTGATCTGCCGATCCATGGCATCGTAACCGTCGACCAACACCGTACCCAAGGCATCCTGGGTGGCGACACGGTTGCCATGGATGTCGTACCGGTACTGCCGCGAGTTGCCCAGCGCGTCGACATCGCGAGTCAGCTGGCCCACCTGGTTGTAGACGTGCTGGCGGGTGCGCAATAGGGTATTGCTGGCCATGCCGGTGTATGGCCCGACCAGGTCGGCCTCCTGAATCAGCCGGCCAAGGGCATCGTAGCGCTTCTCATGGATCAGGCTGGCCCGGTAGCTGGTGCCGTTCTCACGCAGGATGTCGGTCACCGGCAGCGTTTCGGTAAGCACCTGGTTGGCGTGGTTATAGCTATAGCTGGTGACGTAGCCGCGGGCGTCAGTGCGGCTGAGGACGTTGCCCCAACGGTCCACGGTCTGCCGGATGATCGGCGTGCTCAAGGTCAGTGTCGCGCTGTTGAGGGTGTCAGTGCTCAGATTGGCTTCGAACGCCGGCAAGTGTTGTTCGACAGTGCGACCGAGCAAGTCGTTGCGCATGTAGGTGATGCGGTCATCGGTGGTGATGCTCCAGTCACCCAACACCGTGCTTCGGCTGACTTTTTCGGAAAGGTCATACTGGAACGCGGTCACGCTGGTTGCGTTGCCGTAGGACTCAAGTCGACCGACCTGATCATAATTGAAGATTTCCACGACGGCGCCGTTGACCTGCTTACGGGTCACTTCGCCGAAGCGGTTATACAACGCGCCTTCACGAGCGGACGCTTGGGTGCTCAGGCCTTCCGTATACCAATCCACCGTGGCGATCTGCTGACCGAGCATGTCGTATTCAAAGGTACGGCGAATGGTGTGATTCATCGGCATCGGTACGCCAAATGCCGTCATCCATGCATTCATCGTGACATTAATCTGTCGACTTTCCTCAATCCGTCGGCCGGCGATATCGACCTTGTAATTCTGCGACGAACCGGCCGCGTCAATTTCCTGGATCTCATGCCCGACAGCGTCGTAACGGGTACGGGTAATCTGACCCAGGCCGGCCTGCACGGTACCTGCGCCATCAGTGCCTGCAGCCCGAATCTCACGGATCTGCTGCCCGAACGCATTGAGCAGGTAGGTCGTGGTTGGCGACGCAGTGACGGTAGCGCTGGCAAAGGGGTCGACAGCGCCGTTCTTGGCAGTAGCCCGTGCGGGCTCGGTAACTTTGAGCACCTGACCAAGGGTGTTGTAGTCGGTGCTGACCACGTTGCCCTGGGCGTCGGTAACAGTCTTGACGTTGCCTACACCATCATAAGTGCTACGGCTAAGCAGCAGATCGGCAGTCACCAGGGTGGCGCTGACCGCGCCAGTGCTGGCGTTAATGCTCTGTTGCCAGAAACGCGCGCCCTCAATGGTGGTCTGGCTCTGGCGCCCCATGGCGTCGTAAGTGAAACGAACGCGGCGATCAGTGGCGCTGGCCGTCGGTGCGGCCGGAAGCGCGTTCTCGGTCCAACTGGTGAGTTTGTTGGCGTAGTCGATCTGCCGGGTCAACTGGCCGAGGGCGTCATACTCCATGCGGCTGTAGTAGCCCAGGGCATCCACCGTGCCGATGCGCTGGCCGCCTTTATTATAGAAATACACGCTGCTGGCGCCGGTTTGCACGGTGGCACCGCTGGCGTTACGCGCGGTCTGGGTCTCGCGTACCAACTGACCGAAAGCGTCGTAGCTATAGAGCGTGGTGGGTGCCAGGGTATTCTGGGTCGAGGTAGCGACGTTGCCAGTGAAGGTGTAGAGGCCGACCAGGTTCTTCTGCACCGCCGTCTTACGCCCGAGGGCGTCGTATCGGGTGATCAGGGTGCGATCCTGAGTCGCATCAGGCACGAGGTTGATGCCGGTCATATCAGTCCCGAGGTAATAACCCCTGGCTGGCGCAGCCAACGTCAGTGCGTTCGCGTAACGCACGGTGCGGATGTTCTGACCGAGCGCATCATAGTCATAGGAAGTGACGCCCTTGAGTGCGTCGACGTCATGGCTGACTCGACCCAACACGTCATAAACCTTATAGGTGTCGACAAAATCGGTCGTTGCAACACCCGTGTTGTTCACTCGAACGCGGTTGCGCACGGCATTGCCAACCGAGTCGTAGGTCACCTCGGTGGTGATCTGGAATGTGTTGGCGGTACCGTCCGAACTCTGCTGGTAGCGACCGTTGAGCTTGTTGTACCAACCGGGGCTGGTGATCCGAATCTGCCGTCCAACGGCATCGTAGGCATAGGCCGTGGTACGTGCCTCACTCACCTCGTCCAATGCCGGGTCGGCCGTTACGCCGGCCCGCAGGCGACCTTCGGTACGACGGGTCACATTACCCAAAGCATCGTAGGTGGTGCTGGTCACCAGATAGCGAGACGCGGCCGTGACCACGCCGGCCTCGGTGATGCTGGCTACAGTGACCGCCGGGGTAATCTCCTCCACCAGCCGATTGAGCGCGTCGTAGTTGTAGGTCCAGACGTCGCCGTTCTTGTTGGTCAGCGTCTTGCGGTTGCCCACCGCATCATAGGTGTACGTCTCTACCTTGCCGGCAGCATCAGTAACGGTTTTCCGTTGGCCGGCGGCATCGTAGGTGTACCGGGTGCTACGGTCATTGCTGCTGTCCGGGCGCAACAGCGTTTGCAGGCGCTCGGCACTGAGGGTATCGCTTGCGTTGTTTGCGCCGACAAGTCCAGCCGAGGCCCAATTCGCCAGGCCTGCACCGACGCTCGAATTGGCATTGAGCACCTGGCCGGTGGCCGTGTCGACCAGTTCCAGTGAATCCACTTCGATCTGCCGGCTCGGATCACCGCTGCCGTTGGCGCCATAGTTGTACAAGAGCAAAGGCACCGCGCTGACACTGCCCTCGAAAAACTTGTTGGGGCTGGCGCTCGCATTGATCGGATTGGTGCCGCTGATGGTGCCCTCGAAGGTACGCCAACCCATCTCTGGGGTCAGTTTCACCCCTGCCGCGGCGTTATAGGCGTAGGAGCCACCGTATGGATTGGAGATCTCTTTGCCGGTGCTGTCATGAGTCACTACACCGGCATAGATAAGCCCTTCCCCCGTCACCTGGCGCACCTTGATACGCACGGTGTAGGTCTTGGCTGGATCAATGGCCACTTTCCCTATAGCGGTCATTGAACGGGTATCACCGCTCAAGGTAAGCGTCCGGCCGTCGCTGCTGCCGTCCGCTGGCAGTTGTATGCCCTTGGCGTATTGCACGGTTTCGGTGAGACGGCCATTGGCGTCGTACCTGTTTTCGGTAACCGCACCCTGGGCGTCGATCACATAGCGCTGACGGCCCATAGCGTCGTAAACGAACTGGGTGCGACGATCGTTGCTGTCCTGACGCAGCAGCGTTTGCAACTGCTCGGCACCGAGGGCATCGCTTGGGCCATTTGCCCCGACGAGACCGGCCGAGTACCAGTTCGTCTGGCCGGCCCTCGCATTTCCATTGACGTTGAGAACCTGGCCGGTCGCGGTGTCGATCAACTCCAGCGAATCCACCTCGACCAGGCGACTCCCCTCGCCACTGGTGTCGACGCCGTAGTTGTACAGCAGCAGGGGCAGTGCGCCGACACTACCCTCGAAGAACTTGTTGGGGCTGGCGCTCGCATTGATCGGGTTGGTGCCGCTGATGGTTCCCTCAAACGTCTGCCAACCCATTTCCGGCGTCAGCTTTACACCCGCTACCGCACTATAGGCATAGGAGCTGCCGGCTGCGTTGGAAAGCCACTTGCCCGCGCTGTCATGAGTCAATACACCGGCATAAACCTGGCCCTCCCCTGTCAGTTGACGAAGCCTCACACGGACGGTGTAGGTCTTGGCCGGATCGATGGGGATTTTTTCCACCGAATTCAGTCTGCTCGTGTCGCCGCCCAGCGTAAGGGTCCGGCCATCGTTGCCGCCGATCGTAGGTATCTGTATCGGGCTGGCACGACGCACCGTCTCGATCACCCGTCCATTGGCATCGTATTTATTCTCGCTGACGTAGCCGAGGGCATCGACGGTGGCGCTCAGGCGGCCGGCGGCATCGTAGACGTACCAGGTGCTGTTCCCCGTCGCATCGATTTTGCGTGTGACTTGATCGTTACCGTCGTAGCGGTATTGGGTTGTCAGGTTCAGCCCGCTCGGGTCCTGACGCTCACTGATGCGTCGGCCCAGCTTGTCGAATGCATACAGGGTGACCTGTTGGTTGGGGCTGGCACCGGTGCCGCGCATGACCTGAACTTGCTGGCCAACGCCGTCATAACTGTAGCTGGTGGTGATATTCAGGCCGCCAGGGTCTTGGGTCACCCTCAACAACTGACCTTTACGGTCGTAGGCATAATCGGTAATACGCTGCTCGGCCTTTCCTTCCGCGTCTACCACCCGCACCTGGCGTCCTTGGCCATCGAAGCTATAGCGGGTCACGCCATTGGTGGCATCGGTTCGGGTCAGTACGCGATTGACCGCATCGTAGCCATAGCGGGTGACCCGTCCCAGGGCGTCCGTTACCGTCAGCAGGCGCCCAGCCGTATCGTAGGCATTGGTGGTGACCTGGTTCAGGCCATCCTGACGTGTAAGAAGCTGACCGTCCTTGTTGTAGCTATGGCGTGTCACCGCTCCGGTACCATCGGTGATCGTCAATGTCTGACCATGACGATCCTTTACAGTTACGACACTGACCCCATCTGGGGTGGTTACCGTCAAGCTTCGCGCGCTGTCGTTGTAGCCGTAAGTCGTGATCTTGCCCAGGGCATCCGTTTGCCTGAGCACTCGACCAAAGGCGTCGTACTCGCTGGTTTGCCCTTGATTGAGCGGGTTCTTGAGGGTAATCACCCGACCATTGCTGGCATAGGTGGTCGTGCTGGTCTGGCCTCGACCATCGGTCTGGCCGATCACTCGGCCAAAGGCATCGTAGACCGTGGCACTGCTGCGGGCCAAGCCACCGACATCGTCGATGCGGCCTGTCTGCTCGCCACGCTTGTTATAGGTGGTGTTGCTGATAACCGTGTTGTTCGCGGAAAGGGACCGAGTCACGGAGGTTTGATTACCGAAGGCGTTGTACCCATAAGAAGTGACATAGCCCAGCGCATCGGTGCTGGAAGCCAGCAGGCCTCGGTTGTCATATTCATACACGCGCCGATTGTCATTGGTCGCGTTGCGGATCGCTTGCACCAGGGTTTTCAAGGGTGCGTTCAGAACCCCGCCCGAGAGAGCGGCAACGTCCGAAGCCGCCAGTCGCGCGGTGAAATCCGTTCGTTCGCGGGCTTCGCCAAACGCGCTGTACACCGTCTCACTGACCTCACCCAACGCGTTGACCACGTCAGTCAGGCGTCCTGCCGCATCATAGTAGGACAAGGTCCGGTTGCCCGATGCGTCACTGGCACTTGCTACTCTGCCAGCAGCATCGTAGCGGTAGGTCAGGCCGTACTGCGTATAAATCGCAGCGACCTGGGTATCGCTCATGCCCGCGGTGATGCGCGCCGACGCTTCACCCAATAGCTTGCCAATGGTTTGTCCGAAGGCATCGTACTGAGTACGGACGCTACGCTCCTCGGTGGCTCCCTGGGCCTGGACTTCACGTACCAATCGCCCGGCCGTATCGTACTCATACGCGGTGACCGTACCATCGGTAGCGACGCGCCGAGCAACGCGCCCCTGGCCATCAAAGGTCGTGGTCGTTGTCTGTGCTACCCCCGTAGCCACCACGGCCTTGATCGTTGCGAATACCGTTGCGTCCGATATCGTCGCGGTAAAGGCCGTACCATAACTAATCGTCTTCTGTGTATTGCTCGCTTCGTCGTACACCGTTTCAGTGACGAACTGTTTCTCATCGACACTCGCGATCTGGCGGCCGGCCGTGTCGTAGTAATACCAGGTCGACAGATCATCAGCGGATGGCTGACGCAACTGGTCAAGGCTGCCGCCAAGCCGACTGGCCGCCGGTGCCACGCTCGCGTAGCGAATGCTTTGCGTCAACCGCCCTGCTGCGTCATAGCGGTTTTCGCGCAGATAGCCTTCAGCGTCCAGTTGACCGTTCTGGTGACCACTGGCGTCATAGAAAAACCGAGTGATTCGATCGCCGGTCTGCTGCTTGATCAACTGCGCACGACCGTCATAGGTGAACGTCGTCAGCGTTCCCACCCCGTCGGCCGAGGTCATCAGTCGACCCGCCGTGTCGTATGAAAACGTCAACAGGCGATCCGCTGAGGTACTCGCCGGACGAACATCGCCCACCCGTTTTTTGAGCACTGCCGTACCGTCGTACCAACCCGAGGTATCGACAAGGGTCGCATAGCGTTTTTCCTGTACGCGCTGGCCGCCAGCATTGTAGCTGTACTCCACCACCGCTCCGACACCATCGACCAGCGCACTGACTCGCCCGGCCTCGTCGTAGAACGTATAACTGCGCGCGCCGGTCGCATCCTGGACCATGACCTGGCGACCAGCGTTATCATAGACATACGAAGTGGTACGCACCACCTGGCCAGTTGCTGTTTGCGTCAGGCTGATCAGCCGCCCCTTGCTGTCGTAGGCCTGGGCAACGGTCATTCCCGCGCTGTTGGTGACCGCCACCGTACGATTAATGCCGTTGTAGACGGTTGTTCGTGTTCCGGCCGAATCGGTCTGACTGACCACGCGACCCAGGCCATCGTAAACGACAGAGCTCAGGATGGTTTTCTGACTGCGGTCCGCCCCGCGCGCCACGAGCGTCTGCAACAGCTGGCCATACTGGCTGTAAACGTACTCGGTGACGCTGGTACTGCTTTCCTGCGTACCAACGCCTGCTGCATTGACCACGCTGTAAGTCACTCGACGGCTCAAGTTACCGCGCAAATCGTAACTCAGCTCGGTCAAGGTCGAGCGGGTCCGGTCACGCGCCCCGACCCAGGTGACCAGTTGCGATTCTGTCAATTCGGCCTGGGGCGAGAGTCCGCTCAACGAGAACAGCGCGTCACCGTAGCTGATCTCCTGGTTTCTCAACCCCTGGGCGTTGTAGCGATATTCCACGACCTGGCCTCGTCCATCGACCATGAAGCGCACCCGATTGTTACTGTCGTAGGCCAATCGAGTAACTTGCGCGGTGCTGGCCGGCGGCTCGGTCCAGAGCCCGGTAGAACTGTTCAGGATTGCCGAGGCGCTGTAGCGAATCTCGTTGAGCAACTGGTTGTCGGCACTGTAAGTACGAACGACGGTAGTACCCGCCCCATCGCGCTCCAGCAGAGCATTACCGTTCGCGTCGTACTGGTAGGTGATGGCGTTGCCACGCCCATCCGTAACCTTGATGACATTGCCGTCCAAGTCATAGGCATAACGCGTGGACAGCCGTTGGCCATCCACCGCGGGGGTTTGCACTTCGATCAACCGATCATCGGCATCGTAGAAGTAGCTCCACTGCTGGCCCGTGCCATTGACCACATCAGTGCGGTTATTAGCGGTGTCATAGGTGAACGTGGTGATGCCGGACCCATCGGATACGGTCTTGACCCGATACTCGCCATCGAGCAACTGATACGTGAAGCTGGTCGATGTACCATCGCTTTGCGCGACACTGGCAATGCGGAAACTGTCCGCGTCATAGGTATAGTCGGTTCGATAGACGTTACCGTCGACGATGCTGTTGTCCTCAGGACTCAGATCAGTACTGACATTGATCAACCGACCCTGGGCGTCATAACCGTAGTACACCTGGCGAGTCGGCGCACCGCCAGACGCGCTAAGGGTATCCAGGCGATCGAGCTTGCCGGACGCGTTGTAGGTCAGTACCAATTCCTGGCCAGAGCTGTCCTTGACCGAGTTCAGGCGCCCGTTGGCGTCATAGCCATAGCTGATCTGAGTGCCGTTGGCATCGGTAACCGACAACAGCTTGCCATTACTGTCGTAGCGCTCGACAAGACGCCTCGAACCATCCGTCCAGACCATCTGGCCGTTACCAGCATCCCAACTGACTGTGTCATGAGCGCCATCACCTTCGGTTGATTGGTATCGAGTGCCGTTCCATTGATAAACCGTCTGATGGCCATCACCTGTCGTGCGGGTCACTTGGCTGCCTGAGGTGTTCACTGAACCGCTCAACGACAGTCTGCGCTCGCCATCCCAACGCCAGCCGTCGGCATCACCGTCGCTCAGACCGCCCTGGGTGTTATAGGTGCGGGTATGTAGCAAATCCTGACCCAAGCCGGACAACTGCTCATCGGTGAAGCGCAACACCAGGTTGCCATTACTGACATTGACCAGCGCCTGCCCCCCGGCCTGGCCCAGAGTGCCCTGGCCACCAACACCGCTGCCTCCGAGTGAATTCAACGAGGCATTGAACAGCCCTAATCCATTACCGGCGACGATGGCGACCATGATTTCCTGAACTCCCCGACGAAGCTGAGCCGTCCGCGCGGCTAAAAACATTGCTGCTGGCCCAACCGCCAAGCAGCGCTACTGTCAGGGCTTATGCTCGTTTTTTTAATAAAGTTTAGGGCGAACGAAAAATATTTTATGAGCGACGTAAATCGGCTGTTAACGCATGACAGACCGCAACTCCCAAGGCAATAATCAACCTATGGAACCGCTTCACTCCTTTTCCAATCGCCGACAAAGTGCCCATTCATGACCGCTGACCACACGCCCGCTGAACAGAATCGCTTGGCGCGCCTGCTCTCTTACCTGGTGCAGGATCCCGGTAATTTGTCGCTTTTGGCGGATGCGCTGTCATTGGCCATTGACTTGGGCGACATTGCCGCTGGCCAGCAACTGATCGCGCACATGCAAGCGCAGGGTATCGAGCAACCCCATACTTACGCACTGGCAGCGCATGCATCATTGCAGGCAGGACGATATGCCGCGGCCGCGGCGTTCGGCGACAAGGCAATCGAAGGAGGCATCCATCACGCTGCCGTTCTTTTCAATACTGCCCTTGGCCACTTTCACAGCGGCGACTACGGGGCGACCCACGCCCTGCTCTCCCGGCTGAGCAACGACCCCCAAAGCCCTGCCCATCTGCTGGTGATGCATGCACGTGCACTACACCAGTTGGAAGAAACGGAAGAAGCCGAGCGTCTGGTGACCAGGGCCCGGCAACTGGAACCGGAGAACACCAACACGCGCGGCCTGCTCGCGCTGTTGCAATATGAGAACGACAACTACTCGCCGGCATTGATCACGGCGCACGAAACGCTGGCCGAAGATCCCGATCAACTCGATGCACTGATTGCCTGCGCCTCGGTCCACTTCGAGCAAAACAACATCGCCGCATCACGCAACGCGTGGCTTCACACGATCAAGCAACATCCGGAATGCGGCCGGGCATGGTCCGGCCTGGCACGACTGGAGTTCAACGAACTGGAGTTCGACCAGGCCGAAGAACACCTGAAAATGGCTGTCCGCTTCATGCCGGACCATATCGGCACCTGGCATCTACTGGCCTGGATCTACATTCTGCGTCGGGACAGCGTTCAAGCTCGCCAGGCGCTTGATGCCTCCTATGTGCTGGACCGCAATTTTGGCGAGACCCATGGAGGACTGGCCATCGTCGACATCCTGGATGGAATGAAAGAACGCGCCCAGAAAAGCATACGCCGAGCCCTCAAACTCAATCCGCTGGGTCTGTCGGTGCAGTATGCCGAAGCGCTCTTGCTCCAGGACGCAGGCCAACCCGAAAAGGCAGTTCAACTGATCGGCCAGGTACTTGACCGGACCCGCCCTGACAGCGACATCACCGGTCGCGTCCTGATGGAAAACTGGTTGAGAACACACCAGAACAAAATCCCAGACCGTCATCCAGACCAACACTAAGTCATCGCTCACAGGGAGCCTCTACATGCTGGACGCGCCGGAATATTTGCACTTGGCTATCAACGCCAGCCAGAACGGTGACCACCACGCGGCATTGAGTTATCTGAACACCGCCCTTGAACTGGAACCAAATAATGCCGCCGTGCATTATTTTCGCGCCGCCGAACATGCCGAACTGGGCCTGATGGAGCGTGCATATGCGGAAATGATTGAAGCACTCGAACTCGACCCTGGGATGGACATCGCTCGCTTCCAACTGGGTTTGCTTGGCCTTCAGCTTGCGAAGTTGGACGAAGCCCGCAGTACTTTCCTCACCCTCCAGGACACGTCGCAAGATATGAGCCTGCGGGAATTTTCCAGTGCCTATCTGGAGCTGCTGGATGAGCGCCCGCAGAACGCCGCCACGCGGTTGGCTCAAGGCCTGATCGATTGCTCCAATCCGGCACTGAAGGCTGACATGGAACGGGTACTGGCAAGCCTCTCAAGCACTCCGCCCTCCACCTCCAATCTGACTGAACCCGCCGCGTTCCTTGGCGCCTACCGCAACAGTTTCGAGACTACCGATGAGTAAGATCGATTCGACTCGGCTGTCACAGGTCCTGGCCGCGCTGGCCAAGCCCAAGGAGCGAGTGGTATCGAACGCAGCCAATTCCGCTCCTGCCGCCACATCAAGGAAAGACGCAAAAGAGCTCGAAGTGCTGCGTACACACCTGCAAAATCGCCTTAGGGACCTTAAAGACACTGAAGGCTTTCACGCAGCGGCGCCGGTCATCACGGTGCAGGAAATCCTGCGCTGGGAGTTTGGCGAGAGCATTCTGGAGCACCCTGAATTCGGCAACATATCGAAAAAAGTGGCTGAAACCATGCTTGAAAATCAGGCACTGGAAAAAGCGATCTACACCATCGTGGATCGGATGCTGTCGCCTGGTTCCTGATTCTCCCAAACCGGCTTCCCCACCAAACCACCCTTGAACTGACCGACCTAACGGCTGCCGGTACTCCTGGCTGCGGACGATTATGGCAGTGCGATCATGCTGCGCCAGATCATTGGAGTTTTTCGAAAACCAGGCGCCAGAATCAGACAACTCCAACCACCGAACGCTCGGGACAGCTAGCCCTCAACCTCCCCACTGCTCTGCACATCCAGCATCTCCCCGGCGTGGTCTTCAGCCCAGCGCACCAGGGCCGTCACGGGGGTTTCGAGTGTTCTGCCAAGGTCGGTCACTTCGTATTGAACGGCCACGGGCGAGGAGCAGATCACCTCGCGGCGGATCAACTTGTGGCGTTCGAGGCGCCTGAGGGCCTCGGTCAGCGATTTGTGGGTGATGTTCCCCAGCAGTCTGCGCAGTTCATTGAAACGGACGGGCCCGTCGGCCAGCCGGGTCATGATCATGATCGACCATTTGTTGGCGATCTGGTCCAGGACCAGGCGGGTTTGCTCCAGCCGTTGCGGGGTGCATTCGGGCTTTGCAGTATCGTCGAGCATATCTAGTACCCTTAAGGTGCGTAATTGCAACCTAGTATCCGATGTACACCATGGCGACTCAACCGTAAATCTCGTCGTGAATCCTCACGATGAGCACAAGAGGATGGGTCATGAACGCACTGACTGGACAAGTCGTACTGATTACCGGTGCATCGAGCGGCATTGGCGAAGCCACCGCGAAGAAACTCGCCGCCGCGGGCGCGAGGGTGGGTCTTGCGGCGCGCCGGGCCGATCGCCTTCACGCGTTGCACGCTGAGATTGAACAACAAGGTGGTCAGGCCCTGGTCCTGGAAATGGACGTCGCCGACAAGGCCTCCGTCGACGCTGGCGTGAGGAAACTGCTCGACACCTACGGCAGGATCGACGTGGCCTTCAACAATGCCGGGCTGATGCCGTTGTCGAGCGTCGATGAATTCAAGACCGACGAGTGGGATCGCATGGTGGACGTCAACATCAAGGGCGTATTGAACGTGTCGGCGGCGGTACTTCCACAGATGATCGAGCAGCATTCAGGCCACATCATCAACACGTCATCGGTCGCCGGTCGCAAGGTGTTCGGCCAGGGTTTCGCCGTGTACTCAGCCACCAAGTTCGCCGTGAGCGCCTTTACCGAAGGCCTGCGCATGGAGGTCGGGCACAAGCACAATATCCGCGTGACCAGCATCCAACCCGGTGCGACGGCCACGGAATTGACGCAGCACACGACAGCGAAGAGTATGTGCAGATGATTGCCGGCTTCTCGGGGCAGTTGCAGTTCCTGTCGCCGGAAGACATTGCCGACACGGTCCTGTTCGCGGTCTCGGCCCCCCCGCAACGTCAACATTGCCGAGTTGTTCGTGATGCCGACCAATCAGGTCTGAATCGAACGAGCGGCTGCGAATCGAAGTTCGATCCGCAGCCGCCCCCCTTCAGGCCACCTTGAAACGACTGACCAACTGCTGCTGGTACTCCGCCAGGCGCGCCAGTTCCTGGCTGGTGATTGCCGTCTGCTCGGCCCCGGCGCTGACCTGGATCACCAGGTCATTGATCTCGTTGACATTGCGATTGATGTCTTCGGACACCGCACTCTGTTCTTCCGCCGCCGAAGCGATCTGGATGTTACGGTCGCTGATGGTCGCCACGCCCTCGGCAATTTCCACCAGCAACTCACCCGCCCGCTCGACCTTGCTCGCACCATCCTGAGCCTTGCCCAGGGTCTGCTGCATGGACAGCGCCGCGCGGTCCGAACCGGCCTGCAAGTTGCTGATCATCTGCTGGATGCTGCCCGTGGACTCTTGCGTCTTTTGCGCCAGGGTACGCACTTCCGAGGCCACCACCGCGAACCCGCGACCGTGATCGCCGGCACGCGCAGCCTCGATCGCCGCATTGAGGGCCAACAGGTTGGTCTGCTCGGCAATGCCACGAATCACATCCAGTACCGAGGAAATGGCATCGCTTTCCTCCTTGAGGTCCCCGATGATCGCTGCAGTCTCCTCGGCCTGGCCGGACAACTGGCGGATCAGCCCGATGGTGCTTTCAATCTCGACCCGGCCCTGGGCGGTGCTGATATTGACCTGCTGCGACATGTGCGCCGCATCGTTGGTGCTTTGCGCCACCTCTCGCACCGTTGCGCTCATCTGGTTGATCGCCGTGGCGACCAGTTCAGTGCCCTGGCGTTGTTGCTCGACACTCTGGCTGGTCTGGATCGTCACCGTGGAAGACTCTTCCGCCGCCGTCGCCACTTGTGCCGTGGCGTTGCCGATTTCCTGCACCACCCCGCTGATCTCCTGGGCCATGCGGTTGAGGTTGCGGGAGATCTGGCCGAACTCGTCCTTGCCTTCATGACTTGCCCTGGCAGTGAGATCACGCTCCGCCAGGTCATTGAGGACCTGATTCACGTCGCGCACCGCCAGGTCGATCATGCGGATGATCAGGTACGACAGCACCGCCACCGCCAACAACGCAACGACCACGGCACCGATCGTCAGCCACAAGGCACGGCTGGCGCTATCGCGCTCGTGCATGGCAAGGCGGCTGACACTCTGACCGAGGGCTTCTTCCACCTGGCCCATCAGGTCGATCCGTTGGGTCGCGGTTTCAAACCAGTCTTGCGGCTTGATGCCCAGCGACTGGCCCAGCGGCACCTCGAATGCCAGGCGCTGCAACCGGGCAACATCGACGGCCGCCGGCTCGCGCATCTGATCATCGAACTGCTGCAACAAGACGGGTGGGGCCTTGCGACGGAAAGCGTCCAGGTAGGCGGTAAATTCACCCCAGTTGCGGCTGAACCGTGACAACAGCCCTTCGTCGAAACGGTCCTGGGCGAACACCAGGCCGAGCACGACGCGCTCGCGCCCGGCCCGTTCTTTCATTTCGATAAATTGATTGAGTGCGCCGAGCGCATGAACAATGGTCGCGTTATTGATGGTCGCTTCCAGGGAGTGGGTGTAACCGATCAATACTTGAATAATGTCGGTGTAGCGAACACCGGATTCGGTGCTGCTGATATTTAACTTGTCGACTTGTGCACGCACACTGGACAACTCATCCAAGGCACTAATGACCTTGGTGAGTTGATTGTTCCCCGACACCGGCAATTCACGAATCACAGCGACCGATGTGTCGGCATCCCGGCGCATCTGGGCCAGCCGGTCACCCATGGATTTACCGCCGCTACCGAGGAAAACCCCGCTGACACCGCGTTCGCGCTGGAGGGTGGTGATGAGCAGGCTGAGTTTCTGGGCGGTGGCGCTGGCGGTCACCGTCGCGTCCATGTCGCGCAGCGTCCGGTAGTTATCGCCGACAAAAATACCGGCCAGGGTCAGGAATCCTAATAACGGCAGTAAAAGAATCAATAAAAGTTTCAGACGTAGCGGTGCATTCCTGAGCATATTCGTTCAAGCCTCATTCCATACTCGATTAGTTGACGCGCGGCGCTGTTGTAAGAAGGGATTTTGTACACGCTGATCGTGGGGTGATATTAACCCAATATCAAATGGCCATCACCCCTAATATCCTACCGTACAGCGTTTATCTAAGCGCCAAGTGCAGAATTTGAATTTGCCTTGATCAAGATCAATAACCTGGCATTTAGTTGATGAGTGGCGGTACGTCACATCTGAGTCTTGTGCCGGGTGCAAGCCCCCTCCCCGGAGGCGGATTCAGGCACCACCGCGCGCCGGCCCCGCATGCGTTCCACCAGGGACAGCACCGCGACATAGAACACCGGCACCCACAGCACCCCGAGCACGGTCGCGGCCAGCATTCCGCCGATCACCCCGGTGCCGATCGCGCGCTGGCTGGCCGCACCGGCATCGCTGGCAAGCGCCAGGGGCAGCACGCCCAGGATGAACGCCAGCGAGGTCATGACAATCGGCCGGAACCGCAAGCGCGCCGCCTGTGCCGCGGCCTGCGCCAGGTTTGCCCCTTCGGCGTGCAACGCCCTGGCGAACTCGACGATGAGGATCGCGTTCTTCGCGGACAAGCCGATGATGGTGATCAAGCCGACCTTGAAGTAGACATCGTTGGGCAAGCCCATCACCGTCACCGCCAGTACCGCACCGAGCACACCCACCGGCACGATCAGCAGCACCGCGAACGGGATCGCCCAGCTCTCATAGAGTGCAACCAACACCAGCAACACCATCGTCGACGACAGGCCCACCAACAGCGGCACCTGATCGCTGGCCTGCTGCTCTTGCAACGACAGCCCTGCCCACTCAAGACTGAAGCCGGCCGGCAACTGCCGGGCAATCGCCTGCAACGCGGCCATTGCCTGGCCGGTGCTGTAGCCCGGCGCGGCATCCCCGGAAAAACGCAGCGATGCCGAACCGTTGTAGCGACCGATCTGCAACGGCCCGACCTGCCACTCGAACCGACTGAAGGCTTCCAGCGGCACCAGACGGCCCTGGCGGTTGGGCACCTGCAGGCGCAGCAGCGCTTGCGGGGTCTGCCGACTGGCCCCGTCGGCCTGGATGATCACCCGTTGCATGCGGCCCTGGTTGACGAATTCGTTGACCTGCTCCGACCCCAGCGCCGAAGACAACGCCGCGCTGATCACCTCGAAACCCACGCCCAGGGCTTCGGCCTTCTCGCGGTCGATGCTGACCTTGATTTGCGGCGCATCCGCCAGGCCATCCTCCCTCAAGTGTGCGATCACGGGCGAGGCCTTGGCCGCCTCGAGCAATTGGTTACGCGCCGCCAGCAGAGCCTCGTGCCCCTGCCCTGCGAGGTCCTGCAAGCGCAAATCGAAGCCGCTGGAGGTGCCGAGGCCGTCCACCGGCGGCGGCACGACGCTGTACAGCGTGCCATCGGCCACGTCCTCGAAGGCGGCGTTCGCCCGCCGGGCCACCTCTTCGCTGGTCTGGCCACTGCCGCGCAACGACCAGTCCTTGAGGGTGACGTAGGACAACGCTGCGTTGGCCCCTTCCCCGGAAAAGCTGAAGCCCATGATCGCCAGCACCTGATCGGTGGCCGGTTGGGCCAGGGCATATTTTTCCCACGCCTGGACCGTCACGTCCGTGCGCGAGGCCGAGGCGGCGGGCGGCAGCTGGATATCGGTCACGATGTAGCCCTGGTCTTCCTCGGGCAGGAACGAGGACGGCAACCGGGCATAGGCGAAGGCCAGCACCAGCAGCAACGCCAGGTACAGGCACAGGCTGCGGGCACGGCGGCGCAACCAGCGTTCGCCCAGCCGGTCATAGCGCCGGGCCAGGGCCTGGAAGTGGCGATTGAAGCCCTGGGCCCAACGCGGCACGCGCACCGGGCGCGTCGGATCAACCGGCTTGAGCAGGGTCGCGCACAAGGCCGGCGTCAGGCTCAGCGCGAGAAAACCGGAGAACAGGATCGACACCGACAGGGTCATCGCGAACTGCTGGTAGATCACCCCCACCGAACCGCCCATGAATGCCAGGAGCAGGAACACCGCCGACAGCACCAGGGTGATGCCGACAATCGCCCCGCTGATCTGCTGCATGGCCTTGCGGGTCGCCGCCTTGGGCGACAGGTGTTCCTCGCTGATCAGCCGCTCGACGTTCTCCACCACGACAATGGCGTCGTCCACCAGGATCCCGATCGCCAGCACCATGCCGAACAGCGTCATCATGTTGATCGAGAAGCCCAGCGGCGCCATGACCGCCATCGTGCCCAGCAGACAGACCGGCACCACCACCGCCGGGATCAGCGTATAGCGCAGTTTCTGCAGGAACAGCAGCATCACCAGGAACACCAGGACCATGGCTTCGATCAGCGTGTAGAGGACTTGCTTGATCGCCACCTCGACAAAATACGAGGTGTCGTAGGGCACGCTCAGGGCCATGTTCGCCGGCAAGGTGCTCGACAGTTGATCCAGCCGCAGCTTGATCGCCTCCGCGGTTTCCAGCGCGTTGGCGCCCGGTGCCAGTTGCACCGACATGGCCGCCGCCGGCTTGCCGTTCAGCCGCGCGTCGAAGCGGTAGTCCTTGCGCCCCAGTTCAACCCGCGCCACGTCGCGAATCCGCACGCTGGAGCCGTCGTCATTGGCCCGCAGCACGATGTTGCCGAAAGCCTCCACCGAGTCCAACTGCCCTTGCACCATGACGGTGGCGGTAATGTGCTGGTCCGCCGGCCCCGGCCGCTCGCCCATGCTGCCGGCCGGCACCTGGATGTTCTGCCCGGCGATGGCCCTGCCCACATCGCTCATCGACAGGTCATAACCCACCAGGCGCGCCGGATCGACCCAGATCCGCATCGCCCGCTCGGCGGTGTACATCTGCACCCGCCCGACCCCGGCCACCCGACGGATTTCATTGTTGATCGCGCGAGCGGCATAGTCCGCCAACCCGACGGAGTCCTGCTGGTCGTCGGTGTAGGACAAGGCATACACCAATAGGAAGTTGGAGCGCGCCTGCTCCACCTCCAGGCCTTGCTCGATCACCGCCTGGGGCAAGCGACCGACCACCCGTTGCAGGCGATTCTGCACGTCGACCTGGGCCATGTCCGGGTCGGTGCCCGGCTTGAAGGTAATGGTGGTTTCGGCACCGCCGTTGGCACTGTTGGACTCGTAGTAAAGCAGGCCTTTGAGGCCGTTGAGCTCTTCTTCGATCAGGCTGGTGACGTTCTGGCTGACGATCTGTGCCGACGCCCCTGGGTAATCGACACTGACGTTGATTTGCGGCGGCGCCACGTCCGGGTACTGGTTGACCGGCAGACGCCCCAGGGTCAGCGCACCCGCCAGGGCGATCAGCAGTGCGATGACCCAGGCGAAGTTCGGACGGTTGATGAAAAAATCCGGCATGGTGTGCTTCCCAAGGTCGGTCAGTGGCGAGCTTGCTGCCCGGCCAGAGTGACAACGTGGACCTGCGTCCCCGCGCTGAGCTTGTCGGCCCGCTCGATCACCACCTGCTCGCCGGCCACCAGGCCCTGGGTGATCTGCCAGTCGGAACCGAGCATGGCGCCGGTGCTGACCACCCGCTCACGGACCACGCCACTGTCGTCCACCAGCATCAACCGGGCCTGACCGTCGGCGCCGCGCTGCACGGCCTGCTGCGGCACGAACAACGCTTGCCGGTCGACACCGGCCGGCGCGATCACCCGCACGTACATGCCGGGCAGCAGGAGGTTGTCCGGGTTGGGAAACTCACCGCGCAAGGTCACCTGGCCAGTGCTCCGGTCCACGGAGATGTCGGAAAACATCAAGGTGCCACGGCGTAACTGGGGAGGATTGCCCACTTGCACCGTCACCTGCGCCGTACCGTTGCCATCGAGGCTCAGGCGTCCGCTGGCCAGTGCCTGCTGCAAGGCCACCACCTGGTCGGCGGACTGGGTGAAGTCAGCGTAGATCGGGTCCAGTTGCTGGACTCGCGCCATTTGCGTCGCCTCGTCCTGCCCCACCAGCGAACCTTCGCTGACCAGAGCCCGACCGATGCGCCCGCTGATCGGCGCACGCACCTGGCAGTAACCAAGGTTGAGCCGCGCACTGGCCACGTCGGCCTGGGCCGCCAGGCGATTGGCCTGGGCGCTCTTGAGGTCGGACATGGCTTCGTCGAAGGCTTGCGGGCTGACGGCGTTGATCGCCACCAGTTGCTTGAAACGCTGCACCTGGGCGTTGGCCCGATAGACATCGGCCTCGGCCCGCGCCAAGGCACCCTCGGTGCGCATCAGCGCAGCCTTGAGCGGCGCCGGGTCGATGCTGAACAGCAACTGGCCGGCCTTGACGTCGCTGCCTTCCTGGAAATGCCGGGTCAGCACCACCCCGGCCACCCGCGCGCGCACCTCGGCGATGCGCACCGGCTCGATCCGTCCAGGCAAGTCCGTGGTCATGGCGAACGCCCGAGGCTGCACCGTCAGCGTCTTCACTTGCGGCACCGCCGCAGCCGGTTTGGCCGGTGCTTGCCGGTCGCCGCACGCGCTTAAACCCAGCAAGCCCAGCAACACCCAGGCGGGTGCCATCGCGGCGAAAATCTTCTGCATGGTCACTCCCTGCCCAATGAAAAAAGGCCCGCCGATTGCAATCGACAGGCCCCAATACCCCGTGGGAATGGGCTCGCTCGCGAAAGCGTCATCCCATCCAGCATCACTTCAAGCTGACCCACCGCTTTCGCGGGCAAGCCCGCTCCCACAGGTAATGTCGGCGAACACATCACGTGCAATCCCCACCCAACCCCTGTGGGAGCGGGCTCGCTCGCGAAGGCGTCATCCCATCCAACATCACTTCTAACTGACCCAACGCTTTCGCGAGCAAGCAGCGAAAACGCTCAATCAACGCGCTGAACGCTCGTTGAGGCTGCTCGCTGCCTGGAACAGGATCTTCGCCACGAAGTCGACCTCCTGCGCGGTGATGATCAACGGTGGCAGCAAGCGCACTGTCGCACCGTGCCGCCCACCGAGCTCGACGATCAAACCGTGTCGCAGGCAAGCCTGCTGGAAGGCCTTGGCCCTGGCCGTGTCCACTGGTGGATGGCCCTGGGCATCCGGCGCCCCCTGGGGATCGACGATTTCCATGCCGAGCATCAGGCCACGGCCGCGAACATCGCCCACCCAGGCGAATTCGTTCTGCAACGCCTCAAGCTGTTTGCGCAGTTGCGCACCCACCGTTTCGGCGTGCTTGACCAGGCCTTCATCGCGGATAAAGCGCAAGGTCGCGGTGCCCGCCGCCATTGCCAGCTGATTGCCGCGGAACGTGCCGGCGTGAGCGCCCGGCTGCCAGACGTCCAGCGAATCGTTGTAGACCATGACCGACAACGGCAAGCCACCGCCAATGGCCTTGGACAACGTGATGACATCCGGGGTGATGCCCGACTGCTCGAAACCAAACATCCGGCCGCTACGGGCGATGCCGCACTGGATCTCGTCGACGATCAACGGGATGCCATGGGCCTGGGTCAGTCGGCGCAGCTCCTGCAACCAGCGATCCGGCGCGGCAATCACCCCGCCCTCGCCCTGGATCGGCTCCAGGATCATCGCCGCCGGCGCGGTCACGCCGCTCTCCGGGTCGTTGAGCAAGTGTTCGAGGTAACGCACGTTCAAGGTGACCGCCTGGTCGCCGGCCACACCGAACGGGCAACGGTAGTCGTGGGGGAACGGCAGGCGCTGTACACCCGGCATCAACGCACCGAGGGCATTCTTCGGCGACAGGTTGCCGCTGATGGCCAGCGTGCCCAGGGTCATCCCGTGGTAGGCCCCTTCGAACGCCAGCACCGAGTGCCGGCCGGTCGCGGTGCGGGTCAGCTTGAGGGCCGCCTCCACCGCATCGGCCCCGCTTGGGCCGCAAAACTGGATGCGTGCGTTGCGAGCGAACTCGGCAGGCAAGCAACCGAAAATTTCCTGGACGAACGCGTCCTTGACCGGCGTCATGAGGTCCAGGGTGTGCATCGGCACGCCCGCGGCCATGACCTGGGTGATGGCTTCGATGATCACCGGATGATTGTGCCCCAGGGCCAGGGTGCCAGCCCCTGCCAGGCAGTCGACGAACACTTGCCCGCGGCTGTCCTGGACATAAATGCCATGGGCCCTTTCGAGCACCAGCGGAATGCGCCGCGGGTAACTGCGGGCGTTGGATTCCTGTTGTTGCTGGCGTTCCAGCAGCGGCGTCGGATCGAGGCAGTAAGGGCTCGACAGACCGGTATGCAACAGGCGTAGCTGTTGCGCGCCACCCGCTGTGACATTCGAAAAAGCACTCATGATTTCCTCCATGGAGGCTGGGTTTGGAAGGGAACTGCAGCCTGGAAACACATCGCTGACCTGCACCCTCGAGCGCGGGGAGATTGCCTCCCCGCGCCTTCGGTTTTACATGTCGTAGCGCAGGATCATCCCCACCGTGCGCGGTGCGCCGACGTCGATGATGGTGTCGTCGCGGTTGTTGGTGATGTATTCCTTGTCGAACGCATTCTTGACGTAGGCAGACACAGCGACATTCTTGGTGACTTTGTACTCGGTATTGAAGTTGACCAGCACATAAGCGTCGCTCTTACGCTCCCCACTGACCTTGCCGTTGGAGTCGAACTCGTACTCCGAGGGCGCAGTGCTCTGATAGACAATGTCCGTGCCGAACATCAGGCGATCATCGAAGCGATAGACACCGCCCATCGACGCCTTGTATTTCGGCGAATAGAGGAACGACTCGCCGCTCCTGTCCTGGCCATTGTCAGCAACGAAGTCCTTGTATTTGCTATCGGTAACGGCGCCGCCGAAATTCAGGGTCAGCTGCTCGGTGATGTCTTTCTCGACGAAGACTTCCAGCCCCTTGATGTCACTGCGACCGGCGTTGTAGATATCAATGACGGTGCTGCCGGGCTGCCGAACGCTGACCTGCTGATCTTTCCAGTCGGTGTAGTACAGGTTGGCGCGGGCACGCAGGCTCTTATCGAAGAACGAACCGCGATAGGACAGCTCGTAGTTGGTTGTGTATTCCGGGTCGTAGGCTTGGTGACCGCTACCGGAGCGCAGGTTGACACCGCCGCCGCGATAACCCTTCTGCACCATGAAGCCAAGGTACTGATCCGTTGCCAGCTCGTAGTCGATACCGAGTTTCGGCAACACGGCATCAAACGACTTTTTGATTTTCTCGGGAACGAAACGGCCGTCTGCCTCGATGTCGGTATCGTTCGTCTCGTGGTCGTAACGCAGGCCGGTGATCAATGTCCAGCGCGGCGCGAACGTCCAGTTGACTTCACCGAACACCGCCTTGTTTTCAATCTTGGTATCACCCTTGACCGTGCGAGCCAGCACGTTGTCGAACAACAGCCGGTCATGGAACTTGTTGGTGTTGTGGCCGTAATAGGCACCGATGAAACTCTTCACCGTGTCCGAGTCGTAATTCAGACGCAACTCCTGGCTGAACAGGTTACCGTCCTGTTTACGCAGAACGACCTCGTTGTCCACGGCATTCTGATCGAAGTCCAGGCGGTTGCTGTAGTCCGAGCTGGTGTTGGCGGTCATGCTCGTCAACGACCAGGCATCGTTCAGACGATGATCCACCTTGGCGCTGACGGTGTCCTGCTTGAGGTTGTCGAAGGCTTCGGTGTTGGATGAAATGTCGTAATAGCTGGGCTTGCCGTCGGAACCACGCATGGTCGAGCGATCACCCTGGCGGTGTTCGTTGTGGGCGTAGGTCAGCAGGACGTCGGTGTCGTCATTGGGCAGGATCAGCAATTTGCCGCGGGCGTTGCTGGTGCGGTGCGGGTTGGCATCCTTGTCGAGCGTGGTGTTGCGGATGTAGCCGTCACCGTCGGAATAGTCCACGGCGATACGACCGGCGATCTTGTCGTCGACGATGGCGCCGCCACCGGCAACCGCGGCCCCATGCTCACCGTAGTTACCAACGTTGGTTTGCGCCGAGAAACTTGGTTCGAAGGTTGGATTCTTGGTGCGGATTACCACCGCACCGGCCAGGGAGTTGCGGCCCTGGGTGGTGGATTGCGGGCCGAGGAAGACTTCGACCTGCTCGGCGTCCCACAGCGGAACCGGGCTCAAGGTCAGCGCGCGGTTCGGCTGTACGGCACCGTCGACATACACCGACACCGCACCGTTCAGGGCCGCCGGGCCCTGGTCATCGAAACCGGATACCGGCACGCCACGAATGCCCCAGTTTTCGTTGCCAGCCTGGCTGTAGACGCCTGGCGTGCGGGCAAACACATCCACCAGGTCTTTGTCGCCGTGTTCACGCAGGGTCTTGTCAGTCATGACCACCACGCTGGACTGGGTCTGGTCCAGGGTACGGTCAATCTTTTCACCGGTGACGGTGATCGGAGCGATCTCCATCTTGCCGGCCTCTTCAGCCGCCCACGCACCGCTGCTCAGGCCCAACGCAGACCCCACAGCCAACGCAATTGTAGTCTTTTTGAAATTCACGCCCCGCTCCCCTGCGACAGATATTTTTGGTTTTCTTCGAGCTGGCTGAAGGCTGTTCGGTGCCAGCGGAGCGGAGTCTAATCCAAAAAATTATTTAAATAAATAGTATTGATAATCTCTCTCATTTGTACCTAATATGCCGTCCTGTATTGTTTTGCATACATTTACAGACCCGTCCTACATCTGCGACCACTGCCTTGCTGTTCCGGTCGTGACGGGTCGAAAAAGCTATAAGAGGATGCGCAAGGATGACCTCAATCGAACACCTGAACGGGCGTTCCGAGCCTGTTCCATTGGCTTGCACGGATGGCAGCGCAACGGCGTTACCCGTGCTGGTACAGGCCACACCAGGGCAGTCGATCCACGACCTGGAAGCTTCGATTCGCGAACGCCTGCCCCACCTGCTGGCGACCGTTGGCGGTGTCCTGTTTCGCGGATTCGGCGTGCCCACCCCGATCGATTTCAAGCGCTTCGCCGCCAGCTTCGGCGCACCGCTGGCCAGCTACGAATTCGGCTCCACGCCCCGCAGTAAAGTCTTTGCCGGGGTCTACAGCTCCACTGAATACCCGGCCCACCAGTTCATCCCCCTGCACAACGAACAGGCCTACACCCGGCCCTGGCCTTCGCGCATCTGGTTCCACTGCATCAAGGCCAGCGAGACCGGCGGCGAAACGCCGATCGCCGACAGTCGCCTGATCTACCAGCGCATACCCGACGGAATCCGTGAGCTGTTCGCCCGCCGCGAGCTGCTTTACGTGCGCAACTACAGCGGCGCCCTGGACCTGCCCTGGGAGAAGGTCTTCAACACCCAGGATCGGGCCCAGGTCGAGCGTTACTGCCAGGACAACGACATCGAGTGGGAATGGAAAGCCGACGGCGACCTGCGCACCCGCCAGCGCTGCGCGGCGGTGCAACAGCACCCCGATACCGGCGAATGGGTCTGGTTCAACCAGGCGCACCTGTTCCATGTGTCGGCCATCGAGCCGAGCGTGCGCGCCAGCCTGCTGGCGGCGGTGGGTGAAGAGAACCTGCCGCGCCATGTCTATTTCGGCGATGGCTCGGTCATCCCCGACGCCATGCTCGACACCGTGCGCGAAGTCTATCGCCAGACCGCCATCAGCTTCCCCTGGCAGACCGGCGACGTTCTGATGCTCGATAACCGACTGGTGGCACACGGTCGCAATCCTTATACCGGTGACCGCAAGGTCATCGTGGCCATGGCGTGAATTGCAGATGTTTTCATTCAAACAGTGGATCGAAGTGCTGGAGTCCAACGCCCGGCATTTTCCAGAGCGTGCGGCCCTGCACTTTTTGCCGGACGGCGTAGAGATCGGCGAAACCCTGACCTTTTCCCAATTGCACGAGCAGTCCCAGTCCCTGGCCGCCGCGTTGCAGGCACGCTACGCGCCGGGTGACCGGGTGTTGCTGATGCTGCCCAGCAGCCTCGACTACGCCCGCGCATTCTGTGCCTGCCTGTACGCAGGCATGATCGCGGTGCCGCTGTTCCCGCCGCCGTCACGTAAACCGCGTCACCTCGAACGCGTGCGAAACGTGGTGGTGGACGCCGAGCCGGCGCTGATCCTGGCCCCGGCGGATCATTGCGAAGGCTTGCGAGAACTGGTGCAAGACCGGGTCGACGTGCTGACGGTCCAGCACCTGGGCACGCCAGCCGCCAGCCAGTGGCAACGCCCGGCCATCGACGGTTCGACCGTGGCCTTCCTGCAATACACCTCAGGCTCCACCGGCTCGCCCAAAGGCGTCGAGGTGCGTCAGCGCAACCTGATCGCCAACGTCGAGCTGATGCGCCAGGCCTACGGTTTCGATGAGCACGGCGCCATGGTCAACTGGCTGCCGCTGTACCACGACATGGGCCTGATCGGCGGCCTCCTGGCGCCGCTCTACAGTGGCATGCCCTGCTACCTGATGGCTTCGCAGACCTTCGTCAACGCACCGTCCACTTGGTTGCAGGCCTTGAGCCGCTACCGTGGCACCGTGAGTTTCGCCCCCAATTTCGCCTACGCCCTGTGCAACCGGGTGGTCAGCGACAACCTGATCGCCCAACTCGACCTGAGCGCCTGGAAACACGCCATCAACGGCGCCGAGCCGATCCACCCCGGCACACTGGATGCCTTCGCCCAGCGCTTTGCCGCTTGCGGGCTGAAACCGCTGGCGATCAGCCCCGGTTATGGCCAGGCCGAAGCGACACTGTGTGTCAGCGCCACCCCGGCGGATGTGCTGCCGGTGGTGTTGCGCCTGGACAAGGCTGTGCTGGAAACCGGCCGCGTGGCCCTGGCGAACGCCGATGCCGCCGCCGTCGAATTCGTCGCCTGTGGCTTCCCGCAGGCCTTGCACAGCATCGCCATCGTCGACCCGCAGACCCACGAGCGTTGCGCCGCCGATCGCATCGGCGAAGTCTGGCTCAAGGGCCCGAGCAACGCCGAGTCCTATTGGAAAAACCCCGAGGCCACCCGCGAAGCCTTTGAAGCACAGATCGTCGGTTCCTCCGAGCACTACCTGCGCTCCGGCGACCTGGGTTTCATGCACGAAGGCCAGGTGGTGATCTGCGGACGGCTCAAGGACCTGTTGATCCTCAACGGGCGCAACCTCTACCCCCACGACATCGAGTTCGCCATCACCGATGCCGAGCCCGGCATCCGCACCGGGCGCATCGCCGCGTTCTCGGAAATGGACCCGGTCCTGGGCCGCGAGAAACTGGTGATCGTCGCCGAGCCGCAGCGCAAGTTCGTCGACCCGGCGCGGCATCCGGCGCTGTTCGCGTCGATGCAGAACGCCGTGCGTGAAGCCGCCGACTGTGGCATCGACCAGATCGTGCTGGTGGAAGCCGGCACCATCCCGATGACCACCAGCGGCAAGATCGCCCGCCAGGGCGCACGCAAGCAACTGGCGGCGGGCACGTTGAGCATCATCGCCCAGAGCGGCGGGCCGGCGCCTTCCCCGCGTGAAACCCTTGATGCAGGCCAGCTCAAGGCCCTGGTCCAGGCGTCGAAACACGAGGCCCAAGGCGCCTGCCGCCAATGGCTCGCGCAGACCTTGCACGAGGTCAATCCGTACCTGGCCGTGGATTTCCAACAGAGCCTGGTAGGCCAGGGACTGGACTCCATCAGCGTCGCCGATTTCGCCGCACGCCTGCACCGGGACCTGGGTTGGAACCTCGACACCCAGGACCTGTTCGGCGAGCAGACCCTGGCGCAATGGGCCAAGGCCCTGCTGGATTTCCTCAGTGAGCCGCCAGCGGCCGAGCGACCCTCGACGGCGCGCGACAACGCCAGCGAACATCGCCAATCCTTCGCCCAGCGCCGCCTGTGGTTCCTGCGCCAACTCAACCCGGACGACACCCGGCACAACCTAGTGCTGCACCTGAGCCTGCGAGGTCCACTTGAAATCGAGGTGCTGGCCGAGCGCTTGAGCGCCTTGGTCAACCGACACAGCGTATTGCGCACGGTCTACCGCGATGGCATCGACGGCCCGCAGCAACAGGTGCAGCCAGCCACGCCGGTCGCATTGGACTGGCACGACCTGCAAGGGCAGAGTGAGGCGCAGCAACGGCAAGCGCTGCGCGACGCCCTGGCACGCGAACACGCCACCCCGGTCAATCTCACCGAGGGGCCGCTGCTGCGCGCCCAACTGCTGAGCCGTGACGCGCAGCAACACGACCTGCTGCTGACCCTGCACCACATCGCCTTTGACGGGCGTTCGGCGCAAGTGCTGCTGGCGGAGTTGGCCGGTGTAGCGAACGCCCAACAACCGGTGCAATACCTCGATTTCGCCCAGTGGGAAGCGACCCACTGGAGCGAACAGCGGATCGCCACCGAGCAGGACTTCTGGCGCGCCCACCTGGCCGGCCTGCCGCAGACCCTCGAACTGGGCGGCAGCGGCCAGGCCCAGGGTGAACACAGCCTGCACTTCAACGTGCCCCAGGCCACCTGCGAACAACTCTCGGCATTGGCCCGCGAGCGCGGCATGACCCTGTTCATGCTGTTGCTGGCCCACTACCAACTGGTGCTCAAGCAACTGGGCGGCCAGCAACGGTTCCTGCTCGGCACCGACGTCAGCGGTCGACCGTTGGCGGAGCACCACGACGTGATCGGTTTCTTCGTCAACCAACTGACCCTGCGCTGCGACCTGCACGGTGAGCCGACGCTGGCCGGTTTTCTTGAGCGGGTCCGCGATGAAGCGCGTCTGGCGTATGCCCACCAGGGCCTGCCGTTCGACCTGGTGGTTTCGGCCCTGGCGCCGCAACGCCTGCCCGGCCACTCGCCGCTGTTCCAGGTCAAGCTCAACTATCAACCGTCCCGCGTCACACCCGCCAGCATCGCCGGTGCGCAGTTGGACACGCTGGAAGTGGCGCAGGCGCCGGGGGATTTTCACCTGGTGCTGGACCTGGTGCACGGCACCGATGGCCTGGAAGCGACCCTCAAGTACCGCGGCGAATACTTCGACCAGGACCGTGCCTTGCGCCTGCAACACCTGTGGACGCGCCTGCTGGAAGACACCCGCCAGCAGCTGGACGAGCCGCTGCCGGCGCTGGCTGCGCGCGTCGACGCCTGGGACCAGGCGTTCCAGCGTGAGCGCCAGCAGGCCCAGGCGCAGACCGGACGCAGCCAGATGCTGCAAGCCAAACGTCGTTCCATGCCCCTTTAACCGAGTCGGATGCCGTTATGTCTATCGTGCCCCCATCGCCCCGCGCCCTAGGCGCCGTGCGTCGCAAAGCCATGAACGTCTCGGAACAGCGACTGGTCACCGAGCGCCTGCTCAGCCCCGAACACGCCCTGCCGCTGGTGATCGAACCGGCGGTCAGCGGCGTTGACCTGGTCGCCTGGGCCGCCCGCGAACGCGAGTCTCTGGAGCAAAAACTGCTGCAATACGGCGCCTTGTTGTTTCGCGGGTTCAACGTGGCGTCGGTCGAGCAGTTCGACCAGGTGATCGCCGCGCTCTCCCCTGGCGCCCTCGAATACATGTTCCGCGCCTCGCCCCGAACCCGGGTCGGCGGCAACATCTATACCTCGACCGACTACCCGGCCGACCAGATGATTTTCCCCCACAACGAACACTCCTATTCGCCACGCTTCCCGCTGCGATTGTTCTTCTACTGTCAGCTCGCTTCCGAGACCGGTGGCGAAACGCCGATCGGCTCGACCCGCGCGGTCAAGGCCCGCATCAGCCCGGAAATCGAAGCACGCTTCCGGGAAAAAGGCGTGTTGTACGTGCGCAACTATGGCGACGGTTTCGGCCTGCCCTGGCAGAGCGTGTTCCAGTCCGAAGATCGCAGCGAAGTGGAAACCTACTGCGCCAGCGTCGGCATCGAAGTGGAATGGAAGGACAACAATCGCCTGCGCACCCGTCAGCGCGGGCCGGCCGTGGTGCGTCATCCGCGCACCGGCGAAGAAGTCTGGTTCAACCACGCGACCTTCTTTCACATCAGCACCTTGCCACCGCGCATCCGGGATTCGCTGCAAAGCAACTTCAGCGACCTGGACCTGCCCACCAACACCTTCTACGGCGACGGCGAACCGATCGAGCCGCAGGTACTGGAGTCGCTGCGAGCGGCCTACCTCGACTCGCTGGTGCGATTCAGCTGGCAGCCGGGCGACGTGTTGTTCATCGACAACATGCTCGCGGTGCACGGTCGCGAACCCTTTACCGGCAAGCGCGCAATCATGACCGGCATGGCCGAAGCCCTGCTGTCGAGCGACGTCGCCGTTTGACTTCCAACGGGTCCACCCACCGCTTGCCAGCGGCTCGCTCGACTCTCGGTCAGCGAGCCCCGGCGGGCGCGGTGTCACCCCGATCCAAGCCCCCTTTCCAGACGAGTTGAACATGAGCGGACTTCAAGGTTTTCGTATCTCGCCGCAACAGGCAGCCCTCTACCCACACCTCAATGGCGCCGCCGCGCACCCTTACGGCTGTCACCTGCAATGGACGCTGTCCGGCCCGACGGACGTCGACGCGCTGGACAACCGCCTGCGCACGCTGCTGGCCGACTGCGAGATCCTGCGCACGCGCCTGATGCCGGTGCCCGGCCTGCGCCACCCGGTGCAAGTGATCGACGACAGCGGCTCGCTGGCGGTGACGTCGGTGGACCTGCGCCAACGTCCTGTCGCCGAGCAGGAGGCCGAACTGGCGCGCCTGGCATCGCAGCCGCGGGACTGGACCACGCCGCTGGCCGTGACCGTGGTGCACCTGTCCGATGACCGCGCCGTGCTGGACCTGGCCGGCGCCAGCAGCCATTTCGACCTCGCCAGCCTCAGGCTGGTGGCGAACGCCCTGTTGCAGAACACTCCGCCGGACCTGTCCGAGACCCTGCAGTACGCCGACTACGCCGAATGGCGCTGGAGCCTGGTTGAAGACGAACCGGACCACCCGGGCACGCGCTTCTGGAAAACCCTGGGCCAGACCGAGCAGCCCACCTTGCAGCTGTCCCTTGAGGCGCCCTGCGGCAGCGGTTTTGCCCCAGCACGGCACACGCTGGCGCTGCCGGACGACCTCAGCCGTCACCCGAGCCTGAACGCAGACCTGCTATTGGCGGCCTGGGCAGCGGTGCTCGGCCGGTTGGCGGGCCAGCAACAGGTCCCGGTCACGCTGATCCATGAAAGCCGTGGCGTCGAGCTGGAAAGCGCCCTCGGCCTGTTCGAACAGGGCCTGCCCCTGAACATCGACCTGGATGCCCAGGCCACCCTGGCCCAGCAGAGCCAGCAGGTACGCGCCAGCGTCGAGCACGGCACCGGCTGGCAAGACTATTACACCGAGGGCTTCAGCACCGGCTACGCCTTCGCATGGCGCTCGGGCGACGCCCGGGAACGCTACGCCGACGCGCGGATGAACCCGCTCAAGGCCTGTCTGAACGTGCGCCAGTTGCCCGGCCAACTGTTGGCAGACCTGACGTACGATCGCCACGTGCTGAGCGCCGAAGCCGTGCGTTGCCTCGGCGAGCAGTGGCTGCAACTGCTGCTGGGCGCCCTGGCCGAACCGCAGCGAGCCTGGGCGCAATTGCCCTTGGGCGGCCCACTGCAATCGCAACTGCTGGATACCGGCGCCCACCTGCCGGTGATCGAACCCGTGACGCTGGTTGAACTCATCGCCCGCCAGGTTCGCCAGCAACCGGACGCCATCGCCCTCAGCGACCAGGCCGGCGACCTCAGCTACGCCCGCCTCGATGCCTGCGCCACGCGCCTGGCCCATCAACTGGTGGCTGCCGGCATCGGTCGCGACGTGCCGGTGGGCATCCTCTTCCCCCGTGGCAACGCCGCCATCGTCGCCATGCTGGCGGTGTTGAAGGCCGGTGGCGCCTACGTGCCGATCGACCCGACGTACCCGGCCGAACGCCGTGCCTACATGCTCGCCGACAGCGCCATCGCCCACATCGTCGTCAGCGCCGACCTGGCCGACAGCGTGCCGGCCAGCCTGCAACGCTTCGTCCTCGATGACTTGCAAGAGCAAGGCCACGCCGACCTGCCGCCCCTGCCCCAACCGGACCCGGACGCCCTCGCTTACCTGATCTACACCTCCGGTTCCACCGGCGCTCCGAAGGCCGTGGAAATCAGCCACGGCGCGCTGAGTTTCTCGACCCAGGTGCGCATGGCCGCCTATGAAACGCCAGTGCGCGCCTACCTGCTGCTGTCATCGTTTGCCTTCGACAGCTCGGTCGCGGGGATTTTCTGGACCCTGGCCCAAGGCGGGCGACTGGTGCTGCCGGCGCCAGGGGAAGAACTGGAGATGGCGCGCCTGGCGCAACTGGTAACCCAGCATCACGTCAGTCACGGCCTGTCGCTGCCGTCGCTCTACCAAGCGTTGCTGGAGCAGTTGCAACGGGCCGGTGGCAGCGAAAGCCTGCAATGCTGGATCGTCGCCGGCGAGGCCTGCCCGCCGACGCTGGTCAGCCAGCACCACAAGGCCCTGCCCCAGGCGCGCCTGGTGAACGAATACGGCCCCACCGAAGCCACGGTCTGGGCCAGCTACGACGTGCTGGAGCCCAACCGCAGCGTCAGCATCGGCCGCCCCATCGCCGGCATGGACCTGCGCCTGCTGAACGAATTCGACCAGGCCTGCGGCATCGGCGAACCGGGCGAGATCGTCCTCGCCGGCCCGACCCTGGCCCGCGGCTACCGCAACAAACCCGACGAAACCGCCAAGGCTTTCGTCACCCTGGCCGACGGCACCCGCGCCTACCGCACCGGCGACCTGGCCTGCTGGCTGGCGGACGGGCGCCTGGCGTTCCTCGGGCGCAAGGACCACCAGGTGAAAGTCCGCGGCTACCGCATCGAACTGGGTGAAATCGAACGCCAGCTGTGCCTTCACAGCGACGTGCGCGAAGCCGCGGTGATCGTGCAGGAACACGCCGCCGGCAAGCGCCTGCTGGCCTACATCCTCGCCGCCCACGGCTATGCACCGGACTCCGAAGCGCTCAAGCGTTTCCTGGGCGAACGCCTGCCCTCGTACATGGTGCCGGCCCGGGTGCTGACCCTGGCGACCTTTCCGCGCACCCCCAACGGCAAGCTCGACGCCCGGCAACTGCCCGACCCGGATCAGTTCGACGAAAGCACTCATGTGGCGCCGCGCAACGCCATGGAAACCGCCTTGCAAGCCATCGTTGCCAAGGTGCTGAAACTGGCGTCGGTCAGTGTCACCGACAACTTCTTCGCCATTGGCGGCGACTCGATCCTGAGCCTGCAAGTGGTGGCCCAGGCCCACGAGCAAGGCATCGCGCTCTCGGCCAAGCAGGTCTTCGAGCGCCAGACCATCGCCGCCATGGCCGACGTCGCGCAACCGCTGGCCGAGTCCGCCGCCGAACCGCTCGCCCAGAGCACCGAGTTCAGCGCCTCGGGCCTGTCCGATGACGAAATGCAAGCGCTGATGGCTGAACTGAACGAGGCCGACCTGTGAGCGGTTTCACCCGTCGCCAGGCCATCACCGTCGCCCCTTTTTACGCAGGACGCTTTCAATGACCACCGCAAAGACCACCGGCAACCCGATCGAAGACATCTACCCGCTGTCGCCGCTGCAACAGGGGATGCTGTTCCATTCCCTGCTCCACGAAGACTCCGGTGTCTACCTGATGCAGGATCGCTACCGCATCGGCGGGGCCATCGACGAAGCGCTGTTCCTCGAATCGTGGCGCCAGGTGGTGGCGCTGCACCCGTCCCTGCGCGCCAGTTTCCAATGGAAAAGCCAGAAGCAACCGGTGCAGGTGATCCACCGCGAGGTCAAGGTGCCCCTGGATACCCTCGATCTGCGCGACCTTGCCCCTCACGAACAGGAGGCACGCATCCGCACCCTGCTCGAAGACGAACAGAAAGTCGGCTTCAACCTGTCGAAGCCGCCGCTGATTCGCTTCCGCCTGGTGCGCCTGGCCGACGAGTCGTACGAATTCATTCGCAGCTTCCACCACATCCTGATGGATGCCTGGTGCATTTCCCTGGTGACGGTGGACTTCCTCAAGGTCTACGAAGCGCTGTGCAACGACCGCACTCCCGAGCTGAAAAGCCCACGGCCGTTTCGCGACTACATCCAGTGGCTGCAACGCCAGGACGCGAGCAAGGCCGAACAGTTCTGGCGTGGCCAACTGCAAGGCCTCAATGCGCCCACGCCATTGACCGTGGACAACGGCGTGGCCCGCGACCGCTACACCGACGCGGTGCTGGTAGACGATCAACTGATTCACCTCAGCGCCACGCAGACCCAGGCGCTGGCCGCGTTCTGCCGCAGCCGCCGGATCACCCCGAACACCTTCTTCCAGGGCGTCTGGTCGTTGCTGCTGTCGCGCTACAGCGGGCAGCAGGACGTGGTCTTCGGCGTCACCGTGGCCGGCCGTCCGGCGGACCTGACCGGCGTAGCGGAAATGATCGGCCTGTTCATCAACACCCTGCCGCTGCGGGTCTCGGTTGACCCGAACGCTACCCTTGGCGATTGGCTGGGTGCCCTGCAGGGGCTCAACGTCGACATGCGCGACTTCGAGCACACGCCGTTGACCGACATCCAGGGCTGGAGCGATTTCCCTCGCGGCGAAACCCTGTTCGACAGCATCCTGGTGTTTGAAAACGCGCCCATCGACGAGCAAATCCTCGAGGGCGGCTTCCAGTTCAGCCTTGAAGGCATGGACCACAGCGTGCACACCCACTACGGCCTGACCGTGGTGATCCTGCCCGGCGAGCAACTGGGCATCCGCGTGTCCTATGACCGCGAACGCTTCGAAGCGTCTACCGTGCAACGCCTGCTCGGGCATATCGCCAGCCTGGTCGAAGGCATGCTGGCGGCGCCGGACGCGCCCCTGGGCAGCTTTGAACTGCTCGCCGTCGAAGAACGCCAGCAATTGCTGGGCGATTGGGCGGTCAACCCACACGACTTCCCCCTCGACCAGAGCTACGCCCAGTTGTTCGCCGCCCAGGTCGCCCAGCGCGGTGATCAGGTTGTCGCGCGCTGTGACGACGAGTCGCTGACCTATGCCGAGCTGGACCGGCGCTCCACCCGCCTGGCCCACGCCTTGCGCGACGCCGGTGCCGGAGAAGATCAACTGGTCGCCCTGGTCGCTCCCCGTGGCCTGGCACTCCTGACCATGATGATCGCCGTGTTCAAGGCCGGCGCCGCCATGCTGCCGTTGGAAGTCAACCACCCGCCCGAGCGCCTGCGGGAAATCCTCGGCCTGGCCCGCGCGCCGTTGCTGGTGGTCAGCGAAGCGGCCGGCGGCTTGCTCGAGCCCTTGCTCAGTGGCCTCGACCAACCCCCTGCGGCGTTGTTCGCCGAAGCCTGCTGGAAATCCGGCAACGACGCGCCGCTGCCCCTGCTCGGTCGTCCGCAGAGCCTGGCCTACGTGCTGTTCACCTCGGGTTCGACCGGTACGCCAAAGGGCGTGATGATCGAACAGCGCGGCATGCTCAACAACATCTTCGGCAAGGTCCCGGCCCTGGGGCTGGATGCCGAGGACCGGATTCCCCAGACCGCCTCGGTGGCGTTCGACATTTCGGTGTGGCAGTTCCTCGCCGCCCCGGTGCTCGGTGCCACCGTGCACATCCTTGCGGACGAAATCGCCCACGACCCGCAGCGCCTGCTGCACGTGCTCGCCAGCGAGCGCCTGAGCGTGCTGGAAATCGTCCCGAGCCTGATGCGCACCTTGCTCGCCCTGTGCCCGTGCGACCTGCAACTGCCCGACCTGCGCTGGGTCCTGCCCACCGGTGAAGCCCTGCCGCCCACCGTGGCCCGGGACTGGTTCGCGCGCTTCCCCGACATTGCCCTGATGAACGCCTACGGGCCGGCCGAGTGCGCCGACGACGTGGCGTTCCAGCCGATCTTTGCCGCACCCGATGCCAACGTCAGCCACATGCCCATCGGCCAGCCGACCGCCAACAACCGCCTGTATGTGCTGGACGAAAGCCTGCGCCCGGTGCCGGTCGGCGTGGCCGGGGAGATCTGCGTCGGTGGCGTCGGTGTCGGCCGCGGCTACCTGCACGACCCTAAGCGCACCGCCGATGCCTTCATCGACCACCCGTCACTCGACGCTCGCGTGTACCGCACCGGTGACCTGGGACGCTGGCGTGCCGACGGGGTGATCGAATACCTCGGCCGGCGCGACCAGCAGGTGAAACTGCGCGGCCACCGGATCGAACTGACCGAGATCGAACACCGCCTCGCCCAGCATGCCAACGTGCGCGAAGCCGCCGTGCTGCTGCGGGAAAACACCGCGGGCGAAGCCTGGCTGGTGGCGTACTGGTCGGCCCATGACGACACCCTGGGCAGCGATGGGCTGAGCGACCACCTGCGGGCGCAGTTGCCGCCGTACATGGTGCCGGCGGCGTTCGTCTGCCTGGAACGCCTGCCGCTGAACAACAACGGCAAGGTCGACCGCAAGGCCCTGGCCGCCCGGGAGCTGGACTGGCAGGTCGACACCCGGCAAAGCATCGCCCCGCGCAACGCGCTGGAAAGCGCCGTGGCCGCCATCTGGGCCGAGGTCCTGGGGCGCGACAGCATTGGCGTGGAGGACAACTTCTTCACCCTCGGCGGCCACTCGCTGCTGGCGACCCAGATCGTCGCGCGGCTGCGCAGCCACTTCAAACTGGAGCTGCCGCTGCGCACGCTCTTCGAACAACCGACCGTGGCCCTGCTGGCCGACGCCATCGCCGCACGCCAGGCCGACGCCGCCGCACCGCAGGCCACCGCCCTCGCGGCGCCGACCGCCCGACCGCGCCCGGCCTTGCTGCCGCTGTCGTTCTCGCAACAACGCCTGTGGTTCATCGAGCAACTGACCCCGGGCACGACGCTGTTCAACATCCCGTTCGCCCTGCACCTCAAGGGCGACCTCAATGTCGAGGCCCTGCACGCCAGCCTGAATGACCTGCTGGCGCGCCATGAAATCCTGCGCACCGGCATCGACAGCCGCGACGGCGTGCCGAGCCAATGCATCAGCCCGTCGCTGACCATCGCCCTGCCCTTCGACGACCTTTCCGGACTTTCCACCACGGCCCGCGAGGGCGCGCAGTTCACGGCCCTGCAAAACACCTTCGAGCAGCCGTTCGACCTGGCCACCCCGCCGCTGCTGCGCGCACGCCTGCTACGCCTGGCGCCGCAGGAACACGTGCTGGGCATCGCCCTGCACCACCTGGTGTCGGACGCCTGGTCGGCCACCATCGCCCTGCGCGAACTGGCCCTGGGTTATGAAGCCCGCTGCAACGGCGCCGCCGCCCAACTGCCAGACCTGGCGCTGCAATACGCCGACTTCGCCCTCTGGCAGCGCGAACACCTGCAAGGCACCGAACTCAAGCGCCAGCTCGACTACTGGACCACCACCCTGGATCGGCGCGACAGCGAAGGCAGCCCGTTGCTGGCGCTGCCGACCGACCATCCACGGCCGTCGGTGCAAAGCTACCGCGCCGGGATCGTCCAGCGTGAACTGAGCACCGACCTCAGTGGCCGAGTGCAAGCCTTTGCCAGCCGTCTCGGCACCACGCCGTTCACGGTGCTGTTCGCCGGTTTCGCCGTGCTGATGCACCGCCTGAGCGGCGATGCCACGGTGCTGGTCGGCACCCCGGTGACCCATCGCGAGCAACCGGGCACCGAAGGCCTGCTCGGCATCCTGCTGAACAACCTGGCGATCCGGGCCGACTTTACCCCCCAGGCAGACTTCACCGCCCTGGTCAAACAAGTGGCCGAACGCCTGCGCAGTGGCCTGCAACACCAGGACCTGCCTTTCGAGCAACTGGTGGACAGCCTGCAACTGCCCCGCAGCCTCAGCCACGCGCCGTTGTACCAGGTGATGGTGGCGCAACAGTTGGCCATGGAATCGCGGCTGCGCTTCCCCGGGCTGGAATTCGAAGCGCTGGACACGCCGCTGCGGCACTCGGAATGCGACCTGGACTTGCACGTGCTGTGCCCGGCCAATGCGCCGATCCAGCTGGAGCTGATGTTCGCCCTCGACCTGTTCACCGCCGACAGCGCCCGCCAGACCCTCGCCCGCCTGGAGCACCTGCTCGAACACATGCTCGCCGAGCCGCAACGTCCGGTGGCGGCCCTGCCGCTGCTGATGGACGCGGAATGGCAACGCACCGTGGTGGAGTGGAACCGGACCGAGATGCAGGTGCCCAGCCACCTGACCTTCGCCCAACTGTTCGAACAACAGGCCGAGCGGACCCCGGAGCGCGATGCACTGTGCTTCGAGGGCCGCCGCCTGAGCTACGACGAGCTGAACCGTCGAGCCAACCAGTTGGCCCATTACCTGCGCAGCCGTGGCGTGGTCGCCAATCGTCCGGTGGCGCTGTGTGTCGAGCGCTCGTTGGACCTGTTGGTCGGCCTGCTGGGCATCCTCAAGGCCGGCGGCGCCTACGTGCCGCTGGACCCGACCTACCCGGTGGATCGCCTGGCGTACATGCTCGAAGACGCGCAACCGGCGCTGTTCCTCGGCCAACAAGGGCTGTTGGAGCAGTTGGGCGCCGACCTGCCCCGCCTGCGCCTGGACAGCGACGCGGCACACTTGGCCGACCTGCCGGACGACAACCTGCCGGCGCTCGCCGGGCCGAACGACCTGGCCTACATCATGTACACCTCTGGCTCGACCGGTAAGCCCAAGGGCACCCTGGTCACCAACGGCTCGGTGGTCAACCTGGCCTGGGCGCGCATCCATGGCCTGTATCGCCGCTACACCGACCAGCCGATGCGCACCAGCTTCAACTACTCGTTCGCCTTCGACAGTTCGGTGGCCGAGCTCATCCTGCTGCTCGACGGCCACAGCCTGTACCTGACCCCGGAAGACGTGCGCTACGACCCACAGGCGCTGGCGCAGTTCTTCGCCGAAACCCGCCTGGACGCCTTCGAATGCACCCCGGCCCAGCTCAAGGCCCTGCTCGAAAGCGACGGCGTGCGCCGTGGCGAGGTGTACCTGCCGCGCTTCGTGCTGTTCGGCGGCGACGCGGTGGACGCGCAACTGTGGCAACGCCTGCCATCGATTGCCGGCAGCCGCTTCTTCAACACCTACGGCCCGACCGAATGCACCGTGGACGCCACCGGTTGTGCGGTCGATGATTTCCCCCAGCGCCCGATCATTGGCCGGCCGATTGCCAACGTGCGCACCTACGTCCTCGATGGGTTTCTCAACCCGATGCCGGTGGGCGTACCGGGCGAACTGCACATCGGCGGCGTCGGCGTGACCCTGGGCTACCTCAACCGCGCCGAGCAGACCGCCAAGGTGTTCATCGATGACCCGTTCTCGCCGGTCGAAGGCGCCCGGATGTACAAGTCCGGCGACCTGGTGCGCTGGTTGCCCGACGGCCAGCTCGAATACCTGGGACGCATGGATCACCAGGTCAAGATCCGTGGCTTCCGCGTCGAACTGGGGGAAATCGAAACCCTGATCGGCGCCCAGCCGGGCGTGCGCCAGGCCGTGGTGCTGGCCCGCGAGGACGTGCCCGGCGACAAGCGCCTGGTGGCCTACGTGACCTGTGACGAACAGGCCGACATCCATGCCTGGCGCAAGACCCTCGGCGCTGCCCTGCCCGACTACATGGTGCCTTCGGCGTTCGTGCTGCTGGATGAACTGCCGCTGACCGACAACGGCAAGCTCAACCGCAAGGCCTTGCCGGCACCGGACATCCAGGCCGCCCCGGACGCCCTCGATCCGCCCCGCAGCGCCGCCGAACAGCGACTCGCCGCGCTGTGGTCGGAACTGCTCAACGTGCCGGCGGCCCAGATCGGTCGCGACAGCCACTTCTTCTACCTCGGCGGCCATTCGCTGCTGGCGGCGGCGCTGTTTGCCCGCCTGCGCCAACAGTTCGCCACGGTGCCGCCGCTGCGCGCGGTGTTCGAGCACCCGACCCTCCAAGCCCTGGCCGCGCTGCTGGACGACCCGTTGCAAGCACCCGCCGCGACATTCCAACCGGCGCCTCGCCCGGCACGCCTGCCGCTGTCGTTCGAACAACAGCGCCTGTGGTTCCTTGAACAATTGAGTGCCGGCGGTGGCGAGTACAACGTGGTCAGCGCCGTGCAACTGGACGGCGAACTCGACACGCGCGCCCTGCAAGCAGCCCTTGAGCAAGTGGCCCAGCGTCACGAAATCCTGCGCAGCCGCATCGTGCGCGCCGACGACGGCGAGTTGGCACTGGTCATCGACCCCCAGGCCAACCTCACCTTGGGCGTCAGCACCCTGGAGGCAACCGACGACGCTTACTGGCAGCAGTTGACCGACGCCGCCGTCCACACCGAGACCGGGCGCCGTTTCGACCTCGCCAGCGAACAGCCGATCCGCGCCACGCTGCTACAACGCAGCGGCCGCGCCCAGTCGTTGTTGCTGCTCAGCGTGCACCACTGCGCCACCGACGATGCCTCCAGCCAGAACCTGCTGGATGAGCTGGGCCGCTGCTACAGCGCCCATGGCCAGGGCACCCGCGCCACACTGCCGGAGCTGGCGCTGCAATACCCCGACTACGCGCTCTGGCAACGCGAGCCCGCTCAGCAGGCCGCGTTCAGCAGCCAGTTGAACTACTGGCGCAACCAGCTGGAGGACGGTGATTACCTGCTGGACCTGCCCACCGAGCACGGTCGTCCCGACCAACTCGCCCCAGCGGCCGGCGCCGTGCAATGGCAACTGCCACCGGCCCTGGTCGGTCGCCTGCGGCAATTCGCCCAGCAACGCGGCGCCACGCTGTACATGCTGATGCTCGCGGCGGCGCAGCTGCTCCTGGGCCGCTACGCCAACCAGCGCGATGTGCGGGTCGGCAGCCCGGTGGCCCAACGTCCGTTCGCCGAGCTGCAACCGCTGATCGGTTGCTTCGTCAACACCGTGGTGATGCGCGCCGACCTCGACCCGAACCTGGATTTCGAAGGCCTGCTGAATCAGGTCCGCGGCACCGTGCTGGACGCCCAGCAGCATCAGGACGTGCCGTTCGAACAGGTCGTCGAACACCTCAAGCCGGCCCGCAGCCTCGGCCAGACGCCGTTGTTCCAGGTGCTGTTCGCCATGCAGAACGCCGAGGCGTCGAGCCAGTCGTGGTCGCCGCTGCAGGTCAGCGAACGGGCGGTGAGCGCCCAGGCGACCAAGTTCGACCTGAACTGGGAAGTGCACGACGGTGAAGTGCTGTCGGTGTTGCTGGAGTACCGCACCGCGCTGTTCAGCGAAACCACCGCCCGGCGCTGGCTGGAACAGTGGCAGCAGTTGCTTGAGACCCTGCTCGAAGCCCCCCGCACCCGTCTTGGCGACTGGTCGCCACTGCCAACGGCCGAGCGCCAACGGCAACTGGTCGAGTGGAACGCCACCGAGCGTCACTACAGCGGTCCGCGCGACCTGCACACCGCCCTGAGCCAGCAAGCGGCCCTGAGCCCCAACACCCCGGCGCTGGTGTTCGAAGGCCAACGCCTGAGCTACGCCGAACTGGACCTGCGCGCCCAAGCCGTTGCTCGTGCCCTGCGCGCAGCCGGCATCGGCGCCGACACCATCGTGCCGGTGTGCATGGAGCGTTCCGTGGACATGGTCGTCGCCCTGCTCGGCATCGTCCACGCCGGCGCCGCCTGGCTGCCGCTGGATCCGGAACTGCCCGCCGCGCGCCTGGCGTTCCTGATCGAGGACGCCGACGCCAAGGTCACCCTGACCCAAGCCCAATGGTTGCCGAAGCTGCCGGCCGGGCATTCGGCCTGGACCCTCGATGCCCTGCCCGAGGCCCCTACGTTCGAACCGATCAGCGTGCAGGCCAACGACCTGGCCTACGTGCTCTACACCTCCGGCTCCACCGGCCAGCCGAAAGGCGTGATGAACGAACACGGCGCCCTGATGAACCGCCTGTACTGGATGCAGGACGCCTTCCCGATTGGCCCGAACGACCGCGTATTGCAGAAAACCCCGTACAGCTTCGACGTCTCGGTATGGGAGTTCTTCTGGCCGCTGATCACCGGCGCGACCCTGGTGGTCGCCCGTCCGGACGGCCATCGCGACCCGGCCTACCTCAGCCGGTTGATCCAGCAGGAACAGGTCACCACGCTGCACTTCGTGCCGTCGATGCTGCGCGCCTTCGTCGAGGAACCGAGCCTGGCCGACTGCCACAGCCTGCGCCAGGTGTTCGCCAGCGGCGAAGCGTTGCCGGTGGACCTGGTGCGGCGCTTCATGGGCCAACATCCGGCCGCGCTGGTCAACCTCTACGGCCCGACCGAAGCGGCCATCGACGTCTCGGTGTGGCGCTGCTCGGTGAACGATACGATCGTGCCGATCGGCAAGCCCATCGCCAACCTGCGCCTGTACATCCTTGACGAAACCCTGCAACCGTTGCCGATCGGCAGCATCGGCGAGCTGTACATCGGTGGCGTCGGCGTGGCCCGCGGTTACCTCAAGCGCCCGGACCTGACCAAGGAGCGTTTCCTGGCCAGCCCGTTCATCGACGGTGATCGCCTGTACCGCACCGGCGACCGCTGCCGCTTCCTCGCCGACGGCAACGTCGAATACCTCGGGCGCCTCGACCATCAGGTCAAGCTGCGTGGCCAGCGTATCGAGCTGGGTGAGATCGACTCGGTGCTGCTGGCCCAGGACGGCGTTCGCGATGCCGCGACCGTGCTGCTCGACCAACGCCTGGTGAGCTTCTGGTGCGGTGACGCGGATGAAGCCGCCTTGCGCAGCGCCTTGGGCGCCAGCCTGCCCGCGCACATGTTGCCCGGCCTCTTCGTTCAGCTCGAACGCCTGCCGCTCAACAGCAACGGCAAACTCGACCGCAAGGCCCTGGCCGCCCTGCCGTTGCCGCAAAGCCAGCGCGAACGCCCTCACACGGCACCGCGCAACGCCACCGAAGCCGTGCTCTGCGAAGTGTTCAGCGAAGTGCTGGCGTGCGACTGCGTCAGTGTCGACGATCACTTCTTCCAGCTCGGCGGCCACTCCCTGCTGGCCACGCGCCTGGTCAGCCGGGTACGTGAGCGCCTTGGGGTAGCCTTGCCCCTGGCACTGGTGTTCGCCCAGCCCACGGTGGCGGCCCTGGCCGAACACCTGCGCGCCGCATTGCCAGGCGAGTCGATCACGCCGCAGCCACGTCCGGACGTACTGCCGTTGGGCCTGGCGCAAAAACGCTTCTGGCTGCTCAGCCGCCTGGTGCCGGATTCGCGCGAGTACCACATGCCGTTCGCCCTGACCTTGCGCGGCGCGCTTCAGGTCAGCGTCCTGGGCGAAGCGTTCGAACAGGTCAGCCAACGTCACCTGGTGCTGCGCAGCCGCATTGTCGAGGTCGAAGGCGAGCCGCAACTGCTGATCGACGACCATGGGCCGGCGCTCACGGTCACGTCCGTCACCACCCAAGACTGGGCCGGCGCCTGCGCCACGGCCCAGGCCGAGTTGATGCGCCCGTTCGACCTGGCCCGCGCCGCGCCTTGGCGGGCGCACCTGCTGCAACGCCAGGGCAGCGACGAGAATCTCCTGCTGGTCTGCCTGCACCACAGCGCCACCGACGGCTGGGCCATGCAATTGCTCATCGATGAACTGACCCAGGCCTACGCTGCCGGTCTCGAAGGGCAATCGCCGACCTGGGCGCCGCTGGACATCGACTACGTCGACTTCGCCCTGTGGCAACAACACCCGGACACCCAGGCCCGACGCAATGCCAGCCTGGACTACTGGAAAAACCACCTGGGCCAGGACGACTATCAACTCGACCTGCCTGTGGACCATCCTCGTGGCGCCGAAGCGGATCGACGAGCCCGCCAACTGATCGTCAGCCTCGGCGCCCAGCGGGCCGAGGCGATCCGCCAGTTCGCCCGCCAGCGCGGCACGACCCCGTACGTGGTCCTGGCCGCGGCCCTGAGTGCACTGCTGGCGCGTTATAGCGGCCAGCGCGAGATTCGTCTCGGCACCCCGGCCGACCAGCGTGAACAGGCGCAATCCCAGGCGCTGCTCGCCTGCCTGGTCAACACCCTGGTGATCCGCAGCGAAGTCGATCCGCGTGCCCCGGCCGAACAGTTGCTCGCCAACCTCGAAGCCGACCTGCGCGCGGCCCAAGCGCACGCCGACCTGCCCTTCGCCACCCTGGTTGGCGCGGTCGCCCAACACCGCGACCTGAACCGCACGCCGCTGTTCCAGGTGCTGTTCTCCCTCAACTACGGTCGGGTGGACAGCCGCCAGTGGCCAGGGCTGAACGTCGAAGAGCAGGCCTTGCCAGTGATCGACGCCAAGTTCGAGCAGAGCTGGGAAGTCCAGGACGACGGCAGCGACATGACGCTGGCGCTGGAGTACCAGGCAGCGCTGTTCGACGAAGCGACGATGCAACGCTGGAGCGCGCAATGGTGTGCGCTGCTGGATGCATGGGTGGCGGCGCCGACACGCACGCTGATCGAGCTGTTCCCGCAGCAGCAGGACCAGCAGCAACTGGACCGCTGGAACGCCACCGAGCGTCGTTACAGCGGCCCGCATGACCTGCACACCGCCCTGAGCCAGCAAGCGGCCCTGAGCCCCAGCGCCCCGGCGCTGGTGTTCGAAGGCCAACGCCTGAGCTACGTCGAACTGGACCTGCGCGCCCAAGCCGTTGCCCGTGCCCTGCGCGCAGCCGGCATCGGCGCCGACACCATCGTGCCGGTGTGCATGGAGCGTTCCGTGGACATGGTCGTCGCCCTGCTCGGCATCGTCCACGCCGGCGCCGCCTGGCTGCCGCTGGACCCGGACCTGCCCGCCGCGCGCCTGGCGTTCCTGATCGAGGACGCCGATGCCAAGGTCACCCTGACCCAAGCCCAATGGCTGCCGAAACTCCCGACCGGGCATTCGGCCTGGACCCTCGACGCCCTGCCCGAGGCGCCTGCGTTCGAACCGATCAGTGTGCAGGCCAACGACCTGGCCTACGTGCTCTACACCTCCGGCTCCACCGGCCAGCCGAAAGGCGTGATGAACGAACACGGCGCCCTGATGAACCGCCTGTACTGGATGCAGGACGCCTTCCCGATTGGCCCGAACGACCGCGTATTGCAGAAAACCCCGTACAGCTTCGACGTCTCGGTATGGGAGTTCTTCTGGCCGCTGATCACCGGCGCGACCCTGGTGGTCGCCCGTCCGGACGGCCATCGCGACCCGGCCTACCTCAGCCGGTTGATCCAGCAGGAACAGGTCACCACGCTGCACTTCGTGCCGTCGATGCTGCGCGCCTTCGTCGAGGAACCGAGCCTGGCCGACTGCCACAGCCTGCGCCAGGTGTTCGCCAGCGGCGAAGCGTTGCCGGTGGACCTGGTGCGGCGCTTCATGGGCCAACATCCGGCCGCGCTGGTCAACCTCTACGGCCCGACCGAAGCGGCCATCGACGTCTCGGTGTGGCGCTGCTCGGTGAACGATACGATCGTGCCGATCGGCAAGCCCATCGCCAACCTGCGCCTGTACATCCTTGACGAAACCCTGCAACCGTTGCCGATCGGCAGCATCGGCGAGCTGTACATCGGTGGCGTCGGCGTGGCCCGCGGTTACCTCAAGCGCCCGGACCTGACCAAGGAGCGTTTCCTGGCCAGCCCGTTCATCGACGGTGATCGCCTGTACCGCACCGGCGACCGCTGCCGCTTCCTCGCCGACGGCAACGTCGAATACCTCGGGCGCCTCGACCATCAGGTCAAGCTGCGTGGCCAGCGTATCGAACTGGGTGAGATCGACGCGGCGCTGTTGAACCTTCCGGCCATCACCGCGGCCTGCACCCTGGTGATCGACAACCGCCTGGTGGCGTTCTACAGCAGCGCCACCGCGCAATCGGGCCTCGACAGCCTGCTCGCCGCCGAGCTACCGGCCTACATGGTGCCGGCGGTGTGGGTCCAGGTGCCGGCGCTGCCGCTCAACAGCAACGGCAAGATCGACCGCAAGGCCCTCGCCGCCCTGCCGTTGCCGCAAACCCAAAAGGACTACGCCGCACCGCGCAACGCCCTGGAAAGCCTGTTGTGCCAACTGTTCGGCGAACTGCTCGGGGAAAGCCTGACCGGCGGCCGTGAGGTCGGCACCACAGACAGTTTCTTCGCCTTGGGCGGTGACTCGATTCTCGGCCTGAAACTGATCAGCCGGCTGCGGGAGCAGGGCTACTCGCTCACCCCACGCGACCTGTTCCGCTCGCCGACCCCGGCGGCGCTGGCCCAAGTGACCACCGCGCTGCTGAGCCAGGCCGAACAGGGCGAGATCACCGGCGCGATGCCGCTGATGCCGTTGCACCAGTGGTTCTTCGACCAACAGCAACCGCAACCCGCGCACTGGAACCAATCAGTGCTGGCCGACAGCGACCGGCGCCTGGAACCGGCCCTCGTGCAGGCCGCACTGGATCGGCTGGTGGCGCACCACGACGCCTTGCGCCTGCGTTTCAGCCAGATCGCCGGGCAAGCCGAGGTGCAATGGCAAGCGCAGATCGCCGCCGTGGCGCCTGCACAACTGACCTACTGCACTCACGCCGATCAACTGGCCGCGGTCGCACAAAGTCTGGACCTGCAACACGGCCCGTTGTTTGCCGCCGCGCTGCTGGAAGGTGAGCCGCAACGCCTGTACCTGGTGGCGCATCACCTGGTGGTGGATGCCGTGTCCTGGACCCCGCTGCTGGAAGACTTCCAACAGCTGTACGCAGCCCTGGAACGCGGCGAGACGCCGACGTTGCCGGCGAAAACCACCGCCTACCGGCAGTGGTCCGAGCAACTGCACGCCCACGCCGCCAAGGTCACCGGCGAACAGCGCTACTGGAGCACCCAGGTCGGCACGAACCCGGCGCCGCTGGCGACAGTCGCCGAGCGCCAGACCCTGTCGGCCCGCTGGGAAGCGACCCGCACCCATCAATGGCTGACCGAGTCCCAGGCGGCCTACCGCACGCAACCGGAAGAGCTGCTGATCGCCGCCCTGGCCGCCACCCTGGCGGAGGCCGACGGCCGCAGCGACATCGTCGTGGACCTCGAACGCCACGGTCGCGATGCGCCCCTCGACGGCCTTGACGTCGGCCGCACCGTCGGTTGGTTCACCACGCTGTTCCCGCTGCGGGTCAGCGCCAGCGGCGCCCGTGGCGAGCAGGTGCGCCAGGCCAAGGAGGCGCTGCGCGCGGTACCGGGCCAGGGGCTTGGCTACGGCCTGTTGCGCCAACGCGGTCAACTGCCGGCCGGTCACGGCGATGTGCTGTTCAACTACCTTGGGCATGAACAGGCACCGGCAGGCTGGTTACGCGCCAGCGGCCTGACACCACCGCCGGACGTGGCGCCGGCGAACCGGGTGACTCACGCCCGCGAAGTGGTGGCCTGGCTGGAGGACGGTGTGTTGCGTGTCGAATGGCACAGCGTCACGCCGGACACCGACAGTCGCTTGCCCGCCCGCTTGCTCGAACACCTGCAAGCGCTGGTCGAACACTGCCTCGACCCGCAAGCCGGCGCACTGATGCCTTCGGACTTCCCGCTGGCCAAGGCGCTGAACCAGAAATCCCTGGACAAGTTGCTGGGCAAGCTCAAGACGAAACCGAACTCCCAAAGCCAGTGAGTGGCGCAGCGCCCGCGGGGTCATCACCTGACCCCAGCGGGGCGCCAGACCGACGCTCACTGTTTTCAAGCCTTTGAAATGGACCAAGCAAGCATGAACAACATCGAAGACATCTACTCCCTTTCGCCGACCCAGCACGGCCTGCTGTTTCACAGTGTCTTTGAACCGGACTCGCGGGTGTACTACCAGCAACTGACCCTGGAAATGAACGGCCCGCTGCAACTGGGCGCCTTTCGCGGGGCCTGGCAGGCGCTGATGCAACGCCACGCGGTGCTGCGCAGTGCGTTCCTGTGGGAAGAGCTGGACGATGCCTATCAGGTGGTGCAGCAGGACGTCGACCTGCCCCTGACCGAACTGGACTGGCAGGGCCGCGCCGACACGCAAGCGGCCCTGGAGCAACTGGGCCTGGAGCAACGGGCCCAACCGCTGGAACTGAACGAGTCGCCGCTGATGCGCGTGTGCCTGGTGCGCCTGGCGCCCGAGCGCTGGCACCTGATCTGGACCTTCCATCACATCCTCATGGACGGCTGGAGCGTCGGCATCGCGGTCCAGGAATGGCTGGCGCTGTACTACGAACAAGCCCACGGCCGCCCGGCCCACCTGGCAGCCACCCGCCCTTACCGCGACTACATCGCCTGGCTGGCGGAACAGGACATGGCCGTCACCGAACAGTTCTGGCGTGAACAGTTGCAGGACCTGAGCGAACCGACCCCACTGCCGTCCTTCGCCACCCGCCAGGCCGCGCCGTCGGGCGCGCCGTTCGCCGAGCGGGAAAGCCGCCTGGACTCAGGTGAAACCGAGCAACTGACCCAGTTCGCCCGGCGCCATGACCTGACCATCAACACCCTGATCCAAGGCGCCTGGGCGTTGTTGCTGGGCCAGCACGCCGGACGCGACGACGTGGTGTACGGCGTCACGGTCGCCGGCCGGCCGGAGAACCTGGCAGCGGTGGACAGCACCGTCGGGCTGTTCATCAACACCCTGCCGCTGCGGGTGCAGTGGGCCGAGAGCCCGACGCTGGTGGACTGGCTGCAACAGTTGCAGCACGCCAACAGCGACCTGCGCCACCACGCCTACCTGCCGTTGGGCAAACTCAAGGCGATGACCCGCATTGCCGCCGAGCAGGCGTTGTTCGACTCGATCCTGGTGTTCGAGAACTTCCCGGTGACCGATGCCCTCAACCAGGACACCGGTGGCTTGAGCTTCAGCGCCCCGGCCAACGACCAGCAGGTCGACGGCCTCACCCTCACCCAGGGCCGCAACCACTTCCCGTTGTCGCTGATCGTGATGCCGGACACCCAACTGCACTACCTGATCAGCTACGACCGCAGCCGCTTCAGCGACGCCGAAGTCGCGGTGTTGTCCACGCAGTTGCGCGCGATCCTGCTGGCGATGACCAGCCAAGCCCAATGCCAGGTCAACCGCCTGGAATGGCTGGACGCCGAAGAACGCCAGCAATTGTTGGCGCAAGGCCGTGGCGCGCAACTGCCCGTGCCCCTCGAATGCCTGCACCAGCGCTTCGAACAGCAGGCTGCCCGTTGCCCCGAGCACCTGGCGGTTCGCGATCACCAGGTCGCATTGACCTACCGTGAACTCGATCAGCAGGCCAACCGCCTCGCCCACTGCCTGCGCGCCCAAGGCATCGACCAGGGCAGCGTGGTCGCACTGGCCTTCGAGCGCAGCGCCGATTTCGTGATCGCCCTGCTCGCCACCCTCAAGGCCGGCGCGGCGTACCTGCCCTTGGATATCAAGCAACCCGCCGGGCGTCTGGTCGACGTGCTGGTGGACAGCCGCGCGGCGCTGCTGCTTGGCGCCACACCGTCGCCCTTGCTCAAGCAACTGGCCGAACATACCCAGGCGTTGTGGCTGGCGGAACAGGCCGACACCCTCGCCCGTCAACCCGACACGCCACCGGCCGTGGCCCACAGCCCGACCGATGCGGCCTACGTGATCTACACCTCGGGTTCCACCGGCACGCCGAAAGGCGTGGTGGTCGAGCACCGCGCCATTGTCGACTACCTCACGGCGGTGCACGCCGTGCTCAACCCGCCGTCGGCCGCCACCTACGGCTTGCTGTCGAGCATTGCCGCCGACCTCGGCCACACCCAGCTGTTCGGTGCCCTGTGCAGCGGCGCCAGCCTGTTGTTGGTGGACGAGGACAGCGGTTTCAGCCCGCTGGCCCTGGCCGAGCTCTTCGACCGGCACCCGGTGGATGTGCTGAAGATCACCCCAAGCCACCTCGCCGGCCTGTTGCAGGCGCTGCCCGATGCGCGGCTGTTGCCGCGCTCGCTGCTGGTCTTCGGCGGTGACGCCCTCAGCCCGGCGCTCCTGGAGCAGGTGAATCACCTGGCGCCGGGGCTGAGGGTGTTCAACCACTACGGCCCGAGCGAAGCGACGGTCGGCGCGATTGCCACCGAACTGACCCCAGGCCTGCGCAGCATTGCCCTCGGCCGACCGCTGCCCAACCGCCACTTGCAAGTGGTCGATGGCGACGGTCGCCTGACCGCCACCGGCGTCAGCGGTGAGCTGCTGATCAGCGGCGCCCTGGCCCGGGGTTACCTGCACCGCGACGACCTCACCGCCGAACGTTTCCACCTGGATGCGCAACAGCAGCGCTGGTATCGCACCGGTGACCGCGTGCGCTGGCAAGTGGACGGCCAACTGGCGTTCCTCGGCCGCGTCGACAGCCAGGTGAAGATTCGCGGCAACCGCCTGGAGCTGGGGGAAGTCGAGGCACAGATCAAGCGCCTGTCGCCGCTGATCGAGCAGGCCCTGGTGCGTGCCGTGGAACTGGACGGCACCCTGCGCCTGGTGGCCTGGCTGGTCGCCAGCCAATCGCTGTCCGCCACTAAGCTGCGCAACGACCTCAGTGCCCGCGTGCCGGACTACATGGTCCCGGCGCACTTCATCACCCTCGATGAACTGCCCCTCACCCGCAACGGCAAGGTCGACGTCCAACGCCTGCCGACCCCGCAAAAGCCTACCGAAGACAGCGCCAGCCACGTGGCCCCGCGCAACGACGTCGAGGCGCTGCTGGCCGAGATCTGGCAGGACGTCCTGAAGCTGGAACGGGTCAGCGTGCACGACAACTTCTTCGCCCTTGGCGGCGACTCGATCATCAACCTGCAGATCATCGCCCGCGCCAACCAACAAGGGCTGAAACTCACCCCGCGTCAACTGTTCGAGAACCGCACCATCGCTGACATCGCCCGGGTACTGGGTGCCGACGCCAGCCAGGGAATGACGGACAACCTCGCCGAAGGCTACGAACTGCCCCTGGGCGCCGGCCAACGGGCCCGCCTGGAACAGGGGCCGCTGGACGCCACCTGGCGCTGCGTGGCGCTGGCCCAGGCCCTTGACAGCGAATTGCTGGGCCAGGCGATCAGTGCGTTGCAGCAACACCACCAGGCTTTGCGTCTGGCGCTCAAGGCCCTGCCCGAAGGCCAATGGCAACAACGGGTGCTGGGCGCGGCCAAGGCGTCGGTCATCGGCAGCGAAACCCTGGCCGCCTGCACGCCGGTGCAGTTGCAGCGCCTGGCCCAGGCCGGTGTCGATGCCCTGGAGCTGGACGCCGGCCAGACCTTGCATGCCCGACTGCTGGACGTGGCCGGCAAGCCATTCTTGCTGTTGGCCGCTCACCCACTGAGCGTCGACGAAGCCTCTTGGTCACTGCTGCTGAGCGACCTCAACCTGGCGCTGGCGCAACTGCGCTATCAACGGCCGGTGCGCCTGTCCTATGGTGGCGGCGACTTCACCCAGTGGACCCGGCACCAGCAGGACCACGCCCAAGGGGATGCCCTGGACGAGGCCTGGGAGCACTGGCTGCAATACGCCGGTGCCGATACCCTGCAACTGCCTGCTAGCCAGGCATCGGCCGACCTGGTCGAACAGGCGCTGCCGGCCAGCCTCTCCAGCGACCTCAAGCGCGTGGCCCAAGTGCTGCAACTGGACTGGAACAGCCTGTTGGCCGCTGCCGTGGCCGAACAGTGCCGTGAGCACGGCGGCGCCGGCCTGCTGGCGCTGAGCGTACAGGGTGGGCGCCCCGCCGCCGAACGCTTGCCCGTCAATGCGCCGATTGCCGTGGCCGACCTGGAACCGGCCCGCATCCTCGGCCCGCTGGACCTGGCGGTGCCGTACTTCCTCCAGGCCGAAGGCGACAACCTGCTGCAACGCGTGCAGGCGCTGGCCGCGCAGTGGCGGGCCTACCCGCAGCACGGCGTCGACTACGGTGCCCTGCGCTACCTGTCGGACAACGCGTACCTGCAAGAACCCCTGCGTGACCTGCCGCCGGCAGCCGTCGCCATTCGCTGGCAGGGTAACCGCGACAGTCACCGCGAAGCACACGGCATCCTGGCCCAGGTCGAGGCGGCGAGCCCATTGCCGGCAACGAGCTGCCCGCTGACCCTGGACGCCTGGTGGCAGGACGGTTGCCTGCACGTGCGCTGCCAGGGTGCCCTCGCCGCCACCTGGGCGCCGCAGCTCGTGCAACGCTTGGGCGAACTGGCCGGGCTGATCAACGCCGCCGACCTGCGCCCCGCCAGCCAGGCCTTCCCGCTGTGCCACAAGCAAGCGGCGACCCTGGCGGCCGAACCGCTGGACTGGCTGAACATCGAAGACGTCTACCCGCTGTCGTCAATGCAACAGGGCATGCTGCTGCACACCCTGCTGCAACCCCACAGCGGGATCTACCTGATGCAACAGCGCTACAGCTGGGACGGCGTGTTGCAACGCCCGGCGATGGAAGCGGCTTGGCAACTGTTCCTGCAACGCCACCCGATGATGCGCACCGCATTCTGGTGGCAGGACGACCACGAACCGCTGCAATGCGTCTACCGCCAGACCCATGCGGCGTTCGACTGGCAGGACCTGCGCCATCTCGATGCCGAGCAGCAACGCCTGGCGATGGACCAGGCCCTGGAAGCCCAGCGTCTGCAAGGCTTCGACATGGCGTGTGCGCCCCTGACCCACCTGCGGGTATTCCAACTGGATGAGCGTCGCTTCGCCGTGGTGCGCAGCTTCCACCACATCCTCACCGACGCCTGGTGCTTCGGCCTGCTGATGGAAGACCTGCTGGCGATCTACCAGGCCATCGTGCGCGAAGAGCCGGTAGCCCGTCCGCGTCTGCGTTCGTTCCGTGGCTACATGAGCTGGCTGGAGCGCCATGACATGGCCGCCGCCCACGCTTTCTGGCAGGCGCAGATGGCCGGTTTCAGCGAACCGACGCCACTGCACGTGGACAGCCCCGTGGCGCGCCCCGAACAGGCGCCGGAACAGGTGGGTGACTTCGACCAGACCCTGAGCATCGCCCAGACCCAGCGTTTGCAGCAGCTGTGCCAGCAATACCAACTGACGCCGAACACCTGGATCCAGGGCGCCTGGGCGCTGTTGCTGTCGCGCTACAGCGGCAACCGCGACGTGCTGTTTGGCGTCACCGTGGCCGGTCGTCCCACCGACCTTGCCGGCGTCGAGGAAATGGTCGGGCTGTTCATCAACAGCCTGCCGCTGCGGGTGGACGTCGACCCGCAAGCGCCGGTCGCCGACTGGCTGCAAGCGCTGCTGTCGCACAACGCGCAATTGCGAGAGCACGAAAGCGCGTCGCTGGTGGACATCCAGCGTTGCAGCGAAGTACCCCGCGGCCAGCAACTGTTCGACAGCCTGGTGGTGTTCGAGAACGCCCCGCTGGACATCAGCAGCGTGCAACTGGATGCCTTCAGCATCGACATCTATGAAGACCGGGTGCACACCAACTTCCCGATGACCGTGGTGCTCTACCCCGGCGATCGCCTGGGCATTCGCCTGTCCTATGACAGCCAGCGCTTCACCACCGACACCGTGCAGCGCATGCTCGGCCATCTGGTGCAATTGCTTTCCAGCATGCTCGACCAGCCACAGGCACCGCTGGGCAGCTTGCAGATGCTCCCCGAAGCGGAGCGCCGTCACTTGCAGGTCGAGTGCAACCCAAGCACCGTCGACTTCCCGCTGGAGCGTGGCTATGCCTCGCTGTTCGCCGACCAGGTCCGTCGCCGCCCGCAGCACATCGCCGCGGTCTGCCAGGACCAATCGCTGACCTACGCCGAACTGGACCGCCGCACCAACGCCATCGCCCACGCGCTGCAACAGGCTGGCGCCGGCCCGGAAACCCTGGTGGCGCTGTTTGCCGAGCGTGGCCTGGCCCTGCTGACGATGATGATCGCCACACTCAAGGCCGGCGCCGCGTTCCAGGCCCTCGACATCCAGCAGCCGCCGGCCCGCCTGGCGGAGCTGCTGGACCTCGGCGAAGCCCCGCTGCTGCTGGTGTGCGACAGCGCCAGCGCGACCCTGGACAACGTCCTGCCACAACTGCGTCGGCAACCCACCTGCCTGATCGCCCAGGCGCTCTGGCAAGGCAGCGAGGCACCGGCGGTCACCTATGTCCACGACCCCGACCAACTGGCCTACGTGATCTTCACCTCGGGCTCCACCGGCACACCGAAAGGGGTCATGGTCGAGCAACGCGGGATGCTCAACAACATGTTCGGCAAGGTCCCGAGCCTGGGCCTGGGCGAGCACGACCGGATTGCCCAGACCGCCTCGGCGGCGTTCGATATCTGCGTGTGGCAGTTCCTCGCCGCACCGCTGTTCGGCGCCACCGTGCAGATTCTTCCCGACGCCCAGGCCCATGACCCGGTCGCCCTGCTCGACGCCGTCCAAGCGCACGGGCTGACGCTTTTGGAAACCGTGCCGGCGCTCATCCGCGGCATGCTCCAGGAAAGCCAGGCGCACCATACCCTGGCAAGCCTGCGCTGGTTGCTGCCCACCGGTGAAGCCTTGCCACCGGCCCTGGCGCGGGACTGGTTCGCACGCTTCCCGACCATCGCCCTGATGAACGCCTACGGCCCGGCGGAATGCTCGGACGACGTGGCCTTCCACCCAATCACCCAAGCCCCGGCCGACGACTGCCTGCACATGCCTATCGGCAAACCCACCGCCAACAACCAGGTGTTCGTGCTCGATTCAGCACTGCGCATGGTGCCCATCGGCGTTCCCGGTGAATTGTGCATCGGTGGCGTCGGCGTGGGGCGCGGTTACCTGCGCGACCCACAGCGCACCCGCGAAGCCTTCGTCCCGCACCCGTTCCAGGCGGATGCACGGCTGTACCGCAGCGGTGACATCGGCCGGCTGCGCGCCGATGGCGTGCTCGAATACCTCGGCCGCCGCGATCAGCAAGTGAAGATCCGCGGCCACCGGATCGAACTCGGCGAGATCGAAAACCGCCTGATGCAACACCCGGCGGTGGACAGCGCGGCCGTCCTGGCGCTGCCCGACACCCGGGGAGCCCTGCAACTGGTCGCCTGGTACGTGCTGGACAGCACCGCCGACCTGGGCTACGAGCCCGCGCCACAGGTGCTGGCCGCTTACCTGGGCGCGCAACTGGCGAGCTACATGGTGCCGGCGCGCTGGCTGGCGCTGGAGCAATTGCCGCTGAACGCCAACGGCAAGGTCGACCGCCGCGCCCTCGCCGCCCGCGGTGTGCCCCAGGCCGAGACCACCGAAGCATTGTGCGTGGCCCCGCGCACCGAAACCGAACAGGTCCTGGCGCAACTGTGGCAGGAGATTCTCGGCCTGGACACGGTCGGCGTGCACGACGACTTCTTCGCCATCGGCGGTCACTCGCTGTTGGCGACCCAGGTGCTGTCGCGGATTCGTCGACGCCTGAACGTGAACCTGCCGCTGCGCACGCTGTTCGAGCGCGGCACCCTGGAGCAGTTGGCCGCCGCGGTGGACCGCCAGCGCGAGGCCCCGGTCGAGTCCGCGGGCGACAGCGACATCGCCCTGGCGCCACGGCACCAGCCGCTGCCGTTGTCGTTCAGCCAGCAACGCTTGTGGTTCCTCGATCGCTTCGAAGGCCCGAGCGCCGCCTACAACATGAGCACCGTGGTGCGGTTGCGCGGCGCACTGGACATCCCGGCGCTGCAAGCGGCGTTGCAAACCGTGCTGGAGCGCCATGAATCACTGCGCACCGCCTTCCAGCTCAACGGCGACCAACCTTGCCAAGTGATCAGCCCGGCCCCCGTGGTCGACCTGACGCCGACCGAGCTGGCCCCGCTCGACGGCGAACAGCAGGCGCACACCCTGCAACGCCTGATCGACGAGCAGGCCGGCACCCCATTCGACCTGCAACAGGCGCCGATGCTGCGCGCCCGGTTGCTGCGCCTGGGCGCGGACGATCACGTGCTGCAACTGGTGCTGCACCACATCGCCACCGACGCCTGGTCCATGGGCATCCTGGTGCAGGAACTGATCACCGGCTACCAGGCCTACACCCGTGGTGCGACCCCGGACTTGCCGGTGTTGCCGGTCCAGTACGCCGACTACGCCTACTGGCAACGCAGCGAAGCGCAGCAACGCCAACTGGCACGGGCCATCGACTACTGGCGCCGCCAACTGGACGGTGCGCCGACGCTGATCCCACTGCCGCTCGACTACCCGCGCCCGGCGCGTCCCGACTACCAGGGCGCGGCCCTGGAGCAACGGTTCAGCCCGGCCCAGGCGCAGGTGCTCAAGGCCTATGCGCAACAGCAGCGAGCGACGCTGTTCATGGTCCTGCTGAACGCCTTCAACAGCCTGATGCAGCGCGCCACCGGGGCCAACGACTTCATCGTCGGCACCGACCTGGCCAACCGCGAACACCCGGCGCTGGAACACCTCATCGGCTTCTTCGTCAACGTGCTGCCCATCCGCGCACGCCTGAGCGAAGGCGAAGGGTTCGACGAGCGCCTGCAACGCCTGCGTGAAGACTGCCTATCGGCCTTCCAGCACCAGCAGGTGCCGTTCGACAAACTGGTCGAGGAACTGCAACCGCCCCGTACGCCAGGAGTCAATCCGCTGGTCCAGGTGCTGTTCGTCATGCAGAACACGCCCACCGGCAATGCCAGCCTGGCCGACCTTGCGGTGGAACACCTGGTGCCGCGCCAGGAAAGCAGCAAGTTCGACCTCGCCGTGTTTGTCGAGGAAGACGAAGCCAAAGGCCTGAATGTGCGTTGGGTGTACCGCACCGGCGTGTTGCAGGAAGCGACCGTCAAGCGCCTCGAACAAGGCTTCGAGAGCCTGGTGGAGCGGATCGCCTCGGCATCCGGGCAAGCGCTGGACGATTGGTCCTGGCGCTTGGCGCACCCTCAGGACAGCAGCGCGCCGGCCCAGCCTGAAGCACCGGCCGACGACGCGACGGCACGCAGCGCGCGCAAGCTGTCCAAGCTGAGCAAGCTCAAGCAGACCCGGGCCACCGCCGTCAGCCAGTTGGCCCACGAACAGGTGCGCACCCGCACGCTGATCGCCGGGCAGCCCCTGCCGCTGGTCATCGAACCGCTGCTGGGCGACCTCGACCCGGCGCACTGGGCGCTGCAAGCCCGGGCATGGATCAACGAGCAATTGCGCACCCACGGCGGGCTGCTGTTCCGCGGCTTCAACCTGCCGGACGCCGCCGCCTTCGAACAGTTCGCCCAGGCCATTGAACCGGACCTCTACGGGACCTACGGTGACCTGCCGAAGAACACCTCCGGCAAGAACATCTACCACTCCACGCCGTACCCGGAACAACACATGATTCTCTTCCACAACGAGAGCTCGCACCTGCCGCAGTGGCCGCGCAAGCAGTGGTTCTATTGTGAAACACCGTCGCCGGTGGGCGGTTGCACGCCGATCGTCGATTGCCGCCAGGTGCTGGCGCGCCTGCCGGACGACATCGTTGCCCGCTTGAAGAGCCAGGGCCTGCTCTACGTGCGCCACTTCACCGACAAGCTGGACGTGCGCTGGCAGGACTTCTTCAAGACCCAACAGCGCGAGGAAGTCGAGCGCCAATGCCAGGCATCGGGCATGCGCTGGGAATGGCTGGGGGCCGACAACCTGCGCATCGCCCAGCACTGCCCGGCCATTGTCGAGCACCCCGAGACCGGCGAGCTGTCGTTCTTCAACCAGGTGCAATTGCACCACACCGCCTGCCTGGAGCCTGAAGTGCGCAGCAACCTGATCAATCTGTTCGGCCCGCAACACCTGCCGCGCAACGTCTATTACGGCGACGGCAGCGTGATCGAAGACGCGGTGATGGACGTGATCGGTGCGGCGTACGAAGACTGCGCCGTGCGGTTCGCCTGGCAAAAAGGTGACATGGTGATGCTCGACAACATGCTGGTGGCCCACGCCCGCGACCCGTTCGAAGGCGAGCGCAAGATCTGTGTCGCCATGGGCCAGATGATGCGTCGTGACCAATTGAAGGGGGCTTTGCCCGCCGTGCCGCCGCAGCCGGCGGCGGAGGTGCAGGCATGAGCGCCTACGAAAAGCGTGAAGAAGCCTTCGCCCTCTCGCCGCAGCAACGCAGCCAGTGGCTGGGCGGTTTGCCGTCGGCGCGCCTGGAGCTGGAGATCAGCGGCGCGCTGGCCCTGGAGCGCGTGCAGCAACGGCTCGCCGCGCTGAGCGCCTGCCACGAAGCGCTACGCCTGCGGGTACGGCCCGAGCCGGGCCTGTTGCTGCCGTTGCAGGTGGTGGAGTCGGCCGTCACCGCACACGACGCCATCCGTGTCGAGGTGCAATCGGTGGGGGCCGATCGGCATCGGCTCAGCCTGCAACTGCCAGCCCTGGGCGCGGACCGCGGGACCTTGCTGCGCCTGGCCCAGGCCTTGGCTTGCGCGCAGGCGCCGACGGTCGACGACGAAGCCATGACCTACACCCAATACAGCGCCTGGCTCTACGAATTGCAGGCCGACGAAGACGCCGAGCATGGCCGGCGTTTCTGGGCCACCCAGGCGGTGGACCCAGCGGCCACCGGCGAGCTGTTCTACCGCCAGGTGCGCAGCGACCGCGCCGCCACCCCGGTGACCACTCGCCTGCTCGCCAGCCCGCTGTTGAACGCGGCCCTGGACAGCTTTTGCCAGCGCCACGATGCATCTGCCGAGCAGGTGCTGATGACCGCCTGGGCCGTGTTGCTGCAACGCTTGAGCAGCGGCGACAGCCCGGCCCTGACCTTGAACTGGGTCCATGATTGCCGCGACGACTACGAAGAACTCGCCGACTGCTGGGGCCTGTTCGCCAAGCCCCTGCCCCTGCGCTGGCAACCGGCCCCCGAGAGCTCGTTCGCCCAGGCCCTGGCACACCTGCAAAACCTCTGCGAGCAAGCCACCGAATGGCAGGAATACTGCGGCGTCAGCACCGCCCAGGCAGTCGAAGCGTCGCACTACGGCTTCCAGTGGGGCGCGCAACTGCCCGAGCGGCTCGACGTCCTGGGCAGCAGCGCCTCGACGCTCACGGTACTGGACGCCCACGCCATCCCGACAGGCATGGAGCTGCTGTTGGTGGCTGAAACGACGGGCAGTGGTTATCGCCTGAGCCTGTCTCACCTGCCGAACCGCTACAGCGAACAGGCCGCCGCGATGCTGCTGGAACAGCTGCAGTCGCTGCTGCTCGATGCCCTCGCCAACCCTGCCACGCCGCTGTCGGCGCTGTCGTTGCAGGCCCCGAGCTTCGCCGCAACGCTGGCGGCGCTACAGGGCCCACTCGACAGCGCAGCGGTGTTGGCCAGCGTACCGGCGCGCTTCAGCGCCTGCGCCAGCCAATACCCTCTTCACGTGGCCCTGCGCGACCACCATGGGCATCTGGACTACGCCGAGCTGGACGCACGCAGCAACCAGCTGGCGCATTACCTGCGGGCCCAGGGTATCGGTCGCGAAGACCGCGTGGCGCTGTACCTGGATCGCTCGGCGCCGATGGTGCTGGCGATGCTCGCCGTGCTGAAAAGCGGTGCCGCGTTCGTGCCGCTGGACGTGCATCAACCCGCCCAACGCTCCCTGGCCATCCTGCAACAGGCGCGACCGGCGTTCATCCTCAGCGGCGCGGCGGGCCCGGCACCCGCCCTGCCCGCCGTCGCCAGCCTCGATTTGCGCGAGGAAACGCTCTGGCAGCAAGGTCCGAGCCACGCACCGGAGCACGAGGTCCAGCCCGCAGACGCCGCCTACGTGCTGTTCACTTCCGGCAGCACCGGCACGCCCAAAGGCGTCATCGTCGAGCACCGCCAGCTTGCCAGCTACGTCGCCAGTGTCTCCCGGCGCCTGTCACTGGCGGCCGGCGAGCGCAGCGCGGTGGTCACCTCGCTGGCCGCCGACCTGGGCTACACCTTGCTGTTCCCGGCGCTGCTCAGCGGCGGTGAACTGCACCTGCTGGACAAGGAAACCGCCATGGATGCCCAGGCCTGGGCCACGTGGCAGGCGCAGCATCCGGTCGATCACTTGAAGGTCGTACCGTCGTTGCTCGACGCCTGGCTGATTCACGCCCAAAGCGCCGCCGTGCTGCCGCGCAAGCAACTGATCCTCGGCGGTGAAAACTGCTCGCCCCGCTTGCTGCGCAGCGTTCGCGAACACGCGCCGGCCCTGACGATCTTCAACCATTACGGCCCCACCGAAACCACGGTCGGGGTGGTGATGCACCAGCTCGAACCGGCCGTGGACTATCGCCGCCTGCCCCTCGGCGACCGTCTCGACGGCATGCGCCTGCACCTGCTGGACGAGCAACTGGCGCCCGTCGCCCCCGGCCAGAGTGCCGAGCTGTACATCGCCGGCCCGCAATTGGCGCGGGGTTACCTGGACGCACAACAGGACGCCGGACGGTTCATCGAGCCGGCGCAAGGGCCCGGCGAGCGCCTGTATCGCACCGGCGACGTGGCGCGCTACCTCCACGACGGCAGCCTGGAGATCGCCGGGCGTGCGGACCGCCAGGTGAAGATCCGCGGCTTTCGCGTGGAACTCGACGAGATACAGGCCCAACTGGCCGGCCTGCCCGGTGTGGCCCAAGCGGCGGTGGAGTGCATTCCCCGTGGCGAACTCGGCCAGCAATTGTTCGCCTTCATGACCCTGGCACCCGGGCATTCGACCAGCGTCGCGCGCTTGCACGGCCAGGCCCAGGATTGCCTGCCGGACTACATGCTGCCGACCCTGCGGATCGTCGAAGCGTTGCCGCTGATGGGCAACGGCAAGCTCGACCGCAAGACTTTGCAGCAATGGGCCGACAAAGTGCTCGACACGGTCGGCAGTGCCTTGCCGCGCACACCGCTGGAGGCCCTGCTCGCCGAGGTCTGGGCACAGGTCCTGGGCCTGGAGCGGGTGGGCATCGACGATAACTTCTTCGAGCTGGGCGGCCATTCCCTGGCGGCGGTAACGCTGGCCAGCCGCTTGCAGACCGCCCTGTCGGCGCCAGTGACCGTCAACGCCGTGTTCAACGCGCCCAGCGTCTCGGCGTTCGCGGCGCTGGTGCAGGCCGAGTTGAAACTGTCGCCGCTGGTCAGGCTGTCGCCGCCCGGCGTCGAAGCGGCCAACCTGTTCTGCTTCCACCCGTCCACCGGCCATGTGCAGGACTACCGCGCGCTGTTGACGCCGTTGCAGGCCTGGAACCTCTGGGGCTTGCAGGCGGCCTACCTGGCCGAGGACAGCACGGCGCTGGGAGGCGACATCGAGAGCCTCGCCGCGCTCTACGTCGAACACCTGCGCCAACAGCAACCCCACGGGCCTTATCACCTGCTGGGCTTCTCCCTCGGTGGACTGCTGGCGATCGCCGCGGCGGCGCGCCTGGAAAGCCTGGGCGAACAGGTCGCCTTCCTGGGCATCATCGACTCGCAATACCAGCACCAGGCGCCGGAGGACAGCGTCCAAGCGCTGCTGGAATCGGCGGTCGAGGCCTTGACCCCCGACAGCCAGGCGCTGATGCGCCAATTGCCGGCGCCGCTGATGAGCGCGTTGACCGCGCAACTGGATGCCCTGCCCCCGGCGGCGAGACTGCCGGAACTGGTGCAGTGGGCGCGCCAGCAAGGCTTGCAACTCGATGGCGACAGCTGGGAACATTTGCAGACGCGGCTGCGCTACCAGCAGCATACCCAGCACTTGCTGGCCAGCTTCAAGCCGGCCCGGCTGAGCTGCCCGGTGCATGTCTGGTGGGCCAGCGACACCCTGGCCCAGGCTGACTTTGCCGATCCACACTGGGAACGCCTGAGCAGCGGTTCGCTGACCCGCGACGTCATCCCGGCACAGCACCTCACTGTCCTCGAACAGCCCGCCTTCCAGCAGCAACTGGCGGCGCGTCTCGAGGCCCTTGCGACACACGGAGCGGTTTGAAATGGATCTGTTGTTACTCATGGCCAAACGTTCATGGCGCGCCCTGCTGGTGGCGACCTTGACGGGCCTGATCTGCGGCCTTGCGGCGGCTGGCCTGATCGCCAACATCAACCACAGCCTGACGGTGTTCGACCAACTGCGGCCGATGGATGGCGTGTACTTCGGCGCCCTGGTAGCGCTGGTGGCGGTGTCGCGGGTGATCTCCGACGTCAGCCTGCTGCGCCTGGGCCAAGCAGCGGTCAATGACATGCGCCTGCACCTGAGCGCCAAGCTGATCGACACGCCGTACGCGCAGTTGCAGCGCCTGGGCAAGCACCGCCTGCTGGCGATGCTGACCGACGATACGCAAACCATCAGCCAGGCGGTGGAGCTGGTGCCGATCCTGCTGGTCAACGCCGGGATCATCGCCGCCTGCCTGGCCTACCTGGGCTGGCTGAGCCTGCCGTTGCTCGGCCTGACGCTGTTGCTGATCGCCCTGGGCAGCCTCAGCTTCAACTGGCCGCAACGCCGGGCACTGACCTCGATCTCACGGGCCCGTGAGCTCAAGGACCAGTTGTTCGACCAGTACCGCCTGCTCACCGACGGCAGCAAGGAACTGCAACTCAACCACCCGCGCCGGCAACACTTCTTCACTCGGTTGCTGATTCCGGTGAGCCAGCAATATCGCCGGGATTTCGTGCGGGGCATGAGCATCTATGCGCTGGTGATGAACTGGGGCAATGCGGTGTTCTACCTGCTGATCGGCGTGGTGCTGTTCGCCGCGCCGCACTTTATCGAGCTGCAGGTCAGCCTGGTCACCGGCTACATCCTGGCGATCCTCTACATGATCACGCCGCTGTCGGAGCTGATGCACGCCCTGCCGACCCTGGGCCGGGCCAGTGTCGCGCTGAACAAGATTCGCGCCCTGGAAGGCGAGATGCAGGCCGCCGACGGGGCCATCGAGACGATCACCCCGACCCAGGTGCGCAGCCTGGTGTGCCGGCAGGTCAGCCATACCTACTACCGCGAGCGCGAGGACGGCCATTTCACGCTGGGCCCCATCGACCTTACGCTCAATGCCGGCGAAGTGGTGTTCATCACCGGTGGCAACGGCAGCGGCAAGACCACCCTGGCGTTGTTACTGACGGGCCTCTACCGGCCGGAAAACGGCGACATCGTACTCGACGAGCAAGTCTCCTCCAGCCACGACAACCACCATTACCGCCAGCACTTCTCGGCGATCTTCACCGACTTCTGCCTGTTCGAGAACCTGTTCGACGGCGACGATCCGCACCTGGTGAAGCAGGCGCAGGACTACCTGATCCAGCTGCAGCTTGATCACAAGGTGCAAATCGAGGAAGGCAAGCTGACGACCCTGGCCCTGTCCACCGGGCAACGCAAGCGCCTGGCGCTGCTCAGTGCCTACCTGGACGATCGCCCGTGCTACCTGTTCGACGAATGGGCGGCCGACCAGGACCCGGTGTTCAAGCATTTCTTCTACACCCGGATCCTGCCGGACCTGCGCGAGCGGGGCAAATTGCTGATCGTCATTTCCCACGACGACGCCTACTTCGGCCTGGCCGACCGGCTGATCCGCATCGAGCACGGCACGCTCAGCGAAGTGGCGCCCCAGGCTGCGGCGAAGGCCTCGGCGGTGTTGTCCTGAGGTCGTCGACAGACCCGTGGATAATCTGGCGAGCCCCGTTACCGGGGCTCACGCCTATCCATAGATGTAATGCAGATAGCTCACCTGCTCCGCCAGGGGCAGGCGATGCAGTTTCGGGCAGGACTCGCAGAGCACCGGTGGCTGGCCTTCGACGGGCTCGTGCAACTGATAGTGCAGGCAGCAATGCCGGCGCAAGGGCAAGGTTGGGCAGATCTGCGGCGCGGGTGACTCGACCATGCGTTGCAGGCCCCGCAACTTCAGGCGCCCGTCGTTGACCGTAGCTTGCTCCAGCCAACGGTGCGCCTCGGCGAACCCGTCCCGGGAGAGGTCGGGGTCCATTCTCGCGAAAGCGCCGTCCCAGATGGCAACCATGTTGCCCCAGAGTATTTTCGGTGCCAGGCCACCGGCAGCCGCCAGGGGGATGAACAACGGCGCCAGGTGCTCATGGACCAACCGCGACCAGTAGGCCGCGCGCTCTTGCGCGCCCAGGGCCGGCAGGCGGCTCGGCAGGCCCAGCGCCGACGGTTGGCCATCATCGTGCAGCAACTGTGCTTGCTCGCCCCAGAAGTCGATGGCGCAGTGACGGGTCAACACACAGGCCAGGGTGGCCGGCAGGACGATGCTCATGTAGTTCATCGACCATTGCGAGACCACGGCCGCGCGGTTCACGCCGGGGTAGCGCAGCGCGAAGCGGGCCAGCAAAGGCTGCAGCACCTCGGGGTTGGCCAGTTGGTTCAACGCGATGCAAGGCTGATCGCCAGGCCCCTGTCGGATCACGCGCTTTATCGGCGGCCAGGCCTGGTTCAGCCATTCTGGAAATTCGATAACGGGCTCCCGTGACTTTCCCTAATTAATGCAAACGATTAGCATTGGCTGATCCTATCCTCCCGCCCCTGTAAACTCAACGTCGTCAGCGACCAGGCTTACCAAAGACCTCATGCACACACTTCGCAATTTCTGGCGCCTCGCACGGCCTTTCTGGGCATCCGAGGAAAAGTACCCGGCCCTGTTGCTGCTGCTGGGTACCGTGCTGATGACCCTGTGCCTGGTGGGCGTCAACATCCTCAACAATTTCTGGAACCTGCATTTCTACAACGCCTTGCAGGCCCTGGACTACCACGGTTTTCTCGTTGGCAGCCTGCAATTCATCCTGCTGCAGGTCGGCACGGCCGCCTTTACCGTGGGCGCGTTCCACTTCCAGCAGAAGCTGACCATACGCTGGCGGCGCTGGGCCACGCGCAACATGCTCGACCAATGGCTGGGCAGCCAGCGCTACCAGAAGCTGAAGCTGACCGAGACCGAGGTCGATAACCCTGACCAGCGGATCGCCGAGGACATCGACCTGTTCATCGTCAAGTCGCTGAAGTTGAGCCTGGGCTTGCTGACGTCGGTGGTGTCGCTGTTTTCGTTCCTGAACATTCTCTGGCAGGCCTCCAGCCTGGTGAGCGTGCCGTTCAACGACCAGTCGGTGGTCATCCCCGGCCTGCTGGTGTGGATTGCCCTGGTGTACGCGCTGCTGGGCACAGGCCTGGCGTTCTGGCTGGGGCGCGCCCTGCCCAGCCTCAACTTCATGCAACAGCGGCGCGAGGCGGACTTTCGTTTCTCGCTGATTCGCCTGCGGGAAAACGCCGACTCGGTGGCCCAATACCGCGGTGAGGCGGTGGAGAACGAACGCTTCAACCGACGCCTGGAGGCGGCGCTGGAAAACTTCTGGGCGCTGGTCAAGAAGCAAAAGCTGATCATGGGCTACTCGACGTTCTACCTGCGCAGCGCCACGGTCATTCCCATGTTCATCATGGCGCCGCAATTCTTCGCCGGTGCCTTTCCCCTCGGACGCCTGACCCAGATCAGCGCAGCCTTCGGCGAAGTGCACGCGGCCATCGCCTATCTGGTCAGCGTGTTTCCGGAGCTGTCGGAATGGAAATCGGTGATCGATCGTTTGAACGGGTTCCAGGAGCGCCTGGACAACGTCGAGGTCAAGTCTGCGGTGCGCCTCGAACAGCAGGCCAGCGGCCTCGACATCAAGGACCTGGACGTCTGGCTGCCGAACGGCCGGCAATTGTTCAAGGGCTTCAATCTGTCTCTCAAGCCCGGTGACAGCCTCATGATCAGTGCGCCGTCGGGCTACGGCAAATCGACGCTGATCCGCACCATCACCGGGCTCTGGCCCCACGCCACGGGCAGCAGCCACTATGACCGTGAACGGGCACTGACGCTGTCGCAAAAACCCTACCTGCCGCTGGGCAGCCTGCGCGAAGCCCTGTGGTACCCCAACCCGCCAAGGCGTGAGGAAGACGCGGCGCTGCGCCAGGCCATGGAGCACATCGGCCTGCAGCACCTGGGCGATCAGTTGGACCAGGAACGGGACTGGGCCCAGACCCTCAGCATCGGCGAACAGCAACGCTGCGCCTTCGTCCGCGCCCTGCTGGCCCGGCCCACGGTGCTGTTCCTCGACGAAAGCAGCTCGGCCCTGGATGCGGCCAACGAACAGCGCTGCTACCAACTGCTCAAGCAGGCCCTGCCGGAATCGATCCTGATCAGCGTCGGGCACAACACCTCGCTGGAACAGATTCACTGGCAAGTCCTCGAACTCAAGGACGAGGCCCAGTGGGTCCAGCGCAAAGCCCGGCAAGCAGCCATCCCTCTGGGCTGACCCCGCTACCGCCTTCGCGGGCAAGCCCGCTCCCACAGGGTTGTTTGGCGGACTGGAGAGGTGTTTTCGCCATAGATCTCTTTGTGGGAGCGGGCTTGCTCGCGAAGAGGCCGGCAAGCCCTCTCCAACCCACCACAAGGTCCCCCAGCCCAGAACAACCGCCAGTCCTGCGCCCACGAGATCTCTCTGAACTTCCATCCGACCTTGCGTCTCTGCCCTTTACCATCACCCGATTAAAAAGGCAGGACGTCATGAGAGCACTTACTTATCACGGCGCGCACAGCGTCAAGGTCGACACGGTCCCGGACCCGGTTCTGGTGGACAGCGACGACATCATCCTGCGTGTAACGGCAACAGCCATCTGTGGCTCGGACCTGCACCTGTATCGCGGCAAGATCCCCACGGTCGAGCATGGCGATATCTTCGGCCACGAGTTCATGGGGATCGTCGAAGAAACGGGTTCTGCGGTGACCGCCGTACAACCCGGCGACCGCGTGGTGATCCCATTCGTGATCGCCTGCGGCAGCTGCTTTTTCTGCCAGATGGATTTGTTTGCCGCCTGTGAAACCACCAACACCGGCCGCGGCGCGATCCTGAACAAGAAGTCCATTCCACCGGGAGCGGCACTGTTCGGCTTCAGCCACCTGTACGGCGGCGTCCCCGGTGGCCAGGCCGAGTATGTGCGAGTGCCAAAGGCCAACACCGGCCCGTTCAAGGTGCCGGGCACCCTCGCGGACGAGAAAGTGCTGTTCCTCTCGGACATCTTGCCCACCGCGTTTCAAGCCGTCACCAACACGGGCATCGGCAACGGTTCGAGCATCGCGATCTACGGTGCCGGGCCGGTCGGTCTGTTGAGTGCGGCGTGCGCGAGAATGTTGGGGGCCGAGCGGATTTTCATGGTCGATCATCACCCCTATCGACTGGCCTACGCACAACGCACCTACGGTGTGATTCCGATCAACTTCGATGAAGACGATGACCCCGCCGACACGATCATTCGCCAGACCCAAGGCATGCGCGGGGTCGACGGTGTAGTGGACGCGGTCGGCTTCGAAGCCAAGGGCAGCACCACCGAAACCGTGCTCGCCACATTGAAGCTCGAAGGCAGCAGTGGCAAGGCCTTGCGCCAGTGCATTGCCGCCGTACGCCGTGGTGGGGTCGTGAGTGTGCCAGGGGTGTATTCCGGGTTCATCCACGGTTTTCTGTTTGGCGACGCGTTCGACAAAGGGCTGACCTTCAAAATGGGCCAGACCCACGTGCAGCGTTACCTTCCCGAATTGCTCGAACACATCGAGACCGGCCGCCTGGCACCCGAGGTCATCATCAGCCATCGAATGGCCCTGGAGCAGGCGGCCGAGGGCTACAAGATCTTTGACAAAAAACAGGAAGATTGCCGCAAGGTCATCCTGACCCCCGGCGACTCAGCCATCGCAGTGCCAGAGGGCGACGGCCCGGCCCTGGCGCTGGGGACCTAAAGCCGCCTCCCACAGTGTTATGGGGTGGACTGGAAATGTGTGCCCACCACAGATCCCTTGTGGGAGCGAGCTTGCTCGCGAAGACGATGGTCCATCCAGCATCGGGGCAAACTGACCCACCGCCTTCGCGGGCAAGCCCGCTCCCACAGGGTTGTTTGGCGGACTGGAGAGGTGTGTCCACCACAGATCCACTTGTGGGAGCGAGCTTGCTCGCGAAGACGATGGTCCATCCAGCATCGGGGCAAACTGACCCACCGCATTCGCTGGCAAGCCCGCTCCCACAGGGTTGTTTGGCGGACTGGAGAGGTGTGTCCACCACAGATCCACTTGTGGGAGCGGGCTCGCTCGCGAAGACGATGGTCCATCCAGCATCGGGGCAAACTGACCCACCGCATTCGCGGGCAAGCCCGCTCCCACAGGGTTGTTTGGCGGACTGAAGAGGTGTGTCCACCACAGATCCACTTGTGGGAGCGAGCTTGCTCGCGAAGACGATGGTCCATCCAGCATCGGGGCAAACTGACCCACCGCATTCGCGGGCAAGCCCGCTCCCACAGGGTTGTTTGGCGGACTGGAGAGGTGTGTCCACCACAGTGAGGTGGTCAATTTTTTCCGGACACCTCAATCGGTGTTTTTCAGGCTGCTTGCCGCTCATACTGATTGGGCGGCAAGTAGCCCAAGGATGAATGGATTCGCCTTCCGTTATAGAACCGCACGATGT